>Ga0208138_100127_pt1 | contig 49770 bp, 62 predicted proteins | sample AntRauMetaRauer3_FD_184786 | JGI IMG/M metagenome (GOLD analysis project Ga0208138, IMG submission 184786) | Saline lake microbial communities from Rauer Lake, Antarctica, in enrichment culture - Antartic Rauer Lake 3 Metagenome Rauer3 (SPAdes)... ... | reverse complement strand
CGCCGAGTTCGCCGTCGACCTCGGCCTCGGTCCGTCGGGATTCGAGTACGCCGTCCCGGTCACGCTCGGCGACGGGACGGCGGCGCCACTCGGGCACGTCGACTCCCCGCTGGCCGTCTACGAGGACACCTTCGACCCGAGCGTGCTGTCGTCGAGCACGCGCGCGACCCGCGCCGACGGCTTCGTGCTCACCGAGTCCGCTCTCGACGCAGGCGAGCAGGTCCAGGTGGTTCGCTACGAGTCCGTCGAATGACGCTCCCCGTCGTCGACCCGCCGAGCGACTCCTCGGCCGAGCACCGGACTGCGACCGTCGGCGGCGTGCTCCTCGCGGCGGGCACCAGCAGCCGGTACGGCGAGCCGAACAAGCTCCTGGAGTCCGTCGACGGCGAGCCGATGGTTCGGCGGAGCGCCCGGACGCTCCGAGACGCTGACCTCGACTCGGTGACCGTCGTCCTCGGCGACGACGCCGACCGGGTTCGGGACGCGCTGGCCGGCCTCGACGTCGAGTTCGTGGAGAATCCGAACTACGAGTCGGGCCAGGCGTCCTCGGTCCGGCGAGCCGTCGAACACCTCCAGAACGTCGGCCGCGCCGACGCCGCCGTGTTCGCGCTGGGAGACATGCCCTTCGTGGACCCGGCGAGCGTCGACGCGCTCGTGGCGACGTTCGAGGCGACGGGGCGGTCGGCGCTGGCTGCGGGCCACGATGGAGACCGCGGCAATCCGGTGCTGTTCGCCGCCGAGCACTTCGACGCGCTCGCCGACGCCTCGGGCGACGTCGGTGGCCGGAGCGTACTGCTCGGCGCCGACGACGCGGCGATCGTCGAGACGGGCGACTCCGGCGTCCTGCGGGACGTCGACCGGCCCGACGACCTCGCCTGAACCGCGGGCGTTATGCGTCTCCCGGGCGGCAGTCTCGGTGATGACGGAGTTCGCGTTCACCGAGTCGGTCGACGTGCGCTACCAGGACCACGACACGATGGGGCACGTCAACAACGCCGTCTACGTGACGTACATGGAGGAGGCCCGATTTTCGTACCTCACGGAGGGCCTCGGTGTCCCGCCGATGGAGCTCAACATGGTCGTCGCGAACCTCACCGTGGACTTCCGGCGACCCGTCCAGTTCGCCGACGAGGTCGAGGTCGCGGTGTCGGTCACCGACGTCGGCGACTCCAGTTTCACGATGGCCTACGAGGTCCGGGACAGCGAGGGCGTCGCGGTCGAGGGCGAGACGGTCCAGGTCGCCCTCGAACCGGACGGCAGCGGCACGCGCCGCGTTCCCCAGGACTGGCGGGACGCCATCGACGAACTGGAGCACTGAAGGCCCGACGACTAGTTCTCGCGGCGTCGAAGAGACGTGCGGGGCGACTGGCGTCAGCGGCGGTGCCGCGCAATCGGCTGCGTCTACGTGGCCGGGTTCTTCTCGAGAGCTCGAACCATGCACGTCCGTGGGACGTTGCGTCAGGTCGCCCGACCGGTGGCGGTGATGGCGATGCCGAACAGTACGACCGCGCCGCCGAGGACGGTGAACGGGCCGGGGACCTCCGCCAGCAGCACGAGCGCGAGCAGTGCGCTCCCCACGGGCTCCCCGAGCAGGGAGACGCTGACGACGCTGGACTCGACGTACTTCAGCGACCAGTTGATGAGCGTGTGTCCGAACAGCCCCGGGCCGATGGCCATCCCGAGGAACAGCAGCCACTCGCGGGGCGCGTACCCGACCAGCGACGTCCCCTGCCAGACCGCCACCGCGACGAGCGTCGCCGCACAGACGCTGTAGACGACGAACACGTACGGCGCCAGCGAGAGCCGCTGGCGCACCGACCGGCCGGCCAGCACGTAGCCCGCCGCCGAGGCGGCCCCGAGGACAGCCAGTCCGTTCCCGAGCGAGGGGTTCGACCCGACCGTCGCGCCGCCGAGCAGGCCGCCAGCGGACAGCAACACGGACCCCGCGATGGCGACGACGATACCGCCCGCTACCCGCACGGTTACGCGTTCGTCGAGCAGCAGCCACGCGCCGACGGCGACGAACGCCGGCTGCGTCTGGACGAGCGTCGTCGACGCCGCGATGCTCGTGTAGTCGATGGACGCGAACCACGCCGCGAAGTGGCCCGCCAGCAAGACCCCGGAGACGGTGACGAGTCCCCAGTCAGTCCCCGAGATGGACTCGAACTGGTCGCGCTCGCGGACGGCGAACGGCGCCACCAGCGCCGCCATGAACACCACCCGCCAGACGGCCTTCACGATGCTGGGCGCGTCGCTCACGTCGACCAGGATGGCGCTCGTCGACACCGCCACGACGGCGACCACCAGGCCGGCCATCGGCGACACTCGGGGCTCCGTCGCGCTCACACCGCCCCTTCGCGCCGCGCGCGGGATAGCAATTCGGGTCGCGGTAGCGGGGAACGGCTACTCGCCGCCCGCCTCGTAGCTCGCCAGGACGGACAGCAGGAAACTCACGCACAGATAACCGAGCGCGCCCAGGGCCAGAACCGTCGAGCCGAGCAGCTGTAGCTGGACGTCCAGGCCGTCGAACTGGACGTACCGCAGCAGGGTCGACGTCGGCAGCCAGAGTGCCACCACCGCAACGGCGCCGACGCGCCGGACCGTCCGCTGGAGGGCTTGGTCGGACATGACCCGGCGTTCGGACCGTCACGGAAAGTGTCTTCTGTTCGCCAGGAACCGGCGAGTGCAGTGCCGCCGCCGGGACGATTATGAGGGCGCGGCCCCGAGCAGACTGCATGGCTTCCGGCGAGACGGTAGTGCGGTGTTCGTGTGGCTTCGAGGCGGGCTTCGACCGCCTGCGGGACGCCCGGGAGGCGCTGGCGACCCACGAGGACGCCGGCCACGACCCGGACTGGGACATCGAGAAGGTCGCCGGCGGCGTCGAGCGCGCGGGCGCTGACGCCGGCGTCTGCGGGCGACCGGAGTGCACGAACGAGTCGTCGGCGCTGTACCGCGACGACGTCTGAGAAGCGGCTTTGACCGCGTTACTCGGCGTCGGCTGGCACGTCGAAGTCGTGGAAGTGCTCGCCCTTCTCCTTCGAGAGGATGTTCAGCGCGGCGGCGGCGCCGTCGCCCGCCGAGATGATGGCCTGCCACTCCTCGGTGCGCACCATCGCGCCCGTCGCGTACACGTCCTCGACGCTCGTCTCCATGTCGACGTCCACGTCGACGACGTCCTCGTCCGTGAACGCGACGCCGAGGTCCTCGGCGAGGCTGCGGTCGGCGCCCGTCGCGAGCACGACGTAGTCGGCCTCGACTTCGTCGCCCTCGGTGGTGACGGTGAAGCCGCTGTCGGACTCGCTGACGTCCGTGACCTCCGCCTCGCGGTGGTTAGCGCCGAAGGACTCGACCTGCTCGCGGGCGTCCTCCACGAACGCCGTGCCGTCCTCGGACTCGATGCCGAGGTAGTTGAACAGGTGGGCCTTGTGCAGCCACGTCTTGTCGGTGTCGAAGACGGTGGTCTCGAGGTCGTTCTTCGCGGTGAAGAGTGCGGCACTCAGTCCGGCGGCACCGCCGCCGACGACTGCTACGTGTGTCATGTGCGAACAGTGGTCTCGCCAGCCGATAAAGCTACGCGTCTCCGAGAACCTCGCGGGTTCGCCGGTGCCGGAAGTGGAACATCGGCCACAGCACGGCCGGCGCGCCGAGCGCGCCGAGGCCGCCGAGTGGCGCCCGGTACGCTACCTCGTCGCGGGCGACGGTCTGGTCGCCGTCGGCGAAAAAGGAGTGCGTGTGTCGCCACGCCGGGAACGGCCCGTCCTCCATCACGTCCACGAAGTAGGCGTGGTCGTCGTTCTCGACCCGCTCGGTGATGCGGGAGGTCCAGGTCTGTCGTGGCCCGACGCCGAACGGCTGGACGGACATGTGGATGCGCGTGCCCTCGACGAGCACGTCGCCCTCGCGCTCGCCGTCCGGCCAGTCGACGCCGTCGACGCGGAGGTTCGCCCACTCCGGCGTCAGCGCCAGTAAGCCGTCGATGGTGGAGTGGAACTCCCAGACCGCGGCCAGCGGTGCGTTCACGCGCACGTCCCGTTCGAACGTCTGCATACCCCCGCTTGGTGCCCGGCGCGCAAAACTCCCGGGGCGACGGCGCACGCCAGTCCGCCACGCCCGCGTGACGTGTTCACATGGCGGGGGAACCGTTATCCCTCCGAACCGCTTCCGGAGGGGCATGCCCTCGGAGCGCGCGACTGCCACCACGCCGTTCGCCGCCATGGACGTACTCGAACGGGCCGGCGAGCTAGACGACGTCGTCCACATGGAAGTGGGCGAACCCGACTTCCGACCGCCCGAAGCAGCGACGGAAGCGGCAGTCGACGCGCTCCGCGCAGGCGACGACGACTACACCTCCTCACGGGGCACCGCGTCCCTGCGGGACGCCATCAGCGGCCACTACGCCGACGAGTACGGCGTCGACGTGCCGGCCGAACGCATCGTGGTGACGCCCGGGTCGTCGCCCGCGCTCCTCGTCTCGATGCTCGCGACCGTCGACCCCGGCGAGGACGTCGTCCTCACCGACCCCCACTACGCCTGCTACCCGAACTTCGTGCGGTTGGCCGACGGAAACGTCCGGACGGTCGCTCTCGACCCCGCGGACGGCTTCGAGCCGAACGTCGCCGACTACGAGCGCGTCGTCGACGACGACACCGCCGCGATGCTGCTGAACTCCCCCGGCAATCCGACGGGCGCCGTGATGGACGGCGACACGATGGCGGGGCTCGTCGACCTCGCCGAGCGCACGGACACCGCCGTCGTCTCAGACGAGGTCTACCACGGCCTCGCGTTCGACGCCGAGGAACACTCCGTCCTGGAGTACACCGACGACGCGTTCGTCCTCGACGGCGTCTCCAAGCGCTACGGTATGACCGGCTGGCGCCTCGGCTGGGTCGTCTGCCCGCCCGACTACGTCGACGCCGTCAACCGGGTCGCCCAGAACGCTCTCATCTGTGCCCCCTCGTTCGTGCAGGCCGGCGCCGAAGCCGCCATCCGCGAGGGCACCGACTGGCTCCCCGAGGTCCGCGAGGACTACCGGGAGCGCCGGGACATCCTGCTGGACGCCGCCGAACGCTGGGGATTCGACCTCGGCTACACGCCGGAAGGCGCCTACTACGTCCTGCTGGACGTCTCCGACCTCGGCGACCCCTTCGACGTCGCCGACGTGTTCCTCGAGGACGCCGGCGTCGCCATGACGCCCGGCCCGGACTTCGGCGAGGGCGCCAGTAGCTGTCTGCGCGCGTCGTTCGCCACGAGTACGGAGGACGTCCGCGAAGCCGTCGAGCGCATCGACGCGCTGCTCGCAGAGACCGCGATCTGAGGAGACGGCGTTACTTGAGCCGCTCCTGGAGGAAGGAGGGATGGGCGGCGGTCACGCCGTCGATGGCGAGAACCTCGTCGCTGATGACGTCGCCGAGCGCGTCCCCGTCGGCGGCCCGCACCTCCGCCATCAGCATGTGGTCGCCGCTGGAGGAGTACAGCGCCCGCACGGACGCCAGGTCCTGGAGCGCACGCGTCACCTCCACGTACTTCTCGGAGGCGACCTCGATGCCCACCATCGCGATGCTCTGCCCGGAGAGCTTCTTCGGGTCGACGTCAGCCGAGTAGCCGACGATGACGCCCTCGTCCTCCAGGCGGTCGATGTACTTGCGCACGGTGGGCTTGGAGACGTCCGCGCGCGCAGCGATGTCGGCGTAGGACGCCTGGGCGTCCTCCTCGAGCGCGGCGAGGATTCGCTCTTCCGTCGATTCAGTGCTCACGCTACCTGATTTGGTTGCTGTGAAAAAATATCTTCCCAATCGGTAACCGTCTCGCGAGTGACTCGAAGCACCCGCGAGAGCGGCCGACTCGCTACTTGTGGCGGTCGACGAAGTCGAAGGAGCGCTCCCACTCCTTGTCCTCGTCGAAGTACTGCTCCGCCACCGGCTCCTCGGGCATGTCGCCGCGAGACTGCTTCTCCTGCTGGTAGGACGGCCGGTCCTCGTCCTTGTAGTAGCGGCCCGTCAGGACGGTGCCCTCGTAGAGGGACTCCTCCGTCTCCGTCATCATCTCCTGGGCCTGCCGGCGGTCCGTCACGTCGAAGTCGTAGTCGTCGGACTCCTGGACGTCAACGTACGGGACGTACTGCTTCGCGTCCTTGTTCCAGGTCGGGCACTGCGTCAGGAAGTCCACGTGCGAGAAGCCGTCGTGCTCGATGGCTTCCACGAGAATCTCCTGGGCCTGGTTCGGGTTCACCGCCGCCGTCCGCGCGACGTACGACGCGCCCGACGTCAGGCTCAGCGACAGCGGCCGAATCGGGTCCTTCGCGGAGCCGTGGGGCTGGGTCTTCGACTTGTGACCCTTCGGGCTCGTCGGCGACGTCTGGCCCTTCGTCAGGCCGAAGACCTCGTTGTTGAACACGATGTAGGTCATGTCGTGGTTCTCCCGGGCGGTGTGCATGAAGTGGTTCCCGCCGATGCCGTAGCCGTCGCCGTCGCCGCCGGCCGCCACGACCTCGAGGTCGTGGTTCGCCAGCTTCGCGGCGCGGGCCACGGGCAGGGAGCGACCGTGAATCGTGTGGAAGCCGTAGCTGTCGAAGTAGCTGTTCAGCTTCCCGGAACAACCGATACCGGTCGCGAGGAGAATCTCCTCGGGGTCCTTGCCGAGCTCTGCCATCGCCCCCTTCAGGGCTTTCAGGACGCCGAAGTCGCCGCAGCCAGGACACCACGTCGGCTGCGGTTCGACACCGGGCGTGAACTCGTCCCGGTCGACCTCGCGGTCCTCACCGATTGCGCTGAATGCCTTGCTCATAGTCAGTCACCTGCCGCGGGTTCGAGGGTGGTCTGCGCGGTCGGCTCCGCGCCGCCGCCGTCCTGTGCGATCTCCACGGCCTCCACGATTTCGTGGGGCTCGAAGGGGTCGCCGTTGTACTTCAGCAGACTCGAGAGCTTGTCGCCGATGTCCCCGACCTCCTTCTGCATGAGGCCGCGGAACTGCTTCGTCGAGGACATCTCCACGACGATGGCCTCGTCGACGCTCTCGACGAACTCGCGGACCGCATCGACGGGGAACGGCATCATGTCGCTGACGCCCAGCGCCTTCACGCTGTTCTCGTCGTCGTTCATCCGTGCGACGGCCTCCTCGACGGTGCCCTCCTGGCTGCCCCAGACGAGCAGCCCGATGTCGGCGTCCTCGTCGCCGTAGTGGGTCTGCTGCTCGCGCTCGTCGAGGTCGTCGCGGATCGCCTCGAGCTTCTGGAGGCGGCGCTCGACCTGCGCCACGCGGTTGTCGCGGTCCTCGCTGATGTGGCCGTTCGGCCAGTGCTCGTTGCCGGACGCGAGGTAGTGGCCGCCCTTCTGGCCCGGAATCGTCCGCGGGCTGACGCCGTCCTCGACGTCGTGCTGGTAGCGGTGGTACTTCCCCGTCGCGTCGTGGGGCGCGTCCGGGATCTGGTCCTCGGTCAGCGTCTTCCCGAGGTCCGGTGCGGGCTCGCGGTCGAAGAACGAGGCGTCCACGTTCCGGTACTCGCCCGAGAGCTTCTGGTCGTACAGCACGACCACCGGAATCTGGTAGTCGTACGCGATTTCGAACGCCGTGCGGGTCTGCTCGTAGCACTCCTTGGGGTCCTTCGGCCCGAACGCGACCCGGTGGCTGTCGCCCTGACTCGTGTACAGGACGTGCTCCAGGTCGGCCTGCTCGGGCTTCGTCGGCATCCCCGTGGAGGGGCCAGCGCGCTGGGCCTCCAGCAGCACCAGCGGCGTCTCGGTCATCTCCGCGAGACCGAGCGGCTCGCTCATCAGGGCGAACCCACCACCCGACGACCCGGACATCGACTTCACGCCGGCGTGGCTCGCACCGACCGCCATCGCCGCCGCCGCGATCTCGTCCTCGACCTGCTCGGAGATGCCGCCCATGTCCGGCAGGAGCTGGGTCATGATGGTGTACGCGTCCGTCCACGGCGTCATCGGGTAGCCGGAGATGAACCGACACCCGGCGTCGATGGCGCCGTACGCGATGGCGTGGCTGCCCGAGACGAGGACCTGCTCCTCGTCGTGGCTGCCGGTCGGCACCGTCAGGTCGTGAGTGTGGTCCATCTCCGACACCTGCTCGTAGGCGTCGTGGAGCACCTCGAGGTTCTGCTCGAGGATGTCGCCGCCCATCGCGTCCGCCATCAGGTCCTCGATGTGGTCGAGGTCCATGTCGACGAGCGCCGCGGTGGCGCCGACACCGGCCGTGTTCCGCATGACCTCCCGACCGTGCTCTTTCGCGAGCGCGCGGAGGTCCAGCGGGTAGACGTGCCAGCCGTTCTCCTCGGCCTGCTCTTCGAGGTCGCCGACGTCCTCCTCGTCGAGGAGGCCCTCGTCGTAGACGATGATGCCGCCCTCGCGGAGGTCGTCGAGGTTCTCGGTGAGCGGCTTGACCTCCTCGTCGCCGTAGACGGCCTCCTCGGTCGGGTTACGGGCGAACGAGTCGCCGAGCGCGAGCAGGAAGTTGTAGCCGTCCCCGCGGGACGTCACGTTCCCGTCTTTCGCCCGGATCTCGACGTACGTGTGGCCGCCGCGGATCCGTGACGGGTAGTGGCGATGCGTGAAGACGTCGAGGCCCGAACGCATCAACGCCTTGGCGAAGTTCTGGCTCGTCGAGTCGATTCCGTCACCGGAACCTCCCGCGATTCGCCAGATGAGTTCGTCGTCAGTCATAATGTGGTCTGGCCCAGCCGTGGACCAATATTTGAGGCTAGGTGGGGTCGCCACTAAATCGTTTGCCATCCATTAGCACCGAACGATGATGAAGGACAGGGGCTCTGCCGCCGTATTCTGGGGACGGGCCCCGCGCGAGATCCAGGTGGGTGACCGTCACCCCACAAATATATTCGTGTCTTGGTTTCTGAAATTTTAAATACCGGAGCGGGGGTTCAGTTTCTGGTGTAGTGAAAATTACCAGACTACTCGCGGTGCTGGTGCTCGTCTCGTCGGCGACGACACCCGCCATCGCGACCGCGAACGAGGCACCGCTACCGGACGCCGGCCTCGACCAGTCAATCACGCGGGGCTCGGCCGTCCACCTCGACGGCGGCGGCTCCCGCGACCCCGACGGCACCATCACCGACTACGAGTGGACCGTCGAAACCCCGAACGGCTCGACGACCACGCCGAACTGCGTCGACTGCGAGCGTACACGGTTCCAGGCCACCAGCGTCGGCGAGTACGCCGTCACGCTCACCGTCAGGGACGACGACGGCGCCACCGCCACCGACACCCTCTACGTCGACGTCGAACCCGGCGCCCCACCGTCGGTGTCGCTCGCCGGCCCATCCCGACTCGCCACGGGTGAGCGAGACACCTACACCGCCACGGTCTCCGCAGGCGCCGCGCCACTCGACCGTCTCGCCTGGTACACCGACGGTGAACGCTACGCCACTACCGACGTGAACGGTAGCGCCGCTTCGGTCGACCAGCCACTCCAGTTCCCCGAAGCCGGCACGCACGAACTCCGCGTCGTAGCCGTCGACGAGGACGACCAGCGCAACGACGCAACTCGTGTTATCGACGTCACGTCCGGCGTCGACCCGACTGAGGCCGGCGACGACTCCACCACTGACTCGCCCACACCAGACGTCCAGGGGCCACGAATCGTCACTGGCGACACCGCCCTCGACGCCACGTACACCCTCACCACCGACACCGCCGCCGACTGGTTCCTCGACGACCGCCACGTCGACGTCGGCGACACCGCGACGGTCACACTCTCCCCGGGCACACACGAACTCTACGCGTCGCCGGACAGCGGCGGCGTCTCCACGTTCCCGGACGGCACTCGTAGAGTCCTCGCCGACCCAGCCCCAGACGTCCACCTCGAACGCGTCACTGAGGAGAGCGTCGTCACCGTCGACGCCTACGCCACCGACGACCTCGGGAACCTCCAGTCCCTGGAAGTGCTCGTCGACGGCGAAGTCCGCCGCACGACTTCACTCGGTGGCATCGAACGCCGCTCGACGGACGGCGACCGGCTCACAGCGGTGGAGCGACTCACCGAAGTCTCACCCGGCAACCGGAATATCACAGTTCGGGCTACCGACTCTCGTGGACAGACTGACTGTGAATCCCGAACCATCCACGTTCCGGGACCGCCTGCAGTGATGAATGCCCGCTTCGTCAACGACGAACCGCTCACCTCCAAGCACCCGAAACTCGACCCCGAAGATTACACCGGTCAGTTCGAGATAGACGTCAAGCTGAACGGTGTCGATCCCGAACGCGTCAAAGCGAAATTTGAGACTCGGGAGCGGAACACGTCAGTTGAAGGGAACCTGCGTGCTACTGACCCGGGTTACGGCCTCTCTATCAGGCAAAATTTCAGCACATCGTACCAGGGAGTGATTCGACCGTTAGCAACGATAACCTGGGTTCGAGGGAATACCCAAGAGGTGGTCGGTGCTGGTTCGGACAGAACCTTCGCAGCATTGTCTGAGCCGATTATCCGCTTAGACCTCGTCAACGCGCAGAACACCGTTGGGAGCCGTGGTGCCACATTTGATGCATCGGAATCTTTCGACCCTGATGGGTCGGACCTGAAATACCAATGGAAGGACCTGAATAGCAGTGACGAGTGGGGTGGTCCGTTCAAACAACTCCACCCTCAGAAGTTCATTTATTTGAAAGTCACCGACGAGCAGGGTCAGTACAACAGGGAGAAGGATATCCTCAGTTGGTTTACGCCTGGTCTCCAGACGCCGGAAGCGCAGAACACGGAGCCAGTATTCCCACAGGACACTATCACGTATCAGGTTCGGACGAACCAGTACGAGCTCTCGAAGGCCGTCTACGAGGAGGAGAAGTACGGGAAGCTCATCGACTTCGAGTTGGTGTCCGAGGTGGGTGACGTCAGTGATCACGAGCGGTACGCGAAAGACGAGGACAGCGGCGACTTCGATCAGAATCTGCCGAACGGAGTCAACGAGGCGTACATCTTTCACGAGTGGAACGTCACAGTTCCGGCGAGCGAATTCTTAGAGGGTGATCAGCCGACAGTCCGAATCCAGTCGACGAGCCAGGAGGAGGCGTTCCGTGAGATCGAATTGCCAGACCCCCGGATGTACGATCAGATCGGTGCGTCGACGGTGCTCACCGAGTTCGACGTCAAGTACGTCGAGGAGCACCCCGATTACGAGGTACAGCGAACTGCCAGGTCGGAGCGAAAGGAGGTTCTGCAGCGGATGGGGTTCGATCTCTACACGGCGCGGCAGACTGGGACCGAGTACCACCTGGAGAAGCGGGTGAAGACGGAATCGGCCGAGTGGGAGACCGTCACCCGTGACTTCGGCAGCAAGTTCCAGCGACAGATGTTCCTCGACGGGAATGCAGAATGGCGGACCGACGGAAGTAGCGAACGGCTCCGCGAGCGTCCCGTGGTTGATTGGGTCTGGCGGGATTCCAAGAGTGGACCCGGAGAACTTACGGGTGACACTCGACGAGTCCGGGTCGAACCCGCGGAAGTCGAGACGCTCCGCGAGTACGAGTACGAGAGAACGTACGAGGAGGAGGTAACTGTACAGGAGGAGCGCGAAAAGTGCGTGCCGACCCTCGGTTGTTGGACGTACAAAGTCGAAACAACCGAGACCAAGACGCGAACGCGAGAGTACGACTACTGGTCGTCTCGACCACGGAACCCGACACACCATTGGACGGGTGATAAGAGAGTACGCACAATCGAACGCGCCGAGTACGAACGTCAGTACGAGTTTCGCGTCGAAGACACAGAGACGTACTGGGTGCGCGTTTACCACGCGTCGACACAGGAGAGAATCCAACGGGCGCAGTACGAGTGGCAGCATTACGAGACGGTGACCAAGGAGTACGCTGCGGCCATCATAACGACCAACCCGAACATCCGCGAGGCATCTACCGAACCGACGCGGGAGTGGACGCTGCGGAGACAGGAGGGAACGTTCAACCGGACCACCGATTCGCCGGAGCAGCAGTCCAGAGTCGTCGAAACGGAGATGACAGCGTCGGCCGACATCGAAGCGAGGTTCCTCCCACCGAACCCCGGGGTTCGGTCGGACATCGTGACCAAGAACCGGACTGTCGACGTCACTCACACAGCCGGCCGCTTCGTTCCGACCGAAGAAGCTAAAAATATCATCCGAGAAAAGGCGAACAAAACGTATGCGGACGATTACTAGTCTCGGCCTCGCAGTTCTCCTTTGGATATCGCTCTTGGCCCTTGCACCTACGGTTGCGGATGCAGAGCTAGATACCACTCCCGAGGTGGAGTGTGATGGTGATAGGCGAACCAAAATCCAGGATCTCAATGGTAAGATAGAGTACACGATCGCGTACAATCAGAGTACACAACGAGTGTGCGCAGTTGCGAAGAGTACTGGGGAACGAAATGGGTTCTTCGGATACTCTGTTTGGGTTGATGGCTCGCGGATTTCTTCAAGTGATACAAAAGAGTTGGATCCAGGTGAAACCTTCAGGAGAAACCAAACTATCACGGGGGGGATTGATGCAACAAGAGATAACCATACTGTTGAAGTTCATACATACAATGACACCTTCTATTTCAATTTCGTTCAAGATGTGGATACAATGAACGAAAGTGGCGTTCCCACGCCCCACTTTGAGAATGTGGCCGTCAAACGGAACGGGACAAAAAGCGGACAGCCCCGGCTCATTTTGGAAGTCGAAAACGAGGGGATACGGACGTACGTTCCGGAGGCAGAAGTACGAACGTTTGCATCTGACTCGCGTCGTTTACAGGATTATGTAAATGGTAGCCCTGGCGGACGGTACTCAATACGTCTCAGCGAAGACAGTGACGACATCATTGTCGGGACAGTACGTCTCTACGGCGGCAAATTCAACCCGGGTACGAAGTTCGATCGCGTGAGCTTCGTCTCCTACCCGAACGGTACCTACGAGACCTGGGAGCCCGAGTTCGGTGAAATCCCAACCGACCGCGAAATCGAAGAGCGCGAGGTCTACTACAAGAACGAGACGGCAAGAGAGCAGTACCGGGGGCCGGACGTAGACCCGATTTCCGAGCGAGCTTCAAAGGCGATCGCGGCAGTAGTCGTCGCAACAATACTAGCTGGCTTGTGGTACCAGCGCCGGCGGAAGCGCCGCTAGCGTTCGATGCCGCCCTGTTCCGAGATTTGCAGAATGTTCCGCATGTTGAGGTAGACGTGCTGGGTGTCGACGTCTTCGTCGTCGTCGTAGATGTCGCTGACGCGGTGGACCGTCGCGGCGATTCGTTCGGCTTCGTCGGAGCCCTCCTCGCGTAGTTCGTCCGCGACTTCGCGGAGGATGTCGCGTTTCTCGGCGTCGTCGAACTCACTCATTCGCCGACGCCCCGGCGCTGGACGAAGCCGAGCATGTCGGCGGTTTCGGCGGCGAATTCGCGGAATGACTCGCCGGTCTGGTTGTCGTCGTCGAGGACGACGGGTTGGCCTTCGTCGCCGCCGGCGCGGACGCTGGGGTCGAGGGGGATGGAGCCGAGGAATGGGAGGTCGTTGGCGTCGGCGAACTCCTCGCCGCCGCCTGCCCCGAAGATGTCGTGGGTGCCGCCGCAGTCGGGGCAGACGAACGTGCTCATGTTCTCGACGACGCCGAGGACGGTGGTGTCGTGACGGCCGAACATGCGGAGGCCCTTGCGGGCGTCGTCGACGGCGACGTCCTCGGGCGTGGTGACGACGACGGAGCCAGTTAGCGGGAGCGTCTGGAGGAGGGTGAGTTGGGTGTCGCCGGTGCCCGGGGGAAGGTCGACGACGAGGTAGTCGAGGTGGCCCCATTCGACGTCCTCGACGAGCTGGGTGAGGACCTTGTGGACCATCGGACCGCGCCAGATGACGGGGTCGTCCTCGCCGACCATGAACGCCATGCTCATGAGCTTCATTCCGTATTTTTCGGGCGGGACGATTGTCTCGCTCTCGGTGGCCTGCGGGTGGTCGTCGGCGTCGACCATGCGGGGGACGTTGGGGCCGTAGATGTCGGCGTCGAAGAGGCCGACGCGGGCGCCGCGGTCGGCGAGGCTGGCGGCGAGATTGACCGCAACCGTGGACTTGCCGACGCCGCCCTTGCCGGAGGCGACGGCGACGACGTTCTTGACGCCCGGGAGGACTTCTGCCTCGGCGCGGTCGGGGATGGCGGCGGTGAGGTCCGGTTCGAGGCCCTCGGCTTCGAGTACTTCGCGCACGCGAGCGGCGATGTCGTTCTCGGTGGGGGAGTAGGGGGCGCCGAGCGCGAGCGAGATGGTGACGGTGTCACCGTCGATGTCGAGGTCGTTGACGAGGCCGAGCGAGACGATGTCGTCGCCGAGCGTGGGGTCCTCGACGGATTCGAGGAGGTCCAGTACGTCGTCTTCGTTCATATGTCGGGATAGGGCCGGGTCGGCCGATAAGGGTTGTGTCGGTGGCACCCCTGCTGGTAGTCGGGGGCGGCACCGGTGGGATTGCGAGCGGGTCACACGCGCCACGGCGGCCGATTCTGGCGGCCTGCCTTCGTAGTGTTTAAGTACCGCGCACGAGTTCGCACGAGTGCAGTCACTGTAGGGGCCCAGGCCCCGAGTCCGAGAGGGCGAAGATACACACGGAAAGCCTGTCGTGGTAGCCTAGCCTGGTCAAGGCGCAGGGTTGCTAACTCTGTGGCGTAAGCCTCCGGGGTTCAAATCCCCGCCACGACGCCTTTCACAGACAACCCAAACATGAGTTCGGAAGAACAACAGGACGCGGACGAGGACATTCAGTACTTCGTCCGCATCGGTCAGACAGACCTCGACGGCACCAAGTCCGTCGAGCGTGCTCTCGCGGAGCTCGACGGCGTCGGCCGTCGCGTCGCGCGGGTCGTCGCCGAGGAAGCCGGCGTCGACCGAACGGCGACGATCGGCGCCCTCGAGGACGACGCCATCGAGAGCGTCACCGAAGCCGTCGACACCTTCACCGAGCACGCCCCCGAGTGGCTGGCGAACCGCCGGAACGACTTCTACACCGGCGACGTCGACCACATCACGGGCAACGACGTGGAGCTCACCCGCGACCAGGACATCAACCGCATGCGGATGATCCGTTCCTACAAGGGCATCCGTCACGAGCGCGGACAGAAGGTCCGCGGTCAGCGCACGAAGTCCACCGGTCGTACGGAGGGCACCATCGGCGTGAACGTCGAGGCTATCAAGGAAGAACAGGCAGCTGAAGAAGCAGCAGAGGGGGGTGAGGAGTAATGGCGCTCCCGGGCGAGAACACCAAGTTCTACGAGACGCCGAACCACCCCTACCAGGGCGAGCGCATCGCGGAGGAGTCCGACCTCCTCTCGCGCTACGGCCTGAAGAACAAGGAGGAGCTCTGGCGAGCCCAGTCCGAACTGCGCGACTACCGCCGCGAGGCGCGTCGCCTGCTCGGCCAGACCGGCACCGCGTCGGGCGAGGAGTTCGTCTCCCGCCTGAAGCGCATCGGCATCCTCTCCTCGGAGGAGAGCCTCGACGACGTCCTGTCGCTCGAAGTGACGGACGTCCTCGAACGGCGCCTCCAGACGGTCGTCTACCGCGAGGGGCTGGCGAACACGGTGGGGCAGGCCCGCCAGTTCGTCAACCACGGGCACGTCACCGTCGACGGCAGCCGCGTCACGGAGCCGTCGTACACGGTGCCCGTCGACGAGGAGGACGCCCTCGCGTTCGACGAAACGAGCGACCTCACCGACGAACTGCACCCGGCTCGCGCCGGTGCTCAGGAGTGATAACGCATGGCTGACGACACCAAATGGGGCATCGCGCACATCCACGCCTCGTTCAACAACACCATCATGACCGTGACGGACGAGACGGGCGCCGAGACGCTCGCAAAGTCCAGTGGCGGTTCCGTGGTGAAGCAGAACCGGGACGAGGCGTCGCCGTACGCCGCGATGCAGATGGCCGAAAAGCTCGCAGAGGAAGTACTCGATCAGGGCATCGAGAAGGTGCACGTCCGGGTTCGCGGTCCCGGCGGCAACCTCCAGCGGAGCCCGGGCCCGGGCGCGCAGGCAGCGATTCGCGCGCTCGCCCGAGCCGGCCTCGAGATCGGTCGCATCGAGGACGTCACGCCCATCCCGCACGACGGGACGCGACCGCCGAAGAACAGCGGGTACTAGAACCATGAGTAGCCAGGACTTCGACGTCGAATTCGTCGACCGCGACGACCGGGAAGCCCGGTTTGTCGTCCGGAACATCACGCCCGCGTTCGCGAACGGCGTCCGGCGAGCGATTCTCGCGGACGTCCCGACGCTGTCTATCGACAACGTCCGGTTCGTGGAGAACTCGAGTGTGATGTTCGACGAGCAGCTCGCGCTCCGACTCGGGCTCGTGCCGCTGACGACGCCCGACGACTACGGGGCGGGCGAATCGGTCACGCTCGCGCTCGACGTCGAGGGTCCGGGCACCGCGTACTCCGGCGACCTCGTGAGCAACGACCCCGAGGTCGAGCCGGCGGACGAGAACATCCCCATCATCGAGCTGAAAGACGACCAGCGCCTCGAGCTCGAGGCCGACGCCGTGATGGGCTACGGCCGCGACCACGCCAAACACCAGGGCGGGGTGGCGGTGGGCTACCGACACCTGCAGCGCATCGACGTCGTGGGTGACAGCCCCGAGTACGCGGACGACGAACCCCGGATGCTCCGGGGCGTCATCGAGGAGGACGGCGAACTGGTGCCGACCGACGACTTCGACCACGACCTGACGAACCGGTACCCCGGTAAGGAGGTCGAGGTCGAGGACGTCCCCGGCGCGTTCGTCTTCCACGTCGAATCCGACGGCTCGATGCCCGTGGAGGAGCTGGTGGTTCGCGCAGTCGACACCCTGGTCGACCGCGCGGACGAACTCGAACAGGCAGTCCAACTGTAACAATGAACGTCTCCCCCCTCAACACCGAACCGGCGTCCGTTCCTGCCCCGGGAGCGACGGGTCCGGCAATCGTAATCGGTAAGAAGGGGCGGGGGCTACGGAGAAGCGTAAGGCCACCGCGGCCGAGCAGGGATAGCCAAGTTTGGCCAAAGGCGCAGCGTTCAGGGCGCTGTCCCGTAGGGGTTCGCAGGTTCAAATCCTGCTCCCTGCATTCGACTTCTCACAACTTTCAGGAGTTAGGAGCATGAGCAAGACAAGTCCGAGACTCAGCAGTCTCATCGCCGAACTGAAGTCCGTCGCCCGAGATTCGGGCGCGGACGTCTGGCACGACGTGGCCGGCCGGCTGGAGAAGCCGCGGTCCACGCACGCCGAGGTGAACCTGAGTCGCATCGAACGGTACGCGAACGAGGACGAGACGGTCGTCGTCCCCGGGAAGGTCCTGGGGTCCGGCGCGCTGCGAAAGTCCGTCACCGTTGCTGCTGTGGATTTCTCCAGCAGCGCGGAGACGAAGATCCAGCACGCCGACGGCGACATCGTCCACCTGGAACAGGCAGTCGAACAGAACCCAGAGGGTAGCGACGTGCGGGTGATCCGATGAGCCTCGCAGAGTTCGACGCAGACGTAGTCGTGGACGCCCGCGACTGCATCCTGGGTCGCGTCGCGAGCAACGTCGCCGAGCGCGCGCTCGCCGGCGAGTCGGTCGCCGTCGTGAACGCGGAGGACGCGGTCATCACCGGAACGGAGGACGACGTGTTCTCCACGTACCGGAAGCGCGCCGAGCTGGGGTCCGACCGGGGTCCGTACTACCCGAAGCGCCCCGACGGCATCTTCAAGCGTGCCATCCGCGGCATGCTGCCGTACAAGCAGGACGACGGGCGCGAGGCGCTCGATAGCGTCCGCGTCTACGTGGGTAACCCGACAGACGACGACGGCGAAGTGCTCGACGGCACCTCGCTCGACCGGCTGTCGACCATCCGCTTCGTCACCCTCGGCGAAGTGTCCGAAGAACTGGGGGCGAACATCACATGGTAACCAACACGTCAGGCAAGAAGAAGACGGCAGTCGCTCGCGCCACCGTGAGCGACGGCGAGGGTCGCGTGCGAATCAACTCCCAGCCCGTCGAACTCGTCGAGCCGGAGATGTCCCGCCTGAAGATGCTGGAGCCGTTCCGCATCTCGGGCAGCGACCTCCGGGACGGCGTCGACATCGACGTCGACGTCGTGGGCGGTGGGTTCGCCGGTCAGGCGGACGCCGTCCGGACCGCCATCGCGCGCGGACTCGTCGAGCACTACGGCGACGCCGAACTCCGGGACGCGTTCCGGGAGTTCGACCGCAGCCTCCTGGTGAACGACGTGCGCCAGCGCGAGTCCAAGAAGTGGGGCGGTCCCGGGGCACGCGCTCGCTACCAGAAGTCCTACCGCTGAGGTGACCAGATAATGATGGTACCAGTCCGGTGTTTCAGTTGCGGTAACGTCGTCGGCGAACACTGGGAGGAGTTCAAGGCGCGAGCCGAGAGCCACGAGGGCGACGAGGATCCGGCCGACGTGCTGGACGACCTCGGCGTCGACCGGCACTGCTGCCGCCGGATGCTCATCTCCCACCAGGACCTCGTCGACGTGGTCTCCCCATACCAATGAGCGGGACACAGCACTTCAGTCGGTACGAGAAGGCCCGCATCATCGGCGCGCGAGCGCTGCAGGTGGCTTACGGGGCGCCCGTGCTGGTCGACACCGACCAGACGGAACCGATCCTCATCGCGGCCGAGGAGTACGACGCGGACGCGCTCCCGTTCACCGTCCGGAGGGAGAACTGAGATGACGCGCATCGAGACCGTCCGCTACCGTCCGGTCCTCGACTCCCGCGGCAACAAGACCGTGGAGGCCGAGGTGACGACGGACAGCGGCGGATTCGGTCGTGCGGCGGCGCCCTCTGGGGCGAGCACGGGCGAGCACGAGGCCGTCGAGCTGCCGGTCGAGGAGGCCATCGCGGCCGGCCGGGAGCACGTCGCGCCCCGATTGGAGGGCCGCGAGTTCGCGGGCGACCAGCGCGGCGTCGACCAGACGCTGCACGCCGCCGACGGCACGGAGGACTTCTCCGAGGTCGGTGCGAACGTCGCCGTCGCGACGAGCATGGCGGCCGCGAAGGCCGCCGCGGACGTCCTCGGTGTGCACACCTACCAGCACCTCGGCGGCGCGTTCCGCGGCCGGAACTTCCCGACTCCGCTCGGGAACGTCCTCGGCGGCGGCGCGCACGCCGAAGACGCGACCGCCATCCAGGAGTTCCTCGTCGCGCCGGTCGGCGCGCCGAGTGTGCGGCAGGCCGTGTTCGCGAACGCGGCCGTTCACGCCCGCGTGAAGGAACTCCTCGACGAGGACGGCGTCCCGGCGGCGAAGGGCGACGAGGGCGCGTGGGCGCCCTCCATCGACGACGCCACCGCGTTCGACGTGGTGGCCGAGGCCGCCGACGACGTCGCCGACGAGTTCGGGTTCGACGTGCAGTTGGGCCTGGACGTGGCGGCCGCCGAGTGCTACGACGGAGACGAGTACGCCTTCGGCGACGACACGCGCTCCACCGAGGAGCAGATCGAGTACGTCGCCGGGCTGGTTGCCGAGTACGACCTCGCGTACGTCGAGGACCCGCTCGACGAGAACGACTTCGAGGCGTTCGCGGAGCTGACCGACCGCGTGGGCGACGAGACGCTGATCTGCGGCGACGACCTGTTCGTGACGAACACGGAGCGCCTGCAGCGCGGCATCGACGAAGGTGCTGCAAACAGCATCCTCGTGAAGCCCAACCAGATCGGCACGCTCTCGGACGCGTTCGACGCCATCGAACTCGCCGCCCGGAACGGGTACGACCCAGTCGTGTCCCACCGGAGCGGCGAGACCGAGGATACGACCATCGCACACCTCGCCGTGGCGACCGACGCCCCGTTCATCAAGACGGGCGCGGTCGGCGGCGAGCGAACCGCCAAGCTGAACGAACTCATCCGCATCGCGGACGAAGCATGAGCGAGAACGAATCCGACACCGAGGCCGACCTCGAGGACGCCCCCGACGAGACGGCGGACGACGCCGACGTCGAGGCGGCGGCCGAGAGCGAGGCCCAGACAGACGAACAGACAGCCGAGGAGCCCGAACCCGAGTCCACGGCGACGGAGGACGTGATGTCCGACGAGGAGGCCGACCTCCTCATCCCCGTCGAGGACTACCTGGGTGCGGGCGTCCACATCGGTACCCAGCAGAAGACGAAGGACATGGACCGGTTCATCCACCGCGTCCGCACGGACGGCCTGTACGTCCTCGACGTCTCGAAGACCGACGACCGTATCCGTACGGCGGCGGACTTCCTGGCGAACTACGATCCCGAGCAGATTCTGGTGACGTCGAGTCGCCAGTACGGCCGGTTCCCCGCGGAGAAGTTCGCGGAGGCCGTCGGGGCCCGCGCCCGCACCGGGCGCTTCATCCCGGGGACGCTGACGAACCCGGACTACGACGGCTACATCGAGCCGGACGTCCTCGTTGTCACCGACCCGATCGGTGACGCGCAGGCCGTCAAGGAGGCGATCACGGTCGGCATCCCCGTGATCGCGATGTGCGACTCGAACAACCAGACCGGGAACGTCGACCTGGTCGTGCCGACGAACAACAAGGGTCGTCGCGCACTGTCCGTGGTCTACTGGCTGCTCGCGAACGAGACCCTCGACCGGCGCGGCGCGGAGCCGACGTACGCCCTCGAGGACTTCGAGGACGGCCTGTAGCCCGGTATCGACACTTTTCGGTTCGATACTTCGTCCGCCAGCGACAGCGTTCTCCGAAGAATCAGCTCGGTACGCCAGCAGTACTGTCTATCGGGAGATGACGCCGAGGTAGCCGTCGAGTCCTTCCACCATGCGGACGCGGCGGTCGAACCACTCGCGGCCGCCGTCGAGCGGGTGGCGGTGGCGGGCGTCGTCGACGTCCGCGGTGAGGAGGACAGTCGCGGGGGTGGGCCCGAACTGGTCGACGCGGTCGGCCACCCAGCCGGACGAGGGCTCCGAGAGGACGACGTCCTGGCCGGGGAACGTGGCGAGGTCGCCGAACTCGTCGTCGTAGTCGCGGTTCGGGTCGGGGAACCGGTAGAGCCGCTGGAAGCGTTCGACCGCAGCCTCCAGGTCCGGCACTGCGAGCACGACGCACTCGACGCCGGAGACGGGCGCACCGAAGTTGTTGGCGTCCGGCACCCGGTACTCTCGGGGGGTGCGGTCGCTCACGACGAACGGGAGGAGGTGGCGGTCCTCGGGGTCGAGGAACGCCGAATCCCACTCGACGGTGGTGCCGTCGGGGCGCTCGCGGCGGCCCCGGGACGGCCCGTGGACCTCGACGTCGTGGTCGATGAGTCGCTGGCACTCGGCGTGGACGCTCCCGGACTCCACGCACCAGTCGCTCGGCCCCGCGAGGGGGTCGGCGGCGTCGAAGAACTCGCCCCACCAGCCGGTCTCTTCCCGCGTGGGGGCGACGAGTTCGACGTACGAGCCGTCGGGGAAGACGAGCATCGACATCTCCGTGCCGGCTCCGGGGTGTTCGCCGCCGTACTCGGGGCTGAACCCCGCCGTCTCGAATCGCTCGACGAGCACGTCCAGGGACGCCCCCGTGAACGGCACGTGGTCGATGACCGGGCGCATGCCCGGGGGTAGACGATAGGCCCGGATAAGCCTGCGGCCCGTGCGAGTGACGACAGAGCAGCGCGAGCGCCGGCCGTGTTCCGGAAACCCTGTAACCTCCCGGGTCACAGGCCACGGTATGACGACGACTTCGAGTGCGCCGGGGAAGGTCTACCTCTTCGGTGAGCACGCCGTCGTGTACGGGGAGCCGGCGGTGCCCTGCGCCATCGAGCGACGGGCGCACGTCACGGTCTCCGAGCGCGACGACGACCGCCTCCGGGTGTCCTCGGACGACCTCTCCATCGACGGCTTCACCGTGGAGTACAGCGGCGGGACCGACGACGCGCCGGACGTCGACGTCCCCGCGCCCATCGTGGAGGCCGCGATGGGGTACGTCGACCACGCGGTCGAGCAGGCCCGGGATGCCGCCGACGCACCCGGCTCGGGGTTCGACGTGGAGATAGACAGCGAGATCCCGCTCGGCGCGGGGCTCGGTTCGTCGGCGGCCGTCGTGGTCGCCGGCATCGACGCCGCCACGCGGGAACTCGGCGTCGAACTGGACGCCCGGGAACTCGCCGACCGCGCCTACCAGGTGGAGTACGAGGTCCAGGACGGCCAGGCGTCGCGCGCGGACACCTTCTGCTCGGCGATGGGCGGCGCCGTCCGCGTCGAGGGCGACGACTGCGCGACTATCGACGCCCCGGACCTCCCGTTCGTCGTCGGCTACGACGGCACCAGCCACGATACCGGCGAACTCGTCGCGGGCGTGGGCGCGCTCCGCGAGGAGTTCGACTTCGCCGCCGACACTGTCTCCGCCATCGGCGACCTCGTCCGGCGCGGCGAGGACGCGCTCGCCGAGGGCGACGTCGAGACGCTCGGCCGCCTGATGGACGTCAACCACGGGCTGCTGTCCGCGCTCGGCGTGTCGGCGCGCACGCTCGACGCGATGGTGTGGGCCGCCCGCGACGGCGACGCGCTCGGCGCGAAGCTCACGGGCGCGGGCGGCGGCGGCTCCATCGTCGCGCTCGACGACGGCGACGGCGCCGAGACCGCGCTGTCGCTGACGCCGGACTGCGAGGCGGCGTTCCGCGCCGAACTCGCCGAGGAGGGCGTGCGCGCCGAATGACGGTCGTCCTCAAACTCGGCGGCAGCGTGGTCACGGAGAAGGCCCGAGACGAGACGGTCGCTGGCGACCGACTCGCGGACCTCGCCGAAACGGTCGCCGACAGCGGGGTCGACGACCTCGTCGTCGTCCACGGCGGCGGGAGCTTCGGCCACCCGCACGCCGCCGAACACGGCGTGTCGAGCACCGCAGGGACGAGCGACGCCGCCGCAGTCCGCGACATCGCCGCTGCGATGGAGGACTTGAACGAAGCCGTCGTCGGCGCACTCGCCGACGCAGGCGTGCCGGCGGTTCCCGTCCACCCATTCTCCGCGGGATTCCGCGACGAGGACGGCAAGCTCCACCTGCCGACCGGCCAGGTCGCGGCGATGCTCGAAGAGGACTTCGTTCCGGTGCTCCACGGGGACGTCCTCACCACTGCCGGCGACGGTGCCACAATCGTCTCCGGTGACGACCTCGTCGTCTCGCTCGCCGACGGCGTCGGAGCGGACCGCGTCGGCCTCTGCTCGACCGTGTCCGGCGTCCTCGACACCGACGGCCACGTCGTCCCCGAGATTACGGCCTTCGAGGACGCCGCCGACGCCCTCGGCGAGAGCGACGCCACCGACGTCACCGGCGGCATGGCAGCCAAAGTCCGCGCCCTCCTCGACCTCGGCTCGCCCGCCTTCGTCTTCGGACCAGACGCCCTCGAGGACTTCCTCGACGGCGACGACGCCGGCACCCGCATCCACGGCTGAATCGGTTCGTCCACGCTGCCACGACGCTACTGCTGGACGGGTGACTTCGGTGCTCGCGAATCGCTCGTAATCGCGTGGCCCCGCTGCGCTCGGACACGCCGCTCACGGGCCAGTACACTTCCCGTTCGCGTGTCCTGTGGCGCCCCTTCGGGCCGCCACACAATCCCCGCCGTTTTTAACAGCGGGCCGCATATTCCCGACCAAGCAAGACGTCGCGGGCGGCAACGCCCCGGCAGCCGACGGCTGCAAGACGCCGAGGTCCGCCGCGGCCAGTCCGCGACCGTTTCGAGACGCGCGAAAACGCGGGTTTCAGTGCTTCAGAACTATGGAAATCGAAATTGCCACAATCGGCGGCTACGAGGAAGTCGGACGGCAGATGACTGCCGTCCGAGCGGGAGAGGACATCGTCATCTTCGACATGGGCCTCAACCTCTCGCAGGTCCTCATCCACGACAACGTCGAGACCGAGAAGATGCACAGCCTCGACCTGATCGACATGGGCGCCATCCCGGACGACCGCGTCATGTCCGACCTCGAGGGCGACGTGAAGGCTATCGTGCCGACGCACGGCCACCTCGACCACATCGGCGCGCTCTCCAAGCTCGCCCACCGCTACGACGCGCCCATCGTGGGCAGCCCGTTCACCATCGAACTCGTGAAGGGCGAGATCGAGAGCGAGCAGAAGTTCGGCGTCGAGAACGACCTCGTGAAGATGGAGGCCGGCGGCACGATGCCCATCGGCGACAAGTGTGAACTCGAGTTCGTCCACGTCACGCACTCCATCATCGGCGCCATCAACCCCGTACTCCACACGCCGGAGGGTGCGGTCGTCTACGGTCTCGACAAGCGCATCGACCACGACCCCGTCCTCGAAGACCCCATCGACATGGACCGCTTCAAGGAGATCGGTCGCGAGGGCGAGGGCGTCCTCTGCTACATCGAGGACTGCACGAACGCTGGCCGGAAGGGCCGGACACCCTCCGAGAGCACCGCTCGACGCCACCTCCAGGACGTCCTGACGAGCGTCGAGGACTACGACGGCGGCATCATCGCGACGACGTTCTCCAGCCACATCTCCCGGGTGTCCTCCCTGGTCGAGTTCGCGAAGGACATCGGCCGCGAGCCGATTCTCCTCGGTCGCTCGATGGAGCGGTACTCGGGCACCGCCGAGCGCATGGGCCGCGTGAACTTCCCCGACGACCTCGGGATGTTCGGCCACCGGAAGTCCGTCGACCGCGCGTTCAAGCGCGTGATGAACGAGGGCAAGGAGAACTTCCTCCCGATCGTCACCGGCCACCAGGGCGAGCCACGCGCGATGCTCACCCGGATGGGTCGCGGCGAGACCCCCTACGACATCGAGGACGGCGACAAGGTCATCTTCTCCGCGAGCGTCATCCCGGAGCCGACCAACAAGGGCCAGCGCTACCAGAGCGAACAGCTCCTCCGCATGCAGGGCGCCCGCATCTACGACGACATCCACGTCTCCGGCCACCTCCGCGAGGAGGGCCACTACCAGATGCTGCAGGCGCTCCAGCCCCAGCACCTCATCCCCGCCCACCAGGACATGGAGGGGATGGCGCCGTACACGAAGCTCGCGAAGAGCCAGGGGTACAAAGTCGGCCGCGACCTGCACATGACGGAGAACGGCAACACCATCCAGCTCGTCGAGTAAATGTCCCAGGAAGCCCGCGAACAGGCGGTGCTCGCCGCGGTCCGCGAGCGCCGGCAGCAGGTCAACGACGCCATCGACGAGGACCTCCCGATGGCCGAACCCGAGCGGCTCTACGAGGCGACGCGGTACATCCTCGAGGCCGGCGGGAAGCGGCTTCGGCCGGCGGTCCTGCTGTTGACGGCGGAAGCACTGTCGGACGTCGACGCGGCTGACGCCGACTACCGGGCGTTCCCGGACCTCGACGGCGGCGAGGTGGACGTGATGTCCGCGGCCGTCTCAATCGAGGTCATCCAGTCGTTCACGCTCATCCACGACGACATCATGGACGACGACGACCTCCGGCGGGGCGTGCCAGCGGTCCACCGCGAGTACGACACCGGGACGGCCATCCTGGCCGGCGACACGCTCTACTCGAAGGCGTTCGAGATCATGCTCCAGACGGGCGCGCCGCCGGAGCGCGCCCTGCGCGCGATGCGGACGCTCGCGGAGACCTGCACCCACATCTGCGAGGGGCAGGCGATGGACATCGACTTCGAGACCCGCGGTGACGTCGTCGCCGACGAGTACCTCGACATGGTGGAGCTGAAGACCGCGGTGCTGTACGCCGCGGCCGCCACACTCCCCGCGCTCCTCCTCTCGGCGGACGAGGAGACCGTCGAGGCGCTGTACAACTACGGCGTGAAGGTCGGGCAGGCGTTCCAGATTCAGGACGACGTCCTCGACCTCACGGTTCCCTCCGAGGAACTCGGCAAGCAGCGCGGCTCCGACCTGGTCGAACACAAGAAGACCATCATCACGCTGCACGCCGAAGAGCACGGCGTCGACGTCGAGGGGCTCCTCGACGCCGACGACCCCGAGGACCTCACCGACGAGGCGGTCGAGGCCGCCGTCGCGGAACTCCGCGACGCCGGCAGCATCCAGTACGCGACCGACCTCGCCGAGGACCTCGTCGCGGAGGGCAAGGACCATCTGGACGTCCTCCCCGAGAACGAGGCCCGCCACCGACTGGAGCAGATCGCGGACTACCTCATCGAGCGCGGCTACTAACGGACCGTTTTACTTCGGTGGGCTTCCTCGCTCACTGCGTTCGCTGCGGGAACAGCGTGGCGGCGGAGCCGCCACGTTTTCGGTTGCCGGCGAAGCCGGCAACCCACACCTCGCAAAAAGCTACGCTAAAAACTTCCTGCGCTCGCTTCGCTCGCGCAGTAAAACGCGCGGCGGAGCCGCGCGTATGCTCGCCCTCGGTCACGTCACTGGTTGCAGTCGAATCCAGCGGGATTTTCACCCCTCGGCGTGGAATCGGTGGTATGGACGACGAACTCCGCGAGCGGGTCCGCCGGGAGGCAGAGCGGGCCGCGCTGTTCAACGCCCTGAAACACGGGAGCGACGCGCAGGTCGGGGCTATCATGGGGCCGATGATGGGCGAGAACCCCGAGTTCCGAGAGCACGGCGACGAGATTCCCGGCGTCATCGCACCGGTCATCGGGGACGTGAACGGGATGGACGACGAGGCGAAGCGCGAGCGCCTCGCCGAACTCGCGCCCGAGGACGTCGAGGAACTGGAGAGCGAAGACGAGGGCGAGGACCAGCCGCTGCCGGACCTCCCGAACGCCGACGAGTACGACGAGATTCGGATGCGGTGTGCGCCGAACCCGAACGGCCCGTGGCACCTCGGGAGCGCGCGGATGCCCGCCGTCATCGGGACGTACAAGGAGATGTACGACGGCTGGATGCTCGTCCGGTTCGACGACACCGACCCGGAGACCAAGCGCCCGCTGGACTGGGCGTACGACCAGATTCTCGACGACCTGGACTACCTCGGCTTCGAGGCCGACGAGGTCGTGAAGGCCAGCGACCGCGTGGAGACGTACTACGAGCACGCCCGCCGGCTCATCGGGAAGGGCGGCGCGTACACGTGTAGCTGTCCGGGCGAGGAGTTCTCCGACCTGAAGAACAGCGGGGAGGCCTGCCCGCACCGCGAGAAGGACCCGGAGACGGTCGCCGAGGAGTTCGAGGCGATGGTCGACGGCGAGTACGAGTCCGGCGAGATGGTGCTGCGCGTGAAGACCGACATCGAGCACAAGAACCCCGCGCTCCGGGACTGGGTGGCGTTCCGCATGGTCGACACCCCCCACCCCCGGGAGGTCGCCAGCGAGTACCGCTGTTGGCCGATGCTCGACTTCCAGTCCGGCGTCGACGACCACCTCACGGGCGTCACGCACATCATCCGCGGCATCGACCTCCAGGACTCCGCGAAGCGCCAGCGGTTCCTCTACGACTACTTCGGCTGGGAGTACCCCGAGGTGCTGCACTGGGGGCACGTCCAGCTCGACGCCTACGACGTGAAGATGTCGACGTCGACCATCAAGGAACTCGTCGCCGAGGGCGCCCTCGACGGCTGGGACGACCCGCGGGCGCCGACCGTGATGAGCGTGAAGCGCCGCGGCATCCGCGGCGAGGCCGTCGTGGACGCGATGGTGGAACTCGGCACCTCCTCGTCGGACGTCGACCTCGCGATGTCCTCCGTGTACGCGAACAACCGGGACCTCGTCGACGACGAGGCGCCCCGGCAGTTCCTGGTGCGCGACGGCTTCGATGCCCGCGGTGAGGGCAACGACGAGTCCTACGAGACCGTCGAGGTCCCGGTCGACGGCGGTCCCGACGAGGCGACGCCCCAGGTCCACCCCGAGCACCCCGACCGCGGCGACCGCGAGATTCCGGTCGGCGACAGCGTGCTCGTGGAGGCCGCCGACCTGCCCGCGGAGGGCGACCGCGTCTGGCTGAAGGGGTACGGGCCGGTGCGCTACGACGGCGAGCGGTTCGCGTTCCTCGACGCCGACATCGACATCGTGCGCGAGGAGGGCGTCGACGTCGTCCACTGGGTGCCCGGCGACGACAACGTCGAGGTCCGACTGCGCACGATGGACGGCGACGCGACCGGCTACGCCGAACCCGAGTTCGCCGACCAGTCCGTCGACACCGTCGTGCAGTTCGTCCGCGTCGGATTCGCGCGCGTCGACAGCCACGAGCCCGAGGAGTCCGTGGCGTACTACACGCACCCGTAGTCAGCCGAACTGCACCCAGAGCACGGCGCCGAGCACGACGACGGTCAGCACGACCTGCATTGCGGCGGACCCGATTACCCCCACGGTCGCGTAGGCGGCGCGGCGCGCGCTCGCCTCGACGTCCTGGTTCTCGCGGAACTCGACGGCGAAGACGGTGCCCGCCACACCGAGCAGGAGGCCGAGCGGGCCGGCGAGGAACAGCAGCGCGAACCCGACCAGCCCTGCGGCGACGGCCGTCCTCGTGTCGACGCCACTGGCGCGCGCGCCGACGAACCCCGCCAGCCAGTCGACGGCGACGGCTGTGACCGCGAGACTCACGAGCGCGAACAGCAGCAGTGGGCCGGGCTCGCCGGTCTGCCACCAGTAGACGAGCAGGCCGGCGAGGGAGAGCGCGCCGCTCGGGAGCAGCGGGAGGACGCTGCCCGCCACACCGAGGGCGAGCAGCGCGAACGCGGCGGCGACCAGGAGGTCCATACGGAGAGACTGGGAGCCGACGGCTTCAGCGTGGCGGCGGAGTGCCAGGACTCGGTGTCAGTCCTCGAACCGCCGGAGTTCGTCGCGCGCGGCGTCCGTCCCGTACTCGACGACGAGCGGGCGGAGGGCGTCGCCGAGCGCGCGCATCGCCTGGCTCGTGGAGTGGTAGCTCAGTCGGTCGGCGAGGTCGTCCCAGGGGCGAGCCTGGAGGAGTTTCCCGACGAGCAGGCGCTCCTCGTCCGCGGACAGCACTCCGTCGGCGCCCGCGACGAGGTGGTGGACGACCAGGCTCCGGAACGGCTCGGGGTCGACGCCGTACATGCCGGGGCCGTGGGCGGCGCCCGCGACCACGCGCCAGTCGCGCTCGCCGAGGTCCAGCCCCGGGGACGCGTCGCAGGCCCGGAGGGCGGCCCGGGCGACGTCGGGGTCGAGGTCGCGGAGCGCGTCCGAGAGCACGCCCGCGATGCGGTCGGCGAACCAGGCGGCGTGGCGGTCGTGGAGCGCGCGGCCCGCGTCGGAGAGCGGGTCGAGCATGATGGCGGAGTACTCGCCGCTCGTGTCGTTGCGCGTGGTGGAGAGCTGGACGGTGCCGTACCCGTTGGCGGCCCAGAACGACAGCAGTTCGGGGGTGGCGCCGTAGCCGACACCGAGCCAGTCGGCGTCCTCCTCGAACTCTCGGCGGACCTCGCCCAGCAGCCGTGAGCCGAGGCCACGCGAGCGCACGGCGGGGTGGGTTGCGATGCGCATCACGCGGTAGCCGAACGGGACGGCGGCGTCCTCGTCGCGGAGCTGGCTGGTGAGCACGTCCGGAATCATGTTGCCCTTCACGCGCTCGCCGTCGTACATCGCAGCCCGGAGGTCCTCGTCGAGGCCGCCCTCGCGGGCGAGCAGCGCGACCGACGCGACGTGGCCGTCGACGAGCAGCGCGCGCACCGCGAGGTTCGGGGCGTCCAGGAGGCGCGCGAGGTCGTTCGGTTCGGTGCGGTAGTGGGCGTAGACGAGCAGCCCGAACACCTCCCTGAGCAGGTGTTCGTCGTCGGCGAGGTCCTCGCCGGAGAGCGCGACGTACTCGGCGGTCTCGGGCGTGGCGTCGACGACGAGCGGGTCAACCGCGGGTCGGGCGTCCAGCAGGAGCGCGCGGAACGCCCACGCCTCCACGGGGTCGCCGGCCGCGTACCGGATGGGGTCGGTCAGCGACGCTTCGTGGACCTCGTGGTCGGTCTCGGCGAGTCGGTCCCGGAAGCGCACGTCGAACCCCCTGCCCGCGCCCTCGTAGCCGTGGACGGTCGTCGTGAACGCCAGCCGCGGGCAGTCCAGCAATCGTTCCAAGAGGCGGACGGGAATCGCGGCCGCCTCGTCGGCGAAGACGGCGTCCGGGTCGCCAGGTAGCTCGGCGGCGTCCGGCGGCTTCGCGAACCGGACGCGGCCGCCGGTCGTCGTCGTCTCGACAGTGTCGCCGTCGCTCGCGAGGTCGTCCAGGTTCCCGAGCAGTTCGCGGGTGCGAGCGAACAGCTCTGCCGCGCTCCGGCGGCCCGGCGCGGTGACGAGCACGTCCAGGCCCTCCCGGGCGAGGCACGCGGCGGCGAGCCCGGCGGCGCTCGACTTCCCGCGGCCGCGGTCGGCGTCCGCGACGACGGCGTGTCCGGACTCCCGGAGCGATTCGAAGGTGGCGAGGGCGTCCGCCTGGTCGGGAGTCAGGCAGGCCTCGTAGGCCTCGCGGGGGAAGGCTGCGGACTCCGGCGGGTCGGGGAGGGGGTCGCGGACTCGCGGCGCTGGGTGCGTGCGACCGTCGCGCTCCAGCATGTCGGCGTCCACGTCGTGGATGGCGATTCCCGGGTGCGCGCGGAGCGTGTCGACGAACCGGCGGCGGAACCGGCCGGTGACGTCGCCGACGCCGAACGGCGGAACTGCGAGCCCCTCGTCGAAGGCGTCACGGTGGGCCGGCCAGTCGTCGAGGGCGGGCGCGAGGACGAGGAGGAGGCCCCCGCCGTCGACGGCGCCGACGACGCGCCCGAGCGCGTTCGGCCGGCAGTCGTCGTGGCAGTCGAGGACGACGGCCTTCCTCGTCGTGCCGAGCAGGCGGCCGGCGTTCCGCGTGGGGACGTGCTCGCAGGCCAGGTCGTCGCTGGTGGAGACGAGACTCGTCGCGGTCAGCGGAATCGGGAGTGCGTCGAGCAGGCGGTCTGCGGCCGCCAGGCCGGCGTCGCGGTCGCCCGCGAGCACGAGCACGCGGCGCTCGTCGGCGGCCTCGGCTTCGGCGAGCAGGTCACGGGCGGCCGCGGTGTCCATCGCCTCCCGATTGGGAGGGGGTCGGCAAGGGCGTTTCGTCCGGGCTGTGCCGGCGTGTCACGGCCGGCGAGCATTGAAAGCGCTTTTAGGGGAGGGAGACCGATTGATGGGATACAGCCTGCGGGGGTCGATGATGCTCCGGGGCCGCACGGATGTCTCTCCGCGGCCCTGAGCGCAAGCCCGTCCGCGGGAATAGGTGAACACAAATGCCAGTATACGTAGACTACGACGTTCCAGCAGACCTGCAGGAGCGAGCCCTCGAATCCCTCGAGGTCGCTCGCGACACCGGTAGCGTGAAGAAAGGCACCAACGAGACGACGAAAGCCGTCGAGCGCGGCAACGCCGACCTCGTGTTCGTCGCCGAGGACGTCTCCCCCGAGGAGATCGTCATGCACCTCCCCGAACTCGCCGCCGAGAAGGGTATCCAGGTCGTCTTCGTGGAGACCCAGGACGAGCTCGGCAACGCGGCCGGCCTCGAAGTCGGCTCCGCGGCCGCCGCCATCGTCGACGCCGGCGACGCCGACGAGGAGATCGAGGACATCTCGACGAAGATCGAGGACCTGCAGTAACCAACCATGAGTGCAGAGGAATCCGAAGAGGGCGCCACGCCCGCCGAGGTCATCGAGGTCGTCGGCAAGACCGGGATGCACGGCGAGGCGATGCAGGTGAAGTGTCGCATCCAGGAGGGTGGCAACCAGGGCCGCATCATCACGCGGAACGTCCTGGGCCCCGTCCGAGTTGGTGACGTTATCCAGCTCAAGGAGACAGCACGCGAGGCGGACTCCATCGGTGGTCGGTAATGCCCCAGACTCGAAGCTGTGACTACTGTGGCGCCGACATCGAGCCCGGTACGGGCACGATGTTCGTCCACAACGACGGGAGCACCGTGCACTTCTGTTCGGCGAAGTGCGAGAAGAACGCCGACCTCGGCCGCGAGCCGCGCGACGTCGAGTGGACCGAGGAAGACGAAGTCGAGGAGAACCAATGAGCCACCACGACGAGCGCACGTTCGTGATGGTCAAGCCCGACGGCGTCCAGCGCGGGCTGATCGGTGACGTCGTCTCCCGACTCGAGGACAAGGGCCTGAAGATGGTGGGCGGGAAGTTCATGCAGATCAGCGAGGAGCTCGCCCACGAGCACTACGCGGAGCACGAGGACAAGCCGTTCTTCGACGGGCTCGTCGAGTTCATCACCTCGGGTCCCGTGTTCGCGATGGTCTGGGAGGGCGCCGACGCCACTCGCCAGGTCCGCCAGATGATGGGCGCGACGGACGCCCAGGAGGCCGCGCCCGGCACCATCCGCGGCGACTACGGGAACGACCTCGGCCACAACCTCATCCACGGCAGCGACCACGAGGACGAGGGCGCGAACGAGCGCGAGATCGGTCTGTTCTTCGACGACGACGAACTCGTCGACTGGGACCTCGGCACCTCGCAGTGGGTGTACGAGGACGCCGGCGACCACTGACGGACGCCGACCTTTTTGCGGGAGTGCGGACTATTCGCGTAGCGATGCAGTTCAGCGTCGTTCAGGGAGACGTCGCCGAACAGTCCGCGGACGCACTCGTGAACGCCGCGGGGACGAGTCTTCGGATGGGCTCCGGTGTCGCGGGCGCGCTCCGCCGAGCCGCCGGCGAGCAGTTGAACGAGGCGGCGATGGCGAAGGGACCGGTGGACCTCGGCGCGGTCGCCGTGACCGACGCCTTCGACCTCGACGCGACGTACGTGATTCACGCGGCCGCGATGCCACACTTCGGGGTTCACGAGAACGAAAGTTCTCGGGCGCATGCCGGGCCCGAAGGGTCCGGCAACGACGGGAAACCCACGAGCGAGAGCATCCGGTCGGCGGCCCGGAACGCCCTCGAAGCCGCCGACGAACGGGGTTGTCGCAGCCTCGTGATTCCGGCGCTCGGCTGCGGGGTCGCGGGCTTCGACCTCCGGGAGGGAGCGGCAGTCATCGCCGACGAGATCCGGGGCTTCGACCCCGAGCACCTCGACGACGTGCGGTTCATCGCGTACTCCGACGAGGAGTACGAGACGGTGCGGGACGCGGTGGCGTGAGCTGGCCCGTCGGCCCGTAGACTCTTGGCGTTCGACCGTCAGCACGGCGTATGGACTGCGTTGTCTGCAATCAGGTCGGGGGGGCGTACCGGCTCGTCGCCGGCGAGGGTCAGATCGGGGTCTGCGAGCAGTGCGTCGCCGAGTACCTGCTGGACGAGCTAGACGACGACACCTGCATGTACTGTGGGGGTCCGGCGGAGTACGACCTCTTCGAGTACGTCGGACCGCTGGCGGACAGCGAGCGCGAGGGCGGGGAGTCCGAGCGGGACTTCGTGGCGGAGAGCGTCGTCTGCGCGGACCACCTCGACGACCTGCGCAGAGAGGGGCTATGACCGACAGTCGAGAGGAGGACCGGGCGCGTCAGTCGTCTGCGGGCGTGGGCGCGGCGACGTCGATGTCACCCGAGTCGAGGTCGGCTTCGACGTTCCGGGCGGCCTCGACGAGGTTCGCCATCTTCCCGTAGGCGACCTCGCGAGGCAGCAGTTTCACGCCGCAGTCGGGGCTGACGGTGAGCTGCTCCGGCGGCACGACCTCCAGGCCCTTCCGGATGTTCGCCTCGATCTGCTCGACCGATTCCACTTCGGCGACGTGGGCGTCGACGACGCCGAGCGCGAGGTCGGCCGTGAACGCGGGGTCTTGGAAGACCGAGAGCTGTTCGTAGTCGCCGTTCGCGAGTTCGAGGTCGAACTCGTCGACGGGGAACTCCAGAATTTCGGGGTAGATGCGGGAGTAGTCGCCGTAACAGACGTGCAGGCCGATGCGGACGTCGTCGGGGATGCCGGCGGCGATGCGTTCGAGGCACTCGCCGACGATGGCGTGGTCGTCGGGCGTCGTCGCGAGCGCCGGCTCGTCGATCTGGATGTAGCGCGCGCCGGCGTCGACGAGCTTCTCGATCTCCTCGTTGACGAGGTCCGCGAGGTCGTAGGCCAGGCTCTCCTCGTCGTCGTAGGCCTCGTTGAAGCTCCAGTTCGCGAGCGTGTACGGGCCCGTGATGGGGACCTTGACGGGGCGGTCGGCGACGCTCGCAGTGAACTCGTACTCGTCGACGAGCCAGGACTCGTCGTAGGACACCTCGTCGACGACGCTGGGCTTGTCGAAGTAGTTGTGCCCCCAGACTTTGACCGGGCCGTTGAACTCGTAGCCGTCGATGCGGTGCGCGAAGAACTCCACCATCTCGTTGCGCCGCATCTCGCCGTCCACGACGACGTCGAGGCCCGAACGCTCGTGCTCTCCGGTGATGAGGCGGGCGGCGTCGTCCTCGGCTTCCGCGAGTTCGTCCGCGCCGAAGTCGGCGTCGGGGTCCTCGTAGAGGTCGTTCGCGCGGTCGAGCCACTTCGGCTTCGGGTAGGAGCCGACGACGGTCGTCAGCAGGAAGTGGTCGTTCGGGTGGTCGTCGGGCCGGAACTGCTCGCGGTTCTCCGTCATGCTTCCACCTCCGCTTCCTCGACGGATTCAGAGCCAGTCGCGGCGCCGAGCGCGCGCAGCTTCTCCTCGAAGCGGTTCACGGGCAGGTAGAACAGTCCCGTGTTCGCGGTGACGTAGACGTCCTCGAAGTCGTTGGGCACCTGGCCCTCGAACCAGTCGACGCGCTCGCGGATGGTGTCCGGAGACTCCACGAGCGTGTTCTGACCGTCGACGACGCCCAGCGCGACCGAGTCCTTGGTGCCGTACTCGGCGACGTTGTAGACGTTGTCGTCGTGGTCGGCGACGAGGTCGTAGCCGATGGCGTCGACGTCGGCGTCCAGCAGGTGGGCGTGGACCTTCTCGTCGAGGGCACCCCAGTAGGGGTGCGCGACGACCTCGGCGTCGGTCGCGCCGGCCACCGTGTCGACGGCCTCGCTGGCGCGTTCGTCGGCGCCGTCGCCGGGGGAGTTCTCGACGAGCGACGGCTCCAGGAGGAACACTGTCTCGACGGCCTCGGGGAACGCCTCGACCTCGCCGGCGAGGAAGTCTGCGACCGCGGCCTGGAAGTCGGCGTCGTCGCCGTAGTGCTCGTCGGTCGCGAGGTCCGCCAGCGAGTACGGGCCGGGGACGACCGCCTGCAGGTCGTCGGTGAGGTCGGCAGCCGCCTCCAGGTCGGCGGCGAGGTCCCCGGAGAACGTCAACTCGCCCTCGACGACGGGGTCGCGATAGAAGTTGTTGTTGTCGTAGTAGCGCACGATGCCGCCGGGGGAGACGTTGTCGTGTACGGTCAGGGGGTGGGCGAGCATGTCGTCCCAGCGCGCCTGCCCCTCGACGACGCGGTCGAGGCCGGCGTCCTGCTGGACCGCGACGAGTTCCTCGCGGACGTCGTCGTAGACGGCCGAGACATCCGCGGATTCGTCGCCGGAGACGAGGTCGCCCTTCTGGTGGCCCTTCAGGTCCGACAGCGCCTCCTTGGCGTCGTCGGGCAGCGGGAACAGGCCGGGTGTGGTGGCGATGCGTGTCATCTACGACACGCTACGTCATTCCCTCGTTTAATATTTACTCTACAAGAATATGCCCTAGAGTTATCTGCGCAGTTTGAGCACTGTCAGCGTCTCGAACGGGAACGACTCCTCGCGGACCGCCGCCGCCGAGAACCCCTGTTCGCCGGCGTACTCGACGACCTCCTCGACGCCCGTGAGCGTGCTCACGAGTACGAGTACGAAGCCGTCCGGGGCGAGCACGCGCCCCACGGCGTCGAAGAAGTCCTCGACGACCTCGCGGCCCGTCTCCCCGCCCGAGAGCGCGACCTCCATCCAGTCGTCCCGCTCGGCGTCCTCGTCCCGCGGCAGGTACGGTGGATTGAACACCACCACGTCGAAGGCGTCCTCGCGGAACGCCGCCACCAGGTCGCCGCGAACGACTGGGACGCCCCGGTCGGCGGCCTGCCGGACCGCGAACGGGTTCAGGTCCGTCCCCACCACCTCGGCGCCCGTCTCGTCGCGCACCGTCGCCGCGACGTATCCCGAACCCGTGCCCACGTCGAGCACGCGCGCCCGCGGCGGAATCTCCGCGACCGCCGCGTCCGCCAGCAGGTGCGTGTCTTCGGCCGGCTGATACACCTCGGTGCCCGCCCCGCGGCGGTCCGCGAGGTCAGTCATCCTCACCCTCGACCTGCCGGGCCTCCGACGCGTCCTCGACGTCCCCGTCCTCCACGGACTGCTCGCGCACCCGGAAGCCGCCGGTCTCCGCGCGCCCCGAGACCTCGCGCTGCGGGAACGGGATCTTGATGCCGTCCTCCTCGAAGGCCGCCTTCACCTCGCGGATGACGGCCGTCTGGGCGCGCCAGCGGCGCCGCGAACTCGGCTTGTCGATCCACACCCGGAGGTCCAGGACGACCGCCGAGTCGGCCATCTCCTTCAGGACGACCTGCGGGCGCGGCACCGACAGCACGTCGTCGAGGTCGGTCATCGCCTCCTTCGCCACGTCCATCGCGTGCTCCACGTCAGTGCCGTAGTCCACGCCCACCTCGATGTGGATGCGCAGTCGGCCCTTCCGCGAGCGATTCACGATCTCGTTCGACCCGACGTAGTCGTTCGGCAACATCACGTACTCGCCGTCGAACGTCTGCAGGCGCGTGTTCACGATGGTGATGTCCGTGACGATGCCGTGCTTCTCGCCGATCTTCACCCAGTCTCCGATCTCGAACGGCCGCGAGAACATCAGGACCAGCCCCGCGATGACCGCACCCAGCGTCTGCCGGGCGGCCATGCCGAGCACGATACCGGCGAACCCCGCCCCGATGAGCAGACCGCCGAGGTTCACCTCCCAGAAGCCGAGGGCGGCCACCAGCGCCGCGATGTACAGCGTTATCTGGAGGATGCGGAACAGAATCTCTGCCTGGTGGTCGGTCACCCCGTCCTGGGGCTTCGTGAGCCGCTCGACGGTCCTGTCCAGCAGCCCCGTCCCCACGTACACCGCCGCGAAGAACGCCATCGTCAACGCCAGGCGCATGATGACCGTCGCCTGCACCTGGAGGCTCTCGATGCGTTCCCAGGCCTCCGCCTCCAGACTCCAGACGACGACGAGTGCCGCCACGATGCCACCGATGGCCGCTAGGGACAGCGCGGCGAGCGCCACGCGCACCAGCCGCGACTCCCGGCGCAAGAGTTCTCGCCGGGCCAGCCACATCCACACGACCAGCACCGCCACGGCTACCAGCGACGAGACGACGCGCTCGACGGCCGACAGGTCGCCGAGCACGCTGGCCATCGAACTCAGCCCGGTCACGCCTTACCACCCCGCTCGACGCCGAGCGCGACGTTCGCCAGCGCCGCGAACGTCGCCGGGTCGAGGTTCCCCGGACGCTGGTCGAGCACCGACTCGTCGACGGCGTCGACGACCGCGTCGGCGTCAGAGAGCCCCGAGATGTGGGCGGTGTTCCGGATGGCGTTCCGGGTCGTCTTCCGGCGCTGCGTGAACAGCGCCTTCACGAAGTCCAGGAAGAACGCCTCGTCGCCGACCTCGTAGTCGGGCTCCCGCGGGCGCAGCCTGACGACCGCGCTCTGCACGCGAGGCTGCGGGTCGAACGCCTCCCGGGGGACGGTCTCCACGAGTTCCACGTCCGCGTAGTGCTGGGCGGCCACCGACAGCCGGCCGTACTCGCTCGTCCCCGGCTCCGCCGCCATCCGCTCGGCGAACTCCAGTTGGTACATCAACACCAGGGGCTTGCCCGCGGGCAGCAGCCGGAACGTCACCTCGCTGGAGACCCCGTACGGCAGGTTCGACACCGAACAGGAGAACTCCGGGAGCGCCACGTCGAGCGCGTCGCCCTCGAGGACGGTCAGGTCGCCCGCGGCTATCTCCTCGGCGAACTCCTCGCGGAGGAATGCGGCGTACCCCTCGTCGCGCTCGACCGCCGTCACGTGGTCGGCGACGGCCAGTAGCCGGTCGGTGAGCGCGCCCGTCCCCGCCCCGATTTCGAGGACGTGGCTGCGGTCGAAGTTCTCGGCGTACGTCGGAATACGGTCCAGGACGCGGTCGTCGACCAGGAAGTGCTGGTCGAACTCGGGGTCGGGTCGGCCCGCCCGTCGAATCAGCGCGTCCGGGTCCCGCGGAGCAGTCATTGGCGGGTGTACCCCCTCGGCTCCCCTAAACCCCCCGCTACGAACTCGCGAAGTTGTAGTACTTCAGGTCGTCGTCGCGAATCTCGTCGAGGATGCGCTCCACGATGACCTCTCTGGGGTTGTGCAGGCCGTCCACGCGCTCGCCGACGTCCTCGAAGCTCTCGAAGGGACCGTGGCGCTTGCGCTCGTCGAGGATGTTGTCCCGGAGCTTGTCCCCGATGCCCGGCAGCAGGTTCAGCTGGTGGAGCCGCAGCGAGATGGGCTGAGCGTCGTTGTAGAAGTCCACGAAGCGCTCCTCGTTGCCGTCCACGACGTCCTCGACGACGTAGTCGAGTTCCGACTGAGCGCCGTCCGAGAGGTCGCCGTACTCGACCGTGTGGCCGCGCTCGATGCCGTCCTCGAAGTCCGGCCGCACCCGCACTCGGTCCAGGATAGAGATGTCGGCGTCGCTCGCCAGACTCAGCTCGTAGAGGGTGAAGTCGGCGGTGGAGACCCCGTAGGCCACGGCGCCGTCCCCGTAGCTCCGGCCGTTCGACCGGCCGTGTGCGAGGAAGTCGAGGACGACAGCGTACTCCTCGTCGTCCGTCGAAGACGTATCACTCATACGAAGGGGTACGCCCAGCCGGCACTTAAACGGTCGGCACCTCAGGCGTACTTCGCGACGACGTCGAGAATCTCGTCCAGCTCGTCGCCGGACATCGCGTAGCGTTCGTTCGCGAACACCGCGCGCAGCTCCGTCCGCGTCCGCGGCAGCAGGTCGACGATCTTGTACGCGACCTCCTCGTCGTCGAGGACCTCCAGGTCCAGCAGTTCGCCGACGAACTCCCGGGACTCCTCCGGCTCCAGGATGGCGAACCGGTTCGTGTGTTCGATGGCCCGCGCCAGCTCGAACCGCAGCTCCCGGTCCTCGTCGAGCGCTCGTTCGGCCTCGACCTCGGAGAGCAGCTCCTTGGCCTCCGAGACCGTCAACGGCTCCGTCTCGACTGTCTCCTTGAAGATGGTCATTACTACTCCTGCGAGCGAAGGTGGGCCGCCCCCGCGATGAGGACCTTGTCCATGCCGCCGTCGTTGATCTCGACTTTGAACGCGTCGCCCTGCGTGCCGACCACGGTGCCGGTCTGGCCGCTGAACCGCGGGTGGAACCGACCGTCCTGCACACTCGGGTCGATCTTCAGGTGGACCTTCTGGCCCTCGTCGAAGTCCGCGATGGCGCGCTGGGGCGGCGACGTCCCCCGCTCGCGCGGGTCGTTCGTGAGCTTCCCACCACTGTTGCTGAGGGGTCCGTTGGAGTTCGGCATAGTCGTATGCACGTCCCTACTGCCGTCGCAGTTAAAAAAGAACCGTTACGAGCCAGGCCGACGGCCGCGAGGACTCGCCTCCGACCCGCTCCCGCTCAGCGTTCGCGGGTCGCTATCCCGGCGGACCCCCAAGCCGAGGTACTCCAGCCGAGTCGTCGAGTGGCGTCCTCCGGGCGCGTCACCGGTTCCAGAACGCGGGTGTGAACACGACGAGCACCGACAGCACCTCCAGGCGCCCGATCCACATCAGGCCGACCATGTAGAGCTTCGCGGCGTTCGAGAACGGCTCGAAGCTGTTCATCGGACCGACGACGCCGAAGCCCGGACCGACGTTCCCGAGCGTGGCGATGGCGGCGCTCATCGCGTCCAGCCCCGACAGCGTCACCTCGGGCGTCCGGAAGCTGTCGAGGTAGATCAGCACTGTCGAAGCGACGAACAGCCCGAGGAAGACGACGACGAACACGAACACGTCACGGATGGTGTCGTCGTCGACGACGCCACCGTTGAACCGTATCGCTCTGACGGCCTCCGGGTGGACCGACGTGAACAGCGACCGGTCGATGGCCTTCTTCGCGAGCACCCAGCGCACGATCTTCACGGAGCCCGCCGCCGAGCCCGCGGACCCACCGAGGAAGTACGCGAACAGCAGGATGGTCTGTGCGGAGGCGTCCCAGGTGTTGACGTCCATGCTCGCGTACCCAGTGGTCGTCACGATGGCGACGACCTGGAAGAGCCCCTGGCGGAGCGCGTCCTCGACCTCTCCGGGGATGAGGCCGACGTTCGCCGGGGTCTCCGCGAGTCCGAATCCGAGGAAGAGGACCGCGGAGACGACCGCTCCGACCCCGGCCATCGCGAGGAGGTACGACCGGAACTCCGTGTTGTCGGTGAGCCGACGAGGCTCCCCGCGGAGCACGTACCAGAACAGCGCGAAGTTCGTCCCGGCGACGGCCATGAACGGGATGAACGCCCACTGGACGACTGGCGAGAACGCCTCGACGCTCCGGCCCTCCGGCGAGAAGCCGCCAGTCGGCATCGTGGTGAGCGCGTGCGCGACGGCGTTGTAGAGGTCCATGTTCGGCGCGAGGCCGGCGACGTTGAGCGCGTAGTAGACGACCGCCGCGAGCACCGTGAACCCGGCGTAGATGCCCCAGAGAGCGCGAGCGGTTTCCTGAATGCGCGGCGTCAGCTTGTCCAGGGAGAGCCCCGGGGACTCCTCACTGATGACCTGGGCGCCGCCAACGGAGAGCTTCGGGAGGATAGCGACCATCAACACGAGGATGCCCATACCGCCGAGCCACTGGGTGACCTGGCGCCACATCAGCATCGCGTGGCCGTGCTTCTCGACCGATATCTCGCCGAGGACGGTCGCGCCCGTCGTCGTGAATCCGCTCATGCTCTCGAAGAGCGCGTTGACGGGGCCCGCCACGGTGCCAGTCCCGGCGACGAGGTAGGGGACGGTCCCGAACAGCGGGACGACGAACCACGCGAGGCTCACCAGCAGGAACGCCTCGCGGTTGCCGAGTTCGGCGCCGCTGTCGAGGCGCTCGAGGAGGGTGCCGGCGACGACCATCGCCAGCGTCCCGGCGGCGAACGGCAGCGGGTCCTCGCCGTAGTACACCGCCAACGCCAGCGGGAACAGGGGCGTGAACCCGATGTACCGAAGCACAGTCCCGACCCAGGCCAGGCTCACCCGGTAGTCGACGTACGTGGTGGGCACGCGAGCCATTCGACGTTCCCACGGTCCCCGGGCTGATAGTTGGCCGTTTCGGTCCGGAGAAAGCACTTACGTCGGGGCGGTGACGCGTCCAGTATGAGACGGCGCGCGCTGCTGGGCGTCGCTGCGACGTCGCTCGCGAGTGGCTGCTTCGGCGCTGGCCGCTACCTGAGCAATCCGGGCGGGTCGGTCACGATTTCGAACAGGACGGAGGACGCCGTCTCGGTCCACGTCCGCCTCGTCGACGAGGCTGGCGGCGTGGCGCTGAACAAGACTTGCGACGTCGCCCCGGAGAGCGACCGGGAGGTCGAGGACGCCTTCGGCGGCGGTTCGTACGACGCGACCGTGTCCGTGAACGGCGGCGAACTGACCGGGAGCGACGACCTGAACGTCGGCCGGTGTAGTGCTATCACGTTCGACGTCTGGGTCGAGCCCAGGGGCCTGGAACTCCGCCAGACCCACTGCGACTGATGGCGGGTGGGGGCCACCAGCCCCGGAACGAACAGACCTAACTCCCGGGCGGGCGACCGTCCGAGCATGAGCGACGACGACGGCGACGAGCGCTTCGAGACGCGCGCCATCCACGCGGGACAGGAGCCCGACGAGGAGACGGGCGCGCTGATGACGCCCATCTTCGCGAACTCCACGTACGTCCAGGACGGCCCGGGCGAGGACCGCGGCTACGAGTACTCGCGCACCGGGAATCCGACGCGGGACGACCTCGAGGACAACCTCGCGAGCCTGGAGGGCGGCGAGTACGGCCGCGCGTTCTCCTCGGGGATGGGCGCCATCAACACCGTCCTGAACCTCCTCGAATCGGGCGACCACGTGGTCGCGGGCGACGACGTCTACGGCGGCACCCACCGCATCTTCACGCAGGTGTACGAGGACTACGACGTCGACTTCGACTTCGTCGACACCACCGACCACGACGCGGTCCGGGATGCGATGCGGGAGTCGACCGAACTCGTCTGGGTGGAGACGCCGACGAACCCCCTGATGAACGTCAACGACATCGACGCGCTGTCGGACATCGCCCACGAGCACGACGCGCTGTGCGCCGTGGACAACACGTTCGCGACGCCGTACCTCCAGCGCCCCCTGGAGTTCGGCGCGGACGTCGTCTGCCACAGCCTCACGAAGTACCTCGGCGGGCACTCCGACCTCGTCGCGGGCGCGCTCGTCACGGACGACGAGGAACTGGACGACCAGTTCGGCTTCTACCAGAACTCCGTCGGCGCGACGCCGAGCCCGTTCGACTGCTTCCTCGTCCTGCGCGGGACGAAGACCCTCGGTGTGCGCATGGACCGCCACTGCGAGACGGCGGCGGAACTCGCCGAGTGGCTCGACGACCACGAGCACGTCAGCGACGTCTACTACCCCGGCCTCGAGGACCACCCCGGCCACGAACTCGCGGCCGAGCAGATGGACGACTTCGGCGGGATGCTCTCCTTCAAACTGGACGCCAGCCTGGAGGAGGCCAGCGAGTTCGTGAGCCAGACCGAGGTGTTCACGCTCGCGGAGTCACTGGGCGGCGTCGAGTCGCTCATCGAGCAGCCCGCGGCGATGACCCACGCCGCCATCCCGAAGGAGGAACGGGAGGCCGCCGGGCTGACGGACGGCCTGGTGCGCGCGAGCGTCGGCATCGAGCACGTCGACGACCTCAAAGCCGACCTCCAGCAGGCCATCGACGCCGCCCTGGAGTGACGGCGTAACCGGGGCACCCGCGACCTGTCACGCCCACACTACTTTCTCTCGCGGCCGCGTACTCCCGGTATGCGACTCACAGCTAGCGTCTACGCGTTCCCAGTCACGGTCGACCGCGGCGGCCGCGAGGCCACCTTCTACCCCGCGGGCGTCGAGACCGAGGACGGCCTCGTGCTCGTGGACACGACGCTCCCCGGCCACCTCGACGACCTGGAGGCCGCCCTCGACGACGAGGAGTTCCGGCTGCGGGACGTCGAGCACGTCGTCGTCACGCACGAGGACAGCGACCACGCCGGCTGTCTCGCGGCGCTCACCGAGGAGACCGATGCGACCGTGCTCGCGGCCATCGGCGACTCGGCGGTCGTGGAGGGCGACCGCGAGCCACGCGGCGGGAACGATTATCCGCCGGCCCACGTGGACGTGCGCGTGACCGGCGGAACCGAACTCTGCACGGACGCGGGCCCGCTCCGAATCGTGGACACGCCCGGCCACACCCAGGGGCACGTCTCGCTGTACCTGCCCGACCGGGACTTCCTGCTCGCGGCCGACGCGCTCACCGCCGAGGACGGCGAACTCGACGGCCCGAACCCCGACTTCACCGAGGACATGGACGCGGCGCTGGATTCGGTCGCCAGGCTCGGCGAATTGGACGTCGACGGCGCGCTCGCGTTCCACGGCGGCCCCGTCGACGCCACGGACGACGACATCCGCGAGCTACACGCGTCGCTGGTGGGCGAAAATAACTGAGAGGAGTTCCCGGGTCAGATGCGGCCGACTTCTTCGACGCTGACGGACTCGACGTCGTCGACGGTCGAGAACGCCTCCTCGACGGCCTCCGTCCCGCCGGAGTCGTCCGGCACGATGACGGTCGTCAGGAGCGCGGTCAGTCCGAACGCGACCTCCTCGGTGTCGGTCCCGTTGATCTTCGCGCCCTCGGGGAGGGACTCCGAGAGGGCCTCCTGGAGGTCGTCCAGGTCGATCTCGGGGCTCTGGGGCATGACCTTGAGGACGGCGGCGACCTTCCCCATGGTTACGGCCCCCGGAACCCGCAGTCGGGGCACTCGTAGAGGTTGCTCTGCTTGCGGCACTTCGAGCAGCGGTAAATCTGCTGGCCGCAGTCCGGGCACTTGAACGACGCGGCGGTGGTGCCGGAGATGTTGATGCCACAGGAGACGCACTTGCGCGCCTGCGAGGCTTCGCTCATACAAACGGTATCGCCCGGACGCGTTTTAACCATTGTCTTTCGGCAGCGCTCCCGGGAACCGCCGGGCGCTCCTCAGGACCCCGGGAGAATGTCGCCGAGGGCGGCACCGATGGCCATCGGCACCCACGCCACGAGCACGGTCGCCAGCACTACGACCGGTTCGCTCCCCTCCAGGCGGCCCCAGGCCGTCAACAGGGCCGCCGCGATTCCGAGGGAGACGACGAGCACGCCCGCCAGCCGCCGCGGGACGACGCCGAGCAGGCGGTCGGCGACCCGGACGTCCTGGAACTCCGCGACGTAGAGGACGGCGTGGACGATGGCGACCGTCGCGGCGGCGATGACCGCGAGCAGCCACGGCGACTGTGCGACGTAGACGCCGACCTCGTTCGTGCCGCCCTCGACGGCCATCGGGATGCCGAACAGGAGGCTGCCGAGCGCGGCCTCCGCGGCGTCGTGGCGGTCGAAGCCGTAGATGACCTGGCCGAACGCCGACCCCTGGATGCTGCCGGTGAGGGTCTTAATCTCGTCGAGCTGGCGCTGCGCGTCGGGGTCGTCGACGACGTCGTCCAGTTCCTCCAGTTCGTCGAAGAGGTCCGAGACGTCCGGCCGGTCCGCTCCGTTTGGACCGCCCGGTGCGTCGGACTGCTGGCTCATGCCCGGGGCGACTCGCTGGAGGGGCTTAAACTCCCGACGCGGCGCCTGCACTCGCGGGCCCAGCGAGGTAGGTTTAACCGCGCGGGGCGGGAATCGGTGGCCATGACCGACACGGGCTGGTTCGCGGACGTGGCCGTCCGGGACCCCGATGCCGCGGGCGACGCCGTCCGGGAGGGCCGGGCGGACGCCCCCGACGACTGGCCGGCGCGCGCCGTCGAGGCGGGCGTCGCCGGCGACGAGGACGAGTACTACGAGTTGCTGCGCGAGGCGACCATCGCGGGGACGCGGGCCGCCGTGCAGGAGCGCGAGCGCGCCGACGACCAGCAGCTCGTGCACGCGGTGCGGGCGATGGCGGACCTCTCGGACGCCGCCAACGAGGTCGCTGAGCGCGCCGTCGAGTGGGCGGGAAGCCTCTTCGAGGACGTCGACGCGGGCGTCGACGGTGCGCGAGCGGTCGCGGAGCGCGACCCGGAGACGCTCGCGGAGGAGCGCGCGGTCTCGCTCTGCCAGCGGGCGGCCGACCTCGCCGACGAGCGCGAGCGCGTCCGGGAGTTCGTCGAGGCCCAGGGGCCAGCCGTCGCTCCGAACCTCTCGATGCTCGCGGGACCCGTGCTGGCGGCGCGCTTGATTGCGCTCGCTGGCAGCCTCGAGGACCTCGCCAAGATGCCCTCGGGGACGGTGCAGGTGCTCGGCGCGGAGGACGCGCTGTTCGCGCACCTCCGCGGCCACGCGCCCTCGCCGAAGCACGGCGTCATCTACACGCACGAGTACGTCCACGGCACCCACCCGGACGAGCGGGGGTCGGCGGCGCGCGCGCTCGCCGGGAAGCTCTCGATAGCGGCCCGCGTCGACCACTACTCCGGGGACCGCCGTCCCGAACTCCGGGACGAACTCGACGAACGCATGGAGCGCATCCGCGCTCGTGAGCACGAATGACGGACCTGCCAGCGGGCGTCGAGCGGAGGGAGTTCGGGGACGACGAGGCGCTCGCGACCCAGGGAGAGCCGGCGTACGGCGAGCCCGTGGTCGACGGCTGGCGGCGCTGGGACGCCCACCGCTCGAAGCTCGGCGCGACGCTCGAACTCGGCCTCGACACGGGGCTCGCGGGCGGTGACGGCGTGCTCTACCTCGGTGCCGCGAACGGCACGACGGTGAGCCACGTCGCTGACTTCGCGGGGCCGACGTACGCCGTCGAGTTCGCGCCACGGCCGGTCCGGGACCTCCTGGCAGTGGCCGAGGACAGGGACAACCTCTTCCCGCTTCTGAAGGACGCCAGGCAGCCCGAGACGTACGCGCACGTCGTCGAGGCCGACCTCGACGCCGTCGTGCAGGACGTCGCGACCAGAGGGCAGGCAGACGTCGCGCTCGCGAACCGCCAGTTCCTCGCCGACGACGGTCGACTCGTCGCCGCTATCAAGGCCCGCAGCGAGGACGTGACCGAGGCCCCCGAGGACGTCTTCGAGCGCGTGCTCGACCAGCTCCGCGAGGGCTACGAGGTGCTCGCGACCGAGCGCATGGAGCCGTTCCACGAGGACCACCTCGCCGTCGTCGCGACGCCGAAGTGACGACTACGAACCGGATCTTCCGTCGGAATCCGGCTCGTGCGGCAGCCGGTCTCCTGGCGGTCGCTGAGAGAGCGAAGCTCTCTCAAGACCTCGGAAATCCTCGATTTCCGGCGGACTGAAAGGGCGAGGCGGGGTCGCGTTCGTCTCGCGACGCAAGCACGGCCGAAGGCCGCGCGTGGTTCGAGAGGCGCGAAGCGCCTCTCGTCATCTCGGAAATCTCCGATTTCCGGCGACAGCGAGCGAGCGGGCGCGAGCCAGCCGAGGGCTTTCTACCGAGCGAAGTGTCCCAATCACGTCAAACGACTAGGGCCCAGCCCGCCGGTTCCAGAACTATTTACGCGCTCCGCGTGAAAGTCCGGGCCAGCATGGACGTGGGTTCGCCGGAGGCGTTCGCCGAGTCGGGGACGCTTGGCGTCGAGGAGGAGTTCTTCGTGGTCGACGAGCGCGGCGTGCCCACCGCCGGCAGCGACGAACTGGTGTACGAGGGCGACCCGCCGGCAATTCTGGAGGACCGCGTGGACCACGAGCTGTTCAAGTTCGTCATCGAGACCCAGACGCCGAAGCTCGGCGGGCCGGGGGAGGCACGAGACGCCATCCGGGACGTGCGGGCGGCGCTGGTGGCGTACGCCGAGGAGTACGACCTCCGCATCGCGGCGGCGGGCCTCCATCCGGGGGCGCGCTGGCGCGAGCACGAGCACGCGGAGAAGCCGCGGTACCGGTCGCAGCTCGACCGCATCCAGTACCCGCAGCACCGGAACACGACGGCGGGGATGCACGTCCACGTCGGCGTCGACGACCCGGACAAGGCGGTCTGGGTGGCGAACCGGCTGCGCTGGCACACGCCCGTGATGCTGGCGCTGTCGGCGAACTCGCCGTACTGGAACGGCTTCGACACGGGGCTGGCGTCGGCCCGCGCGAAGGTCTTCGAGGGGCTGCCGAACACGGGGATGCCGACGGCGTTCGACTCCTACGAGGACTTCCAGCGGTTCGAACGCCGGATGGTGGAGTACGGCAGCATCGACGACCGCGGCGAACTCTGGTACGACGTGCGTCCGCATTCGGGCCACGGCAGCGTCGAGGTGCGGGCGCCGGACGCGCAGGCCGACCCCGAGGTCGTGGAGGCGTTCGTGGAGTACTCCCACGCGCTCGTGACGGATTACGCCGAGCGCTACGAGGACCACCCCGAGCCGTTCGCGGTGGACGGCCTCCGTCGGGAGCTCCTGGACGAGAACAAGTGGCGGGCGACCCGGCACGGTCACGAGTCGTCGTTCGTGACGCGGGACGGCTCCGGGACGGTCGACCTGGGCGAGGTCGTCGACCGGGAGTGCGAGCGCCTCGGCGTCTCCGGCATCCGGGACGTCTACGACGCCGAGTCGGGGAGCGTGCGCCAGCGCCGGATACTGGAGGACGAGGGCGAGCAGGCACTGTACGAGTCGCTGGTCCTGTAACGAGGGCTGCTCGCCGGGTGTTGCTGTGGCGGCCGGCAGCAGCGCCGGCAGGTGTGGAGCGACGAAGGCTTTTTCAGTCGCACGGCGCTTTTGTCCTAGACGAAACAACGCATGTCCGAGGACTCACCTGACGACGACCGAGGAACGGCACGGGACCGCCTCGAAGACGGCAAGGACCGCGCCGTCTCCGGGTTCGACCAGGGCGTCGTCGACATTCTCGCCTGGCTGCTCGACACCGAGACCCGCGCGCGCATCTTCGTCTACCTCCGCCAGCACCCCTGGAGCACCAGCGACGAAGTCGCCGACGGCACGGGACTGTACCCGTCGACCGTTCGGGAGGCCCTCGCCGAACTCTCGGAGGACGACGTGGTCGAGCGCCGCAAGCGCCAGGCCGAGGGCGCCGGCAACAACCCCTACGAGTACACTGCGATTCCCCCGAGCGACCTCGTCTCCGGCGCGGTCGGCCGCGTGCAGAGCGAACTCAACACCGTGTTCAACCTCGACGCGCGCCTCGACCGCACCGACTCCAGCGAGGGCGACGACGGCGACGCCCCGGTCCGCATCGAGGTCGAGGGCGGCCGCACCGTCGAGGCGGAGGCCGGCGACCACGAGGCCGAGGTGGACGCCGACGTGAACGTCGAAGCCCAGGCTGGCGACGGCGAGGAAGCCGTCGACGTGGAGGCCGACGTCGACGCGGAAGTCGACGACACCGAGGCAGAAGTGGACGGAGAGGCCGGCGTCGAGCGCGACGACGACACCTGAATCCAAACTGCTAAACGCGCCCGGGCCGACCGCCGGGACATGAACGTCGCTCTCGGTGGCACGTTCGACCCGGTCCACGACGGCCACCGGAAGCTCTTCGAGCGCGCGTTCGAACTCGGCGACGTGACTGTCGGACTCACCAGTGACGACCTCGCCGCGGAGACCCGACACGTCGACCGCTACGTCCGCCCGTTCGACGCCCGCCGCGCCGACCTCGACGACGAACTCGCCGCTCTCGCCGACGAGTACGGCCGCAACTACGAGATCCGGAAACTGGAGTCCCCGACCGGCATCGCCACCGAACCCCGCTTCGACGTGCTCGTCGTCTCCCCGGAGACGGAGGACGGCGGCCAGCAGATCAACGACCTCCGCGCCGAGGCGGGCGCCGACCCGCTCGACATCGAGGTCGTCGACCACGTGACCGCGGAGGACGGCGACATCATCTCCTCGACGCGCATCGTGCAGGGCGAGATCGACGAGTACGGCAATCGCACGCCCGACCGCGACGGCCGCGAGGGCCGCGACGCCCGGTAGCTACCAGGTCGGCGCGTCGAAGCCCGCCCGTTCGAGAATCTGCTTCCAGCGCTCCTGGACGACGAGCCGAGACACCCCTGCAGCGTCGGCGACGGCGGTCTGGCTGCGCTGGTCGCCCGCGATGAGCGCGCCGGCGTAGACGCTCGCCGCGAGCGCCGACGGTTTCGAGCGCTCCTCGGGGCTCTCGGCCGTCGACAGGAAGAGGTCCTTCGCGGTCGAGCGTGCCTCGGCGTCCAGTTCGAGTTCGTCGGCGACGCCGTCGAGTTCCTCCAGCCACTCCCGCTGGTCGAACTCGTCGCCCGCGCGGTACATACCCCATTCTACGGCGTCCCCGACGTAAATCTTCGTCCCAAACTGGCGTTAACTCGGCGCGAGGGTCTCGACCGTTCACGTACCCGGCGTCCCGAGGTCGAGCCACCATGTTCGCACCAACATCCATCGCGGCGGCAGCCCCCGCCGCCGTCGACCGCGCGGCAGTACTGGACGACCGACTGGTCGTCTTCGCGGGCAGCCTGCTCGTCGGTGGCGTCGCCATCCACGCCGCCGCGACGCAGTTCGGCGCCACCGGCGAGTACGGCGACGCCGTCCTCACGGCGCTGCTGGGCGCCATCGCCTGGAGCCTGCTGGACGGCATCCCACTCGTCGGCGGCCTGCTCGCGCTCGTCGCGTGGGTCGCCGTCATCAAGTGGCGCTACCCGGTCGGCTGGCTGCGCGCGTCGCTCGTCGGCCTCGGCGCGTGGGCCGTCGCTACCGTCGTCCTGGCCGGGCTGGCGATTCTTGGCGTCGGTTCGCTGGACGCCCTGGGCGTCCCCGGCGCGTAGCGCAACCTCTTTTTGCGTCTGCCGGGTAGCCGGGAGTGCGCGCGGGTAGCCAAGCCAGGAAACGGCGCAGCGCTTAGGACGCTGTCCCGTAGGGGTCCGCCGGTTCAAATCCGGTCCCGCGCA
>Ga0208138_100124_pt1 | contig 50022 bp, 44 predicted proteins | sample AntRauMetaRauer3_FD_184786 | JGI IMG/M metagenome (GOLD analysis project Ga0208138, IMG submission 184786) | Saline lake microbial communities from Rauer Lake, Antarctica, in enrichment culture - Antartic Rauer Lake 3 Metagenome Rauer3 (SPAdes)... ... | reverse complement strand
CCGTTCTCGTAGGCGAGCGCGGCGAAGTTGTTGATCCCGAGATCAATGCCAACCGTCTTTTCGCCGGGCGACTCAGATACCTCAATCTCAACCTTACAGACGAAGTGGAGTTCCCACTCGTCGCCTGCCCACACTGCCTTCACTTGTTGGACGTTCTCCACGGTGGAGAGATCAACGTCGGGTCGCGTCTGGTATGTACAGAGGATGAAGTCCGACCAGTACGCTTTGAGATTCGATCCTTGAGAGAGTCGGACGCGGTTGTACTGGGTGTCGAGTTTGAAGCCGGCGGCTTTGAACGTCACCGTGGAACGCGGGTGTTCGTCGCCGTGTTTCCGGTAGCCGGGCGGGTTCGCTCTCGTATCTCCGTTGCGCCGTTTGCCGTACCAACCGTTGAACGCTTCAGCGAGTTCTTGAAGGACTCGCTGACTTGACTGAGAATGTAGGTCATCGTAGCGTTCGTGGTTCTTGAGGTAGGTGGTGAGCTCGTTGTGGTTTGGGATGTGACCGATCTTGTCCCAAATCCGGCTGCACGTCCACCGCCCGACGTTCCAGAGTTTCGAGGCTGCGAATCCGAGGGCGTCAAGGTCGTTGGACACCCGTGACTGGTTCCGAATGGAAGCAGAATAGGTGCGAGTAACGACCTTTTTTGCCATACGTAACCTATGTTAGTACTATTACTTGAGCGTGTGGATACAGCGTAGAATATCCAGTTAGGATATCTGCCGCTAGTTTGTGAAGAGGCGTGTCGGATTCATCTCCGCCCTGAAGGGCGAAGCTTTCTCCTTGAACTTCCGTAAGTCTAACTCACTCGCCCTGTTCGACTTCGAAGATCTCGTCTGCGGTGAGGCCATGAGCCTCTCTGTGGACCTTCTCACCCGCTTCTTTGCTGGGACCCTCAAAGAGACAAAAGACGGCTCCCTCCTCATCATCGACCCAGTAATTCAGGTATTTCACCCCGTGTTTCTCCTGGGTTTCAAGATCCTTTTTGTGAGCTTCTACAACGTCCTCAACGCTTGCGTCAACGTCTCTGTGAACGTCCATATAGAGTGGCATGGTACATGCCGCATTGAGATGGGGACACAGTTAGTTATTAACGCGTATTCTCTCGGTACGACACAATTACTCGGCGTAGTATCTGAAAAATAAGGTATCAACGGAGCCGGGTCATCAGTGCGAGTTCTCGGTGCGTGGTTCAGCAAGGTCCGCGAGCGCGTGCTCGACGTTACGTTCGTTCGCCTTCCAGAACGAGTCGAAGAGAGTGCCGGCGTAGGGGATCGACCCACCGGCCACGTCGATGCTAATAGTGGCGATCATCCGCAGCAACGTCGTATAGGAGACGCCCAGATTGGCAGACTCGACGACGATATAGAGCGAGATCCCAGCGCTGACCAGATCACCGGCGACCGGGAGGACACCGAGAATTGGATCGATACCGACGCTGGCGTTCGTCCCCGGAATTCGGATACTCTCGTCCAGCGCATACGCAACGGCTTCCATCCGGTGGAGCGCTGCCTCGTCGACGCTGGGCGGTATCTCCCCATCGTACTCCGCGTCGAAACGCGATTCGAAATTGGCGGTCATCTGACCGTTTATTCGGGCTGGACACGGAAAGCCGACGTGGTGGTCTGAGTAGTCGCCCCAAGCACTGATCGCCTCCGAGCGTGAGGTGTGTTCTGTATTGAGGGTTCCAACCGAGCGTCCGGTTATGATCGAACGATCAAGGATTCTGTGAGCGTTCACGACGCCGGCAGGAGTATATAAGTGATCAGCCAGGCGCCAAGGCCCTATTTAAATCCCGAACGTCGCGCGCAGCATGTCCCGCGTCCCGGGACCGAGCCCGACGGCGAGCACGGTGATGAGCAGCATCAGCGTGTAGCGCGGCGATTCCTCGAACATCTCGCCGTTGAACACCCAGACGACGAACGTCGCCGCCGCGAGTTTCACGAGCAGGAACGGCCAGGCATCGCCGATGACGGCGACGATCGACTGCGGGAGCAGCCGCCCGGTCCAGTCCACGATCAGCGCGTTGACGACGTGCTTCGGGACGAGGTTCGGCGTGCCCGTCAGCGCGGGCATCCAGTTGAGCCCGATGACGTTGGCGACGCCGTCGACGGCGTGCCCCCAGATGATGAGGATTCCACCGACGCCGGTTCCCTGCCGGATCGTCGGCTCGTAGCCGGTCGCGAGCTTCCAGGTGATCGCGGTCACCGCCGTTGCGATCCCCAGCGTCAACACGAGGATGATCGGGTAGAAATCGACGTACTCGGTCGTCGCGGCGAGCACCGAGAGGTAACCGACCGACGCCGCGAGACCGACGGTGCCGAACGCGAACAGCGGCCGCGCGTAGTCGTCGACCACGCCGCGATCCGCGAGCGCGTACGCCGCGAGCACGCACAGCAGCGTGAATCCGAAGACGGTGAAGTAGATGAACGGGCTGATCAACAGCGCGCTCGCCGGGAACGGGATCAGCGGCTCTACGCCCGCCCGCAGCGCGGCGATCCCTGCATCCTCGACGGTCCGGAGCGCGCCGCCGAGCAGCATGAACGGGAACAGCGCGTAGAAAAAGCGCAGCTCGTTGCCGATGTCAAGCCGTTGGAGGAGGAAGACGACGCCGATCAGCATCCCCAACAGGACCACGACGTAGCTCACGGTCGAGACGGTCGTGTACCCCGGGAACGCGACGACTGCGCCGCCGTCGACGGCGGCCGAGCACGCCGTCGAGCTGGTCAACAACTCGGTGCCGCCGGCGTCACGGACGGCGCACTGCGCGCCTTGCCCGTCCGCCGCGACCGGCCCCCAGAAGTACTGCCAGATGAACCGATCGTACACGACCCGCGGGAACGCGACCGAGCCGAGCCCGAGCAACACAGTGATGGCGCTTACCACTGCCGCCCACGCGCGCTCGGGCGAGAGAGCCACTCGACCGCCGAATCCAGTACTCATGTGCTTCGTTCGGGCCGTTCCCGAGTTGAGCGTTCCGGTCCCTGTCGGCCGACGGTTGACGGCGTTGCCGTCGCTGTCGATGTCACCATCACCGCCAATGTCGCCGTCGCGCTCGGAACTGATACCCTCAGATCGGCGGACCGTCGATCTCGTAGTCGGTGCCGAGGATGATCATCGTCTGTGACCGCGAGAACCCGTCCATCTCGGCGATACGGTCGAACATCAGTTCGCGGAGGCGCTCCGTATCCTCGGCAACGACCCGGAGGATCACGTCCCACTCGCCGGTCGTCAGGTGGATCTCTCTCACGCCGTCGATGTCCCGGAGCCGATCGAGCGCGTCCTCTTCGCGGCCCTGCTCGACGCGCAGCCCGACGAACGCGCTGACCCCGTACCCGACCGCCTTGGGGTCGATCTCGGCGTGGTAGCCCTTGATGACGCCGGCGTCTTCCATACGTCCGACCCGGTCGTGAACGGTCGCGCTGGACATATCGATCTGCCGCGCGACTTCTGAGAAGGGCGTCCGAGCGTCCTCCTGGAGGATCCGGAGGATAGCGCGATCCGTCTCGTCGAGTTCCATGCGTGTCGTTGGGTGGCAACCGACTTTTCACTTCCGACGGCCGGTGCGTCTGCGGTTTAACGGCAGCTGCGTCCTTCCGGTCGGATTCGAGCCCAAAAACGCGGTTACTCCTCGCTGCCCGGCGCCGCGAACGACCCCTCGCGGATAGCCATTTCGGCCGCCGCGAGCGTCGCGTCGGCGTCGAAATCGTTGGCGATCGCCTGCAGTTCCGCGGGGGAGGCGTCAGCGAGGTCGTGCGCGTGGGCGGTCACGTTCGGCAGCGCCCGCACGAGGTTGTCGATGATCGGAACATCGGCGGTTCGCGGCGATCGGCTCCCGGGGTTCAGGTCGATGACGATCTCCGTTTTGCCCATCGCGTCGAGCGCCTCGGCCCGATCGCCGTCTTCGAGGGGGACGACGACGACATCGGCCGTCTCGATCCCGTCGACATCGACGGCGCCGCGGGCGTGGTCCAGCCCGGGGATCTCCCCGTCCGCGGCCAGTCCCTTCACCTCATCAGCTCCGTGATCGCGCAGATGGGCGGCGATCCGGCGGACCCGCTCGTCGGTGTGATTGAACAGGTTCACCTCGATGTCTGCGTCGACCGCCTCCGCGAGAGCGACCGTCTCCCCGGGCGCGAGGGCTGCGACGTTGCCGTTCACCGACAGCACGGGGTGGTCGGCCGCGAGGAGCGTCGCCGCCGCGGCGCGCTCGGCGGCGTCCGCGCTCGGGAGCGTTCGCTCGCCGAGGAGGTAATCGAACGCCTCGCCGCGTCCCTGCGCGATGAGTCCCTGCTTCGAAGTGATCCCCTCTTCGACGCCCGCCTCGATCCGGTGGCGCGTCACGAGCGACGCGTGCCGGGGATGGTCCTCAGGGATCTCCGTCTCCGTCATACCCTCCGTTGGCTACGCGCCGATTAAAAGGGCCCGTTCGTGTGTCGTCGAGCGGCGCACGCGGCAGCGTTTCGGCGGCTTACCCGCGTTAGGAGTCGAATAACTAACTTGCTGGCGTTTGGATCACCGATCGTGATGAACCGGACTGGCAAGTACACGGTCGTAGACGAGTGCAACGACCACGGAGCGATCACGCTCCGAGAACACCCACGGAACGGGACGCTATACGTCGTCGAGTACGACGACGACGACGTGGAAGCCGAACTGTCGGCCCTCGATGTGGGGTCCGTCGTCGAACTGGAACTCCGTCGAGCCGGTCGGCGGGGGAACGCGTGGTGTGCCGAATCGGCTCGGCCGGTCGACGCGCTCTGAGGCGTCCTGTCCGATCAACACTTTTGAAGGCTCACGGCCGGTCGAGGCGAGTCCCCGATCGCGTGTCTCGCGCTAGGCGACCCCGATCCGCTCGCGGTACGTGCCGTGCTCCGCCTCGAAAACCGCCATGATCTCGCCCATCGTGGCGTACGCCTTCACCGCCGTCACGATCGCGGGCATCACGTTCTCGTCGGCGTCGATCGCGGTCTGGAGGTCGTTGAGCGCCGCCTCGACCGCGTCGTCGTCGCGGTCGGCTTTCACCGATTCGAGTCGGTCGAGTTGGCGCTCTCGGGTCGTCTCGTCGACGTGGAGCAGATCTGGGCGCGTGTCGTCGTCGATCGCGTAGGCGTTGACGCCGACGACGGTCTCCTCGCCCGAATCGACCCGTTCCTGATACTCGTAGGACGCCTGCTGGATCTCGCGGTGGAAGTACCCCTCCTCGATCCCCCGGAGGACGCCGTCGCGGACGGATCCGTTGCCGAGATCCCGGATCTCTTCGATGTACACCGTCGCCTCGGCCTCGACCTCGTCGGTGAGCGCCTCCACGGCGAAGGAGCCGCCGAGCGGATCGGCGATATCGGCTGCGCCCGACTCCTCGGCGATGATCTGCTGGGTCCGCAGCGCGACCCGGACCGCCTGCTCCGAGGGGAGCGCCAGCGCCTCGTCGAAGGAGTTGGTGTGGAGGCTCTGTGTCCCCCCGAGCACGCCCGCCAGCGCCTGGAGCGTGACTCGAACGACGTTGTTCAGGGGCTGTTGGGCCGTCAGCGATTGGCCCGCCGTCTGGGTGTGGAACTTGAGCTGTTTCGACGCGTCGGCCTGGGCGCCGTACCAGTCGGCCATGATCCGGGCGTAGATCCGACGGGCCGCGCGGAACTTCGCGACCTCCTCGAAGATGGAGTTGTGCGAGTTGAAAAAGAAGGAGAGCTGCGGGGCGAACTCGTCGACGTCGAGCCCGCGGTCGAGACACGCCTCGACGTACGCGAAGCCGTCGGCGAGCGTGAAGGCGAGCTCTTGGACCGCCGTCGAGCCCGCCTCGCGGATGTGGTACCCCGACACCGAGATGGGTTTGAACTTGGGAGTCTCCTCGACCGCGAACTCGATCGTGTCCGTCACGAGGTCGAGGGAGGGCGCCGGCGGGATCACCCACTCCTTCTGCGCGATGAACTCCTTGAGCATGTCGTTCTGGAGGGTCCCGCGAAGCTCCTCGCGGGGGACGCCCTGCTGGTCGGCGATGGCGACGTACATCGCGTAGACCACGGGCGCGCTCGGGTTGATCGTGAAGGACGTGGAGACCTCGCCCACGTCGATCCCGTCGAACAGGACCTCCATGTCTCGGAGCGTGTCGACGGCGACGCCCTCCTTGCCGACCTCGCCGAGTGACATCGGGTCGTCGGAGTCGAGCCCCATCAGCGAGGGCATGTCGAAGGCGGTCGAGAGGCCGGTCTGCCCCTCGTCGATCAGGTAGTGAAACCGCTCGTTCGTCTCTTCGGCGGTGCCGAACCCGGCGAACTGTCGCATCGTCCAGGTCCGTCCGCGGTACATCGTCGGGTAGACGCCGCGCGTGTACGGCTCCTCGCCCGGGAAGCCGAGGTCCTCGCCGTAGTCGAGGTCGGCGACGTCTTCAGGCGTATATAAGCGATCGACCTCGTGGTTCGACACCGTCGCGAACCGGTCCCGGCGCTCGCCGTGCCGATCGAGGGTCGGATCGAGCGTCTCCGCCTCCCACTCGGCGTGGGCGTCCCGGATCTCGGAGAGCTCCTCGTCGTCGTACATACTCCCGTCTACCGGCCGGTTCAGTATAAACGTTCATTATGTATCAGAGATCGTGAGCACGACCACCGTTTAAACAAGGAACAGAAATCGAGGAACCGAAAACGATCGGCGGTCAGTAGTTGGCGGGTGGTGGTCAGCGATCGACGGTCAACGCCCGGCGATCGATTGCCGACCAGCGCTGATCAGTCGTCGGCTTCGTCTTCGATCGACGGCGTCGACGGCTTCTGTGTGACGCCGGTGTCCGCTGGCGTGGCATCCGCGTTCTCCGGTTCGGTCGTCCGCGCGCCGCCGCCGAACAGCCGTCCGATGAGTCCGCGGTCGTCCCGCTTCTCCGCGAGCAGCACGGAGCACTCCACGTCGTTGAGCACGTCCAAGACCAGCGATCCGGTGACCAGCCGGGAGAGCAGCCCCTTCTCGGTGGCACCGATGATGAGCATCGTCGCGTCCCGCGCGGCCCGACCGATCGCCGTTTCCACGTCGCCGCTTTCGATCCGCATCGTCGCGTCGGCCAGGTCGTGATCGGCGGCCCATTCCGTGAGGAACGCCCGGCCGGCGTCCTCATCGTCGGCGACGTGTAAGAGCGTGATCTCGCCGTCAAACTCAACTTGCAGCATCCGAGCGACCGCAGCGGACAGGTCCGAAGCCGGCCCGCCGGCGGTCGGCACGAGGATTTGCGAGGGGTCGAACCCGCGATCACGGAACACGAGGAAGTCGGAGGGAAGCGAGTGCGCGAGTTCGTCGACAGCCGTCTCCGCGCGCCCGGGCGCCCCGTGAGAGTCCTCGCCCCACCCCATCACCGTCAGGTCGGCGCCGTAGGTCCGAGCAGCGTCGAACACCTCCTCGAAGACGCGGTGTGAGAGAACGACGTGCGTCTCCACGTCGACGCCGAACGTCTCGGCATCGTCGCGGGCTTTGTCCAACAAGTTGTGCGCCGCCTCGTGGGCGCCGCGGTCGCGGGCGGCCTCCAGGGACGTCTGGTCGGGGACGTTCGCGATGTTGACTGCGACCACCGTTCCGTTCCGCTGCTTAGCGATGGCGGACGCGAGCGTGATCAGGTGCTCCTCGGTCGCGGGGTTCGCAAGCGGCACCATCACGCGGTAGTCGTCGCCGCTCGGCTGGACCGACGTGGCCGCCGACACGGCGGACTTGGGTAGTTCGTCAGAGCGGTCGAGGATCCACGTCCCCAGCACGCCGCGCGCCTCGACCTTCTCGCGGGCGTACACGAGGTACCAGAGCGTAGCGAAGGCGACGAGACCGAGCGAAATCAGGATGATCGTCGGCTCGATGTAGGCGATCAGCGCGAACGACGACACCGCACCGATGATCGGCACGATCGGGTAGAAAGGCACCTCGAAGTCGGGATCGTACCCCTCGACTTCCGACTCGCGCATCACGATGAGCGCGAGGTTGAGCAGACCGTAGACGATGAGGTGAAGCACCGACCCCATCGTCGACAGCGATTCGACGCCGCCGGCGACGAGGAACACGAGGATGAGCGCGCCGGTGAGCGCGATCGATTTATAGGGCGTTCCGAATCGATCGTGGATCTCGTTGAGCTTCGGCGTGACGATCTTCTCGCGGCCCATCGCGAAGTTGATCCGCGACGACGAGAGGATCGACGCGTTCGCCGAGGAGGCGGTCGCGAGCAGCCCGCCGATGAGCAACATTCCGGCGCCCACCGCGCCCAACGAGTAGCCGAACACGGAGTAGTTGCCGAACAGCAGTCGGGCGGCGTCGACGACGGCGGTCTCGTTGTTCGCGACGAGGTCGGTCGGGACCGCCGCGAGCAGCACGACGAGGAACAGCGCGTACACGAGCGTGACGATGACGACCGAGCCGAGGACCGCGAGCGGGAGGTTCCGTCCGGGGTTTTTGATCTCCTCGGCGACCGACGTGATCTGCACGAATCCGAGATACGAGACGAAGATGATCCCCGTCACCGGGAGCACCTGGCTCGTCGTTCCCGGTGGCGCGATCGGCCGCAGCGACTCCATGTCTGCGTTCAACAGTCCGACGACTGTGAAGACCGCGAGAATCCCGAGAAGCGACATGACGATGACGATCTGGAGCCCGCCGGTCTCCTTGGCACCGAAGTAATTGACGGCGATGAACAACAGCGCGCCGGCGAGTCCGATCACCTGTGCGGCCTCTAACGTTACCGGTCCGAGGCCCACGGCGCCGAGCCCGAGCAGCGCGTTGACGTACTCGCCGAAGCCGTACATGTAGAACGCGGAGGCGAACGCGAGCCCGAGCCAGTTCGCCCATCCAGCGATAGAGCCGAACAGCGGGCCGAGCGCCCGGTTGACGTAGAAGTACGCGCCGCCGGACTTGGGCATCGCGGTACCGAGCTCCGAGGCCGACAGCGCGGTGAACAGCGCGATGACCCCACCGAGGACGAACGTCGCCGCGGCGAGCGGTCCCGCACGAGCGACCGCGGTGCCGGGAAGCACGAAGATTCCGGCGCCGATCATCGTCCCGATCCCGATCGTGAGCGCGGCGAGCGGGCCGAGGTCTTTTGCGAGTTCCTCGTCGCTCATTCGGTCGATCCCTCGCGCGGAAGCGCGATGACCGGAACGCTCGCCTTCGTTACGAGCTTCACGGAGCGGTCACCGGAGAGAAACTGCACGAGCCGGTTCCCGCCCTGCGACTGGTACGCGATCGCGCTCGCACCGGTTTCGTCGACGGCATCGAAGATCGCAGCGACGACATCGCGGGCGTACGCCGTGTGCTCGTCGGCGTCGGGAAACACCTCCCGAACGGCGGCGTACGACTCCGTGGCGAGTTCCTCGGACTGTTCGACGGGCGTCTTGTCGGCGACGCCCTCGCCTTTTTCGACGACGTGAACCGCGGTCACTCGCTCCGGATCGTACGGTTTGAGTGCCCTCGCGGTCGCCAGCGCGTCGTCCTCGTTGGCGACGGGGAGGAGCACGTGGCCGAGCAAGTCTCTAGGTGTGGTGTCTACGCTCCGAGTCATATCGGGGAGTAACTTGCTCCTCGGTTAAGTAGATGGCTTCTGCGACGCGCGGCATGCGGGACCGACGTGAATGACCGCGTCACCGGTCGTCGACAGAGGCGATGAACAGCGCGAGCACCGGAACGATCTCCAGTCGTCCGATCCACATCAGTCCGATCATCAGCAGCTTCGTCGTGTTCGGGAGGAACTCGTAGCTGCCGAACGGACCCAAAGGACCGAGCCCCGGGCCGATGTTCCCGATCGTCGCGAGCGAGGCCGCGAACGCCTCCGTACCAGTGAGCGGCTCCCCTACCCGAGACGTGTCGAGTTCGATGAACACGGCCGCGAGCGCGAAGATGAGGAAGTACAGCAGGGTGAATATCAGGATGCCGCGGATCACATCCTCGTCGACGACTTCGCCGCCGAGCCTGACCGGCCGGACGACGCTCGGGTTCGCGGTCGTGTACAACTCCCGGCGGAGCGTCTTCAGCACGATGATCCAGCGGATGACCTTGATCCCGCCGCCGGTCGAGCCGGCAGACCCGCCGATAAACATCACGAACAGCAGGAAGAACTGCGTCTGGATGTCCCACTGTGCGAAGTCCGCGGTGGCGTATCCCGTCGAGTTCATCAGTGAGGCGACCTGGAACGCCCCCTGTCTGAGGGCGTTCTCTGTGACGCCCTCCGTGATCCCGCCGATGCCCGTCGCCGGTGCACCGCCGTAAAACAGACCGATCGCGAGTATTGCCGCAAATCCGGTCACCAACCCGAGGTAGGTGCGGAACTCGGTGTTGTCGAACATTCGTTTCGGATCGTCACGGAGCACGAACCAGAAGAGCGCGAAGTTCACCCCGGCGATGATCATAAACGGCACGAACACCCACTGGGCGACCGGACTGAACGCCGCGATGCTCTCCGCTTCCGGAGAGAAACCGCCGGTCGGGAGCGTGGAGAAGCCGTGCGCGATCGCGTTATACAGGTTCATGTTCGGGGCGAGGCCAGTGAGCCCGAGCGCGAACAGAATCGCGATCAGCGCGACCGTGAACGCGAGGTAGATGAGCCAGAGCGCACGCGCGGTCTCTGCGATCCGCGGCGTGAGTTTCTGGAGGCCCGGCCCCGGCGCTTCCGATTTCATCAACTGTGCGCCGTTGACCGCGAGCTGGGGGAGGATCGCGACCATCAGCACGATGATCCCCATTCCGCCGAGCCACTGGGTAAGCTGGCGCCACATCAGTATGGCGTGCGAGTGCTGCTCGAAGCTGATCTCCGCGGTCGCCGTCGCTCCCGTCGTCGTGAATCCGCTCATCGACTCGAAGAGGGCGTTTATCGGATGTCCGAGCGCAGATCCGTTCCCGTACCCGGCGATGACGTACGGGATCGCGCCGATCACCGCTGCCATGAGCCACGCGAGCGAGACGACCGCGAGCGCGTCTCTCGGTCCGAGGTCGGGTTCGTCGTCGAGCCGTTCGAGACTCGCGCCGATCGCTACCGCGATAGTCATTGACGCCGCAAACGTCACGATGTCCTCGCCGTAGATCAGCGCCACCACGAGCGGAACGCTCATCGACGCCGAGAGGAACTTCACGATGCTCCCGGTGTAGCTGAGCGTCGACCGCCAGTCGACCGTTCGTGTCACGAATACACCTCGGTGTCCTCGATACCCGTCGTAGCAGTTCGGTGGCCTAAGAATCCGTCGAATGATGCGCTCTTCGGTCCGAATCGCTGAGAGCGTCGTTTTATCGGGTTAAGAGGTCCAGAACGCTTTGGTGAACAACACGAGCACCGGGATGATCTCGATCCGGCCGATCCACATCAACACGATCATGACCGCGCGAGTCGTCATCGGGAAGGTGGTGTAAGTACCATACGGACCGGCGTCGCCGAACGCGGGACCGATGTTGAGGAACGTCGACGCCGCCGCCCCCATCGCCTCGAACTCGCCGACGCGGGCCCCGGCGCGCTCGGCGTCCGCGACGACGAAGACGGTGAGGAGGAAGAATATCACCACGCTCAACAGGATGTACGCGTAGATGTCGCGGATCGTCTCCTCGTCGACCGGCTTTCCGGAGTTCCGCACCGGGCGGATCGATTCCGGATGGATGCTCGTGAACAGGTCGCGTTTAAACGCTCTGAGCGCGACGAGCCACCGCAGCGACTTGATCGAACAGGTCGTCGATCCGACCATCCCGCCGAGGAACATCCCCATGAACAGCATGTGTTTCGCGCCCGGTGCCCAGAGGACGTAGTCGGTGCTGGCGTACCCCGTCGTCGTCACGATTGATGCGACGTTGAACACGGCGTGTCTGACCGTCCCTTCGAGACCGTAGTTCGTCTCCGGGTCGGCGTACAGCACGAGCGCGACGATCGCGGCGAACACCGCGATCGAGCCGAGGTAAAAGTGGAACTCGTCGTTTTTCAACAGTCGCATCGGCTCGCCGTTGATGGCGAAGTACATGAGCACGAAACTGGTCGATCCCGCGATCATAAAGGGAACGACGGCCCACTGGATCGCCGGATGGAACGCCCCGACCGAGAGCGGCTCCGGCGAGAACCCCGCGGTCGACACCGAAGTGAACGCGTGGGCGATCGCGTTGTACAGGTCCATCTGCGGGTCGACGGCGAGTCCGAGCGCGAAGTAGGTCGCTATCGCAAGCCCGGTCAGCCCGAGATACAGCCCCCAGATGAGTTGTGCAGTCTGTGAGATTCTCGGCGTGAGCTTGTTGAGATCCTGCGTTTGCGTCTCCGATTCCATCAACTGTGCGCCACCGACGCCGATCTCTGAGAGCACGGCAGTCGCTAATATGAGGATCCCGAGCCCCCCGAGCCACTGAATGAGCTGTCGCCACATCAGCACCGACTGCGAGTGGATCGAGAAATCTTCTAAGACCGTCGCACCCGTCGTCGTCAGTCCGCTCATCGACTCGAACATCGCGTTCACCGGGTGGGCGACGGTCCCAACCCCGGCAACGAGGAACGGCACCGCTCCGACGGCGGCGACCAACAGCCATATCGACGCGACCGCTAAGAACGCCTCCCGGGGACCGAGGTCGGCTTCGGGATCGCGGAACTGCCGGAGCCCCCCGCCGAGTGCGAGCGTCGTCGCGATGGCGACGAGGAACGGTAGCAGAGATTCGCCGTAGTACAGCCCGACGAGCAGCGGAAACGTCAGCGGAACCGTGAGGTAGACGAGCACGTCACCGGTGAGCCCGGCACTCGCCCGCCAGCGGACGCGAATGGTGCCGCTGTCCAACATCACGCCATCGACGCCAACGAGCCGGCAAAGGCCGTCTCGACGAGCACGATCACGTGATCGCCAGGCTGTAACACGGTGTCTCCCCGAGGCGTGACGTGTTGCCGGTCCCGAACGATCGCACCGATGACGAACTTCGCGTCGATCTCCTCGACGAGTTCCTGTATCGGTCGGCCGACGAGCGCGCAGCCGTCACTGAGTTCGAGTTCGAGCACCTCGGCCTGGTCGTTTTCGAGGACGGCGATGTTCTCGGCGACGCTCTCGAAGGTGAATCGGGTGATCTCTTCGGCGGTGACGGTTCGCGGGTTGATCGCGACGTCGATGCCGATTTCCTCGAAGACCGTGACGTAGTCCGCGCTGTCGACGACGGCTACCACGCGGTCGACGCCGAGCCGCTTTGCCAACACCGCAACGAGGAGGTTCCGCTCGTCGGAGTCGAGTGCGGTGACGACGATATCTGCCTCGTCGACGTGCTCGCGCGTCAGAAACGCCGTGTCAGTCGCGTCGTGCTCCATGACCACCGTGTTCGGAAGCTGCTCTGCGAGCCACCGCGCCCGGTCGTGGTCTTGTTCGATGAGCCGCGAGGAGAGTCCGCGCTCCTCGAGGAGCCGGCCGGTCTGATACCCAATCTCGCTGCCGCCGACGATCACGATCTCCTCGGCCTCGTTCGGCGTCGTGTCGGGCGCGATATCGTTCGCGAACGCCTGAACGCTTTCGGGACTCCCGATGACGACGGCGCGGTCGCATGGCTGGATGCGCGTGTCGCCGCGCGGGATGATCATCTCGCCGTCGCGGAACAGTCCGACGAACGTCAGCGACTCGAAGCGGTCGGCCTCAGCGATCGTCTGGTCGGCGACCGGGCTCTCCGCACCGATCTCGAACTCTGCCATCTGCACGAGATCACCCGCGAACGGGTCGACATCGATTGCGGCCGGCAGCCCGATTACACGAACGATATTCTCGGCAGTCAACAGGTCCGTACACACCATAAAGTCGACGTCGAAGGCGTTACCGTCACGCTCCCACGTCCGGAGGTACGTCGTGCTCTTCACGCGGGCGATGGTGAACGCGTCGCCGAACGTCTTCGCGGTCCCGCACGCGACGAGGTTCGTCTGGTCGTTGTCGGTACACGCGATGACCATGTCCGCCGTCCCGACGTCTGCGCTCTCTTGGACCGGCGACGTGGTGCCGTCGCCGGTTATGGTGAGCACGTCGTACTGATACTTGAGGTCCTCCGTCCGCCCGGCGTCGACGTCGATGACGACGACCTCGTGGTCCGATGCGAGGTTCGCGGCGATGCTCGTACCGACCTCGCCGGCCCCGATAACGACCACATGCATGGACGCACCGACTCACCCGATACTCAAGTTCGTTACTATCGAAAGCGGCAGTCAAATCCGTCGAACCGGGTCGCGAAGTCGCTACTGCGCGCCGGCGAACGACGCCGGTTCCTCCCACGCGTTCCGTCCGGAGACGGTCCGCTGCGGGAACGGGATGGTGATGTCCTCCTCGTCGAACCGCTCTTTGACGGCCTTCACGTAGTCGGCGCGAGCCTTCACGAAGTCCGACCGCGAGGGATCGTCGATCCAGATCCGCGACTGGAGCCCGACGTACGAGTCCGCGAGTTCCGTCAACCGCACCGACGGCGCGGGGTCGGCGAGGATCGCGTCGCTCCGCTCAGCTTCCTCGACGATAATTTCGGTTGCTTTGTCGACGTCGTCCTCGTAATCGATGCCGAAGACGAACTTGAGCCGGAGCGTCTTCTTCGCGACGGGGTTTTTCACCACGTCGCCGGTGAGCACACTGTTCGGCACCGTTAACAGCTCGTTATCGAACGTCCGAACGCGGGTGACGCGGAAAGAGATGTCCTCGACGACACCGGAGTGCCCCTGCCACTCGATCCAGTCGCCGATGCGGAACGGCTTGTCCGTGTAGATGAACACGCCCGCGACGAAGTTTTTAAGCACGTCCTGTAGAGCGAAGCCGATCGCGAGCGTCGCCGCGGCCGCGATCGTCGCCAGCGACTGCAGAAAGTCGCCGTACCCGGCCGCACCGAACCCGATGGTGACCCCGGCGAACAGCACGACGAACGCCACGATCTTGTTCAACGGGCGGCGCGCGTGGTCGTCTAATCCCCGTCTGTCGAACACCCGCCCGACGATCGCGGCGATCACCGATTTATAAAGGACGTACACCGCCACGACGACGCCGACGAAGATGGCCGCGTCGATCACGACCTCGGTCGCCGGTCCGAGGTACGGATCCAGCGCACCGGAGACGGCGACGACCCCGTCGGTCCCCGCTGGCGCGGCCATCAGTGGAGTACCGCCGTGTTCCCGCGCGTCTCGATCAGCTCGGCATTGACCGCGTCGGCCAACTCCGCCGCGAGCTCGTCGGTCGTGGTCCCGCCGCGGGCCGCCCGCAGAAACTTCACTTTCACGAGCTTGGCGTCGTTCAGCTGGTCGGCCAGTTCGTCGACGACCGCGTCGATACCGTGTTTCCCGACCCAGACGGTCACGTCGAGGTCGTGTGCCTCCTTCCGGAGCTGTTGGTCGCTCATACGGACCGGAGTTGGTCGCGGGCATTGAAGCTTGAGGTTTGCGCCTCGGGCGTGCGAACTGCGCAGCCCCACGCTCGGCTAGCGTTCGCGTTCGCTTTCCCGTTCGCGTTCGCTTTCCCGTTCGCGTTCGCTTTCCCGCTCTACTTCGCCGTCGGCCCGGTTCGTCGCACCGCCACCGAATCGGTTCCGTTCGGCCCATTCCGCCGCGTCGTCGATCGTCTCCGTCTCCAGCAGTCGATCGAGTTTTCGCTCGAACTGCTCGTCCGTGAGTTCACCGTTCGCATAACGGGTGCGGAGTCGGGCGAGCGCGTCCGAGGCATCGTCGTCGTCGTCGCGCTCGGTCCGTGATCTCGACTGAGCGCGTTCGGAGCCGTTCTCGTCGGTCTCCTCGCCGGATTCGTCGTCCTCGTCGAACAGCATCGCGACCACCGGCACGATCACGATGTACCCGAACAGCATGAACGCGAGCCACCAGTCGAACCCGAGCAGCAGGGCCGCAAGCCACGTGCCGGTCACGGTCGTCGCGGCGATGCCCGCCGCGTTCGCGGCGAAGCGCTCAGCGAGCGTGGAGGAGGCCATACCGTCGTATTCACTCAATGGAACAAAGTCGTATCGGGAACCTCGGCCCCGTGCCGTCGTCTGAACCCGCACGAGGTAAAGTTTAGATATGTCTAAAAATATTCTTCGACCGGAAATGTATTATGTGTGTGTCGCGAACGAACGCTCAATGCACACCGACACGAACGGGCAGCCAGGCCTCTCTCGTCGCCGGTTCGCCGCACTCGGCGGCGGGGCGATCGCGGCCGGGCTCGCCGGCTGCGCCGGGAACGCAGCCGACAGCGGTGACGGCGCGACCGACGCCGAGTACACCGTTGTGGCATCGTTTTTCACGTTCTACGACTTCGCCGACACGCTAGCTGAGGGAACGGACATCGCCGTCGAGAACCTCGTGCCGACCGGGCTTCACGGTCACGGCTGGGAGCCCGACCCGTCGATCCAGCGCCGGATCACCGACGCCGACGCGTTCGTCCACGTCGGCCCCGACTTTCAGCCGTGGGCCGACCGAGCGATCGACACGGTCGCAGCCGAAACGAGCGAGACACGCTTGATAAATGTTCGAGAGGGGATCGAACTCGTCGACTTAGCCGACACGCTGACCGAAGACGAGGCCGTCGAGGGCGCGAAGGATCCGCACTTCTGGCTCGACCCGCAGCGCGCGAAGGGCGCGGTCCAGAATCTCGCCGACGGCTTGGCCAGGGTCGACCCCGACAGCGAGACCGTCATCCGCGAGAACGCGGCTGATCTCGATGCGGAGCTCGACGCGCTCGACGCCGAGTGGCAGGCCGTCTTCGACGCGGCCGAGCGCGACGTGGCCTTCCTCGCCGCACACAACGCCTTCGCGTACGTCGCCGCCCGGTACGGCGCGACGATCGAACCGCTGGTTGTGAACCTCGCGGCGAACGGCGACGTTCGCCCGGCCGACATGCGACGGGCACAGGAGACCATCGCCGACAACGACATCCGGCACATCGGCGCGGCCGTGTTCGAGCCCATCCGCTCGGCGAGACAGCTCCTCGAACAGACCGACGTGGAGGCGTACTACCCGGTCACGCCGTACGCCGGCACCGCGGAGTCGTGGGTCGAGCGAGGCTGGGGGTACTTCGACATCGCCCGCGAGGTGAATCTTCCTACCTTCCGGATCCTGCTCGGGGCCGCCGACCCCGACGAGGTCGACTTCGTCGACTACGGCCGAAACTTCGAGCCATGAGCGAGGACTCTGTAACTGCCGTCAACGATGACGGCCCCCTCGTCGACGCCCGGGGGCTGACGTTCGGTTACACTGCGGCGCCGGTCGTCGACGACGTGGACCTGCGAGTCGAGCGCGGCGAGTACGTCGGGATCGTTGGTCCGAACGGCTCGGGCAAGAGTACCCTGCTCCGACTGCTGTTGGGGCTCCACGAGCCGGATTCGGGAAGTGTCGAGCTGCTCGGGCACCCCGCTCGCGCGTTCGCGGAGCGCGAACGCATCGGCTACGTCTCCCAGGACGTGACGAAAGACGAGAAACGGATGCCGATCACGGTGAGCGAGGTCGTCCTCATGGGTCGGTTCCCGCACGCCGGTTTCGGGCGCGTGACGCAGGCCGACCGTGACCGCGCCAGAGAGGCGCTTCAGACGGTCGGGATCGAGCACCTCGCGGACCGGCGGATCACCGCCCTCTCGGGCGGTCAGCGACAGCGGACCTACATCGCGCGGGCGCTCGCCGGCGAGGCGGAGCTACTCGTCCTCGACGAGCCGACGGTCGGCGTCGACGCCGAGTCGGTCGACGCGTTCTTCGACCTCCTCGACGACCTCGTCGCCGACGGGCTGACGGTGCTGTTGGTCGAACACGACATCGGCGCCGTCATCGAACGGACCGCGCGGGTCGTCTGTCTCAACCGAGAGGTGTACTTCGACGGGTCACCGGCCGCGTTTACCGAGAGCGACGCGCTCGATCGCGCGTACGGCACGAACGTCCGGCGGGAAGCGGGGGGGATCGTCACATGAGCGGATCCGCTGGCTCGGCGACAGTGCCACTCATCAGCGCCCCCTACGACCTGCTCAACTGGCTGGTCGGGCAGTGGAGCGACGGGCTCGGGTGGGTCGGTGAGGCGTTCGGGATCGGCATGTTGGACTACGTGTTCATGCATCACGCGTTCCTCGTCGGCGCGCTCATCGCGGTGATGGCGCCGCTCATCGGCACGTTCCTCGTTCACCGACAGCTCGCGCTCATCGGCGACGCGCTCGCGCACACCGCGTTCGCGGGCGTCGCCGTCGGGCTGTTCGTCAATTCCCTTCTCGGCACCGGGATCTCCCCGTACGTCACGGCGATCGTCGTCGCCGTGCTCGCCGCGCTCGCGATCGAGTTGATCTCCGAGACCACCGACGCGTACAACGACGTCTCGATGGCGATCGTGCTCTCGACCGGCTTCGCGCTCGGGGCGGTCCTCATCAGCATCAACACCGGCGGGCTCGCGGTCGGGATCAACCAGTACCTCTTCGGGAACCTCGCGACGGTCTCCCGGGAGAACGCGGTCCTCCTCGTGGTGCTCTTCGCGATCGTCTCGCTCGTCGTGACGGTGACGTACAAACAGCTGCTGTACGTGACCTTCGACGAGACGGCCGCCCGCGTCGCCGGCATCAACGTCCCGTGGTACAACCGTCTGATGACGACGCTGACGGCGCTCGTCGTCGTCGGCGCGATGCAGATCATGGGCGTCATCCTCGTCGCGGCGATGCTCGTCGTGCCCGTCGCGGCCGCGGCGCAGGTCGCTCGCGGATTCCGGGAGGCGCTGTTGGCGTCGGTCCTGCTCGCCGAGCTCGCGGTGCTCGTCGGGATCACGCTGTCGTACCACTACGCGTCGACCGCCGGCGGAACGATCGTCTTGGTCGCCGTCGCCGTGTACATCGTCATGGTGCTCGCCGGGAAGGTCCAGTCGGCGCGGGCGGTCGACGAGAGCACACCGAGCGACGCCGCGGTCGGTGACGGGGCGATCGGGGAACCGTCCGACGACTGAGCCAGTTCGGCCGCGATCGGCCAAAAATCGAATCCCGCTGCGTCAGCGCGTCCGATCGCTCGCCGACCCACGGAGGTTGCCGTCGAGGCCGAGTCCGACCCGGTCGCCGTACCGGTCCCAAACGACGACGAGCGACGGGACGAGCAGGATCGAGGCCAGGTACGCGTACAGCACGCCGAGCGCGAGCAACACGCCGAAGTCGCGAAGTAACGGGATCACCGCAAGCCACAGCACCCCGAGTCCGGTGACCGTGGTGAGCATGCTCCCGGTGAGCGCCCCGCCGGTCCCGGCGATGGTGATGTCGAGCGCCTCGTCGATCGGGTAGCCCGCCTTGAACTCGTCGACGAATCGGTGGACGAAGTGGACCGTGTAGTCGACGCCGAGTCCGATCGACACGGAGAGAATGGGTGCGTTGATCGGCGTCAGCGGAATGTCGAGCAGCCGCATCGTCCCGACGAGCAGCCCGACCGTCACGAGGACGGGGACGAGGTTGAGCAGCCCGTACACCGCCTTCCCCTCCAGATAGGCGTATGATACTGCGAGAAAGATCGCTGTGAGGGCGAACGCGACGAACAGGCTCCGGATCGCGGAGTCGGTGAGGAGGTCGATGACGGCCTCGTTGACCACGAGAGAGCCGGTCGGAACGGCTTCAAGTGGCGTGCGCTCGGCCAGCTCTCGAACGTCGGCCACCGCCTCGGAGTTGTCGACACCCGGCCGGATCGTGTAGTCGATCCGGGCGCTCCCCCGGTCGTCCGCGATGTATCCACGGGCCTGCCCCTCCGCGGGCGAATCGAGCAGCGCGTCGTACACCTCGTCGACGTTGCGGTCGGGCACGCCCGTCCCGAGACGGTCGTTCCGCTCGACGACCTCACGGAACTCGGGGTCGGTCGCCGCGTGGTCGTCGATAACCGTCACGATGCTGGTGGAGGCGGCACGCCGCTCGGTCGTGGTTTCGAAGGTGTCCGGCGGGTTCCGCGTGGTCCGATCGATAAGCTCCAGAGCGTCGTCGTCCCGGACGGACTGATCGACGTACAGCGTCACAGAGCCGACGAAATCCTGTTCGAACTCCTCTTCGAACAGCGTGAGCACGTCCAAGAACGTGTACTCCGCCGGCGCGAACGGTTCCGGCAGGTTCGAGTACGTCTCTAACCGGTCCTCGTCGGGGAAGAACGCCTCCTCGGAGAACTCGGTGTTCACGCCCGTCCCGTACGCGCCGCCGACGGCGCCGCCGAGCAGCACGACGGCAACGACGACCACGGGGGCGATCCGCGAGAGGTCGACGCCGACGTGAAGCAGCGTCCCCAGCCGAGAGCCGCCCATCCCCAACGGGCTCGTGCCGAACTCAGGGATCGGAAGCCGCTCGCGCCACCGGTCGACCAGTACCTTCGCCGCCGGGAGGTAGATCCCGAAGACCACCAGCGTGAAGACGATTCCAGCAGCGGCGACGAGCCCGAAGTCCCGATTCGGCTCGAAGGGGCTCGCCACGTTCGAGACGAGCCCGAACACAGTGGTGATCGTCACAAGGAGGAACGCGATGAGCAGTTGATTGGTCGTCGTCCGCATCGCATCCGTGATTCCAAGGCCGTCGTCCCGCTCCTCACGGTAACGGTTCACGATGTGGATCCCGAAGTCGATCCCGACCGCGAGCAGCAACGGAAACACGGTGATGAGGGAGTCCGAGAACGGTATCCCGGCGTACCCCATGAACCCGAACGTCCAGAGCAGCGACAAGAGGAGCGCGGAGAGGCCGATCCCCATGTCGATAGGGTCGCGATACGCGAACACGAGGAACCCGAGGATCAAGAGGAGTGCGGCCGGGAACACGATGATCGCCGTGTCGGTTAACAGCGACGTGATCTCCGACTGCAACACGCCGTCGCCGAACAGGATCGCGTTCTGGCCCGCCTCGTTGCCGGGTACGGTGTCGACGATCTCGACGCTGCGAGTCTGTAGCTCCGTCACCCGCGCGGTCGTGGCCGCGTCCGGTACGTCGTAGGTGATCCCGACGATGGACGTGCCCGCTTGCTGGGCGGTCGGGTTGTAGTCGACCGACACCTGCGGGGCAACCGCACCCGCCTCGTCGGCGGCAGCGATAGCCGCTTGCAGTTCGCTGGGCGTCGCCTCCGCGACGGCGTCGCGCCGCTCACCGGCCGTCTCCGCGGTCGGATCGAGCTGTTGGGCGATCGCATCTGCGTGACTCGATGTCGAGCTCACCCGGAGCGTCGAGCGCGACTCCAACCGATGCTGCGTCTCTAAGATTCGAACCAGCGCCCCGCGAGAGAGCACGTTGTCGTCGGAGACGATCACCTGCGCGGAGGTCGCGGAGCCGCCGATCGACGACTCGAACTCCTCGTCGATGTCGTCTAACGCCCGCTGAGCGGGGATGTCCTCAGTGAACTGGTCGGCGCCGGCGCTCGTGGTGATCCCCGCGAGCCCGCCGGCGGCGACGAGGCTAACGACGAGAAAGACGACGATTACCGCCACCGGACGATCGGTGACGACCTCGTCGATCCGCTCGACGAATCGGTCGGCGGCCGTCACGGTCGCCTCCGGCCATCGACCGGCTCGACTGCCGTCGCTCGCGGCGCAGTGCAATTCCGCGTCGGTCGTTCGGACGACTGGTCGGTCATTCGATCACTGTCGCCGGTACCATACGACGGCGCCCGCGCCGGCGAGGACGACGAGCAGGACGACACCGATCGTGACCAGCGGGAGCCCGCCGTCGTCGGTCGCTTCGGTCACCTCGACGGGGACCTGCTCGACGTCGGAGATACGGTCGTTACCGCGCTCATCGTCGTAGCGGAAGTCGAGTTCGATCGGGTGGGTCTCCAGGGACGCTCCGGACGCGGCGCTCACCTCGAACCAGATCTCCGCGGACTCGCCGGGCGCCAGTTCGTTGACGAACGCCTCGTCGTTGGCCGTCGAGAGCGGACTGTCGGCGTACAGCCCCGCGTTGATCGACGACAGCGTCTCGGGTCGCTGGTTGGTAATCTCGACGGTGACTCGTTGCGTCTCGCCGGCGGGAACGGTGGCGTTGGTGACGTTGAGGGCGAACTCGGGCCGGCGCGGCGCGACATCGACGCGGCGCGTATCGTCGGCCGTGAGGGTCGCGTCACCGCTCGTGTACTCGGTCGTGAAACTGAACTGTCGCGGTCCGGGGTCGGCGTTCCCGCTCACGTCCGCGTCGAACGAGAACCCGACCGATTCGCCAGCCGGGATCTCGGGCAGTGCGTACCGGCTCTCACCGAGACTCACTCGGCTGCTCCCCGAGTCGGCGATCAGCACCGCGTCGTCGACGTCGAGTGGCCCCTCGTTGGTGAGCGTTCCGCTCACGGTTCCTGAGTAGCCGACTTCGAGGGTCCCGGTCACGTCGTCCAGCGCGAACGATTGGTCGGGAACGGGGACCACGCCCGCCCGCGAGGACGGGGAGGTGGACTCCACGCCGTCGCGGTCCCGGTAGTCGACCGATGTCGACAGCGCGTACGCCTCACCGGCGAAATCGGGGGAAACCGTCGAGTCGAAGGTCACGGTCCGGTTCTCACCGGGCTCCCAATCGCCGACGAACACCTCGCCGCTGCCGTCGCCGCCGATGGTCGCCCCGGTTCCCGTCGTGGTTCCGGTGACGACCGCGTCGCGGGCGATCTCGTCGCCGACGTGTTCCATCGTGACGGTCACCTCCCCGTCGCCCCCGACCTGCGCGTCGGTGTCGGTGTCGAGGATCGCGAATCGCGCTCCGTCGTCAACGACGACGGTGACATCGAAGGTATCGATGCCGCTGGAGTCGTAGTGGTTGTTCTGGTCGGAGACGATCGTCCGCGTGTACCGGTATCGCGCCGTTACCTCGATATCGTACTCGCCGTCCTCGACGTCGTCGGGAACGGCGACGGTGAGCGGGACGGACGTGGGGGTGCCGGTCGGAACGTCCCCGACGGCCACCTCGCCGGTCGTCACGTCAAGGGGCGTGTCCTCGGCGTCAGCTTCGAGTCTGAGGCTTCGTGCGGTCGTCACGCGCTGGTCGAGTTGGTTCCCCATATCCATCTCGCCCGTGTTGAGTAGGTCGATCGTAATCGTGGACTCCCCGCCCGACGCGACCGTCGACTGCGAGAGGAACACATCGAGGTCGGGCGACCCGCTGACCTGACTCGCGTCCGAGCCATTGGTCTGTGCAACGAGGCCGTCGCCGCCCGGACCCCCCGCCACCGACGCTTGGCTGTCGGCCGGTAGGCTGCCCGAAACCGGCGCGGCGGCGCCAGCGAACGCGGCGCCGGCCACGAACGCGACGGTAACCACAACCGCCAGCGCAACCGAGCGGATCGTTCTCCCCCGCGTCATGCCGCCCCTCCGGGAGGGGATCTACCGGACGCGTCGGCCCCACGCGCCGTCGATCGGCCGTCAAACGAGTCGCATCGAGTCATACGTTCGTGTCGGAGGCTCGCGGCATAAGCGTGTTGAATGAACGTTCAATCAAGGGCGATATATACTCGGCGCCGGTAGGTCGTGTATGGACGACCCGTTCGCGGAGCCTGCCGACACTCGACAGGCGATCCTCGGGGCGGCGTTCCGCGCGCTCTGCGCGCACGGGTACGCGGACCTCACGATCAGTCGAATCGGCGAGGAGTTCGACAAGAGCCCCTCGCTCGTCTACCACCATTACGACGGCAAAGACGAGCTGTTGGTCGACCTCCTCGGTTTCCTCCTCGACGGGTTCGAGGCTTCCGTCTCGTCGGACGCCTTCGATCTGTCGCCCCGCGACCGGATCGACGCGTACATTTCGGCGACGCTGGATCCCGGGTCCGTCGACGACGCGTACGCGCCCGACGGTCGATTCATGACCGCCATCGTCGAACTCCGGGCGCAGGCCGCCACCGACGACGCCTACCGCGATCACTTCGACCGTAGCGACCGCGTGTTCGGCGCGTTCCTCGAAACGGCGGTGCGCGACGCGGCCGCAGACCTTCAGACGACTACCGGTTCCGACACCGTCGTCGACTCAGACGACGCGGAGCCGCTTGACGCCGCGGAGGTCGCCGCGACGCTCCAGACGTTCGCGACCGGTGGGATGCTCCGCTGGGCGACGACGGCCGACCGCGACTGGGTCGCTCCGTCGCGCGCAGGAATTGATCGCTACCTGCTGACGGCGCTTCCGCGGGTTGAAGCCGACGACTCCGCGTAGCGCCCGGTCGAACGACCCGCTCCCGGATCAGCGATCGTCGCCGTCGCGCTCGCCGACCTCCATCCGCGTAACTTCCTCTTCGAGCCACTCGCGCAGCCACTTCACGCGCTTGATCCGCTGGTACGCGATGCTCTGAGCGCGGTCGGAGACCACGCGTTCGGTGTGATCCTGCGCGCGCTGGAGCACCCGATCCACCATCTTTGCGGCGTCCATGTGGGTGCGCGACTCGTACCCCATGCGCAGCAGCATCAACACCGCCCCGTTGGCGCCCACCTTATCCAGCACGTCGGCCTCGATCAGACAGCGGCTCTCCAAAGGGACATCGTCGAGGTCACCGGTGTGCGAATGATCGACGACCGCCCCGCACACCTCCTCGATGAACGACTCCGGGTACGTGCCACGGCTCTGGAGGTACTCACGGGCGACACGCGCGCCGGCCTCGGCGTGAACGTCCTGTTCGGCCTCCAGTTTGGCGACGTCGTGGAACACGGCGGCAACCCGGACGACATCGATATCGGCGCCCTCGGCCTCGGCGATCTCGGTCGCGAGATCGACGACGTTGAGGATGTGGTTGAACCGGTACGTCGAGGAATGCCACGGATACCAGCGCATCCGACCGCCGTCTTCCTCGCTCTCGACGCTGGCTGCGAGGTAATCCCTCACAAACCCTTTCATCTCCTCGAAGTCCTCGTCGCTCACCTCCGTTTCCTTAATCTCGACGCCCACGGGAACCACCTCGGGCGAAAAACTCATCATTCATTACCGTAACCGAGGAGCGTTTCGTTCTTAGTCGTTACGGGGAGCCTATCGTCGCCCGAGACCAGAATTCCGGTCGTGGCTGACCGCGATGCTGGCGTGTTCCAGCTCGGCTCGATCGGCTGCCGGGAACGACGAGGTTCTTAAATGGGGAGCACGACGACTCGTACGTATGTGGCACCCGTGGGGAGACGGCCAGAAGGGACGCTTCCAGCGGGTCGCAGCGGTGAACGTCCTCGGCAACGCGGTGAAGATCATCGTCGAGGGCGCGGCCGGGCTGGCGTTCGGCAGCGTCGCGCTGATCGCCGACGCGGCCCACTCCGTCGCTGACCTCGTCGCCAGCGCGGTCGTCCTCGTGTGGGGCGGCTCCCGCTACGACGACGCCGACGAGAGCCATCCCCACGGCCACCAGCGGATCGAGCCGTTGACGGCGCTGTTCGTCGGCGCGACGATCCTGCTTTTGGGGCTCCTGTTGTTCCGCGAATCGGTCGCCGGCCTGATCGGCCCGCACGAGGTCGCGGCGAGCCCGCTCCTCGTCGCCGCGCTGCTGTTCGCGATGGCCGACATGTACCTCCTCTACTGGTACACCGACCGAGTGAACGCCACCCTTGGATCGACCGCTCTCACGGCGCTCGCGGCGGACTGTCTCAACGACATCTACACCACCATCGCGGCGCTGGTTGGCGTGTTCGGCGTCTTCCTCGGCTTCCCGATACTCGATCCGGTCGCCGGCGCGCTCGTCAGCGTTCTCGTCATGTACCAGGGCGTCGAAATCGGCCGTGAGAACGTCACGTACCTCGTCGGTGCGGCGCCACCGCCCGGGGACCGGGCTCGCGTCACGGAGGCGCTCCGACGACACCCCGCCGTCGAGGGCGTTCACGATCTCACGGTGTATTACGACGGGACCGATCTCGAAGTGGAGGTCCACGTCGAGGTCAACGGGAGTATGACGCTGCGGGACGCTCACACCGTCGAGACGGAACTCGTTCGGAGCCTCCGCGGACTGGACGATGTCGGCGACGTGCACGTTCACCTCGACCCGTCAGGGCTCGGTGAGTGGAAGGACGCCGCGGAACGGGGTGAGGATAGTGCGGAGTATCGGGAGTCTGGCGTCGAGTAGAGGATCCCAGAGCGCCACCGCCCGTGGCGGTTGCACGAGGCGGCCGTCGATGTGCGGGTCAACGCCCTCCTTGAGGTGAACGAGCTCGAGAACCGGGGAGAAGCGCCGATCGTCCGCTACGCGGAGCCGATCGGCGTGAGCGCGGACCGCATCCGGCGAGCGTGACGCCCGGCCTACGGGAACAGTCCGCGGTACTCGTGCGCGCTCGCGGTGCGTTCGAGCGCGAGCGTGTAGGCGGCGGTCCGGAGGTCAGGAAGGTCCTTGGTGTCGTACTGTTCTATCGTCTGGTCGAAGGCCCTGCCGATGCGGCGCTCTAACTCGGCGTTTACCGTCTCCAGCGGCCACGAGAACTCCTGTGCGTTCTGGACCCACTCGAGGTACGAGACGATGACACCGCCGGCGTTCGCAAGAATGTCGGGCACGACCTGCACGTCGCGCTCCGTGAGCACCTCGTCGGCCGCGACCGTCGTCGGTCCGTTCGCAGCCTCAACGATCGCTGACGCGCGCAGCTCACGGACGTTGTCGGCGGTGATCACGCCCTCGACGGCCGCGGGGATCAACACGTCGACGTCGAGTGTCAGCAACTCCTCGTTCGAGATCATCTCGGGCGCGTCCCAGCGGCTGCCGTCGCCGTCGCTCTCGTCGCGGCCGCCGTCCGCGGCCGGAATGTCTCGGCGGTCGCCGGCGACGTACTCGTCGATGAGGCCGCCAGCGGCGACGTGCGCGTCGAGCGCGCCGACGTCGAGCCCGTCGGGGTCGTAGGCGGCGCCGGTCACGTCGGAGGTGGCGACGATCCGGGCGCCCGCCTCGTCGAGGAGCTTCGCCGCGTTCGATCCGACGTTACCGAAGCCCTGTATCGCGACGCTCGCGCCCGAGAGGTCGCGATCGAGGTACTCGAAGAGCCGCTGGGTGATGATGGAGACGCCGCGACCGGTGGCCTCGACGCGGCCGGGTGTTCCGCCGATCTCAAGCGGCTTCCCGGTGACGACCTGCGGGACCGAGTGGCCCTCGTACATCGAGTAGGTGTCCATCATCCACGCCATCGTCTGCGAGTTCGTGTTCATGTCGGGAGCCGGCACGTCGGTCTCGGGACCGATCATTCGGCGGATACCCTCTGTGTACCGTCGAGTGAGGCTCTCTAAGTCGTTCTGGGTCAGGTCCTTCGGCTCGCAGATGACGCCGCCCTTCGCGCCCCCGTAGGGGAGGTCGACGAGCGCAGCTTTCCACGTCATCCACCCGGCGAGCGCCTCGACCTCTCGCTGGGTGACGCTCGGGTGATACCGGACGCCGCCTTTAAATGGACCGCGAGCGCTATCGAACTGACAGCGGTAGCCCTCAAACACCTTCACCTCGCCCGATTCCAACTCCACCGGAAGCGTGACCTTCAGCGTGCGCTCCGGGTGTTTGAGCCGCTCGAAGACGCCGTCGTCCACGTCGGCGTACTCCTTCGCGCGGTCCATCTGTGCGAGCATGTTCTCGAACGGGTCGTCCGTCATGATCGATCGAACTCGACCCCGTGTGATATCGGTTTCGGCAATTATCGCCATCGGTTGAGCATATCACGCACGGTCGCGAATCGGGTCTCGCCGTCTGCCGAAACAGTGCTCCGGCGTGCGGGGTCGGCCCCGCAGTTCTAATGCCATTCACCGCGGCTTCGCCCGGACTTATACGTTGGCACCGACAACAGCGGCGTATGACACTTACGCGCGACGGAGGGCCGTCGAAGACGGCCCAGTCGCTCCACCCCCGCGTCCGGATCGTGTGGATCCTCCGTGCGATCCTCGTCGCGGCAGTGCTGTCCGTGCCGTTCGTCGTCGGATACTACTTCGAGTACCTCCCTCAGTGGGCGCCGGTGCTCGCCGCCGCCGTCTTCTTGACTCTCGGCGTGGCACACGCCGTGCTCCGGTACCGCCGTTGGAGCTACGAGATCCGGGAGGACGCGCTGTACCTCGACCGCGGCGTGGTCACCCAGGTCCGGACGACCGTCCCGCTCGTTCGGATCCAGCACGTCGACTCTCGGCGTGGGCCCGTCGAGCGCGGCGCCGGGCTCGCCTCCTGTGTCGTCTACACGGCCGGCTCTCGCGGCGCGGACGTTCGAATCCCGGGACTCACGCCCGACGGCGCGAGCGACCTCCGCGAGGAGTTGAAGCGACTGGCGATCCGCGCCGACGGGGAGGACGCGGTGTGAAACTCGCTCCCCAGTCGATCCCGTACCGCGCGGTCCAGAAGGTCGCGGGCGTCGTCGTACTGCTCTTTTTCATCGTGAACAGCAACGACTGGGGCCTCCCGGTGGCGCTCGGCGTCGCCGGCGCGGTGTTGCTCATCGCGCTCGGCTACGAGGTCGCGTACTACCGCCGATTCGACTACGACCTCACCGAAGACACGCTTGACATCTCTTCAGGGGTCATCTCACGGCGCGAACGAGAGATACCCTACCGCCGGATCCAGAACGTCGACGTGAGCCGAAGCGTGGTCCAGCGAGCGCTCGGCGTCGCGGCGGTCGATCTGGAGACCGCCGGCGGGTCAAGCACCGAGGGGTCGATCCGCTTCGTCACGCCGGAGGAGGCGACGCGGCTCCAACGCGAGGTCCAACGGCGGAAGTCGACCGCATCGAGCGCGGCGTCGGGAACCGGCGCCGAGAACGGTGTCGATTCCGAGGCCGATTCCGCGACCGCTTTCGGTGCTGACCCGGCGGGACCGGACGAAGAAGAGCTGTTCGCGATCTCGCCGGGTGAGCTCGCGCTCGTCGGTGCGCTGTCGTTCGATGGCCGGCTCATCGGCCTGCTCGCGTTCGTGAGCTCGGGCTCGGTTCCGGTGCTGTCCAGCGTCGTGCCGAGCGCCTCGGCGATCGCGCTTACTGCAACCGCCGTCGTCGCCATCGGCGCCCTGTTTCTCGCGTCGTGGGTCATCGGTGCCGGGATCGCATTCTCGAACTACTACGGGTTCCGACTCTCGCGGGCCGGCGACGAGCTCCGGTACGAACGCGGCCTCTTCAGGCGGTACAGTGGGTCGATCCCGACCGACAAGATCCAGACGCTGTCGATATCGGACAACCCGGCGAAGCGGGCGCTCGGCTACGCGAGCCTCTCGATCGAGACCGCCGGCTACGCGCCCGGACAGGGCGGCAGTCAGGGGAGTCAAGCCGCGGTCCCTATCGCGTCCGCGGACCGCGTCTATCGGCTCGCCCACGAGGTGGAGTCGTTCGGCTCTCCGACGTTCAACCGGCCGCCGAAACGGGTCCGGTGGCGCTACGCGTTCCGATATGCGCTCGTGATCGGCGCGGTGGTCGGGCTCGCATTCGCGGTCGACTGGTTCTTCTCCTTCGACCTCCCGTGGTACGGTCCGCTCGCGCTGCTGCTCGCGGTCCCGCCGGCCGCCCATCTGAAGTGGAAACACCGCGGGTACTGGCTCGGAGACGACCACCTCCTCACTCGGAACGGATTCTGGAGCCGGGCGGTCACCGTCGTCCCGTACTACCGGATCCAGACGGTCATCGAAACTCGAACCGTTTTCCAGCGGCGGTGGGGCGTGGCGACGGTCGTGGCTGACACCGCCGGGAGTAGCTCGCTCGTCGGCGCCGACGCCGCCGCGGTCGATTTCGACACCGACGAGGCGATCGAACTCCGCAAGGCGCTTCGGGACCGACTCGGGACGGCCGTCGCCGAGCATCGAGACCGCCGGACCATGTTCGAGTGGGTCGAGGGCGGACGCGACAGGCCCGACCCGGACGAGGAACCTGATCACAAGGAGCGCCCGACAGACGCCGCCGATTCGGAGAGTCCGGACGCCCCAACTGTCTCAGACACCGCCGGATCCGACACCCCCGACGACGGCGTCGTGCGGCCCGATTTCTCGGGCAGCGACCGAGACTACTCCGAGCCGGCGGACCGCGTTGACACTGGCGAGTACGCGGTGGATCGATTCCCGTCAGACGCCGACGTCGCCAATCCCGACTCCGCCCCACCTGTCGACCGCGACGGCGACGGGGGACACGACAACGAGGCGGACCGCGGCGACGACCACAACGAGAACAGCGATGGCGAGAACAGGGACAACGAGAACAGCGACAGCGATCAAACTGAAAAATAACAGCGGCGCCGAGCCCCTCGTTCGGGGCTACTCCGAGAGCAGTCGTTGTGCGATCGTGTTCCGGAGCACCTCGCTGGTGCCCTCGTAGATCTCGGAGAGCTTCGCGTCGCGGTAGAACCGCTCGGCGGGGAAGTCCTTCGTGTAGCCGTAGCCACCGTGGATCTGGATCCCCTCGTTGGCGACTTCTCGTGAGATCTCCGAGGCGTACAACTTCGCCTGCGCGGCCTCCTTGATGAAGTCCTCGTCGCGCATTTTCAGGTCGGCCGCCTCGTGCATTAATAGCTCCGCGGCACGGATCTTCGTGTCCATGTCGGCGAGCTTGTGCTGGATCGCCTGGAAGTCGGCGATGGGCTGATCGAACTGCTCACGCTGCTTTGCGTACGCTTTCGCCTCGTCGAGCGCAGCCCGGGCGATGCCGACCGATCGCGCCGCGATGGTGATTCGGCCGCCATTCAGCGTCTTCAACGCGTGGACGAATCCCTCGCCTTCCTCACCGAGCCGGCGATTCTCGGGTATCCACATGTCGTCGAACCGGAGTTCGGCCGTCGGACAGCCCTTGTCGCCGAGTTTGTCCTCCGTCCCTTCAACGACGAACCCGTCGTCCTCCTCAGGGCGAACGATGAACGAGGAGATTCCCTTGCGGCCCGCCTCGGGATCGGTCTTCGCGAACAGCGTGACCGTGTCGGCGACGGACCCGTTCGAGATCCACAGTTTCCCGCCGTTGACGACGTAACCGTCGCCGTCGCGCTCCGCGGCGACGCCACTCCGTTCCGAGGCGCTTTCCGCCTCGCGCTCCGCGGTGGTCGTCATCGCCGGTACGTCTGAGCCCGCCTCCGCCTCGGAGAGCGCGAACGCGCCGATGTCCTCGCCGGTGTTCAGCGGGGTCAAGAACCGCTCTTTCTGGTCGTCGTCGCCGAAGGCGTACAGCATGTTGCCCGCGAGGGAGGTGTGGGCGGCGACGACGGTACCAAGCCCGCCGGAGCCGCGAGCGATCTCGGCGAGCCCGATCGCGTAACTGTGGTAGTCGAGCCCGGCGCCGCCGTACTCGGTCGGAAACGGCATCCCCATGAGACCGAGATCGGCCATCTCCGCGACGAGGTCGGCCGGGAACTCGTCCGTCTCGTCGATCTCCGCGGCCCGAGGGACGACTTCCTCGTCGACGAACTCCGCGACCGTGTCGCGGATCTGACGCTGCTCTGCCGAGAGCGTAAAGTCCATGTCTGCCCCTTTCCGCACGGAAACTTAGCCGTTTTCACACGGTTGTACACGGGTCCGGCGTTGGGTCTTGCGGTTCCGACGACGGCGTTCGCGTGCGGTCGTCCGCGACGGTTCCACGAGGCTTTTTATGCGTTGTGCCGTAAGTGTCGGTAACCGAATGAGCGGACGAGCACACGGTCCCGCTGAGCCCGACCTCCCGTGGTGTCACGAGGCGGTCCAAGGCGTTTCTCGGACCTTCGCGCTGACGGTCGACGTGTTAGAGGAGCCGATGGCCTCGCAGATCTGCGTGGGATACCTCCTCTGTCGAGTCGCCGACACGGTCGAAGACGCCGGGCACATCCCTCCACAGGCGCAAAGCGATGTGTTGCGAACGTATCGGCGCGCGATCGACCCCGACGACGACACTGACATCCTCGCGTTCCGCGACGCCGTGGACGAGTGGCTCCCCGAGCCGGCCGATCGCAACGACGACTGGGAAGTAGTCGCCGAGGCGCCGACGATCGCCGCGACGTTCGAAGAGCTCGATCCGGAGGCGCAGGCGGCGATCGTCCCGCCCGTCTTAGAGATGGTCGACGGGATGGCGATGTTCGTCGACCGCCACGCGACCGAGGGTGGACTCCGAATCGACGACCGCGACGAGTTAGAGCAGTACTGCTACTACGCGGCCGGCACCGTCGGCAACCTCATCACGAACCTACTCACCCGCGGTGACGTGCCCGAAGACCGGGCGAACCGGCTTCGCGACACCGCTGAGGAGTTCGGGCTCCTCCTTCAGCTCGTGAACGTCTCGAAGGACGTGTACGACGATTACACTGAGGAGAACAACGTCTATCTCCCCGCCGAGTGGCTGGCTGACGAGGGCGTCGACCAAGAGCGAGTCGTCGACCCGGAGAATCGCGAGTCGTCCGCCCGGGTCGTCGGTCGCACCGCCGAGTTCGCGCGGTCCTTCCTCGACGACGCGCAGGCGTACCTCGAGACGATGCCCCTCTCGAACGGGAACACGATGGAAGCGTGGACCGTTCCGTATCTGCTCGCGGTGGGTACCCTCCGAGAACTCAGCTCGCGCCCGGAAGACGCGCTCACCGAGAGCGGCGTGAAGATATCCCGACAGGAGGTGTTCGCGGTGATGTCTGTCGCCGGGGAGGCCGGACGCGACTCGCTCGCCGATCTCCGGCAGACCATCGCGCACACGCCGTACCACCGCGCCGTCGAACCGGCCGACTGACCGCGACTCGCGCGACCGTCACCCGCTCATTCAGGCGACTACCACCCGATCTCACAACCGCGCTCGTGCCCGCGAAACGGCCGGCACCTCGACGCCGATCGCCGCTGCGAGCGCCTCCGCCGCACTCAACAGCCACTCCGCCCGTTCGATCCGCGAGTCGAGGTCACCCGGGCCGATCCGATAGGCCTCCACGAGTGCCTCGACGGTGGCACCCCCGATCCACTCGTCGAGGATCCGCGCGGTCTTGACGGATTCCAGCCATTTCTCGAAGTCGTCCGCGTCCCCCATGGTCGTCGTCAGCCGCCCGGCGTTCGCTCGCGCGAACCGATATATCTCCGCGCGCTCCTCGTTTCCGAGATAGGTGTCCTGCATGTCCGGCGTGTCGCAGATCACCTCAAAGGCGGTGAGCGTCGTCACGTCGGCCATCCCGGCCGCGGTCCGTAGTCCAGCGACGATCCGCTCGCCGGTCTCCGGTCTGACGTACTGTTTCGAGGTCGTCTCACCGACCACCGTCGCGACGAGCCGGTAGTCCGCGACGTCGCCTGTTTCTCGGTGAATCATCCCGGTGGCGACGAGATCGTCGACGGCGACTGCGACGGCGTCAGCGAGTCCGCCGGCGCCCGCCGCCCGCGCGTAAAACGTCCCTTCGAAGACTCCGAGGATCTCCGCCTCCGTCTCCGCGAATCCGGTCGCGATCGCCGAGAGGACGTGCGTGCGGAGCGCCGCTGGGTCGGCTAGCTTCGATTCGACGGCCTCTGGCTCGCCTTCGACGTACCGCTCGACGAGCTCCGCACGGGCCTCTTCGTCGCCGACGAGCACGGCCTCGCCGTGCGGATCAAGGCCCGGCCGACCCGCTCGTCCACACATCTGGTGGACTTCGAGGGTCGGGAGCCACTCCATCGCCGAGCCGGCGTACCGCTTCTGGTCGCGGACGACGACTCGGCGCGCGGGGACGTTGACGCCGGCCGCGAGCGTCGGCGTCGCACAGATACAGGCGACCTCGCGGTCACGGAATGTCGATTCCACGACGGCCCGATGGCCCGACCTGAGCCCCGCGTGGTGGAACGCGACACCAGATCGGAGACAGTCCGCGAGCTGGCTTCCGGTGAGCGTGCCGTCGATGTCCGCAACCTCGTCCGCGGCCGTCGCCGCGGCCGACTCGATTCCCATCCGCTCGGCTAACCCGTCTGCCGCGAGCCGCTCGGCCAGCGCGACGGCCTCGGTCCGTGACCGGACGAACGCGAGACACTGTCCGCCGTCGGCGACGGCGTCGGCGACGAGCGCGGCGGTGACTTCGGTGGCGTCGGGGCCGGCATCGCTGGAACCGTTTGCATCGCCGGCGTCATCCTCGTCGGTCGGCACGTGGGCGTCGATCGTCGTCACCGTCCCGTCGTCGAACGAGACTTCACCACCGACGGCGACGCCGGTCCGGAGGTCGACGGGTCGCCAGTCGGACTCGACGAGCGCCGCGTCCAGCCACTCGGCTATCGCCTCCGGGTTATCGACGGTCGCGGAGAGCGCGACAGCCTGCACATCGGGGTTTCGGCGCCGGAGCGTCGCGAGCGTGACCTCCAGCGTCGGACCGCGTCGCTCCGCGCCGAGGAGGTGGACTTCGTCGACGACGACACAGGCGAGATCGTCGACCCACGACGCGCCGTTGCGGATCGCCGAGTCGACCTTTTCCGCGGTGGCGACGACCACGTCGTTACCGGCGAGCGACTCGCCCGTGGCGTCGAAATCGCCGGTGGAGATCCCCACGTCGACGCCCGGGAGCGCCGCGAACGTTTCGTACTTCTCGCGAGCCAGCGCGCGGAGCGGGCAGACGTACAGCCCGGGACCGCCAGCCGTCAGCAGCGCCAACTCGGCGATGAACGTCTTCCCCGACGCGGTCGGGATCGCGGCGACGACGTTCTCACCCGCGCAGACGCCGGCGTCGACGGCGGCCGCCTGCGGCGGATACAGCTCGCGGATCCCCCGATCGAGGAAGTGATCGACGTACGCCGCCGGTAGCGGGAGATCGGAGACACGCATTCGACCGACAGTTCGGCGGGATCGTATTTAAAAAGTTGCCGAGATCAGCCAGTGGCGACACTGCGTCGCGGCGCGCGCCGCCGCCGGTCACCCGTTGTCATTCGTCGGTGTCGAACTCCTGGAACAGCTTCTCGAAGTCGTCGTCCTCGGTCATCGCTTCCAGCGACTCGTCGGCTTTCGAGCGAAGCTCTGCGATCCGGTCGGTGAGCCGCCGGTACTCGTCGTTGTCGTCAAGTTCGGTCGCGCTCTTTTCGGTTTCCAGCATGGCCTTCTTCGAGGTCAGCGCGAACAGTTCCTGCATCTCGGTGTCGTACTCGCCGCGGCGAAGCAGGCTCTCGACGGTCTCGCGGAGGGTGTCGCTGGTGACGGGTTTGACGAGATAGTCGTCGAACCCCATCTTCAGAATATCGAAGTCCGGCTCGACCGCTGTGACCATCGCGACGCGACAGTCGATACCGCGCTCGCGCACCGCCGCGAGTACCTCGTCGCCGGAGAGGCCGGGCATCCGTCGGTCGAGGAGGATCGCGTCGACCTCGTCGTCGACTTCATCCAGCTCCTCGAGGGCCTCTTGGCCGCCGTACGCAGTCCGGACGTGATACTCGTCACCGAGCCACGCGGCGTACAGGTCGGCCAGGTCGGGTTCGTCCTCGACCACGAGGACCAGCGGCGATTGCTCACTCATGGATGACCGGAGCGACGACGTGTTCGCTCACACGTTTCGTCTCTTCGCGGACTATATTAAAATACCTCTTCGGGTTCACGTCGCCGCGTTCTGCGCCACTGTTCCGGACGCGGTCGACTGCCGCGGTCGACCGTTCTTATTCGGTCGGGCTGTAGTTGGGTGCCTCGTCGGTGATCATCACGTCGTGCGGGTGCCCTTCCGTCTGCCCAGCGCTGGAGACGCGGACGAACTCGGCACGCTCGTGGAGAGCGGGAACCGTCTCGGCGCCGACGTAGCCCATCCCGGAGCACATCCCACCCGTGAGTTGGTGCAGCTCTGAGGCGAGACTCCCCTTGTAGGGGGTCGCGGCCTCGACGCCCTCAGGAACGAACTCCTCGTCTTCGTCTTCCTCTTTCAGGTACCGATCGCCGCCGCCGGACTTCATCGCGCCGACGGAGCCCATCCCCCGGTACTGTTTGTACTTTTTCCCCTGCATCGTGATGACGCGGCCCGGCGCCTCGTCGGTGCCGGCGAAGTAGGAGCCGAGCATCACGGCATCGGCGCCCGCCGCGAGCGCCTTGATCGCGTCGCCGGAGTAGCGAATCCCCCCGTCGGCGATCACCGGGACGCCGTGTTCGGCCGCCACGTCGGCGACCTCGCTCACCGCGGTCATCTGGGGCATTCCCGCGCCGCTCACGACGCGCGTGGTGCAGATAGATCCGGGGCCGATGCCGACTTTCAGCCCGTCCGCGAAGTCGACTGCGGCCTCGGCGGCCTCGCGCGTCCCGACGTTCCCGACGACGACGTCGGCGTCGACGGTTGCTTTGATCGACTCCGCGGAGTCGAGTACGTTGAGGTTGTGCGCGTGTGCACAGTCGATGAAGATGACGTCGACGTCGGCCTCGTCGGCCGCGACGGCTCGCTCCTCCTCGAACGGGCCGACGGCGACGCCGGCGAGCAGGCGACCGTCTTCGTCGCGGGCGGCCTCCTCGTGTTCGCGCCGTTCGAGGATCCCACCCATCGTGACGAGCCCGACGAGCCTATCGCTCTCGTCGACGATCGGGACGCGCTCGATCTTGTGATCGTACATCAGTTCGAGCGCCTCGCGGGCGTCCACGTCCTCCGGCGCCGTCACGACCTCATCGGTCATCGCCTCGCGGACGGCGTCGTCCTCGCCGACCTCCAGGTACGGGCGGATGTCGGTCCCGGAGATGATCCCGAGGACCGTGTCGTCCTCGTCGACCACGGGGGCGCCGGAGACACCTTCTCGCTCCATCAGCGCGTCGGCCTCCCGAACCGTGTCGTCCGGCGACACGGTCACGACGTTCTCGCGGCGGATGACGAGCTCGTGGGCGCGCTTGACACGCTCGACCTCGGCGGCGGTCTCCTCGACGGTCATGTTCCGATGGAGGACGCCGAGCCCGCCCTCGCGGGCCATCGCGATCGCGAGGTCGCTCTCAGTGACGGTGTCCATCGCCGCCGAGAGGACGGGCACGGTGAGTTCGACGTTCTTCGAGACGTGCGTCGAGAGGTCGGCGTCGTCGGGCTCGACCCGGCTCTCTTTGGGTCGGAGCAGCACGTCGTCGAAGGTCAACGCTTCCGGGACGTCGAGCTTTGCAGAAAATCGGCCGGAGTTCCTCGCCATATAAACCGTCGTCAGTCCCCGATAAAAAACGTTGCGAGTCAGCACGGACGTGCACGTCGTTCTCATCCAAATTCACGTACTATGCAATATCATGGATCAGATCGGCGGATGGAGTGAGAACCCCCCTCGACAATCTATACCGCCCGTCATCCCGGCGGATCGGCTGTCCACGGATCGGTTCTCTCGTTCGCTCTGGGCTGACGTATCGTCACCGTATTCGGTACTTCCAACGACGGTTCGATGGCATATATAAAAACCCAGCCGAAGGACTCACCGAGCCGTGCGGACAAATCTCACACAACCTTTAACGCAACCGAAACACGTATATGGTGTATGGACTCCGACAGTCCCGTGAACGCGCGCATCGCCGGCCAGCCGATCTGTGATCTCGGCGCCCGCTTTACAGCCGGCAATACGCGCAAACGCTTTACATGGACTCGTCGGGCCGCTCTCGGATCCGACTCCGTACGCCGGTCCCTCGGCTATCGCGGGTCGCCCGCTTCCCACCGTGTACCCGTCGGTCAGGGTTATCGTCCCTGAATGAGCGTCTCACGACACCCCATCGCCCTCCGGTTGGAGCGGCAAGTCGGCAGTGCCACGAAGCTGCTCGCGACCGTGATGGTGCTGCCGCTCGTCGACGGCATCTTCCCCGCGTTAGTCGTCGCTGGCGTGCTGTCGACCGCCACCGGCGTCGTTGAGACCGGGATTCTGATCTTCGGCGGGTCGGCGACCGCCGCGGTGATCCTCGCGGAGATGGACGGCAGCCGCAAGCAGATGGTTATCTCGGTACTGCTTATCGGGGCCGTCATCATTCCGCTCGCGGCGATCGAAGCCGCGCTCGCACCCACCTTCAGAGGGTTCCTTAACCTCCCCGTCTTCGAGCGATTCGCTGGCCTCGTGATCCTCACGATCGCCGCCAAGACCGCGAGCTCGGAGATCGGCGAGCACCTGCCGAGCCCTGGCATCATCATCGGTCTCGGCCTCGTCGCGAGCTTCCAGCCCGCCGGCTTCGCCATCGAGACGTCGCCGGAGTACGTGCTCCACGGCGCCGCCGCGGCCGGGGTCGGCGTCGCCTTCGCGCTGTCGGTCGCGCTGTTGGCACCGCACCTCCGCGGACGTGTTGACATCGACCGGTTCCGCTTCGGTTCGGCGGTCGCTCTGGGGGTGCTCGCGCTCCCGATCCTGCTCGGTCCGTTCGACCTGATGCAGACTGAGGCGCCCATCGCGCTGGCGGTGCTCGCGGTGACGACGCTGTTCGCGTACGACCCGAACGCGGGGCCGGACGCGGACCCGAGCGACGACGGCGCTGACGACGATCCCGACGCATCCGAGGGCACCGCGCCCGACGACGACAACGCCAGTGACGGCGCCGACGACGAGGAGAACGAGGTCGACGACGAGACGCTTGACCCGACCGATCCGCCGCTCGATGCGCCGCCGACCGAACCGGGGCAGATCGTCGACGACGACGTCGCCGTACTAGCCAACGGGGGCGAGCCCGAGTCGTCGACCGACGACGATGATGCGTCCGACCCCTTCACCGACGACGACTCGCGTGCGCCCTGGCTGTAGGAGGCGAGAGGAATGCGGGTCACGGAGGTCGCGGGGGTTTAAGCGCTCCACCGCATATGCCGGGTATGTCCAATCGCGTCGTGCAGGGACGGATGGTCACCCCGAAGACGCTCGCGGAACTCGTCGAGGGCGAATCGATCCTGGAAGCGGAGTCGATCACGGACGCCGACCGCGACTGCCCGGAGTGCGGCGGCGACGTCATTCAGGTCGGCTACATGCCAAGTGTGACGGAATTCGTTACCGGATACAAATGCCAGGAGTGCTCCTGGCGAACTACAGATCGGGACGAATAGGACCTCGTACCGACGGATCTGGGACTTCTGCTGGTGTGACCACAGCACCGCGTACAGAATCAGTTACGAACTCCAAGTTACGGGAAACCCGTCGCAGTCCCGTGATTTTAGATAATTCTCGCGCCAGTTGACAAATGAGTGACAACATCAAGGGAATCCCACTGATCCCCAACGGCACTGCATCGACTCTCAACCAACGACAGGTGGAGGACTACAAGCACCATCGCAAGAAATTCCTCACCTGGTGTCTCACACAGGGCAAGTCTCCAGAAACAAGTACTGGCTACTCGGAGTCAACAATGAATGTCCGTCACTACCGTGTGAATACCTTCTACCAGTCAATCTGGGAAGAGCGAGGCTACACAACTTCGGTGATCCATGACGATGCCGACTCCTATCTCCGAGAGATCGCCCTCACAGACTATGCAGACACGACAAAAGCGCATATCCACAAGTCGCTCAAGACGCTGTTCAGATGGCGAGAGCATGCGTTCGACATGGACCCCTGGGAGCCCGAACTCACGTTTACATCCAATAGTGGCACGTCGACGTCGAGAGACTATCTCACGAAAGATGAGCGTACCCCGTTACGTGATGCATCACTTGAGTACGGTTCGATTCCAAACTACAACAGTTGCTCTCCCACAGAGAGAGATCGATACAAGGGGTTCCTAGCTCGACGATTCGATGTGCCGAAAGAGGACATAGGTTTGGAGCACTGGGAGCGTGCCAACGGGTGGAAGATCGCCTCCCTCGTGTTCGTCTCGCTTGATACCGGCCTTAGACCAATTGAGGTCAACCGTGCCAAGACTTACTGGGCGGACACGAATGCCCGCACAATTCGGATTCCAAAAGAAGAGTCTTCAAAGAGTGACGAGGCTTGGGACCCGGTCATTAGTGATCGGACTGCTACAATCTTAGAGCGGTGGCTCGATCAACGGTCCTCAATACCGATGTACGATGACAGTGACACTCTCTGGATGACCACCAAAGGAAACCCGTATAATTCTCGTTCACTCTCGTACCTCATTGACCAGCTCTGCGAAACGGCTAACATAGCCACTGAAAACAGGCAGGTGACGTGGTACTCGATCCGTCGTGGACTCGCAACCGGGCTAATTGATGAAGCAGACTTGAGCACTGCACGTGATCAGCTCAGACATAAGAATATTGAAACTACTGCAATGTACGACCAAAGCCCACCGGAGCGACGTCGTGACGCACTAGACAAGATCGGATAATCAGTAGCAGCAGCCAATTTGTCGCATATTGGTTAGGGATGAGCATCACACAATAGGTGACGCTTGATTAACCAACATGAGTCGTCATTGAGTGCCCTTGTTGGTTAACTTTGATCAGTGCTTTCCAATACTAATGACGCTACAGCTCCGCATGTCGTTGGTATGCCTGCAAATAGGAACTTCCGCAATCACTCAGCACGACTGCGACAGCTGGCAGAGTAGTTTCCTGAGATCCTGACTACCATCGATTGATATGGCTCTGTTGAAATCCTTAGCAGCTGATGAGAACTGGGTGCAAGATGTAGAGGTTTGATGTAGCGATCGCTCGTCATTCGTTTTCCATCGTTAGCGACTACACAGCGGTTAGGTAGGTCTGCGATTGAAATTTTGTGACTTCTGTACTTTGGCCTGGATTTACTCGGTTAATCAGGAGTGGTGTTCTCGCCTATACCGAAGTCTCAGAGATCCACATTTCGATGCACCCAGATCTCCATCGCAGTATCAACCAGATCCCGGAATGAGTCAAACTCCGAATATGCTTGGACGACTTGATTGACGTTGGAACTAACTGAGTCTCCGTCTTTCACGTCGTCGAGATCGACTGGCAGTGCGTCTTCAAACTCTGTTAGGGAGTCAAACTCTGTGTAGTCCTCGAAGAAGGCCTCGGAGAACAGGTCTGACTGGTCGATGTAGTTCAATGCGATATCTACGATATCCTGGTTCGCCCATTCCTCAGTTGCTTCACGATCATCTTGTATAAGAACCTCAGACGCTTCAGAGAAGCTCTGCTTGATATCATCTAAGAGCATCTGCATCCCCTGCATATCGGCCAGAGAAGGTGACTGTGGTCGAGTCAATAGTAGATCGGTGGTTACCTGCGCGAGGGAGACTGCTGTTAGTTGGCCTGGAAGATTTAGCCCAGCGTTCGACGGACCAGCAAGCAGTACTTCAGGTTGCTCAATGTCTTCGTGCCGGATGATTCCTAGCCGATCGAGCGTGCCTTTCGATCCTGCGTGAACAGATTCGCAGGCCAGTTTGTAATACGGCGTGAGATGTTCCAGGCCGACTTCTTCTTTCATACTGTGGAGTGACGGGCCTCCGTTACCGGTGTGTGCCTCAGCTGCCCATCCAGATCCGTACCCGCCGTCGTCGATGGAGTCTCCAAACTGTTCCACGAGTTCGTCTCTTAGTTCTCCGAGTTCCTCGATGACTTCAGGTTCGAGAGGTTCGACGTTGAGATCGCCCTGGTGCTCCTGGTAGTTCTCTGCAAAGTAGTAGTCCCAGATGTTGTGATAGCTTAGGAAACGTTCTGCTGTATCCTCGCCGTGATGGAAAATAAACGAGGAAGTGATGGAGAGTTCGTAGAGTGATCGCCAGCGGGCGAATGCTCCGTCTGCGAATCCTCCTTTGAGCAAGTGGTGAATCTCTAAAGCGACTTGGACTGCACGAGAGTGCAGATGTAGGAGCGCTTCAAACTGATAGTTGTCGTTTCGCTGGGCTTGGACCCCATATTCCCGGTTGAGCGCTCTACCGCATTCCATTGACCAGATGATGAGCCGTTCGAGAAGTTCGAGCGATTCACCCCATCGTTCCCTGAGTCTCTCCTGGAAGCCTTCGATAGTTTGGTGGTACCGTTCGAGACCTTCGTCATTGCTGAGGATCCGCTTATAAGTGTCCGTAGCAAGCTCATCTATTGAGCCCGCCATCGATTCCTCCACGACGTCCTGAATATCTTCCTCGGTGAAATCCTCTATTTCCTCTTCTTCGATCTGTTCAGCCAGTTGCTCTCCAATTGCGTTAAACAGTGGATCGTCAGAGAGATTGACGTCATCCATGAAGTCGTCATCCATACTTAGCTGAGTCATTGTCCAATTGAATGGTTTACTTTTTCCCTGCAATCCAGATCCTGCTTGACCGGCAGTTACATAGAAATGAACAGTGCCAATTTAACCAGATTGTCGTTCCGTGCTTTGTGCGACGGGAAAGTCGTGGTCTCTGCTAATGTCCCGAATCAAGAGCAGGTGACTGACCACGAGTGAGGTGAGACCGCCCTATGCTGCATACGCACTCTGTATTCAGCACGACCGCAGAAAAGGATCACCACAATAGGAATTCAACAGACCCGAAATACCCAATCCTTGCGACTTGCAAACTAATCATGAGCAACCTCAACCGGCACTAGCCCCAAGAGAACCTTTATTCGTCAGCCAATCACAAGGAACGATAATAACCGACCGTGACACATCACAAGAGGGGGACACAGGTATGGAGATAGAGCAGGGCAGCTACACGCTTGAGCAACTCTGTCAGGAGGTCATAGACCACACTGAGAGCGCGTTTGAGCAGTACCACGTCAAGCATCTCAAGTTCTACTTCTACATCGCAGACGAGGACTGGAATGCGAACTTCCCAGACAGGTACGAAACACAGGACTATGGGGAGATGACGAAGGTTTCTGCTGAGTATACGAACCGGTTCGGAGCAGAAGATCGCGCAAACTTCTTTATCGGCCCATACGGCGACGAGAGCGAGATCATCACAATCTTGACTGCGGAGACGCAGGAGGCAGTCGATCAAGCTCTCCTCCCCATGCTAGGCCAGAGGGACGATATCTCCCTCATGCCAATCATGCTGGAAGATTTCCAGCGCATGAACGAACTCGTTCTGGAGCACAACGATGTTCGAATTACCGAATTCAAGTCCGAGCGAGTCCCCGACCTGGCAGAGGCTGAAATCCGACCTAGCGTACAGCGCTCTATTGAGTACAAAGGCCGGGACGGGAAGGAAGCAATTGAGGAACTCCGAAGCGGGTACGGTGTCGTACCCGTCCGAATCCAGTACGAGCATCAGAACCTTTCCCTGAAAATCGACTCCCGCGGGAAGTTCACGCTGAAGAAGATGAACTCGAAGAACTTCGATCTCCTCTTCGAGCTTGTCGAGGAAGTCATCGAGAACGTTCTGGAGCTGAAGGAGATCACTCAGGAGATCCGATTTACCGAAGAGGAGGTGGAATCGGGAAATTTGTCGATTACGGTGCCCAAAGTTGAAGCGGGTGAAGTCACCTTCGACCGTGAATTCACTCGCGTACTAGCGGAGGATTTTGTCGAGGGCACCAGAAACCGCGACCGGGTCGACTTCAGTTTTACAGATGTGACAATGCAGGCCGGTTCACTCGACTTCTCCGCTCAGGTAGTCGACGAGAACCGGAACTCATTCTTCAACATCAGCGCCACTGCGGACGAGATGCGGATCGTCCCCGAGACGAACTGCTCGTTTCCTTCCCTGATCGAGTTCTACTTTTGTGTGTTGCAGCTCGTCGACGGGAGCGCCGAGCTGGACCTGCACGAATCTCAGACTGCTTCATAGATGGTCAATATCGAGCCTCCCTCCGACCTACCTGGCCATCACACGAGTGAATTCAGAAGTGCATATCGAGAGTGCATAATACCCAAGAACAAGGATTTCGATCGCGAAGGCTACAAGCAAGACCTTGAGAACTTCATCGACCAAGAGCGAGAGCACCGGAGACTGATCAATTTCTGTGTCTTCCCATTCGTGCAGTCTGCACCGGAGGGATACCAGTTCGTCCGTGCAGATCCGCTAGAGGAGTGTGGAGTCAAGAATTTCGACTTCCTCCTTCACGATCTAGAGGGGAAGGTCATCTTTGGAGAAGCAAAGGCCAGCCTCCCAACGAACGTTGGCAGTGAGATTAACGATCTCCTTGAGCAGCGAGAGACGGTTGAGGAATGGCAGGACTATATCGAGGAGAACTACCTCGGACGAGAGATGGTGTTCGCGGAGTATGTGCTAGCGACGTACGATAACTACGCGACTACCGCATCTCGGAAAGTGCTGGCGAGAGGCGAGGATGTGAAGGTCTGGGGCGTGAACAGAACGGAGAAAGAACTCAATCTCAAGAAGAGCCTGCCAGACGAAACTCCCGATAATCTCCCAGGCGACGACCCCATCGCCGAACTCTCTAGCCTAGCCAAACACTCCATTGGTGCGCTCAACTCTGCACTAGAGAATTGTGGGACCGCGACAGGAGCAGTTAGCGTTCTACCCGAATCGGCAGACGTTGACCAGCTCCGGGTGATTACTCGCGCCTATTCCTCAAGAGGGCGAGACACCTTCATCAATCGCTCAGATATCAGGCGTGACATCAAGGCGGGTGCGCGGAACTACGGATCTGAGCGGATTGATGAGATCACCGACGAATTGATCGAACTGGGACGAGAGATCGGCTTACTCAGGGGCTGGGAAGACGGTCCTGCAGATTACCGAGTTGTCTCTCAGTACACTTCCAGAAATGGGATCGAGAAGACGCTGAAGAAGAAGTGGAAAGAACACAAAGTCAAAGAGAAGTACAGCAAGATGCAGGAGGCATGCCGAAAGTACGCTCGAGAAGAGGCGATTAAGCAGACGCAGCTGAGTGAGTTCTGAGATTCTACAACCACTCCATCTTCCTGCACTCCCTCGCCTGCTCGCGCCTTCTCCGACCGATGTACCGACTCGCGATTAGACGTGCCAATTCAGACGACGAGTCTTCGTAATGGTACACACAGATGGAGACGATGCGCCGGGTTGGGGTTATAATTGACATCGGACCGTCGTCCCAGGTGTGGTTTCAGCGTATGTCAGCTTCATGAAGCAGGGAGAGTTACTAATCAACTACCGATTAGAAGATGGTGCCTCACTACCGAGGACAGGTGATTCAGTACACCTCGGAGATGATCTTGGTACCCACAAAGTCGTCAACGTGGTACGGGACTACAGTATGAAAGGTGATGGTGATACTGTAGATGGCGACGAGGAGATCTACATCGACGTAGTCGATTTCTAATCACGACTACTACAACTCGTTTTCACAACGGGAATACGCTTAATTAACTCCAGTGAAACCTGTGAGTCGTGAGTACCACGACTATCCGCTTCCTGTTTGACGGGGAAACGTTGGCGACAATTGACCTCACGTCAGAAACTCGATGTCCCACAGTCGGAGAGTACGTGTACATCGATAGATCCTACCACGTCATCAATGTCGCCAACAACTACGAGTCACTCACAGACGAAGACGAGGACGATTCAGTTTGGATCAACGTCCTCCTTGCTGAGGACGTCTGGTCCGCTGATCCAGATTGAGACCGAGTTGCCCCTGACCGACGGCACCAGACAGTTGGTCCTGGTAGATCCCCACTTAAACGAAGTCGCCCCCGACGTTGACCTCACCGTGATCTACGTCGCACCAGCTTCTCCCCGACATCTCCGAGGCTTAACCAACAGTCGACCACTAACCATCGCCGTGTTGGTTAACACCCACAGAGTCGGTGTCGGATTCCACACAGTGCAAGTCCACCATGACGTCGACGTCAGTGGGATCCGACACAGACAGCAGGCCCACCAGTCGACACACAGTAGCAGCTGTCCCTGTTGACTGCGACGTCGACGCCAGTGGTCCACCAACTCGTCGACGACGTCACACCCAACTGGTGCCGTCTGAGGACCCACCTCTATCGAAGTGTACTCCTAGGGGCTGTCTCGCGATCTACTGGGCCTATGTCGTCTCGAGGCTGATTCTGGAGAGAGGAAAACCGGCTGAGTCTCCTACAAATACCCTAGAAATTTGGTCTGGATCTCAGTCAATTCACAGTGATCACAGGCGTCAGATGTGACAGTGATCTAGGCAAATCCCAAGATATCGATTACATCAAAAATAAGATTGTGCGGGTGGCACAATATCCATCCACCGTCGCAATGTCGAAAACGAAAAAGTATTTAGATTATGATAGTACCTGAATAATTGATACTTCTACCTGTTGGCTGTGCCGACAGTGCGGATTTCCGCCCTACCACTGAGACCAATTGCTGGAAATAGGTCCAGTGCCCCAGGGTCAGAATCAATTCTGCGGTGTCCACTGGCGTTTCTAAGAGACTCCGCACTACCTCCAAGTGGTAGGCGACTCGGAGTGTTGTGCGACGTCTCCTGAGGCATTCTGGGGCGAATCAGTAAATCCGTACTGTAATAGATCTCAATTCAAAGAATTGCAAGTCATTACAGAAGCTTCTGTGTGAACTCACACGTCGTTTATTTTCCGGATGCGACGGCTACCACTTGGACCCAACCAAAAATCTCTCTCAGAGGCCACTGGGCTGTGTAGGATCGATTCTGGACTGGGTCAATCCCCACCAGCAGGCCAAGTTGGTCTCGAATGGACAGGTAGATCTCGACTTACGGCACTCCACACAGCATCAGCTACCGCTTGTCGGTGATACATCAGCAGATATTCCATACAGCATAAGCACCGCAAGTCCAACACAACACAGCTACTGCGGTACAGCTGTATATGTTGTATTCAACTTATCCTTGTAGTTTTCAAACGACTCAGCCTGTAGTAGGTAGTTGGTACAACATGTAGGCTGTACACTCCAACGCTACTGATAGAGACAGTACGGACAGCACTAATGAGGGTTGGACCCTACTCAGTACACTCCAACACGGAAGAGACCCAGTAGTAGACGACACAGCCACCTCTGCGGTCTGTTGATGCCTACTGAGGATTGGGTTGCCTCCCAGCTGGACAGGTTTGCGCCCGGTATTGTCTCACTAGATCTCTATCGAGACTGAGTCGCGATTTAGCCTCGGAGGATTCCACTCAGCGCAAGTCACCACGACTCTGTTCCCACTTGTACCTAAATACTTACACTACTGAGGGAGTAGCATTCTGCTTATGTATTGCGTGGCCCACACAATACCCGTTTGCCCCCGACGGTGGCCAGTCGGCCTCGAATTGGCAAGCGCTGTGAGATCGACGTCGGACTGCGTCGTCCCCCAGCTGGCACTGCGTCCGCCCCGACGTCCCAGTCGAAGTCGTCGCCACCATTGGGGAGTACAGCTCGCTTCGGCGCGTTCCGCTTCAGTTCGAGCATGTGCGCCTGCAAGCGCTCTATGCCGTCCTCAAACTGGTAGCCGTACAAGATACACCGTGCGTATCTCGCACAGAATTATCTCCGACTCTGATCAGATCGGAACGGTCAACACAGGGATTTGATAGACCACACGATCACTGATCAGATGGTAGAATACACGATAGGAACCGTATTACCCAGAGAGAGCGGAGAGAGCAACAGAATGTATCGTGAGATTTCGTGGGCTGTTCCCGCTGACCCCTATATTCTAGAGGAGTTGTCTTCGTACGACGGGTGGCAGACCGCGAAAAATCTTTCAATCAATACGGGCTTCAGCCACCAGTGGACCGGTCAGCGTTGTAAAGTGTTTGTTGAACACGGATTGGCTAAGCGCCACGAAACTGAACCTGCGTATCGAATTACTGAACGCGGAAAGAAGGTAGTTGCTGGCGAAATTGCGTCGGACTCTCTTGATTAATTCATAGGGAGTTATAGAACGGTTAGCACACCTGTCTTCTAACTCACTGAATTGGTCAAGAGAGGCGAAGTACGGATCGCTCAGTACAGGAAACACACTGTTTAATCCGCCGAGAGAGTAGAAACGGTTGGCAGTGTTCTTCGGCTTATTCCGCTTCCCCGAGGTCCTCTGAAGGGGTCACCAATAGCCACGAGACCGCAGCAAAGATTGCAATCGTCAACCCAATCACCGTTGACAGATTGAAGAAAGTACCATCTATATATCCAGAGATGACGTACCCAGCGCGGGCAATTGTTGCGAGAGTAACTCCCAATAGGAACGTCGTAGCCAAGAGCCATTGCCGAATCGACCGTAGCAAGGCGGTTGTTTCAGAGGGCATTGATCCGCTTTCAAAATCTTGGGGGAAAAGTTCACCGAACCGATATCTGGACACTCCATACGCAGGCGTGTTTTCCAGGTGATTCAGTCGAATTACGGATGAGATCAAGCCCTTGTGAATTGTTCTATAACACCCTCGCTGGTTGTCTATAATATAGTACTGTGTTGGCCCTACGAGTCATTTGTTGTTGTTGAGATATGCCAACTCTGTTGGTGTCGACGTGAGGGATTATGTTTGTCGCAAGTCAGCCTGTACCGGGAGCTGTTACCGGGGCCGATCTCGAGATATCTGCGGGCATCCACGAGATTGCGGTACGAGGCCGATGCGGAGTGCCTGCTCTCAGATTCTACTGTGACGATACTGCCATGGAAAGCCGGTACTGACTCGCTGTCGATCCCGGCGACGCTGTTGGGTCCACATCGCCTTCCGCGACAATGGCACCTGTGTGGGCAGTGAGGACGTCATGCGTCGTTATCTCCACGAGATTGGAGCCAAGGCCAACCACGAACAGACACCGTTATCGCCCATTGTACGCCGTGTGAGGACAATCTACCACTCTAGCGCGTTGCACTCAGCACAAGTCACCATGACTGATTGCTAGGTCGACCACTACTTAGTGGGCCGGCTAGAAATGATTCGGAACGAACTTCGCGCCTACTTAGAGTAGACGGGTTACTACTCAGAGAGAACATAGCAGAGGCCTCTGTGTGTAGGATTTAGCGAAAATTTCGAGGCTACCCCGTCGTCCGGGAAATCCAATACATGGAGCGTCGCCTGTGCGCACGCACGTAGAGTAGTCGGCGCCCACTATCTAAAGGCAGACGATGAAAAGAACGGAGCTCTTGATTTCACACTAGAGGCACAGTTTCTGGGGACGTAGTGTGCTCCGTCCAGACGTCTTCCGTGTTGGAATCAATATTGACCGCACGCATGTACAGCCGTGTATCCACACACCGACTTACTTAATTCTACCATAAATAACTTACACAAAAGTTATCTTACTAAGGCCGATTTGATGAGTTGTGCTAGAACACAACCAGATCAGGGACGGATTAGCTAGACAACTGAAAGGACATGTACCAGATGGAGACCGCGTCCATACTGAATTCCATATTGATCCACCCCGTTGGGTCGGTACCAGGCGTGTTGATGTTGTCTGGGAGTTCGAAGACAGATCTGTTGCTAATGGGGTTGCTTTCGAAGTCAAGTCTTCGTCTGAAGGAAATAAACGGATCGACGGGTTGCGTCAACTCCACAGTGCTGCAATATCTGGATACTATCCCACGTTAGTGGTGGGGAGTGATTTCTTCCACGATACTTCTGGAGATCACTCCTCGTTCAAGGACCTAACACGGACAATCTGCTCCAGCTATGTGGATGTAAATGGATCACTGAAAGGAGACGAAGATCTTAGATTTGAATTAGTAAGGAACAAATTCCCTTCAGAACTTGAAGTCCCAGACTGTCTCTGACGGGTAACCAACTGGAATCAACGACATGTGGTGCCACGTTATTTTTTTTAATTCGACCAACTCTTCCGATTTGCAGGGAGGGGGTATCTCCGCGCGAAAATTTGGTCTATTTTGCCCCTAGAATCCGATTTTCACTACTAGTCGCGACCGACAAGCGGAGGCGGTGGCGGAATGGCCGTAGAGACTGCGGGCATAGACGAGACAGCGGAGCTGGGCTGAGTGGGTACCCTTTGATATGAGTATGGTACTAGTGGAGCAACTGGTTAATTGGTTGTACCCGACTGAGTGTGATTATAACTAACTCCTGCTTCAGCTGTGCAGGCTCGACTAATAGTTCGCCACTGTCAGTTCAACCAGCGACACGACATTTTATCAATGTACACTCACTGTTCGAAAACGTGGTTTGCCAGCAGCATCGGACTGACTGGAAAAGGGTTTCCGACAGAAGCATCCAGAATTCCGGTGTTAGCGGGTCTCCTATGGGCAAACTAGTACCCATCACGTGTGAGCAGTCGGCTCGTTGCGCGCTGCTCAGTATCCGACGTCATTCAGGTCGGCTACATGCCAAGTGTGACGGAATTCGTTACCGGATACAAATGCCAGGAGTGCGACTGGAGCGGCGACGATCGGTGAGGTCAGGTACGGGGTGACGCGTCGCCCTCCCGCCCCCTGAACGCTCGCGATCGAAACCCCTTTATCCGCGTTTCGGCAACGAAAGATTGCACGATCACGCGGGGCTGTGGCCAAGCCAGGCATGGCGACTGACTCCAGAGGCTCGCGCCCGGGACGACACTCCAGACTGATATACCGAGCGGCCGACTGATCATCGGTCGTGTTGACGACCCTCTGGAGTTCCGAGGCGCACCGGAGATATCAGTCGATCGGGGGTTCAAATCCCTCCGGCCCCAT
>Ga0208138_100122_pt1 | contig 50626 bp, 45 predicted proteins | sample AntRauMetaRauer3_FD_184786 | JGI IMG/M metagenome (GOLD analysis project Ga0208138, IMG submission 184786) | Saline lake microbial communities from Rauer Lake, Antarctica, in enrichment culture - Antartic Rauer Lake 3 Metagenome Rauer3 (SPAdes)... ... | reverse complement strand
TCGACGTGGCCGATAATGGCCAGGTTCTGGTGCGGTTTGTCACTCATGGGGTAATCACGCGCTAAGGCGCTCTGTGAGTAAGTTTCGGTAGATTCCACTAAAACGGTTTCGATACGGCCCACAGACGATCGCGACGCCGTCGGGCGATTCTCGACAACGCGGATCACGGGTGACAGACGCACGGTCGGTTCCGGCGGATGCGTCCGTGGACGGTCGAACGATCGTGAGGCCGGCGCGATCGGTCGGGGCGCCGGCGCTACTCGAGTCGACCAACGTCGCCCAGCACTGCGCTGGCCGTCTCCGGGCCGCCGGCGCCGCGACCGGAGATGTTGAGCCGACCGGCGTGAGAGGTCTCGATCTGGACGATGTTCTGCGTCCCGGAGACCGCGAGCGTCCCGTTCTCGGGAACGAGCCGCGGCGCGACGCGGACCGTCTCGCCGGTCGCCTCGCCGATGAGTCGGACGGTCCGCCCGTCCTCGGCGGCGAGACGGAGTGCAGAGCCGGGCACATCGCGGATTCCCTCGACGTTCGCGTCATCGAGCGTGAACTCGCGGGCGTCCGCGGGGTCGTCGACTGCACCGAACGAGAGCACGTTCGCGAGAATGACGCACTTCAGCGCCGCGTCCGTCCCGTCGACGTCGAATGAGGGGTCGGCCTCGGCGACGCCGAGGTCCTGCGCCTCCGCGAGCACGTGGTCGTAGCCGAGCCCTTCGGCGGCCATGCGCGTGAGGATGAAGTTCGCCGTTCCGTTGAGCACGCCGCGCACCGCCGTGACGTGGCCGGGTTCGATATCCTCCACCGTCGATACCGCGGGGATGGCACCACCGACGGTCGCTTCGAAGCGGATCTCGCCGGCGCTGTCCGCGACCGCCGCCTGGAGGTCGCCGAATCGCTCCGCGACCGGTCCCTTGTTCGCCAGCACGGCGTGTCGGTCTCGCTCCAAGGCCGTCGTGACGTGCGAGAAGCCCGGTTCCGCGTCGCCGAGCGTCGTCGGCGTCGCCTCGACGAGCACGTCGTAGTCGGCCGCCAGAGCGTCGTCGGGGTCGTCGTCGCCGACGATTCCAGCCTCGGCCTTCCGAGTCACCACGGCCTCCGGATCGACGCCGACGTTCCGGCCGCCCGACCCGTCCGCGACGACCGCGGTGGAGGAGTCGGCGACCGCGACGACCTGGTGGCCGTACTCAGCCGCGAGGTCGACGACGGACCGACCGACTGCACCAGCGCCGATGACGGCGAGTCTCATGCTTCCACCCCCGTGAGCGGCTCGACCAGACGCAAGTCCTTATCGTCGGCCAGCTCTCGGACCGCTGCGAGCGCTTGCTCCGTCTCGCCCGCTCGCGCCTCCAGTCGGAGGCGCGCGCTCGACGACTCTTCCGTCCCCGTCCCCTGCGGCGCCGCCAACGACACGTCGGCAACTGAGGCCGACTCGCACGCCTCGATCCGCGAGAGCGTGTCTGACAGGTCCGTGTCGATGAGGTGACCGAATAACAGCAGCGTCACCTCCTCGGCGTACCGCTCCGTGCCGGCCTGCATCACGTTCACGCCCTCACTCCGGAGGGCCTCGACGATCCCCTCGAAGCGCTCTTGGGTCGCCTCGAAGTCGACTTCGACCGGGATCCGACCGCGCGGGGTCTTGTTCCCGCGCTCGTGGTAGATCGAGAGGAGATTCCCACCGTTGTCCGCGATCGGATGGAGCGCCGCGAGCAACTGCCCGGGCTCGTCGACGAGTTCGAGCCGTACCGTGTGTGTCGACGGCGTCGACGCGGCGTGGCCGCCGTCCGGCGACGTGTCGACCGCCGCTCCGTCCGAGGAGTCGGGTGCCCCGTCGCGAGTGTCGCTCACGCAACCACCTCCAAGGTGCTGGCGGTTGCTCCGCCAGTGCTCCTCACCCCGGTCCACTGGCACGGTCCTGTCGACGGTGCGGAGCGGTCGCTTGCTGGCTCCGTCACGATGCGCCGAGCGGGAGTCGTGCCCGTCTGCATGTTCGAAAGAAGTCGGGCGATCCGGTATAAGCCTTCGGCGATGGCAGTCGTTGCCTCGCCGCCCGTCGTGTCAACGTGCATCACGGATCGGGAGCGCACTCCCCGGCGGCGCGGCTCGGAAGGAGAGGCGGCGGGAGCAACGACTCGCAAACGCTGAAGAAACCGCAAAAAGCCGAAGAAACCGCAGAAGCCGAACTGACCGACCGACTTAGATGTAGTCGATCGACGACGGCAGTTCGAGCTTCATCCCCTTGCGCTCGCGGATCTCCATGATCTTCTCGCGCTGGAGGTTGTCGACGAGCACGCGGAAGCCCGCGTTCTCGGTATTCCACGAGGCGCGGCCCTCGGTCGCAGACCGGATGTCGGAGGAGAAGCCGATCATCTCCTCGACGGGCGCGATGCCCTCGACGACCATGAGGTCACCCTCCTGGTACATGTCGTCGACACGGCCACGGCGACCCTGGATCTCACCGGACGCGGCGCCCATGTGCTCCGAGGGAACGTCGATCCGGACGTCCTGAATCGGCTCCAGCAGGCGAACCTCGCCGTCGATCAGTGCGCGGTGGACCGCGTTGCGGACCGCCGGGATGACCTGCGCGGGACCGCGGTGGATGGTGTCCTCGTGGAGCTTCGCGTCGTGCAGCCGGAACAGCGACCCCTGGACGGGCTCGGCGGCGAGCGGCCCGTCGTCGAGGGCCTCCTGGAGACCTTCGAGGACGAGTTCCATCGTCTCGTTGAGGTGCTGAATCCCCTTCGTGTCGTCGATGAGGATGTTGGTCCGGTGGATGTCCTCGACGTTCTGGGAGGTATCCTTGTCCATGCCGGCCTCCTGGAGCGCCTCGCGGCGCTCTAGTTCGGGCATATCCATCGAGACCTCGCCGAGCTGGATGGCGTCGACGATGTCCTGGGCCATCGGCTCGACCGTGAGGTAGAACTTGTTGTGGCGGTTCGGCGACTGCCCCTCGACCTCGCGGGACGTCTCCTGGGGCTGCTCGCGGTAGACGACGATCGGCTCGCCGGTGATGACTGGGATGCCCTGGTTGTCGCGGATCCGTTGGGTGATCACTTCGAGGTGGAGCTCGCCCTGCCCGCTGATGAGGTGCTCGCCCGTGTCCTCGTTGATCTCGATCTGGATCGTCGGGTCCTCCTTGGCGACCTGCTGGAGCGTCTCGATGAGCTTCGGCAGGTCGTCCATGTTCTGCGCCTCGACGGACTTCGTGATGACCGGCTCGGAGATGTGCTCGATCGACTCGAACGGCGTCATCTCGACGGAGGAAACTGTGGAGCCGGCGATGGCGTCGCGCAGGCCAGTGACCGAGGCGATGTTCCCTGCCGGGACGTGCTCCACCTCCTCACGCTCGGACCCCATGAAGAGACCGACGCTCTGGATGCGGTTCTTGCCCGCGGTGCCAGAGACATACAGCTCTTGGCCCTTCTCCAGCGTTCCGGAGAAGACGCGGCCCGTCGCGATTTCGCCCGCGTGCGGGTCCATTGAGATGTCGGTGACCATGAAGACGACCTCGCCGTCCTCGTCGACCATCCGCATCGTGTCGGCCAGCTCGGACTCCGGGTCACCACGCCAGATGCGCGGGACACGACGGGGCTGCGCGTCGACCGGGTTCGGGAAGTGCTCACAGACCATGTCGAGCACGACGGTCGACAGCGGCGTGCGCTCGTGGAGCTCGTCGCGCTTGTCGTTCTGTTCGAGCTCCATGATGTCGCCGAAGTCCATGCCGGTCCGCTGCATCGACGGCATCGAGACGCCCCACTTGTACAGCGCGGAGCCGAACCCGACCGTGCCGTCCTCGACGGAGACGGTCCAATCCGTGGGAATGTCGTCCATGTTCTCGGCCATTCCGCGGATGAGTTCGTTGACGTCGGCGATAACGGACAGGAGCCGCTCCTGCATCTCCTGGGGCCCCTCCTGGAGCTCGGAGATGAGGCGGTCGACCTTGTTGATGAACAGCGCCGGCTTCACGCCCTCGCGGAGCGCCTGCCGGAGCACCGTCTCCGTCTGGGGCATCGCGCCCTCGACGGCGTCGACGACCACCAGTGCGCCGTCGACCGCGCGCATCGCGCGGGTGACGTCGCCCCCGAAGTCGACGTGGCCGGGCGTGTCGATGAGGTTGATCAGGTGGTTGGTGTCCCCGTACTCGTGGGTCATCGAGACGTTTGCCGCGTCGATGGTGATACCGCGCTCCTGCTCGTCCTCCTTCGTGTCCATCGCGAGCTGCTCGCCCGCGGTGTCCTGGGAGATCATGCCAGCGCCGGCCAGCAGGTTGTCGGAGAGCGTCGTCTTCCCGTGGTCGACGTGGGCGGCGATGGCGATGTTCCGGATATGCTCCGGGTTGTCCATCAGCCGCTCACACTCTTGAACGATCTTCTTGCGTCGGCCCATTATACCGGTTGGTACCGACAGCAGGGTCAAAAGGGTAGTGTTTCGTCGCGGCCGTTTCGCGGGGGATCACCCCCGATCGACGCCGATTTCGTGTCGATCGATCGCACGATTAGGACGAGGGAAGGTAGCACGGATCGAGGCGATAGGACGGACCGGTAAGTTCGCGACGACGGTGTCGTCGCTGTCGGCCTCCACGCGGATTTAAGTGCTCCCTCGGGAACGACAGCACATGAACGAGACGCTCTCGCGGCTCGCCGACACCGGCGTCGTCGCGGTGCTTCGCGGGGTCGAAGCCGATCAGCTCATCGAGATCACCGAGGCGCTCCGCGAGGGCGGCGTCACGGCCGTCGAGATCACCGCGGACACGCCCGACGTCGCCGGGAAGCTCGGCGAGGTGACGGGCTCGTTCGGCGACGAGGTCGTCGTCGGCACCGGCACCGTCCTCGACAGCGAAACCGCACGGACAACCCTGATGGCCGGCGCGGAGTTCGTCGTCTCGCCGAGCCTCCACGAAGACGTCATCGAGATGTGCAACCGCTACGGCGCCGTCACCGCGCCCGGCGTGATGACCCCGACCGAGGCGATCCGCGGCTACGAGGCCGGTGCCGACTTCGTGAAGGTGTTCCCCGCGAAGACGGTCGGCCCGGACCACCTCGCCGCGATGAAGGGGCCGCTCGGCCAGATCCCGATGATGCCGACCGGCGGTGTCGGTCCCGGCAACGCGGCCGACTACATCGACGCCGGCGCGTTCGCCGTCGGCGCCGGTGGTGCGCTCGTCGACTACGACGCGGCCGCGCGCGGCGACTACGACGCGATCACCGAGACCGCACGCGAGTTCACTCGAGTCGTCGAAGAGGCGCGCGCGGACGACTGAAGCGCTGAGAATCCTTATAAACCGACGTGGACGGTAGCAGCGGTGGCGCGTGCCTCCGAGTGGCCGTTTATAAACGGTCGACGACGCCGACCAGCGCTTATAAGCACGCAAAACCGCGTTCCGACCTCGACCGCGTCACATGAAGTCGGCGATGCCGGACTGCTTGTTGGTGTCGTCTTCGAAGATCGACTCGAGGGACTCCTCTAACACCTTCAGCCGCTGTTTCGTGTAGGGACGGCAGCCGAACCGGTCGGCGACCTCGATCGCCGTGTCGACGTACTTGTTCACCGACCCCTGATGCACGGTGAGGTTTACCCGCCCGCCGCACTCGCGGCAGTCACCCGACAACGGCATCCGGCGGTACTTCTCGCCGCAGTCGAGACACCGCGTCTCCTGACGCGAGAACGCACGGAGGTTCCCGATGATGTCCGGCAGGAAGTGGTACTCGATGACCCGCTCGGCGACGTCGGTCTCGTCGACCGCCCGGAGCTTCCGGGCCAGCTCCAGCTGCGCGTCCATCTTCTCCATCATGTCGCCCAGCGTCTTGTACGCAGAGAGATCCGGTCCCATCGCGATGTCCGTCGTGTCGTGGGTGTGATCGAACCCGTGGTACTCCTCGTCCGTCCCGAGCGTGTCCTCGCCGAGCTGGATGCGGTCTTCTAACTCCTCCGGATCCGCCATGTCCAGCGTCGCCTCGTAGAACTCGCGCGGGTACTCGCGCACGATGTCCATGTTGTGCGCCTCGTCGTCGATCTCCGAGGGGTCGATCCGCGAGGACATTACCAGGGGCGCGTCCATGCGCCCGCCGCGCTGGTTGGGGAGAAATTCTTTCGAGAAGTTGAGAAGTCCGTCCATGAGGAGCATGACACAATCCTCGTCGCCGTCGCACTGACCGGAGTACACGTCGTTCGCGACGAGCGTGTTCGTCTCCTCGACAGTCAGACAGTACGTGTATTCGATGTCGGACTGGATTGTCTCGACAGACACGACTTCGTCGACCCAAACGTCACCACCATCGCCGAAAAGCCGCTGTGTTCGGGTGTCGACTCGGCCCAGCACGTCAGTAAGTGTCTCCTCCTTGCGGTCGAGGTGGAAGCCAATTCGGTCGGCGAATCGCACGGCGTTCTGCGATGTGACCTTGAGAACCCAGGATTCGAACGACCGCTCATCGTCGTAGAACTCGGCCACTGCACCCGTTTTCGGGGTACGCTCTTCGCGATAGACTTTCGTAGCGATGCCGAACCGCTTGAGCGCTGCGACGAGGTCCGACTGCAGGTCGTCGCTCACCGTGTGTGCGCGAACTTCGACACGCTCGCTGGACGTACTTCCATCGCCGGAGAAGTACGCCGCGAGGAACGTTCGGAGAACCGAATCCGGTGCGGAGAGCACGCAGTCCGGGATTCGTTTCGTCTCCGCACGACTCCCGGCGTCGAGAATATCCGAGAACAGCGTCGTGATGAGGCGACTGGAGACGGTAACCTTCCAGTCGTTCTCCTCGAACGCCTCGACGTCAAAGACGTCGTCAAAGACGTCGATGATCTCGTCTCGTGGCACGTCGTCCGGCGTGCAGATGGTCGTCTGGTAGAACGATCCTGCTTCCTGCCGCGTGACTCCTTCTGCAGCGTAGTACCCGAGCATCGTGCCGACAGCCTCGTCGACCTCGAACTGGCGCGAGATCGAGGCACCGTCCCGACGGATTCCGAGTGTCACGTCGGTGGGGACGCGCTTGACGACAGTGTCGCGGTCGAACAGTTCGAGCAGAACGCCAGCCGGGATGCTGTCGCGGGACACCCAGTTGTACACCGTCGACTGACTAACGCCGAGGAGTTCCGCAACGGGCTTCAGGTAGCTCTCGGCGGCTGTCGCGTCGTCGAGGAACTGCTTGAGGTCGGATTCGCCGAGTCCTCGGATCATCAGATCGTCGTTCGGAACGGCGTCCGCGTCGAGGAATTCCGCGAGCAGGTCGAACGTCGCTGTGTCCCCATCGACCGGAATCTGTTTCGGCGCGGGGAGCGAATCTTCCGTGGTTAACTCTCGGGCCGACACGCGCTCGACTCCATCGCCGGTCCACCGACGCATCGAGTGGTCGGGTGTCACCGTTAGCTCCTGTCCACTCTTGGTTTCGACGCGGACGAGGTGGTCGGGCGAAAGATGCTTTGAGACTGCTTCGATCCGCTGGAGCGTGTCCTCGCCATCTTCAGTTATGGACGGTACGTACACGTCGCCGTCGAGTTTCTGAATGAGCGTCCCGAAGTCGTCTTCGTCAGCCGTTTCAGTGTCAAGGCGGTCCTCCACGAGCGACTCGATGGGGTCGTAGTGCCACGTTCCGGCTTCGTCCTCGAACCACACGTTCGTCTCCGGATGGAAGCAATTCCGACGCTTTGCGGCGTGGAAGTACGGATGAGCGTATCCCACTGCGGCCGACGTGAAACCCACCACTCTACCGACAGTTGCGGCGCTCGTGTGGGGAGCCATCCCGAAGACGAGTTCGCCGACGAGGTCGTCGCGCTCGTTCACCTCGTAAAAGCGGGGGAGGCCGTAGAACTGTTCGAGGAGGTCGTCGACGAAGTCGGCGGTCTGCAGCATGTGCTCGGCCGCGCCGTCGGAGAGCACGATGTCCTGGACTCGCAGCTCCACAAGCTGATCGTCGTGGCGCAGCGGCTCGCCGTCGATGTCCGTCTCGTACCCGATCTCCCGGAGGTGATCGGCGGTCACGTCGAGCTCCTCGGGTCGGACCGACGTGACGGGGAGATCCGTCATGTCGTAGCGGACTGTCCCGTCCTTGAACGATGTGACGCCGTTCTTCGCGCGGAGAACGCCCTTCTCCATCGGCTCGGGCGTCTTGTTCCGGGAGGTGAGCCCCTGAACGCCCTTGAGAATCTCGAAGGACGCCTCACGCTCGCCGACGTTTTTCAGCGCCGAGTGGTACGCGTCGTTGACATCGACTTCCTGGTAGGTCGCCGCGGTCACCTCCCACTCGCAGCGCGGGCACGCGACGCGACCGGACTCGTCGGGCTCACAGACGGTTCCGCAGTCACCGCATTCGTAGTGCGGCTCGGTATGGACGCCACAGTCAGGACACCGAGCCTGGTACGTGTGGCCGTCGCAGTCGGGACAGACGCGGTCGGACACCTCTACCTCCAGCCGGCCGCGACGCCCCCGATCGTCCATGGTGCGTGCGGCCTCGGCGACGTCGCGCTGCGGGCCGCCCGCCTCGTTGATCGGGAAGAGCGTGTGGACGGCGGGCGAGAGGTCGCGGCTCTCGGACTTCTCCGGGCGCCCCATCCGGTTGCCGATTCGAGTCGGCGCTCGCTCCCGTATCTCGAAGGGAGCCACTTCGTTGACGGCCTTCACCGCGTTGTTCCCGTCGGCCCACGAGCGCGCCGCCGTCGAGAGATCCTCAGCCTCGCACGACTTCCGGAGCCCGTCGTCGATCCCGAGCGAGTGCGCGAGCGGACGCCACGTGGGAATCCGGAGCGCGTCCGGCGTCGCGACGTGCTCGATCAGCAGCGACTCCAGTGCGTGCTGTACGGGCTCGGTTCGCTCGATCGCGAGGACGCCCTCGATTACGTCGCCGTCGGCGACCGCTGCAGCGAGGTCCTCGAACGCCGCCACCGACACGTCGTGCCAGAGGTAGGTGTACTCCGGGTGAAGCGGGCAGTCGTACTCGCGCGCCCAGTCGAGCGCCTCGTCGACATCGGGGTGTTCGAGGTCGACGTGCGGATCGTCCTGCATGGCCTGCACGTCCGCCCCGGCGGCCTCGAACTCCTTGACCCACCACTCGTACACGTACGACGCCGGTGCGAGCGGGTGGTTGTTCTCGACGAACTCGCCGTAGTTGACGAGGTACTCGCCGAGGTCGAGCACCTTCTCGACGCCGTTTCGCACCGCCTTCGCCTCCTCCGGGTCGTCGATGCGTCTGACCTCGCCGTTCGCGAGCCGCACCGTCGGCCCCTCGATGGAATCGACTGGAACGACGCCGTGCGCCTTCCCCGGGCGCTCGGTCTTGATCTGCGTGCCGGCCGCGAGGAAGTCGTCGACGAGGTGCATCGTCGCCGGGTGGACCCCGCCGGTCGCGAACCCGTGGTTCCGGGCGCGACCATATCTGAGACGGAACCCGCCCGCCTCGCTCGGATGGGTGAAAACGGGCCGCCCCGCGATCAGGTCCCGAAGAAACTTCTGTGCGGGCTCGGCCCGGAGTGGGCCGGCGGGCTCGTCGGGCGCGGCGGCGTCGTCGCCGTCCGTGCCCTCCCCGTCTCCGGTCTGTGCGCCGTCATCGGCGCCCGCGTCGCCTCCGTCGGTCTCGTCTCCGTCCGCCGCCTCGTCGCCATCCCCGTCGCCGTCCTTCCCGATCGTTCCGTCGATCAAGTCTTGGAGCCACGGCCAGTCGACCTCGTCGAGATCGCGGGTGTACCGCTGGATCTTCGGCGCCTTGAGCGCAATCCCCTCGGCGGCGACGAGACACATCCCACCGCGCGCGGAGTTGGTGTCGACCCGTTCGAGGTCGCGGAACCCCGAGACCTCCTCGTCGCCCGTCGCCTCCCCGTCCAGCATGACCGGGATGTGCTTGGCGATAAACTTCGACTCCTTGTCCTTTGGCGTGTACTGGAGCCCGGTCTCCTTGTCGTATAACGCAATCTCCTCGGCGTAGCGCTCGACCTCGATGTCTCGCGGCTTGTACTCGTCGATGCCGAGCAGCGATCGGGCGTAGTCGGCGACGAGCACGGACAGCGCCTGCGCGGTCCCGCCGGCAGACCGGATCGGACCGGCGTAGTAGACGTTGACGAACTCCGTGCCGTCGTCGTTCTCCAACAGTTCCACGCGGTCGATCCCCTCGATCGGCGCGGCAACGACACCCTCGGTCAGCAGGGCAACGGCGGTTCGAACCGCCCCTTCCACCTTTCCGGCGCGGGAGTCGTAGTCGCCGACGGTCCCCTCGACGAAGTCGGTGACCAGCTCCAGGGCCGCCTCCTCGCGGGACATCTCGCCTTCCAACTCGCGGACGCGCTCTGCGACCCCGTCGATCCCAAGGATGTTCTCGACGCGATCGGCCATGTCGCGGGCGACCGGAATTTCGACTTCGGGCTTCGGGTCGTACCCCTTACCCTTCGCGGTCTCCGCGACGTCGAGCGCCTCGTCGAGCCGCTCTTCGATCCGGGCGAAGTACCGCTCGTCGTCCGGTCTCATCGCCGCGCGGTCCGCCTCACAGCCATAAATCGAGGTCGGTCGCGGCGTCGTGTTCGCGCTCCAGCGGCTCGGCGAACGCGCGCAAGTGGCACTCGCCGGCCCAGACCGTCGCAGAATCCAGGTGGCCCGCCAAGGCCTGTCCGCTCGGACGCGACAGCACGGCGTGGGTGTGTGCGAACACGTCCCCGTCGAGCAGCGAGACGTTGCCCACGCAGGCGGCAACCTCCAGCGGCTCCTCGAAGGTCACCGACCGGTACTCGGTCTCCTCCTGGTCGTAAAACCACACGTCGGCGTCCTGTACGGCGCCGAGCGCGGTGAACCAGCCCGCCTCAACGTCCTCTGCGCGGGCGAGAGCCTCGATCTCCTCGCGCCAGTCGGCGCCCGTCTCGAACCGCGCGACGTACTCCGCCGTCGGCTCGACTTCCCGGTGGTACATAGGAACCGACCACGACCGCCGGGGGCAAAAAGCCTTCAGTCGGCGCCGGTCGAAGCGCGACCGCGCCCGGAGTAATTGATATAGCGAGATGCAGTATATTATCAGATCGCGACGGAGCGGCAACGATGCACGAAAACCCGGCGGAGAAGCGCCATACTACGAGATGAGCGCCAAAGGGGTCGGAAAAACGTCGAGGAACGTGGAAAATCTGACCGGGCGAGACGCGCAGTTAGAACGGGGCCTGCGGGCCTTCGTCGTCGCCGTCATCGGTCGTCTCACCGGGGAAGGACGGGGACATTCCGCCACTGCTGGTGCCGCCGAGGTCGCCGTCTGCACCGGCGCCCATGCCCGTGTCGGCGTGGACCGTCTCGATTTCGGGGATCTCTTTGACCATCCGGGACTTGATCGCCTGGATCGTCATCGGCGAGATACCGCAACCGGAGCATGCGCCACCGAGCTGAACCGTGACCTCACCCGTCTCGGCGTCGAGGTGGCTGATCGCGGCGCTCCCGCCGTGCATCTGGATCTGCGGGAAGTTGCGTCGCAGGAAGTTCGTGATCCGCTCGCGGAGGTCGTTGTCCGCGTCGGCTGTTTCCGTGCTCATGCTCGCGAGTTGGCGTTCGGCGGGCTTATGCCTTTGGATGGGCCAAATGTGGCGGCCTAGCCCCGCTTCGAGCGCCCCGGATCCGACCGAGCGGGCGGTTCACTCGGGCGGGTCGACCTGCAGCGTGCGATACAGCTCCGACTCGATCCGCTCGACGTATTCGTCTAGCGTCTCCTCGAACGTCTCGTCGTCGACGAGGACGCCCTGGAGCCGTTCGCGGGGATTTTCCGGGAGTTCGATGTAGAACTTGCCATTCTCGTAGAACGGCTCCGACTCGTTGAGGACCGTCTGGTCGATCCCGTGGATCAGCTGGGAGTCGTATCGCTCGTTCATGTGGTTGAACGCGTTCTTGTACGCCCGTTGGAGCTCCTGGAAGTAGTGGACGTACTTGTCCTCGAACTTCTCGGGGTCGAACTCGTCGGCCATATCGATCGCGACGATCCGAATGGGAAAAAGCCGGTCGATCTGGCAGCCGATCCGAGGATACAGAGGGATCAGCGTCGCTAGACCGTGATTGCGACGAGAACGGGAGACTGCCGTTGTTCGAACCCGAACCATGCATAAATCAAATAGCGCAATATAAAACGACCCAGATCCGCTCGCTATTCTGCGGCTACAGATGTCGTCGTGGCCTCCGCTGAACGTAGTCCGGCATGGGACGGCACCGCACACAGTCTCTCTAGCCCTGCAGCGGATGCTTATAGGGCCAACCATCCCTCACGAGCGCACCGATGTGGACGCGGTGCGTTGCCGTCGCTCCGCGGACGAGGCGGTTGCCATCCGGTTAGTCATCACGGATGCGGCCGAGAATATACTCGTCAAGGCGCGTCTACCGAGGCGCATCGTCCCACTCCGCTTGTTGCGCCGTATCCTCGATTTCGGCCGCTCAATCGTCGGCAAGCGATGCAACGTCGAGTTCGGTCGCGTCCTCCCGGCGCACCGTTGACCGGTTCGAGCGCGGCTCCTTCTCGACGGTGATCAGTTCGTCGGCGGCGCCCACCAGTTCGTCGTCGTGGCTGACGATGAGGATCTGTCGCACGCCGAACCCGCGCATCTCCTCGACGAGCCGCACCAGTCGGGAGACGTGCCCGGAGTCGAGGAAGACGGTTGGCTCGTCGAGGATAAGCGGCGGCGTCGGCGCCGCCCCCTCGATCCCTTCCGAGAGCAGCCGGTAGATCGCACAGCGCAGCGAGAGGTTGAACAAAGCGCGCTCCCCGCCCGAGAGCTGTCCGGGATCGAGTGCCTCCCCGTCCTTCTGGTAGACGGTGAGGACGTACTCACCGTCGAGTTCGATGTGCGAGTAGGCGTCGTTGCCGTACACCAGCTCGAACGTCTCGTTGAGGGTGCGCTCCAACTCGGCGACGTTGCGCTGGCGGAGCTCCGCCCGGAGGTCTCCGTACATCGCCTCCAGCTCGCTCGTCTCCTCATGGAGATCGTCGAGTGCTGCGACGGTCGCGGCCAGCTCGTCGCGCTCCTCACGGAGGGTCTCGAGCTGCCGAATCTCACCGTTGACGCCGCCGATTGCGTTCTCCAGTTCGGTCCGCCGCTCGTCCAGCCGATCCAGTTCGGCGGCAACCCGTTCCAAGTAGTTTTCGGCGTTCGTCTTCCGCTCTTCCGCCGCGTCGATCGCGTCGTCGTCGACCGACGCCGCCAGCTCGTCGCGACGGTCGCGCTTGTCCGCCAGCCGGTCGCGGCGCTCGTCGTTCATCGCGTCGAGGTCGTCGCGCTTCTCGCGGCATCGTTCGATCCGATCTTCGGCCGTCGCCTTCGCGTCCAGCCGGTCTTCGACCGCCTCGACCGCCATCCGGGCATCCTCGATCGAGGCGAGGGAATCCTCCAGCTCCTCGACCCGCTCGGCTGCTTTTGTGGCCTCCTCGCGCTTCTGTTCGGCGACCGATCGCGTTTCGTCGGCCTCCTCGCGTAGCTCGACGGCTCGCGCCCGTTTTTCGGCCGCCGACTCCTGTTTCGTCTCGGCCGTCTCGCGCTTCTCCGCGACGCGCTCTTCGAGCATCGCGACCGTCTCATCGATCTCGTCGAGCCGCATTGCCACCTCGACTAGCCCGTCGAGCGTCTCGATCCGGTCGTCGAGGTCAGCTTCTCGTTCGCGTGCCGCCGCCAGCTCTGACTCCAGCTCGGCGACTCGCTCGCGGTCCTCCTCGATGCCGGTCGCGTGCGGTGAGTCCGCCACCGACTGCCCGCATGCTGGACACTTGCCCGCCGCCAGCAGCGCCTCGGCTTCCTCGACGCGCTCGCGGGCGTTCTTGAGCTCCGCCGACAGCTCGGCGATCCGCTCGCGCGTCTCGCCTCGTTGCTCTCGGAGCGTCTCGCGGCGATCAGCCACCTCGTCTCGATCGTCGTCGGCGTCGAGCGAGACATCGAGGCCGCCGTCCACGTCGGTGAATCGCTCGCGGAGAGTCTCCCTCTCCTCGCGAAGCTCTGTGATCGATGACTCGCGCTCATCGGCCTCGGCATCGGCCGCATCGGCCTCCTCGTCGAGCTGTTCGCCCTCCTGTTCAAGCTCGTCGGCGCGCTCAGCGCGGTCGTCGGCTTTCCCAGCGAGGTTCGTCGCTTGGTTACGGAACGCCTCGGCGCCCACTCGGCGATCGTCGAGCGCCTCGCGGACCTCGGCTTCCCGCTCGTCAAGCTCCGTTCGGCGCGCCGCGATCGCGTCGTCGGTTGCCACATCGAGGCCGGCGTCGTCGAGCCGTTTCGCAATGGTGGCGTCGAGCTCGTCGAGCCGCTCGCGCGCCTTGCGGATCTGCTCGCCGTGCTCCTCGCGTTCGCGTTCGGTCTCGCGGATCGACGCCCCGATCGCTTCGATATCCGCCTCGACAGACGCCAGCTCGGACTGCTTCTCCTCGTACGTCGATAGGGTCGCTTCCGCCTCCGTCAACGTCTCCTTCGCCTGCTCGCGCTGGGACTCGTAGCGCTCGATCTCGTCGACCACCTCCGACAGATCGCTCTCGAGCTCGTTAAGACGCTCGTGAAGGTTCTGCGCTTCTTTCCGCTCGATCTGCGCTTCTTTGTCCTCCAGTACGGCGCGCTTGGCGTTTCTGACGTCCTCGACCCCGAGGCGGGCATCGCCGGCGCGCTCGCGATACTCTTCCAGCTTTCCAAGCTGGAGTAAGTCGTCGATAGTGTCCTGCCGCTCGCGCGGGCTCGCGTTGATCAGCTTGTTCACCTCGCCCTGTCGGACGTACGCGCAGTTGACGAACGCCTCGGCGTCCATCCGCAACAGATCGGTGACGAACTCGCGCACCGCCCGCGCTCCATCGCGGCTCACGTCGCTCCCGTCGGTCGATTCGAGGACGCACTGATGATCGATCCGGTCGCCGTAATCGCGGAGCCGCCGCTCGACGCGGTACGACACCCCGTCGTGGGTGAACCACAGCTCCACTTCGGTCTCCTCTGTCCCGTTCGTGATCACGTCATCGAGGGTGCCATCAAGTGCCTTCGACCCGTACAGCGCGAAGAAACAGCCCTCTAGCAGCGAGGACTTGCCGCTCCCGTTGAGGCCGTGGATGACCGTGACGCCCTCGGTAAGCCGGAGGTCGGCGTCGCCGTAGGGCTTGAAGTTCGAGAGCCGGATGCGGTCGAAGTTCATAGGTAGTCCTCCATGGAGACTTGTCCGTCGGTCGCCGACGATTTGGTGTCGTCGTCGTTATCCTCGTTCTCGCCGTCGTCGTTTCCGGTGCCGGTTTCGTCGTCGATGTCGTCAATGTCGTCGTCGACTGTTTCGCCGTTGCCCTCGGCGGCCACGACGTTGTCGCCATCATCCGCTGCCCCGCCGTCGTCGTCGCCAGCCGCCCCGCCCCGATCGAACGCGTCCAGGTCCTCGATCCGCTCTTCCACACTCCGTTTCACCGTGTCTCTGACGTTGCTGTCGGGAACCGTCTCCGCTCGAACCGCCTCGTCGACATCCAACGCAGCCTCCGAGAGTGCCATCTCGTTGAGCCGCTCGCGGACGGCGTCCTCCGGATCGGCGAAGCTCACGTCGACTTCGGCGTTCTGCTCGATCTCACGCCGGTCGGCCACGCGAGCGATGAGCGCGCCCTCGTCCGTCGCGAACGCCTCGATTGCGGCTGGAGTGACAGGGTCGCCGCCGCCGGTCACGGTCACGAGGACAACCGCGTTGTCGAGCTCGTACTCGCGGACGCGCTCGCGCACTCGCGACTCGCCTTCGCCCTCGCGGAGATCGACTTCTACGAAGACGAACGGACGGGTATCGAGCGCCCGGCGACGGATCGCCACGCGGTCGTCGCTGTCGGCGGTGTCGACCGCATCGGCGTCGAACGTGACGAGGTTGTACCCGCGTCCCTCGCGCTCGCTCGCGCTCGCTCGTTCGGTCGATCCCGGATACGTGACCCACGTCTCCTCGACTTGGGCGACGTCGGGCGTGTGGTTGTCGCCGAGGAGCATTGCGTCGAAGTCGACGGTGCTCTCGGAGAGTACCGTCTCGGTGTCCCAATCCGCGTAGGCGAACGGCTCGAAGAGGCCGTGAGCGACCAGCGCGGCGTGCTCTGCATCGTGGTCCGCGAACGCGTAATCGAGGTCGTCGCGTCGAGAGACGGGAACGTGATCGAGCCCGTAAAACGCGGTATCTCCGACGGCGGTCGGCTCATTGCCGAGGCGAGTGGCGAGCCCCAGCCGCTCGAAGAGGTCGAGCCACTGTCCGCCGCGCGTCGATTCGTGGTTTCCGACGACCGCGAGGAAGGGGATTCCGGCGTCGTCGAGCCGCCGGAGCTCCGATATCGTCCCCAACAGGTCGGCGAGCTCCGGACGCCGGTCGTGAAAGAGGTCGCCCGCGTGAATCACCGCGTCGACGTCACCGTCGATCGCGTCGTCGATCACGGCGCCGAACGCGTCGAGGAAGTCCTGGCGTCGAACCGACGAGTGGTACTGCGCGTACCCGATGTGGGTGTCGCCGGTGTGTATCACCCGTGTCATCTGACCGGTTCTTGGCCGCTATCGGGTTTAGGGGTTCCGGGGAGGTGTCGGCTATGGCTCTCCGGGTTCGCCCGGCGATCAAACGGTCGAGACTTGGCCGGTCACGTGGTTGCAACCTCGCGGAACTCGCGGTACGCGACGAGCGCTTCGCGCCCGCGTTCGGCCGCCCTACCGTCTCCGGCGCGCTCGGCGGTCGCGATCGCCTCGTCGAGTCGAGCGATCCCCACGGCGTCGACGAATCCGGCGGCGCGCCGCAGGTCGGAGCGCGCGGCGTCGGCCTCGTCGATGACGGCGATGTAGGGGTCCCTCGCGGTGTCAGTGCGTGTTGCTAGCGCGGTCAGCGCGCGTTTGACAGCGATTGTCGAGACCACACGGTCGATGCGTCGCTATCGGGTATAAGCCTCGTCCCGCGCGGCTTGGCGCTTGCGCGAGACGCTGACTCACACCGAAAGCGTGTACAGCCGCTTGCGCGCGTCGGTAAAGGAGAATCGGGCGTCGACGACGCCTTCGTCCTCCAGCCGTGAGAGCGCGTACCGGACGGTCCGCGGAGGCAACAGCGTCTCTTCGGCGAGTTCACTCTGGGTGAGCGTCTCGTTGTAGTCGAGTACCTTCGCGACGAGCTTCGCGCTCGGTGGGAGGTCCCGGACTGCGCTCCAGCGATCCGCAGCGTTCTCCTCGGCGGCGACGGCGTCGGTCGTACTCATGCGTACTTCTCCGTAACTCATGCTGTTAGATAATATTTACTATCCTGTTTTATTACTATTGGTGATTATTCACTCCGTTCTTGCCCCCCGAACTTCCCCCGACGACGCTCCTGTGTCTCCCCCACCCGAAACCTCTTACGCGCGAGACGCTTTATTACGCACAATGACTGACACCGTCGACGACGTCGAGATGCCCTACGACGAGGGGTCGGCGTCGAGACAGGAGAAGATTGAGTCGCTCCAGGAGGAGCTCGACGTACTCGAGTCGCAAAACGAGGAGATGCGCGACAAGCTCCTCGACGCGAACGCCGAGAACAACAAGTACCAGCAGAAGCTCGAACGGCTCACACACGAGAACAAGAAGCTGAAACAGTCCCCGCTATTCGTGGCGACGGTCCAGGAGCTCACGCCCGACGGTGCCATCATCAAACAGCACGGCAACAACCAGGAGGCGCTCACCGAAGTCACCGCGGAGATGCGCGAAACGCTCGCGCCGGACGACCGGGTGGCCGTGAACAACTCGCTGTCCGTGGTCAAGAAGCTGGACAAGGAGACGGACGTTCGCGCTCGGGTGATGCAGGTCGAACACTCCCCGGATGTCACCTACGCCGACATCGGTGGACTCGAAGACCAGATGCAGGAGGTCCGCGAGACCGTCGAGATGCCGTTAGAGCACCCCGACATGTTCACCGATGTCGGTATCACGCCACCCAGCGGCGTGCTCTTGTACGGCCCGCCGGGCACCGGGAAGACAATGCTCGCGAAGGCGGTCGCCAACGAAACGGACGCAACGTTCATCAAGATGGCCGGCTCCGAACTCGTTCACAAGTTCATCGGCGAGGGCGCGAAGCTCGTCCGCGACCTGTTCGAGGTCGCCCGTGATAATCAGCCCGCCGTCCTCTTCATCGACGAGATCGACGCCATCGCCTCGAAGCGGACGGACTCGAAGACCTCTGGCGACGCCGAGGTCCAGCGGACGATGATGCAGCTGCTCTCCGAGATGGACGGCTTCGACGAGCGCGGCGAGGTCCGAATCATCGCCGCGACCAACCGCTTCGACATGCTCGATCCTGCCATCCTCCGCCCGGGCCGTTTCGACCGGCTCATCGAGGTGCCCAAGCCGAACACGGACGGCCGCGAGATCATCTTCCAGATCCACACCCGGAAGATGAACCTCGCGAGCGACATCGACTTCGACGAACTCGCCGAGATGACGCCTGACGCCTCCGGCGCGGACATCAAGGCGATCTGCACCGAGGCCGGAATGTTCGCCATCCGCGACGACCGAACCGAGGTCACGCTGGACGACTTCCTTGAGGCCCACGAGAAGCTTCAGCAGGACGACGAGCGCGGCGCCGACGACTCGCTCGCGTTCGCCTGAGGCGGGTCCGGAACTACCGGAACCAACGTCTCTTTTTAAATCGCGGCTACAGTGCACTGACGGCCAGATATGGAAGCACGAAAAACAGCGCGAAGATCAGTCCTGTCGCGATCGCGTAGCCGGCACCGACGCCAGCGAGCGCCCGCCACCAGTCGGCGGTTGGCAGATCGGAAGTCATGCGTGTGCACTCCCGCTCACGCGACTTAATTCATCCGACGGAACCTGTCGTTCGTTTTCTCCTCCCGCCTCCCTCTCCGTCCGCCCGACAGGTGCGGTCCGTGGCTCAGATGTCGCCGGCCATGGCCCGAAACAGGCCGTCCGCGAGGTCGTCGCGGTCGACGGTCTCCGGCTCTCCCTCTCCCGTCGGCTCGATCGTCGGGGCGATCGTCCCGCCCCCCATCCGTGAGTGCCCGCCTCCGTTGCCGTTGTCGACGTTCGAGAGCACCGATTCGATGGCGTTGCCCATGTGGACGCGGTCGTCTCGGGACCGTCCGGAGAGGTGGATCGTGCCGTCCCGCTCGCCGATGACCACGACGGCGCTTACCCCTTCAAGCTGGATCAGTTCGTCGGCGGCTTGCGGGATCGCGTCGACGTTGTTCACGCCGCCGACGTCGGCGACCGCGAACGATCCCTCGATACGACGGCCCGCGATGGCCCGTGCTTTCACCTCCAACACCTCCGCGTCGACCGCGGGGTTGGCGATCCGGTCCAGTCGGTCCTGATCGACACCGGGATACACGTACGCCGCCGCCGCGAAATCCGGCTCGCTCGCCCCCACAGTGAGATGTTTTGTGTCGGCCAAGATCCCGTACAGCAGCCCCGTCGCCGTCTCGGTGGGGAGCGTGAGGTCGCTTTTGGTCTCGCTCGCGTGCTTGTCCGGCGGCACCGGCGTCGCGTCGTTCTCTTTGAAGTACTCCGCGACGACCGAGGCGGTCGCACCGTAGTCGGTTCGCACGTCGGTGAACAGGTCGCCGGCTCCGTCTCCCGGGTGATGATCGACGACCGCTGTGGGCAACACCCCGTCCGCCCCGGCGAATCCGCGCGGCTCGTTGTGATCGACGAGGACGACGGACTCCGCGGCGAGGTCGCTGACGTGTTCTATCGGGTCCAACTCCAGATCGAGCACGGTCCGGAACGCGCGGTTCTCCTGGTGACGGATCTGTCCGGGATACTGCACGGTCGCGTCGACGCCCACCTGTTCCGCGAGCGACGCGACGCCGAGGGCGGCCGACATCGCGTCCGGGTCCGGGTTCGGATGCATCAACACCGCGATCTCGTCTTGGTCGGCCAGCAACCGCCGGAACCTGACGCCTGCGCCCTGACGAGCGCGGAACAAGAGATACCCACCGGCGACGACGACGAGGCCGACGAGGACGGCCGCCGCCGTCAGTTCTGGACTCTCGCTCGCGAGCGCCTCGGCCTGCGAGAGCCGCTCGTCGGCCGCGATCTGACGCCACATACGTCCGCCCAAAGTCACTCCCGTCACATGAAGGTTCGTTACCCTTCCGACCTGCCGACAACGACGGATCCTCGGTGGGATCCGCGCCGCATTCTCCAGTTACGCGTTCGACGCGCGGAATACCCGTACCGCGTCGCGGTATCCCTCGCGGAAGGTCGGGTAGGCGAACTCGTACCCCAGCGCGCGGAGGCGGTCGTTCGAGCAGCGCTTGCTCGTCCGAATCCGCCGTTTGGCCGCCGCCGACAGGTCCCCCTCGGCGATGCGCGCGGCCTTCGACCGCTTTTCGGGACGCGGCACGCCGCACTCGTCGGCGAGCCAGTCAGCGAAGGCGTGTTTCTCCACGGGCTCGTCGTCAACGACGACGACGCGCTCACCGCGTGCGCGGTCTGCTTCGAGGAGGTAACGAATCGCACCCGCCGCGTCGTCGCGGTGCACCATATTGAGGTACCCAGCGGTGACCGGTCCGTTGAGGTAGCGTTCGAGCCGATAGCGGTCAGGACCGTACAACCCGGCGAACCGTGCGACGGTCCCATCGATCCCGATATCACCGGCCGTTTCGACGGCGACCCGCTCCGCGCGGGCCAACACGCGCGTCTTCTCCGTCGTGGGCTCGATCGGCGTCTCCTCATCAACCCACGCGCCATCGTGGTCGCCGTACACCCCGGTCGACGACGTGTACACGAGCCGATCTGGCGGTCGCATTCGCGCTCCGTACTCCTCGATCACATTTTCGAGGCCGTCGACATACACGTCGCGAGCGGCTCCGGCTCCTCTTCCTCCCGAACTGGCCGCAAAGACGACCGCGTCCGCGTCGGGGAGCTCCCCGAGCGATTCGGGATCGGTCGCGTCCGCCCGCACCGCGCTCACGGACGCCTCGTCGCCGCTCTCGTCATCGGCACCATCCTCTCCGACCGAGGCGATCGCGTCGAGCCCGGCATCCGACCGTCGCACTCCGGTCGTCTCGTGGCCGCGTGCGGCGAGTTGTCGGGCGAGTTCGAGACCCACGTATCCGCATCCGACGATGACGACGTTCATCGCTTGCGACGCTCGATGACCGCCATGATCTCCGCGAGCTGTTCGAGCGTCATCGCCGTGCGCCCTTCTAACGCCTGCTGAACCTCCTGTCCCGTGAGGTCCGCGTCGATGGACGCTGCAATGGTGTCGACGTCGAGCACCGCCGTCGCCATTCCGATGAGGAGGTGATCGCGAAGTTCGGCGACGATCGCGTCGGCCTCGCGGTCGGTCGTCAACGCGAGGACCGCCGCCCCGTTGGCGACGGTCACCTCCGCCACGTCGCCGTCGATGGTCGCGGTTGCCGTCGTCTCGCTCAGCCCCGCCTCGTCGAGGAGGGTACTCCGACCGGCTTCCTCCGCGGCTTCGCTCACCAGCGTCCCGAACGACGCGAGCAGCACTGCTGCAGTGACCTCGTTATCTCCCTCGTCGCCACCCGTGCTGTCGTCGGCCGCTCCCGTCGCGCCGTCGTCGACGACTTCGTGAAACATGGTTGCTCTCGGTTGCGCCATCTCAAAACGGCTACGGTCGGGTCACCGATGCTGCTGCGGTCAAATCAACTCCGTGGTGGCCGATCGCGCCGCAGCTACGTCGACGAACACTCCCCGTCAGTCGCTCCTGGCCCGACCGGCCCGGGACACGGCCACCCACCGGATGTCTCATCGCGGGTCCCGTCCACGTCACCCACGCCCGGCGGACCGGCGGGAACTGCGACCACGACGACTGTTTCCGTGTCGAAGCGGACTGGCTCTGTCGCTCCCAGCCGAACCGTCTCCCCGCCGACTTCGACGGTCGCGTTGCCTTCGGTTCGGACGTACTCGAACGGCTCTCCGGGAGTGCCGACGTCGGCACGGAGCGTGAATCGCGGGTACTCGCCGCGAACCTGCACGCGCCACGCGTTCACCGTCGTCACCCAGTACCCGGGAACGGGGGCGACCGGCAGCCCCGCACCAACGGTCCGAACCGGCTTCAGTGACCCTTTCTCGCCGAACTCGTCGATCGCTCGTTCGCTCAGCTCTTCGGTCGCGGCCTCACCCGCCCGTGCGGCCTCGTCTTCGATTGCGCCCTCCAGCCGATCTCGCAAGAGCAACCGTGCGCCGCTCGTCGGTCCCTCGACGAACCGCGTCGGCACGCGGACGGCCTCGCGTTCGGCTGCCTCTCTGGTCGCCACACGGAGGTGCGCGTCGAGGGACGCTTCTGTCGCCGTCGACAACGATCCGGCGACCGCAGCTTCGGCGGCGACCGTTTCGGGGTACGATCCCTCCCTGACCGCAACCGCGCGCGCTCCGATCGAATCGTAGCTCGCGGCCGCCGCGTCGAGTGCTCGCCGTCGCTCGTCGGACGAGAGCGTCGTTCGCTCAGCGAGCGCGTCGTTGAGATCACGGTCAACCGCTCTCAATGACTGGTCGACCTGCCCCGCGAGCGCGTCCCTGTCCGCTCGCAGGTCCGGGTCGTCGCCCGTTTCCAACGCCTTGTTGGCGAGTAGGAGGGCTCGGCCGGCGGTGCCGACGCGGACCGTATCCTCTGTGCCGAGGATCCGATCAACGATACCGCTTGAGACGTCGCTGTACGGAACTGTGGCGTAGTTCACGTTCCGGACGGCAAGCGGACGGATCGTCGTGCCGTTCACGCCCTCGACGGCGCGGCCGTCGACGGTCGTCCGCGGGAGGTATCCGGGCGACCCCTCCGGCGCGAACGTCACGGCTCCCCCCGGTCCGTCGGCCGCGACCGTGTACGTCCCGGGATCGCGAGCCGCCTCTCGGCTGGTGATGGCATCACCGACCGAGGGTCCCTCGAAGGCACCGTTTATCTGATCTACAAACGCATCGGTCGCGCTCTCCCGATCGTTGGCGGCGCTCTCCAACTCCGTGATGACCGCGTCGAGATATGCTTCGCGAGCGGCGACGCGAGCCCGATCGGTAGCGCCGGCGTACGTCTGTGGCGCGTCGACGAGCTCTGTCCGGCGATCGCGGAGCACGTCGGCCAGGTTAGCGTACGGTTCGGCCTCGCCGAGCGACGCGTCCTCCATCGATTGTTCTGTCTCGATCTCGCGGATGTCCGCGGCGAGCGCGGCGATGTCGGTCGCGATTCGGTCGTGGGTGGCGCCGTTGCGTGCGCCGTACACCGTCGCCGATCGCCGGATGTCACCGTTCCGAACCGCGTCGCGAGCGATCCGATCGATTTCAGCTTCCGTGTCAACGTCCAGTTCCGATCGTGCGGCTGACGGAGTGTCTCCGAGGTCGGGGCTGTCGGTGGTCTTTCCCGCCTCGAACGTCGCTGCGGGGCGGTTCGGGGCACGATCGGTCGGCGCGTGCCGCCCGGTGACCGCGGTCCGCACGCGGTAGCGATCGATCACTGCGTCGTGCGTGGTGGTACGGTGAATCGCGATGCCGACGATGGTTCCGTTCGCGTCGCGTTCCACGACCGCCTGCTTCCACTCTGCGGTCGCGGAGCGCCTGACGGACACCTCTCGCGTCGCCTCTCCGAAAGAGACGGGCTCGTCGGGGGCGACGGTCCCGGTTGGCGTCCCCGTGGGTACATCCGTCCCGGACACTGACGTTATCTCCTCTGATCGCGACACGTCGACGCGTTTCCACTCTCGGCTGGATGCGGGACTGGGAACCGGTGGGCTCGCTCGACCGCCGTCGTGGACCTTCGTCGTCGACGCCTCGACAGATGCCGATACGCGATACGCCCGCTCAGCGATCGCTTCGATGTCGTCGTGCACGTCCGCCGCGGCGACGTCGGCGGCATGGCCCACGGAAACCGTCGTCGTCTCACCTGTCCGATCGACCGCCGGGTTGAACGCAGCGGCCTCGACGCGCGGCTCGTCTCCACCGTTCGGGCCGTCCCCGTCGTCTCCGTCGTCCGCGTCGACCGACGCTCCCGTCCCAGACTCCGGCGTCGGCGTCGGTGCGTCGAGGACTGTGCTCGTCCATGAGCCTTCGTCGACGCCAGTCGGTTCAAGCAGATCCGTGATCCCGGTCCGTGCGGTCGCACGAGCGACGCCGCGACGAGCGTCCGGATCGCTTGTTCCAAAGACGCCTCGTTGGGTGCGAACGATCCCGGCGTTCGTCGATAGCTCGACGTGACGGTTCCCGATGACGTTCTCAACCGGGGCTCCGGCGTACTGCGCGTACCCGCGAGCCCACGCCATCGCGTAGAGGCTCGCCGTGATCTGCCGACCCAGTCCGGCCCCCTCGGTGGGTCCTCGATTGAGTCGAGCTTCGAACCGCTCCGTCCGCTCGTGGGCGGCGAGCGTCGGAACCGCCACCACGACGGTTCGGTTCTCTATTCGCTCCGCGATGATGCGTCCATTCCGAGTTGCCGTCGTCTCTACTTCGCTGAACGTCACCCGGGTCGCCGTCCCGTTGGCGCTCGGTTCGACGCGGACGCGATCGCGGGCGGCTCGCAGGTCGCCCGGGTTGTTCACCTCGGGGAGCGACACCGTCGCGTCGACATCACCGACTTCGGTTTCGACCGACGAGAGCGCCTCGTTACCGGCTATCGCGAGTCGAATACGAAAGGCGTCCGTGAACGCGGATCCCTGCCTGACGGCGTTCGAACCCGCCTCCGAGTCAGACGGTGCTCGCGTCACCGGCTCCGCCGCGGTATCGTGTGCCGCCTCGCGGGCTGCGGCTCTGAGCGCAGCGGTGGCGTCCGCATCGGCGCGTTCGACGGCTCGCTCCACGTTTCGATCCTCGTTCACGAGCCCTTGGTCAGCGAGCCCCGCCGCGTACGCAGAGCTCGTCACAAGCAGCAGGACGCCGATCAGTGCGAAGGGGACTCGCGCCCGCTCGTCGACGCGAATCGACCGATTTCGCCTCCGACCGCCGCCGCGCGAACGTCCCGCGGACTGGAACGGATTTCTCATGCTCACCACCTCCTGACGGTGATTCGAATCCCGTCGAACCGGCTCGACCCTTTCTGTACCGGGTGCGAGAGGACGGCAACGGTGGTGTCGACGCTCCGGGGCGGTTCGGGGCCGAGCGAGAGCGGTGTCCGGACCTCTTCGACCACTTCGCTCCCGCTCGCGGCGGAGTCCGTCCCACGGCGTTCGCGGGACGCCCCGCGTTCCAGTTCATCATGGAGCACGACCGCCCACGACGTGCCCGTTCCGGTGGTCGGCCACGAGGGCGTCCCCGCTTCGTTTGCCGACCACCACGTCGTGTCGCCCGTGCCGGTCCCACTCGTCTGACTCGCCGAACTCGCCGGCGATTGGTTCCAATTCGCCGATTCTGGTCCATCGAATGCCTCGATATTCACGCGGTCCTCGGTCGCGTTCTCTGTTCCAGCTCCCTTCGTCGGTGCTCCGACCGTGTGCACGTCGAGTCGCGTCCGGGGATAGAGCCCCTCGGAGACCGCTGACCGAACCCGATTTTCGAACACTGCGCTCGAACCGACACCGTCCCGGCTCTGTCCCTCTGGCACGGCGATCATTGCCAGCAGCTCCGCCCGCGTCGCGTGAACGGTTCGCGTCTCGTTCGGCGCGTCGGGTGCTTCGTACGTTACGGTCACAGTCTCTGTCGCGATCCGATCGGCGATGTCGTCGACGGTCGGCCCGCTGCTTCCAATCTGGTCTCCGGCCGGTCCGAGTGCGACCACGCTCGCCGAAACGCACAACAGCAGCACGGTCACGTCGAGCACAGTGCTCGTCATCGTCGCACCATCACTCGCAGCGTCCCGCGGACGTTCCGCCCTGGATCGACACGGACGGTCACTGTACGCTCCGCGACTGCGACCGATCCGAGGGGTTGAGCCGTCGCGCTCTCCGGGGCACCGTCGCCGGAATCGACCCGCCACCGCTCGCCGTCCGCCGTCAGTTCGAGGGCGGTCGCGAATCGGAATTCGATGTCGTTCAGTCGCGTCGGATCAACGACGCCACCGGTCGTCACGTCCGGTTCGATCCGATCGAGGGCCGCCTCTGCGCTCGGCCGCTCAGTCTCGGGCGTCGCGTCGGAGAGCGCGACCGTGTACAGTCCGAGCGCCGCACCGACGGCCAATACGGCTACCAGCGCCGCGATCGGCTCGACGGCGGCACGCTCGTCGCCCGCGATCCTCTCACCCGACGAGCGTGACATGTACTCCCCCGTAGTGGACCTGTTTCACGGTGAGCCGATCCGGCGCGGACCGCCACTCGTGATCGACGATCCGTGCCTCCGTCGCGGCCGCCGAGAACGCGTCGGGATCGTCGAACGCCGCGTCCGGTGGAACGCCATCCAACACCCGTCGGAGCCGATCGTCGCCGCCAGCGGCTCCGACGTCATCCACTCCGCGGACTGGCGTGACCTGTGGCCCGTACAGCGTCGCCCGCGCAGTTCCGTCCCCGTCGCTCAACGCCACCGACCGGGACGTGAGCCGGATGCGGTCCGCGGCGAGTCCGTGCTCTGCCGTCGCGGGGTGATCGCCGTCGGCGACCGAATCGATCGTGTGGGCGACGCCGGTTGCGTCCGGTGGCGGCGACGCCGGGAAACTCGCCGCCACACCAGCGGTTGCGACGCTCACCAGCGCGAGGCCGAGCCACGCGTACGTGGCATCGGCGTGGGTCTCGAACATAGGGCCGCTGGCCGCGGCTTGGTACTTAAAGAGTAGCCGCTGTGTGTCGATCGATCGGCGCTCACAGTAGCAGCCCGGCGCCGACGAACGCGACCAGGTATGTCGCGGTCGCGGTCGGGAGGGCGATTCCGACGCGGTAGGCGACGAGCGTCCGGTCGAACCCGCGCTCCAGCCCGGTCGCCAGCGCGGTGAGCAGCGTCGCCAGGACGAGGACGTACGCGCCGACGATCCGGCCGAGCACCGGGACGGAGATCGCTCCGGTCGCGTCCGCTCCGGCGGCACCTGAACTTCCCGCTTCGATGCCGCCTGCGGCGCCGCTCCCGCCGACTCCGAACGCGTCGGCGCCGGCGGTCGCTCCGGCACCCATGCCGCCGGCGCCCACGGTGTCGATCCCGGTCGCGAGCGCGACGGTCGCGCCGCCGACGAGCGGAGCGAACACGGCCGCCGTGTTCGTCAGCGTCCCCGTCACCGTCGCGAGCTGCCGCCGGGCGTCTCCTTCGAGCTCGCGGAGCTCCTCCAACTGATCGGCAAGTTCGAGGAGCACGTCGCCGGCAGGTCGCCCTTCGCGTGCGGCGACCGCGAGCAGCGCGATAGCACCCCTCAGCCGTGGCGAGGGAACCGAAGCGGCCGGCCCGCCGCGACCGAGGAACGCCTCTCGGACCCCGACGCGCAGCGTGTCACTCCGACGACCAGCGAGTTCGAACACCTCGCCCGTCGCGTCGTCAAGACGCTCGCCGGCGTTTGCGATCGCTGTCTCGACGGCGACACCTTCCGCCACGTCGCCGCCGATCACGGTCATCGCGTCCGGGAGTCCGCGCTCGACCGACCGCACCCGCGACAGAACGCTGCGACGCGGTCGGACGACGATAAACAGCGCCGTGCCGATCCCGACCCCGAGACCGGACACCGGTGCGGCCCACTCCGCGACGAACTGCACGGCGAGCGCAGCGGCCACGACACCCGCGACAGCGCCGGCTGCGACGGCGTGCGCCTCTCGTTCCGGAACCGCCGGATGGTCCCGCCCGATCGACGGCGGCGCGAACGCGACGGGACGACGGGAGAGCAGCCATCCCGACGCGACGACCAGTCCGCCCGGCAACACGCCGAGGTACAGCGCCGCGACGACGCCGGCACTGATCGGGACACCCGAGACCGCCGCCGCGGGTAGCAGGGCGATCAGCGCCAGCGGCAGCAACACGCCGAACGCGTACAGCGCCGAGACAGGCGCGCGGACCTCGCCGACGAACGCCGCGAGCCGGTCTGTCGTCCCGGCGATCGTCGTGTCGAGCGCGCGATCCAGACAGCGCCCGCGACGCTCCGGTGGTGCGGCCGCTGCGGTTCGGACGAGCGCTGCGGCCCGATCGATCGCGGGGAACCACGGCTGCCACTCGCGTGCGAACGACCGAAGCCCGCTGGTCGGGCTGTCGGCGCTGCCACGCTCGTGGCGTGCCAACCCGTCGGCTAGGGGGCCGTCTCCGGTCCGCGCAGCGAACTGGACGGCACGCTCTGTCGACGGATCGAGGCGCATCCGCAACACGAGTCGCCCGATCAGTCCCGGTGCGGCGCCCAAGGCTCGCGTCCGGCGGAGCGCAGCCAGCCACACCGGACCCCGGTGGGCGACGTGCGTGGCGGCCAGTCCGCCAGCGAGCCCGGCGGTCAGCCCTGAAAACGATCCCGCGGCCAGCGCAACGGCAACGGCGGCGACAAGCCCGACGCCGATCCCCACGCGATACCCGATCTCGACGACACGATCGACCGAGGACTCCCACCCCAGAAACGCGAGTGAACGACGCAGCTCGGACGAGCCTTCCGTGTCGATTCCGGTATCGCGGCGCCGCGCTCCGTTCGTTCGGCTCCCGCTCGGGTCGGTCATCGGTCGGCCACCACTCGTCTGCCGCCGACGTACTGTTCGGGGGTGAGCCGGTCGGTGGCCACCGCGTCCTGGATCTGATCCGCCCGTTTGCGAATCGCGTCACGGACCGCCGCGTACGACTCGCCGGGCGCTGCGAGGTCACCGACGAGTCGGCTCTCTCCGCGGTCGATCCGTCCGCTCGGAACCAGTCCGTTGCCGGTTCGGTCGAACAGGGGGGCAAACGTCGCCTCGTCGCCGCGTCCGACCACCTCGGCGATCACATCAACCCGATGGTCGTCGAGGATGACGATTAGGTCGGTCGACGCGAACGACGACGCCGAGACATCGAGATCGGTGACAACGCGTTCGCGGACCGCTTCGGGGCTCTCACCGTGGATCGTCCCGAGTACGGTTTCCCCCGTGGCGCCCACGCGCATGGCCTCGTACAGCGCCTGTGCTTCCTCACCGCGTACCTCGCCGACGACGATTGCACCACCGCCGAGCCGGAGTGCGGTCCGTACTGCCTCACTCGGGGCGAGTTCCGCGCCCTCTCCGACGCGGAGCCGCTGCGTGTCGCGTCCCGCGTCGGCGATTGCGCTCGCCGGTAGCTCCGCTGTGTCTTCGATTAGCACCGACCGCGTTTCGACCGGCAGTTCCCACAGGAGCGACCCAAGCGCGGTCGTCTTACCCGCGCCGCGTCCACCCGCGACAAGCCCTGCTACACCACGCCCGATGGCAACCGACAGGAGCCCGGCGGCCGCCGGGGTGACCGTCCCGACGTCGACGAGCCGTGCGAGGGTCCACGCGTCCGGGTCGCCGCGGCGGAACGCGAAGGAAAGCCCCTCGCTGGCGGGATCGGTCGTCGCGGCCACGCGGACGCGCCCCACCTCCGCGTCGAGGGTTGCATCGAGCGTCGGGCTCGCCCGCGAGAATCCGCGGCCGCTCGTTCGCCGGAGCCGAGAGGCCAGCGTGGCGGCGCCCTCGGGCGGGAGCCTGACGTTCGTCCGACAGCGCTCGCCGTCGACGACCACTCGAAGCGGGTTCTCCGTGACGGGCGCCGACAGCGTCGCGTCGCTGACCCGTTCGTCGGCGAAGACGTGCTCGAACGCGCCGTAGCCGCGAGTGTGTCGGCTGAGAACCTCGGCCAGCACCGAGACAGGGTCGCTCTCGGATGCGACCGATCGAACCGCCCGCCCAGGCGCGCGATCGCCGCCGGCGGGGTCGTCGAGGAGCCGATCCTTAGCGGCCGCGAGGCGAGCGACCGCCTCGTCGTCGAGCCGCGCGGACGGCGGTGTGAGGTGGTACGTCCGGAGCGGATCGCTCCCGCCGTACAGCCGTACTGTCGCGCCGGTCACGGTCTCCCAGCTATCTGCCAGTGTCGCGTCCGGCGGGGGGTCGGCCGCCACGCGGGTGGCCGCGATCGTCGGACCGGTGTGCGGCCGGATCACGTCGTCGGCGCTCTCGGCGCCTTCGACAGCCTCGATCAGCCCGGTCTCCGCGGCGATTCGGCTCGGCGCGCCGGCGCGTCCGCTCGCCTCGCGGGCCGCCCCGACCGGATCTCTCACGGCTCGCGTCGCGAGCCGCGTCTCGTGGAACTCAACCCGCTCGCTGAACCGTCCCGCGGCGATCAGACACGCCGCGGCCCGGCCGGCGTACGCCCGTTCCCGCCCCCGGTGACGCGACCGGATCACGTCGGCGTCGCGCTCGGACAGCGCGTCGATGACGGTTTCGAGGCAGCGGGGACTCGACGCGAGGTCACCGCGACCGGGACACTCGTCGGCGTTGAGCGCGAGGACAACGCGGTCGTCGACGCCGGTTCCGACGGGCTCCTGGAACGACGGTTCGCACTGACACTCGGTGTCCTCGTCACCGACCCACGGGAGCGAACGCAGTGGGGCGTCGTCCCCGATCGACGAGAGCGACGGGAGATCGAAGTTCATGGCGGCCGTGGCCGCGGTATCGTATATAAATGCTCACCTGACCCGCGAGACCTCTACGGTCGGTCCGTCGGCGTCGACGTACCGGAGTTCGATCCGGCTCTCCCCGCTCGTTCGGAGGGCGAGCGGTCCGTCGATCACGGCGACCCGCGCCCCGAGCGTCGACGGGACGACCGTGACGAACCGGTCGGGACCGTCGCTGAGACGGTATCGAAGTGCGACACCACCGCGTTCGGGGGGGCCGAGGGTTCCGCCGTCGACGAGTGCGAGCCGGTCGATCGGCGCCGCGGTAACGCCGGTCGGCGCCCGAACGGTCGTCGTCGTCCGCGCCGCAAGCGATCGATCCGCGACGGCGACCGAGCCGGAAACGACGCCGCCGACGGCCCGCTCGACGCGTTCGCCTTCGGTGTCAAGCCGTTCGGCGGTGGTCGCGGTCCGTGCGTTTTCCAGTGCAGGCATCGCTGTCGCGAGGAGCGCGACGGCGACGAGCACCATGAGCACCACGCGGATCACGCCGTCACCCTCGCCATCCCCGCCGTCTTATAAGGACTCACGGAGCCGGTCGAGCGCACCGGCTCGCCACGAGCCGTCTTCTGTTTCGCTGACACCGGTTTCATCGCCGACAGTTGCGTCGCCTCCGAGGCTCTGCTCGACGCCACGACTGTTCTCCGGATCGGACGGAACGGCGGCGTCCAGGGCGGACTCGCTCGGGACGGCACCGCTGGCAACGTCGCCGAGACGGTGGGCGGTAATCTCTTCGCGATGGTCGCCGTCGCTCACCTCACTACCGTCGCAATCGTTGCCCTCGCCGCTTGCTCGAGCGAGTGCGAGATCGGCTCGTCGCTCCACTTCGCGGTTGACCGCCCGAACCGACCCGGCGTACCCGCGGAGCGCCTGCGTCGCCGCCTCCAACTCCTCGATCCGCGCTTCCAGGTCGGTGAGTCGGGCTTCGAGGGTCGCTCGCTCCTCGGTTGCGGCGGCGCCATCGGCGATGTCGGCGACGGTCGCGTCGGTACCCGTGACCGCCCGTTCGACCGCCCGTAGCCGCTCGTCGAACCGCGCTTGTTCGTCCGATCCGCCGCCAGCTGTCTGGGCGGTCGCTGTCTGACCAGTCGACATCTCGCCGATCGCTTCGCCGTCGTTCGTCACTCGGGACGTCGCTCCGGCACCGATCTCCCGATCGGCTTCGCGGATCTCGTTCGACATACGACCGGCTGGCCGCGGTTTCGTATTTAAATCCCCGGGGAAAGGATATTACCGTCGGATTGGGTAGTGTCACGATATGAAGGCGGTCCTCCTCGGCGTCGGACAGGCGGGCGGGAAGCTCACGACTGCGCTCGCCGAATTCGACGCCGACGCCGGATACGGTGCGGTGCTCGACGCGCTCGCGGTGAACACGGCCGCGGCGGATCTCGATCCGCTTCCGCTCGATACCGTTCTCGTCGGTCAGTCGCGCGTGAACGGCCACGGCGTGGGTGGCGATAACGAACTCGGCGCCGAAGTGATGGACGAGGACTCAATCGAAGTGTTGGACGCACTCGCATCGAAAATCACCGCCGACGCCGAGGCGTTGTTCGTCGTCGCCGGACTCGGCGGCGGCACCGGCTCCGGCGGGGCACCCGTGCTCGTCCGCGAGCTGAATCGCGTATACGACATCCCCGTGTACGCGCTCGGGATCCTCCCCGGCCGCGACGAGGGCGCGATGTATCAGGTGAACGCCGGACGTTCGCTGAAGACGCTGGTTCGCGAGGCTGACGCGACGATCCTCCTCGATAACGACGCGTGGCGCACCTCCGGTGAGTCGGTCGAGGGCGGCTACGCCGCGATCAACGCGTCGATGGCGAAGCGCGTCGGACTCCTATTGGCCGCCGGCGAGTCGGTCGGGGGCGTCGCCGAGTCCGTCGTCGACACGAGCGAGGTGATCAACACGCTGCGCGCCGGCGGGATGGCAGCTGTCGGATTTGCCTCGACGCCGGCTGCCGAAGACCCGGCCGAGAACGTCACGACCGTGATGAGCACCGTCCGTAGTGCGGTGATGACGGGGATGTCGCTACCGAACGCGACCGACGCGGACGCCGCCCTCGTCGCCGTCGCGGGGGATCCCGACCGGATCTCTCGAAAGGGCGCAGAGAAGGCGCGCAGGTGGGTTCAAGAAGAGACCGGGTCGATGCAAGTCCGCGGCGGCGACTTCCCACTAGACTCCGACCGGCTCGCCGCGCTCGTTCTCCTCGCCGGCGTCGAGCGCTCCCGGCGAGTCGAGGAGTTCTTCGAACGCGCTCGGCAGGCGGTCCGGGACGAGCCGGACGAGACGCCGGATCCGGCAGCGGCGTTCCAGAACGACGAGCTTGACGATCTGCTCTGATCGCCGCGTTCACTGCGGGCTGTCGCAACCGGTGAACCCGTGTCGACGCCGACCGAGGCAGGTTCCGCACCTTTTTACTCCCCGCCGGTAGAGTCGTTGCCGATGAGTAACCCGTGGGATGACTGGGACCACGTGCTGAAGGTCGATCCCGACAAGGAGCTGCTCGGGAACGAGACCTTCGAGGACGTTTGCCGGACCGGGACTGACGCGATCGAAATCGGCGGGACTCTCGATGTCACCGCGGAGAAGATGACCCGTGTCATCGACGCCGCCGCTGAGTACGACGTGCCGCTGTACCAAGAGCCGTCGAACCCCGGTGTCGTCATCGATTCGCCGGCACTCGACGGCTACCTGATCCCGACCGTGTTCAACGCCGGCGGTCCGTTCTGGATCACCGGTGCGCACAAAGAGTGGGTCCGCATCGATGATCTCGACTGGGACCGCACGCACACCGAGGCGTACATCGTGATGAACCCCGACGCCGCGGTCGCGCAGCTGACGGACGCGGACTGCGACCTCGCCGCCGACGACGTCGAGGCGTACGCGAAGATCGCCGAGCGGATGTTCGGCCAGGAGATCGTCTACGTCGAGTACTCGGGGATGTTCGGCGACACGGAGAAGGTCGCGGCCGCCCACGACGCGCTCGACGACGCCACTCTGTTTTACGGCGGCGGGATACACGACTACGAGTCGGCAAACGAGATGGCCGCCCACAGCGACGTGATCGTCGTCGGCGACCTGCTCCACGACGAGGGCGTCGACGCGGTTCGCGAGACGGTGAAGGGCGCGAAAGACGCGTAGAGGCGCCGTCGAATCGATTGCCTCGATTTCCGTTTTTAATACCCGTCGGTCATGTTCTCGACGTACTTCGCGATCACGTCGACCTCCAGGTGAACCGGGTCACCGACCGACTTCTCCGAGAGCGTCGTTAGCTCGTAGGTCGTCGGGATGATCGCAACATCGAACTCCTCTCCCCGCTTCTCGGCGACGGTCAGTGAGATGCCGTCGAGCGTCACCGAGCCCTTATCAACGAGGTAGCGTCCGTGCCCCTCCGGGATCGCGAAGGTGAACCGCCAGTCTTCGCCGACCTGTTCTACCGCGGTCACCTCGGCGACGGTGTCGACGTGCCCCTGCACGACGTGGCCGTCGAACCTGCCGTCAGCGGGCATCGAGCGCTCGACATTGACGGCATCGCCCTCCCGGATGTCGCCGAGATACGTCCTTGCGACGGTCTCGCTCGCGAGGAACACCTCGAACCAGTCCGAGTCCTCCTCGGCCTGTCCTTCGTTCCGCCCGTACTTCTCGACTGTCAAGCAGACGCCGCTGACGCTAATCGACTGACCGTGGTGGAGGTCGTCGAAGCCGTCGCCGCCGTCAACGATGTCAACGCCGATCCGCAGCCGGAGTCCGTCCTCGGTCTCGGTCCGACTACGGACCGTCCCGATGGTCTCGACGATGCCGGTGAACATACCCGAACTGGGTGTGCACGACACATATCGGTTCGGTGTTCGCCCGCCGCGCTCTCGTCTCGGCGAGGCGGTGTGTCGGACTCCGCGTCGGCGACCACGCGATCGCCGCGCCTCTTTTTACTCTCGGGGGCCAACCAAGCGACAATGAGGCTCGGACTGTTGGACATGATCGGGCTGGCGGCGTCGCTCGTCTTCGCCCTCCCGCTCGCGAACTACGCGGTCATTCGACTGGCCGCCGGCGAGCTCGCGCTCGGCACCGGCCTGCTCGTCATCGCGGTCGCGATGGTGGTGCTTCCGCAGTACTTCCTCGACCCCGGCCGAATCCTCCGTGGGCTCATCTCGGGACTGCTCCCGCGACAGCTCCGCGGCGACGGCGCGACTATCGATTCTGCCCCGGAAACGACGCAAGACGAATCGACAGCCGCTGACGCCTCCGAAAAGTAACGGACAAGTTCATGGATTCGTCCCACCTGTGCGTTCGTACCGTCCGCACGTTTGTACCGCCCGCCGTTCACACACTTCCGTGAGGGGTCACCGCGATCGCGGCACGATCCCGAATGGGTACTCCGCGAGTATCTCGTAGCCGTCCTCGGTGACCAGCACGAGGTCCTCTATCCTGATACCGCCAATCTCGGGATCGTACACGCCGGGTTCGACTGTCATGACGTGACCCGGTCGCAGCGCCGTCCCACCCGACAACGACGGCGACTCGTGGAGGCTCACGCCCACGCCGTGACCGGTGCCGTGGGTGAACCCCGCCTCTCCCTCCTCGGCGTTCGGATCGAACCCGTACGCGGCCAGTTCGGCGGCCGCCTCGCCGTGGACAGTCGCCGCCGAGACGCCCGGTTCGATCTCCGCGAGCGCCGCCTCGCGCGCGGCCTCGACGGCGACGTACGCCCGGCGCTCCCAGCCGCCGTCGCCCTCGACGACGAACGTCCGAGTCATGTCGCCGTAGTACCCCGCGGGCCCGCGCGGCGAGATGTCGATGAGGACCGTCTCGCCCGGCCGGATCTCGTCGTCGCCGACGAAGTGCAGATCGGCGGCTGAGGGTCCCGCCCCGATCACCGTGTTGCCCGCGTCCCGGACGCCCTGCGCGGCGAGCGTCGCGTTTACCTCGCGGCGGAGGCGTTCGGTCGTCAGCGAGGCGTCGTTCCAGCGCAGCGGCGGGCGATCGGCCGCACCGTCACGATTAGCACCGGCGGGCACCTCGCTGTCGGCGAGCACGGCTTCCGCCCGTCGCATCCCCGCAGCGGTCGCCCGCTGGACGCGCCGGAGGTGGTCGATCTCGGCGTCGGTCTTCCTGGCGCGGGCGGTCGCCACCGCATCCGTCGACGCGAGCGCGTTGCCGGCGCGTTCGAGGTAGACCGCGGCGTCGTGCGGGATCGACGCCGGGACGAGAACTGTCCGGTCGTCATCGTCGTCTCGCTCGCCGTCGAGCAGTTCCTCGGCCACTGTGGCGGCGCGCTCGCCAGCGTGAGCACCGGCGGCCGCCGTTCGCACTTCACGGGTGACCCCATCGTGGAAGTCACGCGCTTCGGTCGTCTCGGCGACCGCCTCATCGATTCGTGCGCGGTCGACAAACTCCCGTTCGGCCTGCTCGGCGAACAGCGAGGGCGCACAGAGGACGGCCCGCCCGACGCCGGTACGCTCGCCGTCGCAGTCGTCGTCTGGGACCACTACCAGTGCGTATGCGCGATCGGGTCCGGAAAACCGGGTGAGATAGCGGAGGTCGTCGTCGAACCGATCGCCGACGGTCACGAAGGCGTCCGCGTCGGCGTCTGCCACCGCCTCGGCGATCGGGGTGAGGTCGGTGCGGAGCGGTCGGCTTTGACGGCGCGCGCCGTCGCCGTCTGTTCCCGCGATGTCGTCGTCGGTGTCGCCGTCAGTCTCGTCCCCGGTCCCGTCGCTCACGGCTCCGGTTCGGGGACCGCCAGCTCGGCTTGCACCTCTTCGACGAGCTCCTGTGGCGGCTCGTCTCGCAACTCGTTAAACAGGAGGACGCTGATCGGGAGCGTCGGCGCGCCGCTGATCAGGCTCTCCATGATCACCAGTCGCTCGCGGGCGCGAGACATCCCGACGTAGAACACGCGGCGCTCGTTGTCGGTGAGGATCGGCACCGGGCTCGTCGTCTTCGTGAACTCCTCGACGCCGTCGACGTCGGTGGGGTCGTCGATGGAGGCGGCCATCTGCTCGACGACCTTCTCGGTGAGGTCAGTCGCGACGAACACGTGGTCGGCCTCGCGACCCTTCGCGGAGTGGATGGTACCCACGCGAACGCGGGTCGGGTCCGCCCCCTCGTAATCGCCGCCGAAGTACGCGCCCATCGACTTCCGCTGGAAGCTTGTCACCTTTCGGACCATGTCGTCGGCGCTGTTCGCGTCGGGCATGAACGGGATGTGTGCGTCGAGCTCGTCGGTCGTCACCTCGATGAGCGAGATGTCTTCGGCGTCGGCCGCCTCCTCGCGGTCGTCGAGGAAGTCGTAGAACTCGTCGCGGTCGTGGGTGCCGAACGCGGAATCCTGCAGCATGTCGGCGAGCCGCCGGGCTTCGAGGCCGGTGACGGGCTCGCCCTCGTCGACTTTCTCGATGGCGCTGACGTAGTCCTGCACGCGATCGGTCCACATCCGGCCGTCGGTCAGCATCGTGAACGGGATGCCGTGATCGATGAACTCGTCGATGAAATCGAACATCTGGTAGCGCGCGCGGAACAGACACATCACGCTTCCCTCGTCGTCGTCGACGGTGTACCGGACGTTCCGAACGAGTTCGAGCATCGACGGCGACTGGATCGCCTCGACGGTGCCACCCTCCTTTCGCGGGTGGAGGTCCTTCTCCTGACGCTTGTCGATGTGGCGGATCTCCGCGTTGACGACGTTGAGAATCTCCGAGGGGAGCCGGTAGGAGTTCGGGAGGACGATATCCTCATCCACGTCGGTGTCCAACAGGAGGTCCGGGTCGGCGCCCTGCCACGCGTAGACGACCTGGTCGTCGTCGCCGGCGATGAGCACTTTCTGCATGTGCGGGCGCCACTCCTCGAAGACGTTGTACTGCAGCGTCGTGATGTCCTGAAACTCGTCGATGATCAGGTACTCGACGTTCGGGACGAGCGAGCGCTGCGCGACGCGTTCGAGCATGTCGGCGAAGCCGACGAGGTCGTTGTCGCCTTTGTAGCCCCGCCACGCGCGGATCGTTTCGGGGACGTCGATCCGGTCGTCGTCGGAGGGCCACGTCGGCGTGTACTTGTTCCCCTGTTGGGCGTTGGGGTCTTCTTCCGGCGGGAGGCGTACCTCCTCGACGTTCCACTGGAACGGAACGTCGTACCAGTCGGCGACGTCGCGCTCGGTGCGCTGGAGCCACTGCGAGGTGGCGATGATCTTGTTTCCGATCGTCGTCGACCGGGCGGTACGGCGGCCGGCGCCGCCGTGCTGGTCCTCGAACTCGACGCCGTACTCCTCACAGAACTCTTCTTTGTCGTCCTCGCCGACGACGTCGCCCCGCGAGAGGTCGAGCAGCTCGTAGGCCTTCGCGTGCATCGTGCTCACGTTCCCCTGGAGGCTCCGGGGAGAGATGTCGAGCCGTTCAGCGAGCCGCTCGCGGATCTCGGCGGCGGCGGCCCGCGTGTACGAGACGACGAGCACGTCCCGAACGTCGGCGTCCTCGTCGTCGAGGATCCCCTCGACGCGGTCCAGAAGCGCCGTGGTCTTCCCGCTGCCCGGACCGCCGAACAGTCGCGTCACCGTGGGATCGGTCATTATCTACCCCTGATCGCCGTTCTTCTTAAACGCCGTGGCTCGCTCCCCGGTTCGCTCATCACACCGACTCGGCCGACGAGCGCGCCTTGACCGCGCTCAGTTGCTCCGCGTCGCGCGCGCCTCGCGGACGTCGGCGCCGTCGCGAACGAGGTCCTCACAGGCAGGACAGACGCGGGGCCGATCGACCTCGTTCGGCGTGAACACCCGAACGTAGTCGGTCGTGACGAACGAACCGCAGTTCTGGCAGGTCGGCATGTTCGTTACTATCTATTGACGTTATATAATGCTGCCGGCGAGGATCGTCGAAAGAAAACCGTTACTCGGTCGTGCGGGGCCGTCAGCGGCGGGACGGTTGCTGACGGATCAGGTCGGCCGCCAGTCGCAGACTCCGCACTCTGCGGTTCCCTCGGAATGGAGTGCACCACACTCCGGACACTGGAGCTTGTTATAGGATCGGTCCCAGCGTACGATCTCTGTCTCGTGGCCGCGACCGGACAGGAACTCGTCGAACACGTCGTCGTCCGAGCTGGGTGCACTACTAGACATGCATGAGAGACAATGTCACGCGAGTATATATATCTTGTCTCGGGGACCCTCGTTCTGATCGCTCATCGACGAACGGTCGACTACCGACGCTCGAAGTGAACAGATCGCAACGAACAGATCAAAGGAACGGATCGACCAGCAATTGCCAACAGACACACGCGGTGCGGTGCGCTCCGTGGCTAGCGTCGCATCACCACGGCTCGTTTTTCAAGCCGAGCGCGTACGCGCCGACGTTCGTGACGACGTGGAGGACGGGCGTCATCACGAGAACCGCCGCGAGGACGGGCAGCGTGAAGGTGTCGAGCGTCCAGCCGGTGTCGACGACGAGGGCGAACAGCAGCGCGCCGATGACGAAATCGAGTTGGTCTAAGCCGGGAAACGCCGCCCCCCGCTCACGACCGGACCGGCGTTTGAGAAACGATGCGCCGATGTCGCCGCACATCGCGCCGAACGCCAGCGCGAACGCGGCGGGCAGCGAGAACGTCGGGAGGTCGACGCCGAGCGCGGCGCTCGCTGGGTCGTTGGCGGCGTTGAGTGCGAGCGCGAGCACGACGCCGACCAGGGTTCCCACCGCGGTCCCCCGCCACGTCTTTCCGTCGCCGAGCACGCGGGCGCCCCGCCACTCGCGGCCGCCGTCGATGGGGCGACCGCCGCCGGCGAGGACCGCGGCGTTGTTCGGCACGTACGCCGGCACCATCGCCCAAAAGGCCGTCGCGACCAGCGAACCGATCATACTCCGGTCCACGCCCGTTCCGGTTTTATAAACCACGGATCTGCGCGTCGCCAACAGTGAAGTCAATCCCGAACGGATATTTACGCATGATTCCCCCGATCGCTCGCCGCTTCGTCGCTGGCGAGAGCGTCCCGGAGGCCCTCGATCACGTGCGCGCCTGCAACGAGAATGGCGTCGCCGTCATCCTCAACCGCCTCGGCGAGCACTACGACGACCCCGCGGACGCCCGCGCGGATGTCGACGCGTATCTCGCGCTGCTCGACGACGTGGCCGCGAGTGGTCTCGACGCCTGCATCTCGGTGAAACCCTCACAGATCGGGCTCGACGTGTCGCCGGAGCTGTTCGAGTCACACTACCGCGAGATCGTCGCCCGCGCTCACGAACTGGGCGCGTTCGTCTGGTGTGACATGGAGAACGCCGACACCACCGACGCGACGCTCGACGCCTTCGAGTCGATCGCGACCGAGTACCCGTGGAGCGTCGGCCAGTGTCTCCAATCGAATCTCAAGCGCACCCACGACGACCTTGCTCGGCTCGTCGACGTACCCGGGAAGATCCGGCTCGTCAAGGGCGCGTATGGCGAGTCTAAGTCGATCGCCTACACGGACAAGGCTCGGGTGAACGAGGCGTTCCGCGAGGACCTCACCTATCTGTTTGAGCGACGGTCTCGCGGCGTCGCCGTCGGCAGCCACGATCCCGCGATGATCTCGCTCGCCGGCCGACTCGCCCGAGAGCACGGGACCGACTACGAGGTCCAGATGCTGATGGGCGTCCGCGACGATGCCCAACGCGACCTTGCCGCGATCGGTGTTGATGTCGCCCAGTACGCGCCGTACGGCGACAAGTGGCTGTCGTACTTCTCCCGCCGGGTTCGCGAGCGCAGAGAGAACCTGACGTTCGCGCTGCGGGCGATCGCTGGGCGGTGATCGCGGCGCGCGCACCGGCCGACGATCGCCTCCCGAACTGGTCGATGATCGCCTCGTGAACTGGTTGTTTCCGGCGAGGTTCGCGCTCGCTGCCACGTAGAAGCCCTCTTAAGGGTCGCCGTCACATGTTCAGTCGATAGATGTCCACGTGGAAACGCGACTTCGCTAGCGGCCTCATCGTGTTGGCCCCCCTGTTGGTCCTCCTCCTTGTCCTCCAGTGGATCTACCGTTACATCGCGTCGATCCCGCTCATCGACGGGCTCCAGCCGGCGATCATTCCCGGACCACTGGAGCCGGTCTCCCGAGTTATCATCGCGCTCGCCGTGTTCGCTACGATCGTCCTCGCGGTCGGCTACTTCATGCGGACGACGCTCGGCCGGGTCGCCGAGTCGACCGTCGACGGCGCCATCAACCGAATCCCCGCGTTGCGCGTCGTGTACAACGCCTCGAAGCTCGCGATCGAGACCGCCATCTCCGGCACAGACGAGCTTCAGAGCCCCGTCTACATCGAGACGTGGCCCGGGATCCGGATGACCGCGTTCCGAACCGGAAAGAAGACTCGTGACGGGAAAATTGTCCTGTTCATGCCGACAGCGCCGAACATTACCACCGGTTTCGTGATCGAAGTCGAGCCGGAGCGCATCGAAGAGACCGGCGAGACCGTTGAGGAGGGCATGACGCGCGTCCTCTCCGCCGGGTTTGCCGAATCTGCTCATCAGGTCCCGGTAGAAGAAGAGCGGCCGCCCGAGGGTGCCCCGAGTGGGCCGGATGTCGGCGGCGTCCGCACCGACGGGACACCGGGCAAGTCAGAACGGGTGACAGGCGATTCGGCGTCGGGCGATTCGGCGGGAACCCACGCAGGCGACCCGCAGTAACGCGATCGTCCGCATGTAACGCGACCGCCCGCTCCGCTCAGACAACGTGACCGTTCGCTCCGCTCAGAGGTAGGTGAACCACTCGTCGTGGTCATCGGTCCGGCGCTCGACCAAGTCGAAGAACGCCGTTTGGAGCTCCTCGGTGACCGGCCCGCGGGTGCCCGAGCCGATCTCTGTGTCGTCGACGGAGCGGATCGGGGTCACCTCGGCGGCGGAGCCGGTGAAGAACAGCTCGTCGGCGGTGTACAGCTGTCCGCGCGAGATCATGGCTTCATCGTGGACCTCGTACCCGCGCTCCTCGGCGAGGGTGATGAGGGTGTCACGGGTGATCCCTTCGAGGATCGACTGGGCGGGTCCGGTCGTGTAGATCTCGCCGTCGTTCACCATGAAGATGTTCTCTCCCGGTCCCTCGGCGACGTTGCCCTCCTTGTTCAGGACGATGGCCTCGACGTAGCCGTTCCGCCGTGCCTCCTCGCCCGCGAGCATGGAATTGACGTACAGGCCGGTGGTCTTCACGTTCGTCGGGACCTGCGAGGAGGCGTGTTTCCGCCACGAGGACACCATCACGTCGACGCCGTCGTTGAGTGCTTCCTCACCGAGGTACGCGCCCCACGGCCACGCCGCGAGCACGAGATCGGTCGGGCAGTCCTTCGGCGAGACGCCGAGCGAGTCGTACCCGTAGTAGGCGATCGGCCGGATATATCCCGAGGAGAGGTCTTGACGGTTGAGCAGTTCGAGGGTCGCCTCGGTGATCTCCTCGCGACTGTGTTCGATCTCCATGTCGTACATCTTCGCGGAGTCGAACAGCCGGTCGAGGTGCTCTTCCCAGCGGAAGATCGCCGGTCCCTGCTCGGTCTCGTAACAGCGGACGCCTTCGAACACGCCGGTCCCGTAGTGGAGCGCGTGAGTCAGAACGTGGGTCGTCGCATCCTCCCAGTCGAGGAACTCCCCGTTCTTCCAGATCGTGTCGACGTCCATCTCATCGAATCCCATGCTCGGAGGTTGCGGTCGGCGGGCTTAAAACTGTAACAACCGGGCGGGGCTGCCGCGACGGTTGATCTTCGGCCCCCGCGTCCCGAACGCCGGTTCGACGCTGGCAGGCTGTTACCGGCTGTCTGTGGAACGTTCGGTCCTTCCCTGCTTACGCTCAGTTATAAGCGAGCGCTGGGAGCTGGCCGACGGCACGGCGATCGATTATTTAAGCGCCTCAACGAGCGCCGCACCCTCGACGTAGGGGATATCGCGTCGGCGGGCGTAGGCCGCGGCGTCCTCGGGGGTCAGCGCCGCGCCGGTTTCGTCGTCGAGCATCTCACAGACCACCGCGGCGGGGGCGGCGTCGACCGCCTCGGCCATCGCGAGTCCGAGTTCGGTGTGGCCGGTCCGGCCGCCGAGTCCCTCGCGGTCGCCCCTGAGGACGTGGACGTGGCCGGGCGCGCGGAACGCCGCAGCGAAATCCTCGGGGCCGTAGCCGGCGGGGTTCGCGTCGACGTCGGCGGCCGCGTTCGCGAGTTCGACGATCGTTCGCGCGCGGTCCTCATCGGTGATCCCGGTGAACGTCTCGCGGTGGTTCACGGGCAGCGAGAACGAGGAGCGGTCGTCGTAATCGGGGTCGTCGTCGACCGCGGGATGATCGAGCGCGTCCGCGAGGAAGGGGAGTTCGAACGCGTCCGCGACGGCGTCTCCGACCGCGACGCAGATCAGGCCCCCCGCGTCGTTACGCATGTGGGCGACGGCCGCCTCGTCGGCGGCGCCCGCGGGGTAAACGATGTCCGTCTCCCCCTCGCGGTCGGCGAAATCGTGGATGCAGACCGGGTTGCCGTCGCGGAACGCGTCGAGCGCGCGCTCGACGGCCGCGACAGAATCCCGCTCCGCGTCGCTGTCAGCATCGACGGCGGGGCGTGGATCCGAAGCGTGCTCCGCGTCGCCGTCGACCTCGGCATCGGCTCGCATCAGGCCACCTCCGTCTCCGTCTCTGTCTCCGTTCCCGTCTCCACCTCTGACGTCCCTTCGCCCGCGGCGTCTGCTCGCGTCGTGGCCGCCACGCGGATCTCGACCGTATCGCCGTCGTCGAGGTCGAGGGCGTCGCGGAGGCGCTCCGGGGCGATCAGTTCGAGCTGGTCGTCGTCGTGGTGAGTGCGGTCGGGGACGATCGCGTGGACCTCCTCGTACCGGTCGTCGCCCGCGACGAGGGTGACCCCGTGGCAGGACGCGGCGCCGTAGGTGCGATCGTCATCTTCCCACGCGTCGATCGGGACCGCGTCGATACCGGCCATCTCGCCGCGTCGGCGGACGCTCTCCTCGGTCAGATCGACGTTGAGCGTGCCGGGGAACGGCTCGTAGCCGAGCCGCTCGCGGAACTGATCGGCGTAGCCGGGGAGGGTGATGTAGTGGCGTCCCTCGCCCATCCCGCCGGTGACGGCGCCGCGCAGCGAGAGTTCGACGTCCGACTCGAACAGCCGTCGGTAGTCGGCGTACTCAGCGCGGAGGGCCGCCTCGCCGGCGTCGGTGACCCGGACCCACTGGCCGTCGCCGACCACGTCGCGCTCGATGTAACCCGCGGATTCGAGCGTCTGGAGCCGCCGGGAGGCGGTCTGTGTCGAGGCGTCGAGCCGGTCGCCGAGCGCCGCACACGACACCTTCGTCTCGGTCAGGCCGCCGACGAGCCCGACGTGTTTGAGGGCCGCGATCGCGGCCGGATCGGGGGTCGTCGCCGCCGTCGCTTCTGCCATACCCCAACCTGGGGAGTCTGCACGCAAAAGGGTAACGAATATGGGATGCGTCTCAGAATTGTTACGGGTGCGGCGAGCGGCATCGCAACGTCGATGCGACGTCGACGCCTACCGTTTCACGTCGATGTCGTGTCGGCGCCTACCTAATCCCGTCGGTATCGGCGGTCGCTGTCGCGAGCTCGGACGGATCGCTGCCGGGTGCCAACGACCCCCGTGCGGCCCGTCGAAAGGTAAGGTACAAATACGAACGGCGATTGGTTCCGGATGCGGGCTCGTAGATCAGCGGCAGATCGCTTCCTTCGCAAGGAAGAGGCCCGGGGTTCAAATCCCCGCGAGTCCATTCACTTTTTGAAGCCGCCGAATGACTGTATTCTTGACTTAGAGGGCCTTCTACATCAATACTCGTATTTTGGCACCTCCTGCTGAGGACATTTGATTCGGTCTTGCGGTCGGGCTTGCCGCCAACATTTGATTCGGTAAAGGGGTCGCGGGTGGGTCGTCGTGCGGTTTCTGGAAAGGAAGACTGTGGACCTCCGTAAGAAATCCGGCCGCCAGTATATCGTGTGCGTGCTTGATTGGGAGAGACAGCTCTCAAGCCAATAGGCAGACCGCCGTCGCGGCAGGCGTAGCCCCGATAGGAATCCGACTTTCGCGCGCAAGAGAGCCGAGTCGGAGTATAATTCGGGTGAGAACCCCCGTCACACTATCCGCCCGCCGGCCTGTCTCCCGGCTCACTCTGCGCGAGAGGAGGACGGCAGTTCTCTCCCTGTCTTGGTGGTCCCGGTTCGGTATCCAGCCCACAGGGTCTCGGCAGTTGCCTGTCTTCGGTTGCCGATCCGGGTAGGAACCCCCCGCCCGTCGACCGCCAGCATTTCCGCGCGAAATATCGGCCGGCGGGTACAGGTGTTTTCTCTCTCGGGGTCCGAATCGGGAGAGAACCGCCCGGAGGGAACAGCAAATAATTAGTGACAACTCAGAAACTGAATGGGTCTTGTCTATCGGTTTGGTTGGAACCGTCCCAAGTGTCCCACTCTCCTCCGCAGGTCGGACAGACAACTTTGGTGACAGTCTGCGTCACATTACTCCCCGTGCCAGCAATCTGTACACCGGCACCCGTTTGTTTTGTAATCACTTCGCGGTCTGAATCGTGTTCGCACATCGGCGTTTGAGATTCCTGTTTTATTTTCTCTGCGTCCTTGTCGGGAATTTCTTCCCAAGGTAAGCTCCTATCACCGAGCCCTCCCCCGCCAAACGGATCCCTTTCGTCCGGGCCTTCCTCAGTTGAATCCTCTGCGAATGGACCGCTCAGGTAGCCGGTTTCCTCGTCGCTTTCTTGTTCGTCGTTTGGGAACGGATCGTCTCCAAACATGCTGATTCAATATAGGTAGTTGTACAACTTAAACGCACCACAGGCAGAGTGAAAGTAAAAAGAAAGTGGCCAAATAAAAGGAAGGCAGTAGGATTCCACTTAGAAATAAGGGGGTCCCCAACCAGATCAGAACACGTTAAGACAGTCTTCTACGACGGCGCGTTCCTCCGTAGTTAGGTCGATTGGGTTCCACACGAAAGATATCGATTCTCCATCACAAGGCAAGTCGAGTATTAGAGACTCACGGCGTGAATTTATGTTGAGGTCGCCTCAGACGGCCAAGGATGCTCCGTACGCGGCTCGGGGAACGGAGAGTATGGATGGTCTCACTTTAATCTCGGGGGGCACCACGGGCCCGTCCGGCGGCCTACGAGCGAAGGAACCGCCGGCGATGGTGGACGATCAGAGGGTAGTGTTGGATCTTCGTCAGGCCGGCCCCTCGCGTGGTATAGAGTTGCTCTCTCGCGATTTTTTCGATTTTTGAGCGCACTCCGTAGGCACACACTATCATGGCACAGTATAGCAATCGCCCTCCGGATCATACGGCTGGCCCATATCAAGAAGTACCTCGGTGGTGGTAATCCTGTGGCCCAATAACAACGCCACAAGATGATTCAGTCTTGTCTTGTTGTTGTACGGGATGGCCCGCTCTGTGACGGAGTCGCAGTGGGGTTGTGGGCCTGACCCTGCGGGCGGCGGTTCTATCGGATAATAGCACCGAAGTCGGAGAGTTCGGGTAGCTAAATGTGGGTGATCTTGTTGACCGAAACGGGCACGCTTACTCCTGTCCTGCTACCGGTTCCTCACTAAGGGTAATACGAAGCCCTTTATATACCCCCTCCCCACCTCCCATCTCGACCTTCGACTGAGTCCGATCAAGCTCAAGATCAGTCCCGCACATTTCTGCCAAGGCCCCGGCGTCCTCTTTTTCCACCTCCTCGTACTGCATCAATTTCCGCTCGTCGACACCGAATCGATCAAATTCCTCCCCCGACTCGGTAGGACCAACCCGGCCTTGTGGAAGCTCGTGAACCCACCCGTTAAACAGATACTGGACCTTCCCGTACTGTTGCTCAAATTCCTTCTTCGAAAACGTCCCGGAACCAACAAAGTAGGACAACACTCCCGTAAAGAGTGGATCGGTGGATTCTGCCGGTGTCTGCGGGTGGCACTTTCGACCGTAGTGCTTGAACCGTTTTGAGTCGGCATGAACTGCGTAGGCACACAGGGCGAAGGCCACGAGTTCCATTACCACCCCTTGCTTGCTAAGGTCAAGAGACAGATACTGCGCCCGCACACGTGACCGCTGTTCCCGATTGAGTTCTAACTGAGAGGACAGCATTTCGATTAGGTCGCGTTTCTGTCGGTACGTCTCATATGAGTCGTTCCGAGTCATTAGCGTCCATAAGCCGGAGTTGTACAGATCGAGGTCCTTGTAGAACTTCTGTGACGAGGTTCGGAGTGATCCATCAAGTCGTTCGTCTTCGGCCGGGATTTCCCACCAAGAAATGTATGTAGCGGCGTTCGTGTCGGGAGACCTTGGATCATTGCCGAAGCGAGCGAGAATTTCGTCGTTGCTGAGATTGTGGTCGATGCGAGAGTAGTTGTGCCAGTCGATGAACGGAGAGACTGACCCGTCGGTAGATGCTTTCATATTAGACGAGGAGATATATATTGCGCGCGGAATCCGAAAATCGATGTCTCGTGGGGTTAAAACGCCTGTGTAACAAGACTTGGAAACCAGCCGCTAACCAAGATTTAGAGTTTCTTCCTCACTAACTAGACTACAGCAGTCCACTTATAGATGCCGTGGCATGAAGTAGCAGACAGGTCGCCAGTCAAGCATGAGTGACGGCGGTTCTATCAAAGTAACCGCCCGCAATGAGAGACGTAATCTGACAAGATCATCTAACAGTTCACATGCTGTGTCCGGGCCGCTCTACGGAACCGCTCAACATCAAAAACATAGTCAGCGTAGCACGTCAGATCAAGCACAATTATTAGTTGGTTCGCTGTACATTCTTGATATATATGATGAACCGACGACGGTTCTTGTTAGGGAGTGTTGCTACTGGTGGCATCACCCTTTCTGGATGCTCATCTGTACAAAGCTCGATAGATAGTTTTGGACAGCCGGAAAAAGGAGAGAAATTAGGAGACAGAACCTACAGTAATTCATTTATCAGCGTTGTTGAGTTCTATGAAGGGGGATACGCCGACGTGACGTTACAGGAAGATCATGATATGGACAGGATCGGACTCACACATGACGCCCGTGAATTTGGCACTCCGACTAAGCCGCTGAGTGACGCATACAAGACTTGGTCTCTCCCGGAATTTAGTGGTCCTGAATCGTATCAGATTATGCGGCCAATCATGAGTAATAACGACAGCTACCCGTCAAACATATTCAAACTCCGTGTAGCCCATGAAGATAGTGTATCCTTTGGGATCACGGAGAAAGCCGTTTCATTCCCCGTCCCCGAGTCGTTTGTTCCTGATGGTACTCCAATGATGCAGGAACTATAGGCTCTGTTGAAATCCTCAGAAGCTGATACAAACGGCGTGCGAGATACAGAGAGTTGGTCAGGCGTACCGGCAAAAGTATCTCTTTTGTAGAAAACAATTTCACTGAGGAAGATAGCAACAAAGTAATGGAGCAAATTGAACCATTTCCTGACCGATTATGTGAGATATTTGAAGCAGAACAAGAGATTCTATTGTCTGAAATCAAAAAGGCAGGGGGTAAATTTACACATGGTAGTTTGAAGGGCACTTCTGGAGAGCAAGTCGCCAAGAATTTTATTCGAAGGTATACCCATTCCTCATATGGTTTTGCGAATGGTCAAATCATAGATTCATCTGAATCTATATCCAATGAAGTCGATATTGCAATCTGTAATCCGTCTCACCCAATGACATACTCTAGAGGCGGTCAGGGGATTCTATTTATAGAAGCAGTGGACGCAGTGATTGAAATAAAATCTACCATAACAAATCTGGACGATTTAAAAGACAATTGTAAATCTGTTCGAGATTGCCGTCCGGACAACAGGTTCACTAATAGACAACGTGTTGCGGCGGTTCCATTCGAAAGAATCGACAAGACGCCGTACACAGTCTTTGCATTCAGTTCCAACTTATCACTGCAGACAATTGCTGATAGGCTCAACGACTGGGAAGAAAAAGACAGATACTTTATTGATTTGATATATGTCGTTGGAGAAGGGATTGTCTATTACGACCATAAAAATAGGGATACTGAGACAGATAACTTCACAATCTCTAACATAAGTCAAGAAGAGTATGGTATTAGCCCTTTCAAGCCAGATTTACCCATGTTCTTCTTGTACCTATCCGACAAAATGCCCGAGATTAATGCCGGAATCAATCCGCTTCCTTCCTATTTCAATCCCGGAAAATATTGAGGTTTGCAAGATATGCGCTCTGTATTCAGCAGGGTCTCAACTAACTATCAGTAAGTGAGGGTTTCAACAGAGCCGAACTATCGGTTCACAGCTAAGCAAATACTGCAACCGGTTGGGTCCAGTTCCCGTCCGATTTCACTATTTATATGTCTTTCAAGAAGTCCTTCCGCCGTTCTGCCTTCTCGTCATGTGAGCCCTTGTCATAGTGTCGGTCTAAGATCGACCCGCTCATATTTACCCTGTCACCGGTCACGTCCTTCGGTTGCCCTGCGTTCCGTGCGGCCGTCACGTATCCCCGGCGAAGCGCGTGAGGGCTAACCGAACCCGGACACTTCGAGGCGTGGCCCCAACTGGTCGCCTGACACTCCTGTGGGTCCTCATTGAACGGGCAGGTGCCACCGTTGTAGAAACACGGAGACGTTGAGAGGTAGACGTGCTTTGTGATGGTCGTCCGACTTGCTCGCCCGTGTGTCGTGGCAATCAGGGGGGTTCTGTCGTAGTCATCGGTCACGTCCGGGCGCGTGGTTTCGATGTAATCAGCGACCACTTCGGCGGTCTCCGGAGTGATGAAGACGTCCCGCTCGCTGTCCAGTTTCCGCTTGAGTGGTGTCCGCGTTCCGGGCCGATGTCGAATCTCGATTGCGGGCCGTCCCTCATCGAAGTCCTCCACGTCGAGCGCGCGGAGGCCGCTGATCCGCATCCCGCACTTCCAGAGGAGCAGAAAAACGACGTGGCGGGTACTGGCGTAGTCGAACTTCGAGAGCCTGTCTAAGATCGCTACGGCTTCCTCTCGTGTCACGAAGTCGTCGCACACCTCGTCGCCGGGCTTGATCTTCGTGACTTGAATCAGCTCGTGTAGTCTGGCGGGGACGGCTTGAATCGACTCACAGAACTGGATGAAGTTCTTGACAATCCGCATGTCGTTCTGGCACGTGATCGGCTTGACAGACCGCAGACGGTGTTCCTCGAACCGGGCGACCGTGTCGCTGGTCACGTCGTTCATATTGGCGATTCCTTCGCTGTCGAGGAAGTCGAGGAACTGCCGCAGAGTGGCGTCGTAGTTGTGGATCGTCTTGTCGGTGACGTAGCTACGCTTCTTGTTCAGGAACCGGATCTTGGCGTCGGTCGGGGGTGTGGTCTTTAGATTCATCGCTGGTGCCAGTCACCCGTAGACGGCTTCTTCAGCCTGTCATGCCCCGGAGTTCAAATCCCCGCGAGTCCACTTCTTCACTCACTTCGTTCGTTCAGGCGTTCCCTCGCGTGGTCCCGTTCGCTCCGCTCACGGGACCCCCGCGAGTCCATGTTTCTGCGTCGCGAGCAACGTCGCGAGCGGTGCTGCTGAGCGAGTCCGTCGAGAGTTCTGTTGCAGCCCGGCGTCGGTCCGCGACTGTCTGAGTTGTGGGGCCACGTTTCCGACGGGCTGCTGTCGGGTCCACTGTGACGCCGCCGATCGCGCTCATCGCTGTCCCGAGCGCGACCCGAAAGTTCGGATCTGTGAGAAGGAGTGCAGCCGGGAAGGACGCGTCGACGCCGGCCGCGATCCGGAGCGGCTCAAGGAGGAGGTGACGCACTACCGAGACGACGCCGGACCGAAGATCCGGCCGGCGCACTCACGCACTGGTAGAGAGTGAGGAGAACATTCGGGTCGCTCTCGACGAGTACGACCCCGTGATTATTCATGAATTCTGTAACATGTCAGTCATCGGGTTGCAGTACCGATCGCGAATAAAAAGTCGATGGAGAAAGTAATTAGCTAGCCGTGAAATCTGTCGAAGTATCCATTCCGTTGTACCCGGAAATTGTCACAGTTCGATCGACAAGGACCGAATCGCTCGGGGTGTGAATAACTTGGATACGGACATCAGCATCAGTACTCCCGCTGGTGTTGTACGCGAACGAATTCTGATCACCGACAGTAAATGCATCTGCAAACTGGTTGTTGGCAGTATGATCAGAGCCGTTACCCTGAACTCGCAGTGTTAGAGCCTCAGCGTCAATCCGGTCCCCTCCGGAATGCTCGAAGGTGATGTTTTCATTGGTTGTATCGATATTAATCTGCGCCGTCGGCTGACTATCTCCGAGCGAGTCGCCGAGGCCGAGCACGAACGT
>Ga0208138_100121_pt1 | contig 51184 bp, 58 predicted proteins | sample AntRauMetaRauer3_FD_184786 | JGI IMG/M metagenome (GOLD analysis project Ga0208138, IMG submission 184786) | Saline lake microbial communities from Rauer Lake, Antarctica, in enrichment culture - Antartic Rauer Lake 3 Metagenome Rauer3 (SPAdes)... ... | reverse complement strand
ATCCTGGCCAACCAGATGGAGAGCCAGGACGTCAACGTCGACGCGGCGATGGGAACGGTCGGCAGCCTCAATGACTCCTTCAAGAACGAGGTCGGCGACAACGGCAACTACATCTACGGGCCGACTTCCTGGGACATCAACGCGAACTTCGACGATCCGGTGTTCGGCGGCACCCAGGACTTCGTTCAGGCAATCAACGACAACTACGACTCCTCGCCGGACTACCACAGCGCCGCCGGCGAGGCCGTCATCATCACGTTCAAGCAGGCCTTCGAGAACGTCGACGAACTCACGCCGACGGCGGTCCGCGACCAGATCAGGCAGGCCGAGTTCTCGACGGCGTACGGCACCGTCTCCTTCGACGACAGCGGCATCATCGACAAGAAGATGCTCAACCGACAGTGGCAGCCCGACCCCGGCCTCCAGACCGTCTGGCCCGAGAACGTTCAGCAGAGCGCCCCCATCTACCCGATGCCAGACTGGAGTGACCGGTAATCCAGATGGCGATCACGCAGTTCATCGTCAACGGCCTGCTCATCGGGGCGCTATTCGCGGGGATAGCCGTCGGCTTCGCACTCATCTGGGGCGTCGTCGACATCATCAACCTCGCGCACGGCGAGATGGTGATGCTCGGTGGGTACGTCTCGTTCTGGCTGCTGAACATCGCCACGGGGAACACCAACGCGTCGCCGACGGTGTTCCTGGCGACGATTCCGGTGGCCATCGCCGTCCTCTTCGTGGTCGGCTACGCGCTCCAGCGGACGCTCGTACAGCGGGTCATCGGGACCGACATCTTCCTCACGCTGCTGGTCACGTTCGGCATCAGCATCGCCATCCAGCAACTGGCAATCCAGGCGTGGACGGCGAATCCGCGGTCGATACAGACATCGTTCGCCGACCCGTCGCTGACCATCGCCGGTCTCACAGTGCCGAAGATGAAACTGCTCGCGTTCGCCGGGGCCATCGCACTCACTGCCGCCCTCTACGTGTTCCTCCAGAACACGCGGACGGGGCGCGCGATTCGCGGCGTCGCGCAGAACCCCGAGGCCGCCGAACTCGTCGGCATCGACGTCGAACACACCCGCGCGGTGACGTTCGGCATCTCCTCGGGCATCGCGGGCGGCATCGGCGCGTTCGTCGCGACCATCCTCACCATCGACCCACAGATGGGGCTCATCTACACGCTGAAGAGCTTCGTCATCGTCGTGTTCGGCGGCGTGGGCTCCATCCCCGGAGCGATGATCGGCGGACTGCTGCTCGGGTCGGTCGAGGAACTGACGGCGGGGCTCGTCTCCTCGCGCTGGACGCTCGCGGTGAGTTTCACGCTGCTCATCGTCCTGCTCGTGGTGAAACCGAACGGCCTGTTCGGTGAGGAGGCCGACCAATGAGCACGAACGACTCCGAGGAACGCAGCGGACTGCTGCACACCATCCTCCCCCCGAACCAGGTCGACCGGCTGTTCGACGTCTGTAGCGCCCACGCCTGGAAGCTACTGCTGGTCGGCGTGGTCGTCGGCGCGCTCCCACCGCTCGTCGGGCTCGAACAGGGCTACCTCATGACGGTCGTCACCGAGATGTACCTGTTCGCGATACTCGCGCTCTCGTGGGACATCATCGGCGGCCAGACGGGCTACCCGAGTTTCGGGAACATGGCGTTCTTCGGCATCGGCGCCTACACGACGGCCATTTTGGTCAAGGACTTCGCCGTCGGGTTCCCGACGGCGATGGTTGTCGCGGGACTCGTCGCGGTGGTGTTCGCGATCATCATCGGCGTCGTCGTCCTCAGACTCCGCGGCCACTACTTCGCCATCGCGACACTCGGTGTCCTGCTGGCAGCCCAGCAGGTCTCCCGGAACCTCGACATCACCGGCGGTGCGAGCGGGAAGATTCTCTTCGACGTGCCGGAGGGGACGGTGTTCTACTACCTGTTCTTCGGCGTGCTGGTCGCCGAGGTGGCGCTCGTCTACTACCTCTCGAACACGCGGTTCGGCTTCGTCCTGAACGCCATCCGCGACGACGAGGAGAAGGCGACCGCGATGGGGTTCAACACCACCTACTACAAGGTCGTCGCGTGGATGCTGTCCGCGCTGTTCACCGGCCTCGCCGGCGGCGCGTTCAGCCTGTTCAACACGTTCCTCAATCCGCAGACGGCCTACAACGGCGCGTGGAACGTCGAACTCATCGCGATGGCGTTGATGGGCGGGTCCGGCACCGTCGCCGGCCCGGTTATCGGGGCGTTCGGCCTCCACACCATCATCGAACTCGTCGAGTCGTGGTTCGTCGGCTGGCAACTCGTCGTGCTGGGTTCCGCCATTATCGTCACCGTCATTTCTTTCCCCGACGGCGTTGTCGGCACGCTCCGCGAGTACGCCAGCGGGATGGCGTACTACGAGCGCGGCGGGATGGCCGCGACCGACAGCGACGACGCGGAGGTGGCCGCAGATGAGTGAGAGCACCGACGCGACCGCTCTCGACACCGACTCCGACCGCGCCGTGCTCCGGACCGACGGCGTCACTAAGCGCTTCGGCGGCCTCACCGCCGTCGACGACGTCGACGTGGAGGTCCACGAGGGGGAGATCGTCGGTCTCATCGGGCCGAACGGCGCGGGCAAGTCGACGCTGTTCAACTGCATCACCGGTACGCTCCACGCCGACGAGGGGCGGGTCTACCTGCAGGGACAGGACGTCACCGACTGGCCCGAGTACAAGATCGCGCGAGCCGGCCTCGGACGGATGTTCCAGGAGACGCGAGTCTTCGGCAACATGAGCGTCCGCAAGAACCTGCTGCTGGCCGCACAGGAGGGGGGCGCCGACGTCGGCAAACTCCTCCGGCGGCCCGACGATTCGTTGCTCGAACGCACGAACGAACTGCTCGAGTACGTCGACCTCGGTGGCCTCGCCGACACGCAGGCCGGCCGACTGAGCTTCGGCCAGCAGAAGCTCATCGAGTTCTCGATGGCGCTGATGGCCGAACCGGAACTGCTGTTGATGGACGAACCGGCAGGGGGAATCAACCCCTCGATGCTGGAGAACCTCATCGACTACATCCGGACCGCCAACGAGGACGAGGAAGCGACCATCTTCCTCATCGAACACAACATGGACTTCGTCATGGAAATCGCCGACCGCATCTACGTCCTTGCCCACGGCGAGCGCATCGCCGCGGGAACACCGGAAGAGATACAGAACGACCAGCGCGTCCTCGACGCGTACCTGGGGAGGGAGTGATTCCGGTGTCGACACCAGACACAGACCTCGCCGGTGACACCATCATCGGGATGGAGCACGTCACCGCCGGCTACGGCAACACGACCGTCCTCCACGACGTGAACATCGCCGTCGAGGAGGGCGAAATCGCCTGCCTCATCGGCCCCAACGGGTCGGGGAAGTCGACGCTGATGAAGAGTATCTACGGTTTCGCCGACGTGAAACGCGGGACCGTCACGCTCCGCGGGGAGGAGATCACCGGCCGCTCGCCACAGGAGAACCTCGCCAACGGGGTGAGCTACGTCCTGCAGGACTCGAGTGTCTTCCCGCGGATGAGCGTCCACGAGAACATGCTCATGGGCGGGTACGTCTTCGACGACGACGAGCGCGCCAGTCGGCGCGCCGAGGAACTGTACGACGAGTTCCCCATCCTGGGGGACATCCGCGACCAGAACGCCGGCACGCTCTCCGGCGGACAGCGCCGCCTGCTCGAACTGGCGCGCGCCCTGATGGTCGAACCGGACGTGATGCTGCTCGACGAGCCGTCCATCGGGCTCGAACCTCGCTTCATCGACGACGTCTTCGAGCGCATCGAGCAGCTCAACGACCTCGGGACGACCATCCTGCTTGTCGAACAGAACGCCCAGAAGGGGCTCTCCGTCGCCGACCGCGGCTTCGTGCTCGCCAGCGGCGAGATCAAGTTCACTGGCACCGGCACCGAACTCCTCAACGACGAGGAGGTCGGCCGGCTCTACCTTGGTGGGTGACCATGTACCGGATACTACTCCCCGTCGACAACGAGGCGGACCGCGCACGCGACCAGGCGGCGTTCGTTGCGGACCTGCCCGCGGCGGCCGACGACGTGTCGGTCGTCGTGACGCACACGCTGACGGACGAGGAGGCCGACGCGCCAGGCGACCAACGACGCGTCGACCAGGTCGAGACGGTCAAACTCGTCCGGGATTATCTGGGTGAGCGCGGCATCGCGGTTGAACTCGCGGAAGCGCGACACCCGCCTGCCGACGGCATCCTCGAGATCGCCGCGGAGTTCGACGTCGACCACATCGCGATGGGGTCACGCAAGCGCTCCCCGGCCGGAAAAGTCGTCTTCGGCAGCGTCGCCCAGCAGGTATTGCTGGAGGCCGACGTCCCCGTCACCGTGGTCGCCTTCGACACGTAATCGCGGTTCGAGTGAGGGGCCCGCTATCGAATCGGTTCTCGAGTCGCTCGACGTCGACGACCTCGTAGACTCCCGCGACCTCCGTCTCATCGATTGCCGCCGTCACCTACTCCCCGAGGAGTCGCTGTGGCATCGGTCGGTCGGTTGGCTTGCCGACAAGAACAAGCAGTCGGGCGTCGCGGACTTCATGTAGCGCCGTGCTGCCGCCCGAAGCACCTCTTAGCCGTCTCTACCTCGCCAGGACTGTTCGATAGCTACAGCCGGACGGTCACTGCGGGGACGTTCCATCGTCGCGGCGGCCGGTAGGCAGTCCGGCGGCCGTTCTCCCGGGTTTTCTCCTGACAGTTTGTCGGTCGCCTGCTCGAAGATGTTCGAGCGAGCAGGGTCCGCCAGCGACCAACACCGAAGGGGGCGACGTCTCCGTTCCCGTCGTTCACGTCCTGGGTGAGTCGACGTCGAGTCGTCCCTCGACGAACGCGGCGACGTCGTTCGCGAAGTCCTCGACCGCCTGCCAGTCCGTGAACTCGACGTCCTCCGACCGGTCCACGTCGGGGAACTCCCGCTTGGCGATCTGCTTGAGTAGCAGTCGCTTGAGGAATCCGTACTCCGAGAAGCGCAGCGCGCCGCCGAACGTCGCGATGCGGTCCGGATGCCAGTCGGTCGCGTCGAGGAACTCCTCGACGTAGCCCGCGGCCTGCTCGCGACCCTCCTCGGTGGCCGACGACATCGACACCTGGAAGAACGCCGTCGGCTTCGCGGCCAGCGCCTCCCGGTTCGCGCTCGCGAACTCGCGGACTGCGGACTGGTGTTTGCCGGCGTGAATCGACGCGCCGACGACCACCGCGTCGAAGTCGTCGAGCGAGCGGTCGCCGAGTCCGTCCGCGGCGTCGACCGCCGACGCGTCGTGCCCCCGGTCGGAGAGGGCGTCGACGATTCGGTCCGCGACCTTCGCGGTCTGTCCCTCTCCGGTGCCGTAGTAGACGAGGACGGACGCCATGGACCAGTGTAGGACGCGCGACACAATAAGCGATGCCCGGACCTGCGAGCGACGCCGCTACGCGCCGAGGGGTCGGCGTCGAGACGTTCGACGGCCGCGGGCAACCACTCCTCCTCTCACCGCAGACACACTTTTCGGCGAGCAGCCCGACTGTACTGCCCACGATGTCTCCGCCCACCGACGACGCTGGCCGCCGGAACGAGGCCGCAGCGGGCGCGCTGTTCTTCCTCGTGGGCGCCGTCGCGCTGCTCGGCATCATCGTCGCCGAGGTGCTGTACCCGGAGTACACGACCCTCCAGGAGATCAGCGACCTCGGCGCGTCCCGCCCGCCGAACAGCGTCGTCCACCAGCCGTCGTCGACCATCTTCAACGCGACAATGCTCGTGTCCGGGGCGCTCGTGCTCACCGGCACGTACTTCGCCGACCGGGCGTTCGACCGCCGCTGGACCACCGCCGTGCTCGCGCTGTTCGGCGTCGGCGTCTTCGGCGTCGGCGTCTTCCCCGGGAACGTGGTGCCGTGGCACCAGTTGTTCGCGCTACTCACGTTCGTCAGCGGCGGGCTCTCGGCCGTGGTGTCCGCGCGCGTCGTCGACGGACCGTTCCGGTACCTCTGCGTCGCGTTCGGCGCGTTCTCGCTCGCCGTGCTGGCCAGCGTGGTCGTGCTCGGCGACGCCAACCCCCTGCTCGTGCTCGGACTCGGCGGCGTCGAGCGTCTCGTCGTCTACCCCGTCCTGCTGTGGGCGACCGGATTCGGCGGCTACCTGCTCGGCGACGCGAGCAGTCACGGATAGCACCGCAGAACTCCCAACCGAGTTACACGTCTCGATACTACCGATGGCCACCACCCACGACCACCCGCTCGCCGGCAGAGTGCTGATGGCGTGCCTGCTCGTTCTGGGTGTCGGCGCGCTCGGCGGCGGCGGCCAGTTCCTCCTCGACCCGAGCGGCGGCAACGCGGGCCTCTCGACCGACGCGCTCGCCGGGTCGCCGTTCGCGGACTACCTGGTTCCGGGGCTGGTGCTGTTCGTCGTGCTCGGCGTCTACCCCCTGGTCGTGCTCTGGGGGCTCTCCGCACGCCGGCGCTGGGCGTGGCTCGCCAGCCTCTCGGTCGGTGTCGCACTGATACTCTGGATCGGCGTGCAGGGTGCCATCGTCGGGTTCGGGCACTGGCTGCAGTGGTCCTACCTGCTCCTCGGCGTCTTCGTCGTCGCACTCGCTACGCTGCCGTCGGTACGGCGCGCGTACGGCGGGTGACGTCGACCGGTCGCGTGCTGGAACCGGGGCGGTCCTCCCGACTCACATCTGGTACCAGAGCAGGTTCCAGTAGTTGAGCACGAGCGCCACGGCGACGCCCGCGAGCGCGACCAGCGAGTAGTGGACCCGGCGCCAGCGGCCCCAGTAGCCGTCTCGCCACGCGAGGACGGCGGCACCGACGGTGGCGACGGTGGCGACGGCGCCGACGAGCGGGAGCAGGAGCACCGCCTGGAGTGTGAGCGGGTCGCCGGAGAACAGCGCCAGCGGGGCCGTGACCAGGAGCCAGGCGAACGCGACGACGAACGCCACGTACCCCCCGGCGGCCGTGCCGGCCACCCAGTGGCTCCGGTGTGCCGGCGAGGGTGCCGCTGGACCGGTCCGGCCGCGGTAGTGCCGCCAGGCAGCGGCGGCGGGCCACCCGAGCAACGCGGAGAGGAAGACGAGCAGGGAGACCGCCAGCACGGCGCCGTGGACCAGCGGCTCCTCCCACGTCGCGATGCGACTGTACGCGGTCGGCGGTCGGCTCCCGAAGAACAGGTGCGTGACGTCGCCGTCGGTTTCGTCGAACGCCAGCGCGTCCGACCCGCCGACCTCCTCGAAGTACAGCGGCTCCCGTTCCACCCACCGTTGCGTGCCGCTGAGCGCCGACGTGGTCACGAGCCGGCCGCGGTCGTCGACGGAGACCGAGACGGTGTCCGTGGCGCCGACGAGCTTCTCCGAGGTCGTGTACGGCATCCGAATCGAGCGGTACGTCCCGGTCAGTTCCGACGCGCGCTCCGGGCGTCCGTCCGGGTCGGCCTGCGTCCGGGCGTCGCTGGGGTAGTACTGGTCGACGAACGCGTCGAGGAACTCTCGCCTCGCCTGAACCCCGCCCGGACTGTTGTAGGAGACGAACAGGCCGACGTCGTGGTCGGGGAGCAACACCAGGAGGCTGTGGAACAGCTCCGTGTCGCCAGCGTGGCCGACGATGCGAACGCCGTTGCGGCTCAGCTCGTAGAAGCCGAAGCACATCCCGTTCAGGCGGTCGTTGCCGGTGAACCGGCGCCGGTGCATCGCGTCGACCGACTCGGACTCGAGGATGCGACCGTCGTCCGTCGCGCCGCCCTGCAGGTGCGCGCGCACGAACTTCGCCACGTCCGTCGCCGTCGCGCTCATCGACCCGGTCGGCGGCAGCCCGACGTACTCGAACTCGCCCGCGCGGAATCCGTCGCCGTCGGGGACGTGCCCCTCGGAGAGGTCGGTCCGGAGTCGCTCGGGTACCGGCTGGTCGAACGTGCTCTGCTGCATGTCGAGCGGGTCGAAGATGGCGTGTTCGACGGCGGATTCGAAGGTGTCTCCGCTGGCTTCGGCGGCGAGGTGGCCCGCGAGCGCGGCGCCGTAGTTCGAGTAGGCGGGGAGGCGTCCGGGCGGTCGGACTCGGGCGGGCTGCTCCTCGCGCAGCATCGTCTCCAGGGGTTCGAGCGCGTCCGGTCCGGTGACGAACGTTCCCCGGACGCGGTCCTCGAAGCCGGCCGTGTGCGTGGCGAGGTGGCCCAGCGTGACCGGCTCGGAGTACGCGTCGGCGACCTCGATTTCGTCGAGGTACTCGTTCACGTCCGTATCGACGTCGAGGTCGCCCCGCTCGACGGCCTGCATCGCGGCGGTCCAGGTGAACAGCTTCGAGACGGAGCCGATGCGGAACAGCGTCTCTTCGGCGTCGACCGGTTCTCCCGCGGCGGCGTCGCTGTAGCCGTAGCCCTTCGCGACGGTAGAGTCGCCGTCGACGACCGCGACGGTCGCTCCCGAGATGTCGTGGGCTTCCAGTTGTGCCTGCACGGTCCCGTCCAGGAACGATTCGAACGCGTCGGGGTCGGCGAGGGGTCCGTCAGCGGGCTGGTCCCGCTGGGCGCGCTGGCGGGCCCCAGCAGTACCGACGGGGGTCGTCGCCGCGAGGCCGGCGGCAGCGACTCCGCCCAGGACTGCACGTCGCGAACAGGCCCCCGGCCGAGACCCGGTGGCCCCCTCGTCTGAGCGCGTTCCGCGTGGCGAGTTCACACGGGACGTACGATGCGTCGTCGGATACCGGTATCGGTGGTCGCGCTCACCTGACAGCCCGCGGTGGGGGTGCGGTCCGCCAGTACGAGACGACGGCGGCGGCGACGCCGAGGACGGCACCGAGGCCGAGCGCGGTGACGACGCCCAGGTCGAAGACGACGGCGCCAGCCATCAGGACGACGAAGAACGCGACGCCGAAGCCGGCGACGGCGAGCGCGACCCGGCGGCGCTGTGGGGGTGCGTCGTCCGCGAGGCCGAGGTAGACACCGGTGGCTGCGACGGCACCGGCGAGCACGCCCGCCGGGATGCCGACGAACAGCGAGAACTCGATCCACGGCGCCGCCAGTTCGGTCGTCGCGACGCCGACGGCGACGAACGCGGTGACGCCGGTGACCAGCGCCAGGACGACGGCCTTGCGGTGCATAGTGCGCTCTACGAGCAGGCCTGGTATATTACTCGGGGCGGTCGCGGATGCCCGCGCTCGGCCACGCTCAGGCTGTCGGGACGCCGGGTCGGACCGACGCCTGCGCGGCCGGCGCGCTAGTTGAGGTCGGCGCGTCCGAACACGTACCCGCCGACGAGCACCGGCACGATGGTCCACACGACGAGAATCGCTGCGAACGACCACCACTCGACGAAGAACGGAACGGGGCCGCCGATGCCCGCGGTCGCTGTCGGGTACGACGGCTCGACCGCGTGAATCACGTTCATCACGAGTGCGCTGTACGCGCCCGACGGGCTGGCGCCCTGGAGGAAGACGAACCACGACGGCACGGTCTGAGCGGGTGCCTCCCCGAACGCGGCGAGGTACGCGCCCTGGGGAACGAGGTCCCAGAGGAGGGAGAGCGCGAGGTAGACGCCGATGCCGATCGTCATCGCGCGAGCGCGAGTAGCGGTCGCCGCGGAGATGCCGATGGCGATGCCGACGAACGAGACGCCGAGCGCAGCCGTCAACGCGACGACACCGGCGAACGCCGCGAGCGGCACCGACCCGTAGATGGCCCACGCGACGACGCCCGCGAGGACGAAGCCCGTGGCGAGTCCGACGACGACGACGGCGCTCCGGCCGAGGAACTTCCCGACGACGACTGCCCACCGGGACGGCTCGAGGCCGAGGAGCAACCGCAGACTCCCGGATTCGCGCTCGCCGGCGATGGCGAGGTACGCGGCGACGAGCGAGACGATGGGGACGAGCAGGGACGCGAACTCGCTGGCGCCACCGAGTGCGGACAGCACGCCGGTGTCGAGCGCCGGGACGATCAGCGGCACGAGGAACGTCACGCTCACCATGACCGTGACGAACGCGACGACGCCCCAGAGGAGCCGCGACCGGACCGCGTCCTCGAACTCCTTGCTCGCGATGACGCCCCAGCTCATCGCCGTCCCTCCGTGACCGACTCGGCCGCAGGCGGGTGCGTGTACGCCGAGAACAGGTCCTCCAGCGACGACCGCTGGGTGTCGAAGTCGAGGATGCGGCTGTCCGTCGCCCTGATGCGGTCGAGGACGACCAGCTTGGCCGCCGGCTCCGTGCACGTCACCGCTATCTGGCTGCCGTCGACGGTGGCGCCGGTGACGCCGTCGACGTCGCCGAGCGAGAGGTCGGTCGGGGGTGTGTCCACGGTGACGGTGATGGTCGTTCCGGCGCCGACTGCGTCCCGGAGGCCGTCGATGGAGTCCACGGCGACGAGTCGGCCCTGGTTCAGGATGCCGACGCGGTCGCAGACGGCTTCGACCTGGCTCAGGATGTGACTGGAGAAGAACACGGTGCCGCCGTTCGCGGCGTGTTCGAGCGTGAGTTCGCGGATGTCGCGGATGCCGTCCGGGTCGAGGCCCGAGGACGGCTCGTCGAGGATGAGGAGGTCGGGGTCGCCGACGAGGGCCATCCCGAGGGCGAGCCGCTGACTCATGCCCTTCGAGTACGTGCCAGCCGCGCGGGCGGCCGCCTCCGAGGTGAGGCCGACGCGCTGGAGAATCTCGTCGGGGTCGTCGTCGGTGTCCTTCAGGCGGATGGCGTACTCGACGTGCTTGCGGCCGGAGAGCCGGTCGTAGAGGTGGTAGCCGTCCGGGAGGATGCCGACTCGCTGGTGGATGGCTTCGGCGTCCTCCTGGGCGTCGTAGCCGAGGACGCGCGCCGTGCCGGTGGTCGGTCGGACGTAGTCCATCAGGACGTCGATTGTCGTCGACTTCCCGGAGCCGTTCGGCCCGAGGAAGCCGAACACTTCCCCCTCCTCGACCGTGAGTGAGAGGTCGTCGACGGCGTAGACGTCGTGACCGTAGCGTTTCGTCAGTCCGTCCGTCTCGATGGCGGTCATCGTCGATTCCCTCCCGCTGGCGGTGGCTGCTCGTCTCCGAGTCGCGCGCTTCCGGTCGGCGCACGGGTTCCGACGTCGCGTCGGTCGGTCGGCACGGCGCCGGTGTACGGCCGCGTCTGCGTCCGGCCGTACGATGGGTGGAGTCTGCTCACGCAGTCCGGTACCGGCTCGGACCGGATATACTTATTGAATATATTACATATTGTCGGAAACGCTACTCAAAGATCGTTGACCGGCCCGAGTCCCGACGCTCAGCCCCCCGCAGTTGGGCGGAGCGCGCTCACGCGACTGTGACGTCGAGGTCCTCGCCCACAGTGGTCTGGAGTTCGTCGCCGTCGCAGACGACTGTGACCTCACACGGGAGCCCCCCGTCCCCGGACGCGGATACCGTCCAGTCGCCGATGTACGACAGGAGCCGCCAGAGCGGCACGTTCGACACGTCCTCGCCCCGCTCCCAGTAGAACGCCACCACGGCAGGGTGGTAGAACAGCCGGACTTCGAGGGGCGCGAACAGCTGGAGGCCGCACTGGTCACACGCCGCGACACAGGTGTATCCGGCGCGCTGCTCGGGCTCCCGGACGTCGACTGTCGTCTTCCCCCCGCAGGTGGCACACGTCCCCTGCAGGGCCGTCCCGTACTCGTGGTGTGCCCGGCGGTTGCAGGAGTGCAGGAGCTCCGTCGTCGTGCGTCCCTCGCCCGCGGCCGGCGGCAGGTCGTAGGTGACCACGTTCGACTCGCAGGACGCGCACGCGACAGTCAACAGCGAGTCCCGGTACGCCACGGAGAGCGTCGTCACCCCACAGGACGGGCAGTCCCCCTCGATGGTCGTCGACTCGAAGGTGGGGCGTTCGTCGTACGCCCCAGACCGGACCGCCCGAACGACCCTGTTGCCGGCCTGCGTCAACGCGTACTCCTCGTCGGACTTCCGCAGGAACGCGCCCTCTAGCTTCGTGAGGTGGTAGGAGAGCTGAGACGTGCTGTCGACGTCGACCCGGTCGTAGATGGCCTTGAACCGGAGGCCGTCCCCCTGTTCCTCGACGGCGTCGGCGACGGCCCGAAGGATACTGATGCGCACCTCGTTGCCCAGTGCCGCGAACGCGTCCCCCGGAGACGTACTGGACTCTAGAGACATCTGGTGGTCTCCCCTCGGTCGCGACCGGCCAAAACGCTGTCCCACCGGCACTGCGCGTCCCCGCTCGTCTTCCCGCCGACCCGCCGGAGCTACCCGGCGACGGCCGCGATGGCCAGCGCTTCGCGGTAGCACGCCACCGCGAGGAGGAGGTAGCCGCCCGCCAGGAGCGCCCACTCCCGGGTCGTCAGCGACCAGTCCCGCGGCGACCGCACGCGCTCGAACTCCTCGCGCCACCGGGGGCCGGACTCCTGGTGCCAGACCATCACGCCGCGCGTCGCGACCGCGATGGCGACCATCGCCGTGATCTCCATCGGCCCGCTGCGTTCCACGAGCACGGCCAGCGACGGCACGATGCGGTCCCCGGCGCCGACGGCGAGCGACCCCGTTCCCCAGACGACGCCGTACCGCGGCGCCTGGACGACCTGGACGACGTATCCGAGCGGCGTGTTCACCGACCGGAAGGTGTTCGCGGCGACGGCGAACAGCGAGACGCCGACGTTCCAGCCGAACAGCGTCAGGAACTCCCCGCCGACGCTCCCCGCGTACTCCGCGGAGGCGGCCGGATTCCCGCCCCGGAGGAGCCCCTGCGGGAGCAGAAGGTAGCTCGCGACCCAGGCGACCGTGAACACCGTGGCGACGACGAGCCACAGCGAGCCGAACCGGACGAGCGCGTCGTCGTGGTTGACGTACCGGCCGACCGTCCCGGAGATGTCGCTGACGGCTCCGTCCGAGTCCGCGACGCTCGCGCGCGCCGTCATGTGTCGTGGTCCAGTATGGCGCCCTCCCCAAAAGTACGTGGGCCTGCCTGCCGGGTCACGGCTCCGTCTGCCCTCATCGGGGCAGGCTCCGGGACGCCGTCGTCGTGACCCCGGGACTGTAGTAGAGCACCGGCTCCGTCTCCGGGCGGGCGAAGCCGTCGGCCGCGAACAGCGTGTTCTCCGCGACGTCCGCCGTCGCCCGGTACAGCGGCCATGGCTCGTGGTCGATGCGCGCGTACCGCAGCGCGCCCGACGGCGACTCCGTGTAGTAGCGGTAGCGTTCGGTGAGGAAGTCGGCGCGCGACCCCGGGTCGGCGGTGAATCGGTCGCCGGTCGGGCCGTAGCTGCCGGCGAACCGGACCGGCCGAGCGCCCGGGTGGCGCCTGTCGCTCTCGAAGTGCACGCGGTCGCCCTCGACGGCCAGCGAGATGCGCGCGTAGAAGTACGGGAGGTGGTGGAAGAGCCGGGCGCCGAGCACGCTCAGCACGCCCTGAACGTCGAGGCTGAAGAAGTAGACGCCGGGCTCGCCGTCGTGGGTCACGTACGTCCGGAGGTTGAGTTCGGGGAGCCGGACGCCCCAGCCGGCCGGCGCCCACGTCGGTCGGACGTCGACGTTCGTCATCGGCACGACGGAGAGCCACGCGTCGCCGTCGTGGGTGTCCACGGTCAGCGCGTCGGGCACGTGGGCGTCGACGACGTCCGGGTCGACCGGCCAGTTCGCGAACAGCACGTGGCGCCACCCCATGTGGAGCGACGTCACCATTCGCCCGTCCCTCCTCCACTCGACGCGAACGAGCCCGCGGGCCCCCTCATCACTCGCTGCCTCCCGGTAGCGCCACGGGCTCGAAGGCCTGGAGCCCGAAGTACGTGTTCAGGACCGCGCCGAGCCCGACGACCGCGACGCCCAGCTGTACCAGCCCACCGACGTACGGGACCATGCCCAGCACTTCGAGCGCCAGGAGGAACAATCCGACGCCCGCGACTGTCGCGACGCGAGCGCGCTCGACCGGCAACCGCGTCCCGACGAGGTAGCCGAAGGCCAGCTGTCCGTACAGCACCACCAGCAACTCCGTTAGCAGGCCCACGATGCTGACCGGAATCAGGAGTATCGTGAACGCCATGTACACGAACAGCACGAGCAGGGTCGCGGCGGCGAGCGACCCGACCACGCCACTGACGAGCGCGTGGTCCGTGATTGCGGCGCCGACGTTCTCCAGGAGGACGGGGTGGCGGCCGGCGAGCCACCAGCCCGCGGCACCGAGCACGAGGAACTGCAGCAGGAAGCCGCCGACCCGCTGTGCGGAGGAGTTCGACGGGGCCGGCGCCTCGAACGCGGAGAGTCGACCGATGTCCGCGCCGCCGGCAATCGACGACTCCCCGGAGATGGTCTGGACGGTGCCGGTGACGGTCGCCCCGTCGACGACGGTGAGGTTCCCGGCGAGCAGCGTCACGTCGCCGTCGACCGTCCCCTCGATTCGCGCGGTCCCGCCGATGACGTAGACGTCCCCGCTCACGTCGGCGTCAGTCGGCACGGTCGTCGTCCCGCCGGCGACGACGTGGACGTCGTCGAGCGCTTCGACGCTGGCGTCGCCCTCGAAGGTCACCGACATCTCCTGGACGTCCCCGCCACCGACGGAGGCCAGCAGCAGGACGACCACCAGGAGCGGAATCGCCTCGGTCGGACTCACGCGGAGACACCCCCGTCACCGCGAGCGAGCGCGACCAGCCGGCGGCCGTACAGCCCGGCCGCGACGCCGGACAGCAACAGCAGCGAGAGCGCCTGCACGACGTTGAGGTGCGAGAGCAGCGTCAGGTCGGCCGCCTGGAAGTACAGCGCCAGCGCGGTGCTCGAGAACGTGGCGAGCCAGCCCGCGACGCCGATTCCGATGGCGGAGTGCGTTCCGACCGTCTCCGCGGTCGAGAGGTCCGGCCAGAGCGCGAAGTTCAGGGTCGTGTAGAAGCTCACGGCGACCGCGTAGAACGCCGGGTTGAGCGGGGACGACGCGCCGCCAGCGAGCGACGGAAAGGCGGCCGCCAGCCGCAGGTCGGAGGTGTAGAGCACGTGGGTCAGCGAGAACAGCGCGAACGTCCACAGGAAGATCCGGGACAGCGAGAAGTTCGCGTAGATGACGCCGGCCATCACCGCGCCGACGACGTGAGCGACCGCGATGAACAACCGCGTCGAGAGCGCGGGCGACTGCCAGGAGCTGAGCAGCAGCGTCGGCGTGTCGATGATGCGCAGGAACCCCAGGCTGTCGACGAAGAACACGCCGAACATGAGGGCCACGGGGACGACGAACGCGGCGCTCCGTGCGCGCACCGGCTCGGGGTGACTGAACCGCCCTCGCCCGAACTCGCGGTGCTGCGTCCCGAGTTCGGACAGCACGTCCTCTACCCGGTCGAGGCGACCGGACGAGAGGACGGCGAGGGCGAGCAGGCCGGGCACCATCGCGGCGACCATCACGCGACTGAACACGTCGACCGACCACGACAGCGGAACCGCGTTCGCGGCGAAGTACGCGACGGCCGTGATAGCGGCCGCGACGTACCCGCGGTCGGGGACCGGCACGAGGTCGACGGCCAGCGAGAACGAGACCGGGAATCCGACGCCGAGGCCGACCGACGCGGCCAGGACCCACGCGCCGAACGCGGGGACGGTCCGGATGCCGGGTGCGACGAGCGTGAGGACGAACTGGACACAGACTACGCCCAGGAGCAGTCGTAGCTTCGTCCGGAGGTCGGTGCTCCAGCCGCGGCGGTCCATCGTTACACCGGTCGCGACGGCGACGACGAGCGTGGAGAGGGCGAGCGCGGCCATCCACGCGGAGACGGCCGTCTCGGTCATCCCGACCAGCCGGGTGCCGAGGTCGATGAGGCCCAACTGGACGAACGTGATGTTGTAGTAGTAGCCGGCGACCATGAGCGCGACGAACAGCACGTACCCGAACACCGTCGGCCACCGGCGTTCTCGCACGTGTTCGAAGAGCTGCATGGCGGCTCTGCCCGTGTCGTTCGCGCGGTAACGGATAAAGACTGTGCTGCTCGCGCCGGCACACCCGGAGGTCGAGCAGCCACCCACTCCGGATTTCCTGTAGCGCTATCTGGTTTATCCCCTCGACCGGGGCCTCACTCGATGTCGCGGTCGCCGAGCATCAACAGCCACTGCTCGCCGTCGAAGACGTCGCGCTCGAAGCCGTTCTCGCCGTCACGGAACGACTTCACGACGTGCGTCGTGGGCGTCGAGAACCGCGACAGCAGGGGATTGTCGTCGGAGAGGAAGCCGCGCCGCTGGAGCACCGACGGATACGGGTCGGTCGACGCCTCCACGGCGTCGACGTCGAGGTCGTCGAGCACGGCGTCGAGCGCCGCTGCGAACGCCGGTGCGCGCTCCGGGATGGTGGTCATCGGCTGGACGTCGAGCAGGTAGCCGCAGGTCGCGTGTTCCGCCGCCGTGGCGACGACGACGGTCGCCACGGGTCTGTCCCCGCGGCGTGCAACGTACGTGGTCGTGTCCCAGCGGGGATTGTCGAAGCGCCACTCGACGAACGCCGGCTCGCGCGGGACGTGGACGGCGTCGGGCCGGGTCTCGGTGTACACCGTGTCGATGGCATCCGTGGCGACGCCCGCGACGCGCTCGACGTCGATGTCCGTCGGGGCGGACGCAAGCAGGTCTGCGGCGGCGAGACCCGCCTTGACCGCGGGACCGCCGAATCGGTCGAGCAGGCCGACGGCGTGCGAGTCGGCGGCCGCGGAGTCGGCCGCGACGCGTTCGAGGTCGTGGACACGGTACCGCGTGGACTGCGTGGAGACCGTCGTCCAGTCGAACTTCTCCAGCCCCGGGAGCAACGCGTCCGTCGGGAAGTTGAACAGGAGGTCCGTGCGGTCCTCGTACGCCGACAACAGCAGTTCGGTCATTCGCGTGAAGATGCCCCGTCGCTGGTGGTCCGGGTGGACGATCCAGTCGACCGGCTGGCGCGCGATGACGCGCTCGGAGCCGACCGCTAGCGGCATCGGGATGAGGGGTTCCGCGCCGACGAGCTCCCCCTCGCGTTCCGCGACGACCATCTCGATGCCGGCCGCGTACGGGTCGTCCAGGAACCGCCAGTCGAACCACGACTCGTCTCGCGACCGCTCCCAGACGTCCTCGTACAGGGCGAGGAATCCGTCGCGGTCGGACGGCTCGGCCAGCCGGACCTCGTAGGCCTCGTCCGCCGCGACGGATTGTCCTTGAGCCATGCCCCCTCCTCCGACAGTGGGATCTATTAGTGTGCGCCCGATAACTCGAGTTAACAGCCGCTTACCTGCCGATTCTGGACTCGGGCGGCAACTGGATTTATGCGGTTTCGCGACGAACGAACTGACATGAGCGACACCCCACTGAGTCTCGGACTCGGAGCCACTGTGTACACCGACGACGGCGAGTCACTGGGCACCGTCCGCGGCTTCGACGAGGACGGTTTCTACGTCACCACGCGGGATGGAATCGAGTCGCTGTCCATCGAGCACGAGCGCTCGGGCCACGAGTTCGGCGAAGCCGAGCTCATGTGGCGGTGCTCGGAGTGCGGCGAGATGGGGGCCCTGCGGGACTCGTTCCCGGAGGAGTGTCCGAGCTGCGGCACCGAGAAGGAGAACGTCTACTACTGGACGGAAGACTGAGGCGGGCGGGCCGAATTCAGAAGGGGGCCTGGGGGCCTTCGTCGTCGCTGGACTCCTCGCCGTCCTCCTCGCCGGGGAACGACGGGCTCATGCCGCCGCTGCCGCCCATGCCGGTGTCGGCGTGGACGGTGTCGATCTCGGGAATCTCCTTGGTCATCCGGGACTTGATCGCCTGGATCGTCATCGGGGAGATGCCACACCCCGAGCAGGCGCCGCCGAGCTGGAGGTCGACGACTCCCTCCTCGCGGTCGATGTTCTGAATGGCCGCCGTCCCGCCGTGCATCTGGATCTGCGGGAAGTTCCGACGGAGGAAGTTGTTGACGCGCTCCTCCAGGTCGCTCCCGTCCTGGCTCTCTGTGCTCATGCCATCGGGTTGGCGCTCACCCTGCTTAGGCCTTTTCGTCATCTGCGTCGCCGACGCCGAACTGGTCGCGCAGGTGCGCGCGGATGCGTTCGACGTGCTCGTCGAGCGCCCGCTGGCCGTACTCCTCCTCGAAGTCGATGCCCTCGATGCGGTCCAGCGGGTTCTGGGGGAGGTCGACGGTGAACGTGCCGTCCTCGTAGTGCGGCTCGCTCTCCGAGAGTACCATCTGGTCGATTGCGTGGACGAGGTCGCGGTCGTACTTGCCGTTCACGTCGTCGAACGCCCGCTTGTACGCGGTTTCGAGCTTCGGGAAGTAGTCGACGTACTTCTGCTCCTCGAACTCCTCGGCCGTCAGGTCGCTCATTGTCGCCGATTGGACGCCGCTGGACAAGTGCCCGTCGGTCGATATTTGGCCACTGCTCCGCCCATTCTATATCGCAACATGTGATTTACTGTCGGTGTGGTGGGGCCCCGTTGCCCGATGCAGGCTCGGCCGGTTCTTTGGCCGTGACGCTCGACACCGCCGGAATTCCGGACTCCGGGGTCGCTGCACCGCAGTAGCGCGTTGATCCACGGGGCTCGGTGGGTTCCTCGCCCTCTCCACCCGATACTAGCGAGGTCACGCGCGAACAGGGGCGTCCGACTTCGGGTCGAGCATCGGCCTCGACACTCCACGGTCCCGGCGGATTCTATCAACCTCGCCGCGCTTCACCCAAGTGGCGCGTGTACGCCTTCCGGAAGGGGGTGCCCGAGATCGCGCCGTTCGCTCCCTACGCGTCCCGCGACCTTGGCAGATAGTAACTACCATGGACTAGTGGGGGCTCGATACACCGGCAGCCGGTTCACCAATTCACGTTCCTCGTGGTGGCTCGCCCGACACCCGCTCGACGACCAGCCTTCGAGATGGAGTCCGAACCGGCTCCTCCAGGGTGGTCGCTCGGGAATCCCTGCTCTCGACGGCCGTCAGGTGTCCGCCCTCGCGGCCGGTACGCCCTCCAACCGCTGAGCCGGTCGCTGACTGCCGTTCGGGCCGTCAGCCGCTCGGAATCTCTGAGTCTGCTACAAAATCGCCATTCTGGGGGCGCTCAATCCGCCCCTCGGCAGTTCCCGCTATTCCGGGTGCAGCTACCCAACACCCGGAGATAAACTACATACTACGATACAGAATTGCGGGGGTGCGTGGTATCTCCGCCTCGACGCACTCCCCGCCAGCGAACGCTTTTGTGGCCGACCGTGGAGGTGTGCGTGTGACTGAACTGCCGGCCGTCGTCGACGGCCACAACGACAGCCTGCTCGCGCTCCGGCGGCTGGCCGCCGACCCGGCGGCGTTCCGGGACGGCCACCCCGAGGGCGACGTCGACCTGCCGCGGGCCCGCGACGGCGGCCTCGCGGCCGGCCTGTTCGCGGTGTTCGTCCCCTCGGAGGACCGATTCGGCCCCGAGAACGCCCGCAGCGAGACCGCCGACGGCTACCGCATCGAGCGCCCGCCCCCGCTGTCTCCGGCCGCGGCCCGCCGAGTCACCGACGAGATGCTCGACACGTTCGACGCGATCACTGGCTTCGACGGCGTCCGGAAGTGCACCACCGTCGAAGACCTCCAGGCCTGCGTCGACGGCGACGACTTCGGCGCCGTCCTCCACTTCGAGGGTGCGGAAGCGATTGCGCCGGACCTCTCGAACTTCGACGCGTACTACGACCGCGGGCTGCGGTCGCTCGGGCCGGCGTGGTCCCGCCCGACGCAGTTCGCCGACGGCGTGCCGTTCCGATACCCGAGCACGCCGGACTGCGCTGGCGGGCTCACTGACGCGGGCCGGCGGCTGGTCGAGCGCTGCGACGACCGCGGCGTGCTCGTGGACTGCGCGCACCTCGCCAGTGAGGGGTTCTGGGACGTCCACGACACCTCGACGAATCCGGTGGTCGTCTCGCACGCGGCCGCCCACGGGGTCTGCCCGCTCTCCCGGAACCTCACCGACGACCAGCTCGACGCGGTCGCCGACACCGATGGCGTCGTCGGGCTGACGTTCGCCGCGAACGCGCTCCGGCCGGACGGCGGGAACGACCCGGACGTGCCCCTCTCGGTGGTCGTCGAGCACGTCGACTACCTCGTCGACCGGATGGGCGTCGACCACGTCGCGCTCGGCTCGGACTTCGACGGCGCGACCGTCGTGGACTCGATCGGGGACGCCGCTGGAGTACGTGACCTGCTCGCGGCGCTCCGGGAGTCCGGCTACTCGCAGCGCGACCTCCGGATGCTCGCGCACGGGAACTGGCTGCGCGTGCTCGGTGCGGTCTGGGCGTCGTAGTCAGTCGTCCCGACGCACGTACACCGTCTTCTCCACTTCGGCGTGGCACTCGCCGTCGCCGTCCACCAGTTCGACGTCGTAGACGCGGTCGGTCGACTCACCTGGTGCGAGTTCCCGGAGTGCGGCGACCTCGTCGTCGGGCAGGTGGACGTCGGCGTACAGCGTCGACTCGCCGGGTTTCCGGAAGCGGACGTCGGCGGCTTTGTCCCAGACGGTGAAGCCGTCGCCGAGCCGGTGCCGCAGCAACACCACGTAGATGGGGTCGACGGCGCCGTAGATGCTGCCGCCGAAGGTGACGCCGAGGGGGTTCTTCGTGCGCCAGTTGTGCGGGAGCTTCACGCGAATGTGCGAGAAGTCACTCGCCAGGGAGACGACTCGCGCCCCCGTCGACCAGTACGAGGGGTAGTAGGAGAACCCGAGGCGGTAGAGTTCGGTTCGCAGGTCGGAGAGCGTCGGCAACACGTTCCGGGGTTGACGGGCGGTCGGAATAGGCGTTCCGTCAGTCGCCGCCTCGCTGCTCGGCGAGGATGTCGCTGGCGGCGTCGATGAACGCCTCCTCCTCTCCCTCCGGGACGGTGGCACCGGCAGCGACCTCGTGGCCGCCGCCGTCGCCACCGACCGCCTGCGATGCGTCCCGCAGCACGACAGAGAGGTCGACGCCGTCGTCGACGAGGCCGCCGGTCGCGCGCGCCGAGACCTTCACCGCCGGTTCGCCGCCCTCTTCGTCCTCCTTGTTCCCGAACGCGACGATGGGGCGGTCGCTCCGCGTGGCGTCCGAGCCGAGCGCCATCCCGGCGACGATGCCGACGATGGTCTCCCGGATGCGGTCCTCGGCGTGGAACCACTGGAGTTCGTCCTCGACGGTGACGCCCTCGCGCTCCACCCAGCCGAGGCCCTCCGAGAGGTTCCGACGGTGCTCGCGGAGGAGCTTCCGGGCTGCTTCCAGGGGTTCGCCGCGCTCGCCGAGGCAGACCGCGAGCCCGACGTCCGCGCGCTCGTAGCGCGCCGTGGCGTTCAGCAGCGTGGAGAACTCGCTGGCGTCCCGCAACTCGGTGCCGGGTGCCTCCTCGGTGAGCGTGTACGTCGTGCCGACGAGCTTCGTGACGTCGTCGCCGGAGACGCCGTTCCGGACGGCGCGCTTGACGAGCGCGCTCACGACCGTCTGGCGTTCGTCGCGGCTCAAATCCGCCCACGTCCGCCAGTCGCCGCCGTCGTGGAGGTCCAGGTCGAGGCCGTCGAGGAACCGGATGGCGCCCTGGCCGTCGTTCGTGATGCCGGGGACGTACACCTCGCTGGCGTACTCCAGCAGTTTGGGGAGCGGACGGGTCTGGGTGCCGTACAGCGCCAGGTCCTTCGCGGTGTCCAGCACGCCGGCTTCGACGCCCTCCTCGGCGATTCTCGTGTTCGCGCCGATGAGTTCGCCGTCGACGGTCTGGCGGTCGCCGACCGCACCGACGACGGCGAGCGCGGCGAGGTCCGTGGCGTCCTCGCCGAGCAGTGCGCGGGCGAGCACGTAGCTCGCGCCCGCGCCAGAGAGCTCCTTCCCGCCGTCGACGCCCTCCAGAAGCGGGTTCAGGTGGTACTCGGTGTCGGCGTCGGCGGGCTGGTGGTGGTCCGCGATGACCGGCGTGAAGTCGCCGGCCGCTTCGTGCTCTGTGATGATGTCGAGTTGGCCGCTCCCGAAGTCCGTGAACAGCATCGTGTCGTGGTCGTGGGCCGCGATGCCCGCGATTTCGTCCTCGTCGAGCTGTTTCGAGAAGACGACGTCGTGGGGAATCTCGGCGCGTTCGAGGGCGGTGGACGCGACGCCCGCGCTCGTCAGACCGTCGGCGTCGATGTGGGAGGCGAGCAGGACGCTGTCGGCTGATTCGATGGCGTCAGCGCAGGCCGCCGCGCGCTCGTCGAGTTCCGGGACGGGGCCGTCCATCACTCTGGGGTTGCGCGCCACCGCGTAAAAACTCCGGGCTACTCCAGGACGGCCCGCGCGAGTTCCTCGAAGCCCGCGTCGTCGGGCACGACGTCGACGTCGATGTCGTGGGATTCAGCCGTCTCGGCGGTCGGCGGGCCGATTGCGCCCACCGTCGCCTCGGCCAGCGCCGCGCGCGCCTCGCGTTCGACGCCGCGCTCGCGGGCGGCCGCCAGCCAGTGCTCGACGGTCAGCGAGGACGTGAACAGCGCCGCGTCGAGGTCGCCCTCGACCGCGAGTTCGGCGGACTCGCCCGCGCCTGCGGGCCGCACGAGTTCGTAGAGGACGGTCTCGTGGACGAAGGCGCCGGCGTCGTCGAAGCCGTCGGTGAGCACCGGGGAGCCGTGGTCCGAACGCGCGACCTCTACGCGCGCGCCGTCGACTGCGTCACCGAGTTCGTCGACGAGGCCCGCGCTCGTGTACTCCTCGGGCACGCGGTCGACGGTCCAGCCCGCCTCGCGGCAGGCGTCGGCCGTCGCCGGCCCGATGGGCACCAGGGTCGCGTCCCCTGGCGTCCACCCCTCGGCCGCGGCGAGTTCGACGCCGGTCTTGCTCGTCACGACGACGAACTCGGCGTCGCTCCGGGGGACGGCGCCCGTCGGCTCGACGGCGAGCATCGGGTCCGGCACCGGCTCCGCGCCCAGTTCTTCGAGGAGCGCGACGGCGTCCGCGAGGCGCTCGTCGTCGGGGCGGAAGACGGCGACGTTCATTCGCTCACCTCCCCGTCCGCCGCTTCCTCCGCCCACAGCCCCGCGACGCCGCCGACGACGGTCACGGCGGGCGGCTCGATGCCGGCCTCGTCGCGGGCGTCGACGATGGTGTCGAGGGTGCCGGTGGCGACCTGCTGGCCGGGCCGCGTCCCCTTCTCGACGAGCGCGACTGGCGTCTTGGGGTCCATGCCGGCCTCACGGAGTGCCTGCGTGTAGTCGGGGAGCTTCCCGACGCCCATCAGCACGACGATGGTCCCGCCGGTGTCGGCGAGCGCCCGCCAGTCGACGGCGGACTCCTCCTTCTCGGGGTCTTCGTGGCCCGTGACGAACGAGACGCTGGAGGCGTGGTCGCGGTGCGTGACGGGGATGTCGGCGGCCGCGGGCGCCGCGACGGCCGACGTGATGCCGGGCACCACCTCAAACTCGATGCCGTGCTCGGCGAGGTACTGCATCTCCTCGCCGCCGCGGCCGAAGACGAACGGGTCGCCGCCCTTCAGCCGCACCACGTCGGTGCCTTCCTCGGCGAGTTCGACGAGCCGGGCGTTGATCTCGGACTGCGAGGTGCGCTCGCCGCCCGCGCGCTTCCCGACGTCCTCGCGCTTCTCGGCGGGGATGGACTCCAGGATGTCGGGCCCCGGGAGCTTGTCGTGCAGCACCACGTCCGCCTCCTCCAGGAGCCGTTTGGCTTTCACGGTCAACAGCTCGGGGTCGCCGGGGCCGCTGCCGACGAGGTAGACGGTTCCGGGCATCTCAGGTCTCCCGTCGGGCTTCCTCGACGAGGTCCGCGGCGCCCCGCTCCCGGAGGTCGGCGGCCAGTTCGCGGGCCTCCGCCGCGTAGTGCGCGGCGTCGAGCTCCCGGGTCTCGCCGACCTGCTCGCTGCCGTCCCGGCTGAACACCTGGACCGCGGTGCGCACGATGTCGCCCTGGACGAGCGCGTGCACGCCGATGGGTGCGATGCAGCCGCCGTTCAGCTCTTCGAGGACGACGCGCTCGGCAGTCACCTCTACCCGGGTGCGGACGTGTTCGAGCGCGTCCCGGAGGTCCTCGACCACGTCGCTGTCCCGGCGCGCCGTCACGCAGAGCGCCGCCTGCCCGGTCGCCGGCACGTGCGTGTTCGTCGGTAGCTCCTCGATGCCGACGTGGTGCAGCAGGCCGACGCGGTCCAGGCCGACGCGCGCCATCACGAGCGCGTCGTACTCCACGTCGGGGTCGCGTTCGAGCGCGCCCTGCTGGAGCGGCGACAGCGACGCGAACCACTCCTCGACGGACTGGTCGAACTCGCTGTTGCCGCTGCCGTCGGCATTCTCGGTGTCGCCGCCGCTCTCCCCGTCGCGCTCGTTCTCGAGGTTCTCGACGCCGGCCTCCACGTCCGCGCTGTAGTCCCCGCGGCGCTGCTCGCGGGCGTCCTCGGACTGCTGTACTTTCTCGGCCTCGGTGCGGCGCTCGTGTTCCGCCTGGAGCCCCGGCGCCAGCAGCTTCTCGACGCGCGTGTCGACGTTCCCTCGGATGGGTTCGACCTCCAGGTCGGGGCGGTGGGCCTGTACCTGAGCGCCCCGCCGCAGGCTCGCCGTGCCGACGACGCTGCCCGCCGGGAGGTCCTCCAGGCGCGTGCCGTCAGGCGTCACGAGCACGTCCGCGGGGTTCTCGCGGTGCGGGACGGCCGCGACCACGAGGTCGTCGGGCACGTCGGTCGGCACGTCCTTCATCGAGTGGACGGCGGCGTCCACGTTCCCGTCGAGGACTTCCTCGTCGAGCGCGCGCACGAACGCCCCCGTCTTCCCGAGTTCGTTGACGAGCGCGTCCGTCACGCGGTCGCCCTCCGTCTCCACCTCCACGAGTTCGACGTCGTGGCGGTGGTCTTCGAGGGCCGACTGGACCTCGCCGGCCTGCCGGAGCGCGAGGTCCGACCCTCGTGTCGCGAGCCGAATCTGACTGCTCATGTCTCGAACTCCGCGCTCCCGCTTGAAACCCCCTGCGTTCCCGGCCGCCTACCGGACGGTCTCGTTCCCGCCGAGTTCGGCGCGCCACTCCCGGAACGACGACGGCATCGCGACGACATCGCGGCGCTCGCGGACGTACCGGACGGCGAGCCAGGTGCCGCCGACGACGGCCGCTGCGACCAGCAGCGTCCCGAGCGGGTCGGGCTCGCGGACGTTCCCGCTGCCCTCGAAGAACAGGTAGATACCGGCGACGAGCACGAGGTCGACGGCAGCCCCTATCTGGGGCGTCGAGGCTGCGACCTGGGGCAGTTCGCCGCCCGCGTTCCGGACGGCGCGCCCGTCCATGTGGGCGGCCAGCGGCATCGCGAGGTAGACGACGAGCGCCGGGACGCCGAGCGCGACGGCCGGAATCGAGACGACGGCGCTGGTCGCGGACGCGCCCGCCTCGGGGACGACAGCGACCACCACCGCTATCCAGAGCGCGCTCGCCGCCCAGAACGCGGTCACGAGGGGGACGGCGGCGACCCAGTACCACCACCGGGACCGGACTCGGAGTTCGCTCACGGTCGCCCTATGGACTCGTGCCTCTTGTATAGGTAGTACACGGCGAGGGGCACCTGGAGCGGCTGGGCGACGACGCCCGCGAGTCCGACGAGCCCGTACAGCGCCGGGTCGGGCTGCCAGTCGCCGCGCGCGTCGGCGACGGCCTCGGCGTCGAGGTAGATGGCGACCGGGAACGCCAGCGACAGCACCACCCCGGCCGCCACCAGGAGGAGCGCGAGGCCGACGAACCCGAGCGCGCCGAACCCGAAGCCCAGGCCGGGCATTCCGCCCATGTGGCCCACGCCGGCGCCCGTGAGCGCGAACGCGAACGCGACGAGACCGAACGCGAAGCCGAGGACCGTGGACGCCACCCAGTACAGCGGGACGGCCGCCACCCAGTACCACCACTTCGAGTCGACGCGCGCCGCCGCGTCGCCGGCTCTGGTGTCGGCACCGGTGTCGCGGCCGCCGGAAGCAGGGCCGTCTCCGCCCGGTGAGCCGACCTCACCGCTGTCGTCGTCAGTGTCGGGGACCATGTCGTGGAATTCGAAACGCCGAGAGAAAAAGCCGCCGGCCTGCCGAGTCGCTGCCCGCCTCAGACCGCGTTCCGGTAGGCTTCGAGGGTGCGCTCGACGTCCTCGGCGGTGTGGGCGTACGAGACGAACTGGGACTCGAACTGGTTCTGGGAGAGCAGGATTCCCTCGTCGAGCATCTGCGGCCGGAAGACGCGGTTCCAGCGGTCGATGGCGGCGTTCCCGACGTCGCCGGCGTTCGTCGGGCAGGCGTCGTGGCGCTCGCAGTCGGGGTCCTGCCGGCAGCCCGCCGAACACGGCCCGGACTGCGCGCTGCCGCCGCGCGTGAACACGACCTTGAAGAGGCTGTCGCGGCCGACGACGGTGTACTCGGGCGCCTGCTCGGCGACCACCTCGGTCAGGCCCTCGCGGAGCTTGTCGCCCAGACTATTCACGTGCTCGTAGACGTCGTTCTCGGCGGCGTACTGGAGGGTCTCCAGGCCCGCCGCCATCGTGACGGGGTGGCCGGAGAACGTCCCCGCCTGGAAGACGTCGCCGGTCGGCGTGAACTCCTCCATCACGTCGGTTCGGCCGCCGATGGCGCCGACCGGGAAGCCGCCGCCGACGATCTTCCCGAACGTCGTGACGTCGGGCGTGATGCCGAACTCGGACTGCGCGCAGCCGAGGCCGCCGACCCGGAAGCCGGTGATGACCTCGTCCCAGACGAGCAGCGCGCCGTGGTCGCGGGTGAGGTCACGGAGCGTCTCGTGGTAGCCCTCGACCGGCTCCACGATGCCCTTGTTCGCGAGGATGGGTTCGACGAGTACGCAGGCGATGTCGTCGCCGTGCTCCTCGAAGACGCGCGTGGCCGCCTCGGCGTCGTTGAACGGCACCGGAATCGTGTGCTGGGCGAACTCCGGCGGGATGCCCGCAGAGGAGGGCCCGCGGTGGTCGGCGTCGCCCTCGACGAGCGTGGACTCCTGGGCGCCGTGGTAGCCGCCCTGCATCACGACGATCTTGTTCCGGCCGGTGTAGCCGCGGGCGAGCCGGACCGCCGACGTGGTCGCCTCCGTCCCCGAGTTCACGAACCGCACTATCTCCACACTCGGGACGTGGCGCGCGACGAATTCGGCGTGTTCGACCTCCAGTTCCGTCGGCACGCCGTACATCGGGCCCTCGCTGGCGCGGCGCTGGATGGCGGACTCGACTGGCTGTGGGAGGTCGTGGCCGAGCAGCAGCGGGCCGAGCCCCATCACCCAGTCCACGTACCGGTTCCCGTCGGCGTCCACGACGTGGCCGCCGTCGCCCGACTGCGCGAACGTCGGGTACGGCTGCGGGGCGGCGCGCACGGTGGAGTTCACGCCGCCGACGAGCACGTCGAGCGACCGGTCGTAGAGCTCCCGGGACGTCTCGCGGTTCATGCTCCGGGGTTGGGCCGGTCCCCGAAAATAGGTGTCGGGTCACTCGTTCGGCGCGCTCGCCTCGCGCTCGCGTTCCTCACCCCGGTCGGGAGTTCCCCGGGTGAGGAACTGCCCGTAGAGGCCGAGCGAGACGTTGAGGACGTACGTTCCGGCGACGGCGACTGCGGCGGTCCCGACGCCCGCCCCTTCGCCCTGGGCGACCCACCAGAACGCTGCGAAGACGACCGCGGTGCGGGCGGCGAAGAGGGCGACGTACCCGGGTCCGTGCTCGCGTTCGGGCGCGGCGGCCGTGCCGACCACGAGCGCGCCGGCGACGAGGGGACTGTCGGGGAACGCGACGAGCGGGAGTGCGTACACGAGGACGGTCCGGGGCACCAGCAGCAGTGCGAAGAACGCCCGGTCGACCGTCGTCTCGGCCGCCTCGTAGGGGTCGAAGGATTCGGTCCGGAGGTCGAGGCGGCCCACGACCCCGGCCATCGCGTAGTGCGGCACACCACGACGAGGTACGTCACGACGAACGCCTCCCTGGTCGGGGCGAGCCGGCCGGCGTCGAACCCGGCGGCGGCGAGCGTGGCGACTGCGCCGGCCGCGAGCAGCCACCTGACGGCGTAGTACAACCGCGCGGCGTCGACGGTCGGGGTGTCGACGGTCCGGATCCAGTACTCGGATGCGCCGGCGGCGACGACGAACCAGGCGAGCGCGGGGAGAGCGACCGGGGGGAGGGCGAGGGCTGCCATCGCCGGACGTGTCGGCTAGCTGTACTTAAATCTGTGCGCGCTCGGCGTCCCGGTGGTCTTCGGCGTCGGTGCTCAGCGTCGTGAGGGCGTCGTAGCCGACTCGCGCGGCGACGACTGCGAGCAGGCTGCCTGTGTGCGCGAACGCGGCGGCGATGGCGACGCCGAGCGCGGCCACCTGGGCGACCTGTGCTTTGCTCAGCCCCGGCGCCCGGAACGCCGTGAACGCCGCCGCGGAGACGGCGACGGCGGCGAGGTCACTGCCGGTCAGGGCGGTCACTCGGGTCAGCAGGTAGCCCCTGAACACCAGTTCCTCGGCGACGCCGGTGCCGACGACGAGCGCGAGCGCCCTGCTTCGGGGGAGGGCGAGCAGTGCGCGCGTCGCCGGGTCGATTCCGCGCCCCGTCTTCCGCATCGCCAGCCCGGTGACGATGCCGGTGAGTCCGACGGCGACGAACGCGAGCGCGGCCGACGGCGCGAACTCACCGACCGGCGGGTCGTTCAGCGACGCGAGCCCCGCGCCCTCGGCGACGAAGAGCCACGCGAGCACGCCCGCGACGAGCAGCCAGAGGCGGCCCTGCGCGCGCCGGAACGTCGCCCAGTCGTACTCGTCCGGCGTTCCGCGGGTCGCGAGTGCGGCCAGCACGGCGAGCACCAGCGCGACGCCGCCGGCTTCAGCGAGCACGCACACACCTCGGAGTCGAGTGCACGGCGCACACGTGGGAACGCCGGGACGAAAAAGCGGCGGCTGGTCTCGGGGCCTGCGAACTCCGCGACTCGTCTCGGCTCTCAGGCGGTGAACACGGGCACGTCCAGCGAGCCGATGGTCCGGTTCGTAATCGAGCCGAGCAGCGGCTTGTCGGGGTCCGAGCGCCCGCGCTTCCCCATGACGACGAGGTCGATGTCGTGCTCGTCGACGTACTCGCGGATGGCCTCGACGGGCGTGTTCGACTTCACAGCCGTGACGCAGGGGACGCCAGCCTCGTCGGCGAGCGCCTCGACGCTGGCGACGTACTCCTCGCCTTTCTTCTGGATGCGCCGGCGCGTCTCGCCGATGTCGCTGGGTACCGCGACGTAGTCGGCGTCGCCCATGTCCATCGCGTACAGCACGTGCAGCGTCGCGCCGTTCCGTCGCGCGAACTTGATCGCCTGTTTCGCGCCCCTGCGGGCGGCCTTGCTGCCGTCGGTCGGAACGAGGATGTCGTCGAAGTCCTCCGGTTCGTCCATAGGCTAGCGACGCGCCTCGGGCTATTGGTTAGCGAGTGCATTCGCGGTCGGCGCCCGGGCGGGCCGCCGGGAAACGCCGGCTTACAGCGACTCCGCGACGCTCTCCGCGAAGTAGGTGATGATGAGGTCGGCGCCGGCGCGCTTGATGGACAGCAGGCTCTCCCGGGCGACCGAGTCGAGGTCCAGCCACCCTTTCTCGGCGGCGGCGTGCAGCATCGCGTACTCGCCGGAGACGTTGTAGGCGGCGACGGGGTGGTCGAACTCGCGGCGCACGTCCGAGACGATGTCGAGGTAGGGGAGCGCGGGCTTGACCATCAGGACGTCCGCGCCCTGCTCGACGTCCAGGGCGACCTCCCGGCTCGCCTCCCGGCGGTTCGCGGGGTCCATCTGGTAGTGCCGGCGGTCGCCGAACGCGGGCGCGCCGTCGGCGGCGTCCCGGAACGGGCCGTAGAACGCGGACTCGTACTTCGCGGCGTAGCTCATAATCGGCACGTCCGAGAAGCCCGCGTCGTCGAGGGCCTCCCGAATCGCGCCGACCATCCCGTCGGTCATCGAGGAGGGCGCGACCATCTCGGCGCCCGCCTCGGCGTGCGAGACGGCGGTCTTCGCGAGCAGGTCCAGCGTCTCGTCGTTGTCCACGGTGAGGTCCGGGGCTTCGGCGGCGTGGTCCTCTACGACCCCGCAGTGGCCGTGGCTCGTGTACTCGCAGAGACAGACGTCGGTGACGACGTAGGCGTCCGTCTCGCTCGTGACGCGCCGGGTGGCTTCCTGGACGACGCCGTCCTCGGCGTACGCCCGGCTCCCGGTCTCGTCCTTGGACTCGGGGATGCCGAAGAGGATGACGGCCTCCACGCCCGTCGCCAGGACTTCCTCCACCCGGGCGACGGCGTCGTCGAGGGGGACGCGCTCGTGGCCGGGCATCGACTCGATGGGCTGGCGCTCCTCGGTCGTCGCGTCGACGAAGACGGGCGCGACGAGGTCCGAGGCCGACAGGCTCGTCTCGGAGACGAGGCCGCGGACGCCGTCCCGGCGGAGGCGCCGGGGGCGGTGCGTGAGGTCCATACCGACTCCTCCGGGCGGCGCGCCAAAAGGGTTCGCGGAAGCGACGCCGGGGGCCGCTACTTCGAGGTGGCGGGCAGCGCCACGGCCGCGGAGGGCCCGAAACCCCCGGCAACCCCTGCCGCCTGCGGGGAATCCGCAACCGCCTTGACGGGGCTGGCCCACCCGCGAGTGTGGACCGGGACCAACTGCAGTTCTACTCGCTGTACGTCTCGCGGTTCGCCGGCGGCTTCGGGTTCAGCGCGCTCGCGCTCCTCCTCCCGAAGTACGCCAACGAACTGGTCGCCTCCGACCTCATGATCGGGCTGTTCTACACGGGGTTCACGGCGACCCAGGCGCTCGTCGTCGTCCCGCTCGCGTGGGCGGGCGACCGCTACGACAAGCGCGCCATCTTCCTCGGCCTGCTCGGCTTCGGCGTCGCCGTCTCCCTCGCGTTCACGCTCGTCGAGACGTCCTGGCAGCTCGTCGCCGTCCGGGGCGGCCAGGGCATCCTCGCCACCGGCATGGGGCTGTTGAGCCTCTCGCTGGTCGGCGAACTCGCCTCCAGGGGCACGCGCGCGAACTACATCGGGAAGGCCAACGCCTGGCGGTTCGCCGCCTCTCTGTTCGGGTTCGCGGCCGCCGGTACCCTCTACGACCGCTACGGCTTCGAGCCCGTGTTCTACGTGCTCACCGTGCTGTTCGTCGTCGCGTTCGTCGCGGTCTGGTTCCTGCTCGACGCCGACGACACCCGCATCAAGGGGTTCCCGTTCAGCGACCTCGCCGTCAACCGCCGCATCCTCACGCTCACCAGCTTCCGCGCGCAGTACGCCGTCGCCGTCACCCTCGTCCGGTCGTGGGTCGCCGTCTACGCCGGCCTCGAAGCCTCACGGGGCGGCCTCGCGTACACCGGCGTCGTGCTCGCCGTCGTGCTCAGCGCGGAGAAGTTCACGAACATGCTGTTCCAGCCGTTCACGGGCCGGCTCTCCGACCGCTTCGGCCGCTCGCTGTTCGTCGCCGTGGGCGGCGCCGGCTACGGCGCCGTCGCGATGCTCGTCCCGTTCACGCCCGCCGTCGGGAACGCGCTCGGGCTGGCGGCCTCGGCGCCGCTCCTCGGCGACCTCTCCCCGGCGTTCCTCCCGCTGCTCGCGGTCAACGGCCTGCTCGGCGTCGCCGACTCCTTCCGGGAGCCAGCGAGCATGGCGCTGTTCGCCGACGAGGGCATCGACGGCGAGGGCGTCGCCTCCTCGTTCGGCATCCGGGAGCTCGTCTGGCGGCCCGGCAGCGTGCTCGCGCCCGTCCTCGGCGGCTGGCTGATGTCCCAGTACGGCATCGAGTGGGCGTTCTACGTCGGCGGCGCGTTCGCGCTCACGGGCGTCGCCACTTTCGTCGCGGTGCTCGTGCGCTCGCACGGCGCCGAAGCCCTCACCGAGTGGTAGCAGATCTCTCGGTTCGCCGAGTGAAATCCCCTTCAGCGAACACCTAACTCCCCGCACGTGCGTGCATCGAGTATGCCCGGAGCGATGTTCGCGGCCGGGGACTCCGTCGCCCTCCACACGGTCGAGGACGAGGACCTGGAGTTCCTCGCTGCCGCTCGGAACGACCCCGCGATTCGACGGCCGCTGACGGTGAACAGACCTTCGAACGGCGAGCAGGTCCGCGAGTTCTTCGAGAACGCCATCTCGGAGGACGACAGCGCGAGCTTCCTGATCTGCGCCGACGGCGACGACGACGACGAGCCCGAGGCCGTCGGGTCGGTGGTGCTGTTCGACGAGGACGAGACCGCCGGCACCGCCACCCTCGCGTACTGGGTGGTGCCCGACGAACAGGGCAACGGCTACTGCACGGAGGCCACGGCCCTGCTCTGCGAGTACGCCTTCGGCGAACGGCGCCTGAACAAACTGCGCGCGGACGCCCTCGCGACGAACGACGGCTCCCGGCGCGTCCTCGAGAAACTCGGCTTCGTCGAGGAGGGCCTGCTGCGCGAGGAGAAGTACGTCTACGGCGAGTACGTCGACGTCCACCGGTACGGCCTGCTCGCCGACGACTGGCGGGCGGCCGCGGATACGGAGGTGTCGGGCTGATGCCGGGGCCCGTGTTCGCCGAGGGCGACACCGTCACACTGCGCACCATCGAGGAGGCGGACCTCGACTTCCTCCAGCGCGGCCGCAACCACCCCGAGGTCCGCCGCCCGCTGACCGACGCCGACCCCCGGAACGGCGAGCAGATTCGAGAGTACTTCGAGAACAGCGTCTCGAACGACGACGGGTTCGGATTCCTCATCTGTACAGAGGCGGAGGACGGCGACGACGACCCGACGCCGGTCGGCACCGTCCACGTCCCCTGGATTCGGTCCCGGGAGGGCGTGGGGATGCTGATGTACTGGGTGCTGCCGGAACACCAGGGCAACGGCTACGTCACGGAGGCCACCGAACTGACACTGGACTACGCCTTCGAGGAGCGCCGGCTGGCGAAGGTGTTCGCGCACGTGCTCGTGCCGAACGAGGCGTCCTGGCACGTCCTGGAGAAACTCGGCTTCCAGCGCGAGGGCCGCCAGCGCAAGGAGTCGTTCGTCGACGGCGAGCGCGTCGACTCCTACCGGTACGGGCTGCTCGCGGAGGAGTGGCTGGAAACATCGGGTCCCTGACTGAAAGGCGTTTCAGCGAATCTATAACGCCCGTCGGCGTCTGGGTCGGGTATGCCCGGACCAGCGTTCGCGGAGGGCGGCTCGGTCTCCCTCCACCCCATCGAGGACGAGGACCACGAGTTCCTGCAGCGCTACCGAAACCACCCCGACGTGCGCGTACCGCTGACCGATACCCGAATCCGGACGCTCGACGACGTCGCGGAGTCCGTCGAGGACTCGGACTACCGCTTCCTCATCTGCGTGGCCGACGAAGATGGCGACCCGGAGCCGGTCGGCGAGGTGGCGTTCGCGTGGGTCCACCAGGAGGGCGAACGCGGCGCGCTGATGTACTGGGTCGCGCCCGACCACCAGGGCAACGGCTACGTCACCGAGGCCACCGAACTGTTCCTCGACTACGCCTTCCGTGAGTGTGGCTTCCACAAGGTGGCCGCCCGGGTGCTCGTCTCGAACGAGGCCTCCGCGCACACGCTGGAGAAACTCGGCTTCGAGCGGGAAGGGCGCCGACGGGAGGCAGCGGTCATCGACGGCGAGTACGAGGACATGTTCACGTACGGGCTACTCGCCCGCGAGTGGCTGGACGGCTGACTACGCGCCGTCGAAGGCGACCCGGCGGACCGAGGTGAGGAACTCCGCCAGCGACTGCGTGACCCGCGCGTCGAGTTCGACGAGCATCCCGCACTGACTGCCGTCGCCGGTCGGCCGCAGATGCATCACGGCGGCCTCGTCCCGGATCTGGATGCTCGCGCGCTCGCGGCCGAGTGTCCCCCAGTGGTCGCCGTCGGGGCTCGCAGTCGCCGCGCGGACGGACTCGTGGATGGCGCCGAAGCGCTCCTCGACGGCGGCGCCGAGGTCGCTTCGCGCGTACCTGACGTCGAGGTCGGCGCCGTCGTACACCGCGAGCCCCCGGAGGCCGTCCTGGGCGCGGTCGTGGACGTACGCCTGGACCTCGCTCGGTCTGAGTGTCGCGTCTGCCATACCACTCGTGTTGCATCACTTACTAAAAACAGTTCGGTCGGGCTACAGGAACCCGACCGGCAGCCGCCCGGGCAGACCGCCATCCGGTCGTCCGGCGACGTGGCTGCAGTGGCCGAAGCCGACGAACACCGGCGCGGTCTGCCCGCCGAAGAGCGGTTGGGTGTGTGACGGGACAAGATGTTTCTCGGTTCTCGTCGTAGCACGCGGCATGCACACGGACGTCGACAGCGTGCTGGCGACGGTGGTGGAGCAACTCGCAGAAGCCGGTGGCGCCGGGTCGGTGTACGGCGCCCCCGTCGAGCGCGACGACCGCACCGTCATTCCGGTGGCGCGCGTCGCCTGGGGGTTCGGCGGTGGCGCCGGGAGCGAGGCCGCTGACGCCGAGGACGACAGCGAGGACGGAGCGGGCGACTCGGCGGGCGAGGGCTACGGGATGGGCGGCGGCGTCTCGGCGTCACCCGCGGGCGCGCTCGAAATCACGGACGACGGCACGCAGTTCGTCCGCTACGGCAGTCCGAAGAAACTGGTCGCCGTCGCGCTGGTCGCGTTTCTCGCTGGCGTCCTCCTCGGCCGGCGGTAATCGAGAGCGACCGCGGCCGGCGTCGGTCCCACCGCGAACGACGGCCGTCAGTCCGCCGCGGCCGACGTCGCGCCGACGTCCTCCACGCCGTGTTTCGCCTCGATGGCCTCCACGAGCAGTTCGGTGACGTCCGTCACCTCGATGTCGTCCTCGAAGCCGCCGGTCTTCCGGCCGTCCTCGTACATCGTCATGCACATCGGACACGCGACGACGAAGCGGTCGACGGCGGAGCCGGCGTCGGTGTCTTCGAGGGCCTCCCGGAGGCGCTCCTCGCTGGGCTTCGAGTCCTCCTCGAAGTCCATCCAGAGGCCGCCGCCGCCGCCACCGCAGCAGAAGGAGTCGCTGCGGTTCCGCGGCATCTCGTCGAGCGTGACGCCCGTGGCGCGCACGACCTCGCGGGGCGCCTCGAACTCGCCGTTGTACCGGCCGAGGTGGCAGGGGTCGTGGTACGTGACGGTGTCGTCGAGTTCCGTCCCGGAGAGACCGAGCGCGCCCTCGTTCACGAGGCCCTCGACGACCTGCGTGTAGTGGTAGACGGAGTCGGCGTTCTCGAAGCCGAACTGGTCGTACTCGTTGCTGAACGTGTTGTACGAGTGGGGGTCGGTGCAGACGACCTTGTCGTAGTCACAGGACTCGAAGGCCTCGATGTTCTCCTCGGCGACCATCTCGAAGAGCCCCTCCTCGCCGACCCGGCGGATGTCGTTACCGTCGTTCTGCTCGTCCTCGTAGAGGATGCCGTAGTCGACGCCGGCCTCCTCGAAGACCTTCGCGAGCGAGCGCGCGACGTGCTGGTTGCGCTCGTCGTAGCTCGGGTAGTCGCCGACGTACCAGAGGTACTCGGCGGACTGCTCGCGGGCGTCCGGCACCTCGAAGTCGAGTTCCTCCGTCCAGTCGGGGCGCTTCCGGTCGGGGTCGCCGAAGGTGTTGCCCTTCTGGAAGACGTTCATCACGGCGTCCTCGACGTTCTTGTTCATCTGGCCGGACTCCGTGAGCCGGCGGTTCATCTCCGTGAACTGCGTGACGTGCTCGATGTCGACCGGGCACGCGTCCATGCACGCCATACAGGACATGCAGGACTCCATCGTCTCCGCGTCGATGACGGAGGTGCCGCCGTCCGCGACGATGTCGACCTCATCGCGCTCGCCGTGCGCGAGGTCCTCGCGGTAGTTCTTCAGGTCGAGGATGACGTCGCGGGGGTCCAGCGGACGACCGGAGGCCTTCGCCGGACACACCGACGAACACCGGCCGCACTTCGTGCAGGCGTCGTGGTCGAGTAGCTGTTTCCAGGAGAAGTCCTCGATTTCCGAGGGACCGATCTCCTCGGGGCTCGCGTCCTCGGGCACGCGGGGAAGCCGGCGGCCGGCGTCCTCGTCGCGCGCCACGAGGTTCGCGTAACTCGATATCATGTGGAACGGCTTCGCGTGCGGTACGGTCGCGATGAACGCCAGCGCGAGCAGCGAGTGGCTCCACCACACCACGGGGTAGGCGGCGGCCGCCCCGCTCGCCCCGACGCCCGCGAGTTCGAGGAGGTCGGCGACGAACCAGCCGACGAACGAGACGGTCTCGAAGTCCGGCCGGCCGGTGCCGAGGATGCGGATGCCCTCGGTGACGTAGCCGCCGACACCGAGGCCGAACAGCGTCCAGACGAACAGGCCGTCCTCGGCGCTCGTGTGCTTCCCCCAGAGCCGGCCGGTGCGCGCCCAGTACCGGCGGTAGAGCGCGACGCCGACGCCGACGACGAACAGCAGCCCCATCGCGTCCATCACCAGCGAGTACGCCAGGTAGAAGTCGCCGACGAAGAACGACTCCTGGCCGAGCGCCTTCGTCCAGACGTCCATGTCGATGGCGAGGATGGTCGTCCCGATGAGCAGCGTCAGGAAGCCCCAGAGGATGAACGTGTGCATGAGGCCGGCGACCAGGTCGCGGTCGAACTGCTTCTCGTTCGACGCGACGAGTTTCGCCGCCGACACCACCCGACCGGGGAGATTCGACAGCCGCTCGGTCGGGTCCTCGCTCCCGTTCGCGTACGTCGCGAACCGGTGGTAGACGCCGTACAGGAAGAGGACGATGGCCATGGCCGAGAGCCCGTAGAACACGGCCTCGCCGACGTGCCCGATGCGCCAGAACGTGGGGCGGGTCGTCTCGCCCCCCGCCTGCGCCAGCACGGTCCAATACATACCCGTATCCCCGGCGAGGATTCGCATAAAGGTTGTCAACCGGGAGACCACGCGCCTGCGGTTTCTTTCAGACGGGCGCGAGGGGGAGGACCGGAACGACCGCAGCCGCGGCGAGCGCGAGCGCGCCGCCGGTCGCGAGCCAGTCGCGGCGCGCGTACGCTAGCGGCGGGCTCGTGGGGTTCCAGGCGAAACACCGGGCGCGGAGCGCGACGGCGAGCCGGTCGGCCCGCGAGAGCGCGCGCCCGAGCCCGCCCACCCCGACGAGGCGGATGCGTTCGCGCAGCGACTGCTCGCTCCCGAGCCGGGCGTTCACGGCGTCCCGACGCGAGCGGAGGTCGCCCTGGAGCACGGGGAGAAAGCGGAAGACGAGCGCGACGCCGACGCCCGTCGCCGCGCCGAGTCTCCCGGGGAGCAGCCACCGAACTGCGGCCCGGGAGTCACGGACGGGCGTGCTGTAGACGTACGCGGCGGCGACCAGGAGCAACAGCCCGACGCGGTACGAGGCGAGCGCGGCGTGGGCGGCGGGGTCGACCCGGAACCACGGTTCGCCGAGCGTCAGCCCCGCGACGACCGGCGCGGCGAGCAGGAACGGCGCGACCACCGCGAACTCGCCGAGCGCGTCCCGAACCGACACCCCCGCGAGCCGGGGCGCCAGTACCGCGAGCGGCGTCAGCACCGCGAGCCCCACTACGGTCGTGTGCGCGAACGCAGCCGCCGCGAAGCCGGCCTGGAGCGCGAGCTTCGCCCGCGGGTCGAGCCGGTGGCACACGCCCTCGCCGGGCCGGTACGCGAGGGTCACGGCGGCCGCACCCCCACGTCGGGGAGGGCGTCCCGGACGTCCTCGGGGGCGCCCTGGAGCGCCACCTCGCCGTTCCGCATCGCGACCACGCGGTCGGCGAGGTTCCAGACGTCCCGGAGGTCGTGGGTGACGACGACCAGGCTCGTCCCCCGCTTCTGGAGCGCCCGGAGGCGGTCGAGGACCGACTGCCGGGCGGGCCAGTCCAGTCCCGTGAACGGCTCGTCGAGCACGAGGTGGTCGGGACGCATCGCGAGCGCGGCGGCGATGGCGACCCGCTCCTGCTCGCCGCCCGAGAGGTCGGCGACGCGCTCGTCGCGCCGTCCCCCGAGTTCGACGGCGTCCAGTGCTTCCTCGACCCGTGCGTCGATTTCCTCGCGCGGGAGGCCGAGGTTCTCCGGGCCGAACGCGAGGTCCGCCCCGACGGTCGCACCGACGAAGCCGTCCCGGGGGTTCTGGAACACCATCCCGACGCTCGCGCGGGCGGCCACGAGGTCCTCCTCCACGGGCGTACCGTTCACGAACACCTCGCCGTCGTCGGGCGTCAGGAGGCCGTTGAAGTGCCGAACGAGCGTCGTCTTCCCGGAGCCGTTCGCGCCCGTCAGCAGCACGCACTCGCCGTCCGCGACGTCGAGGCTGACGCCGTCGACGGCCACCGCGTCGCCGTACCGGTGGACGAGATTCCGGACTGACAGCATCAGGCGGCGTTCAGCTGTTCGCTGCGCGTGATGCCCACCGCGGCGGCGATCTTGAACACTTCGGCGGGAACGAACGCGGCGGCCGCGACGCCGAAGGCGGCGACCAGTCCGACGCCCTCGACGACGGCGTAGCCGAGCGTCCCGACGGTGTAGACGACGACGGTGCCCGCGACCATCGCGGCGACGAGCCGCGGCACACTCACGTCCCGGGGGTCTGCGAGCCCGCCCGTGCCGTGGGCGACGAGACCGGTCAGGGCGGCCGCGACCGGGTACGACCAGAGGTACCCCCCGAACGGCCCGAGGAGTTCTCCGAGGCCGGCACTCCCGCCTGCGTAGACCGGGGCGCCGACCGCGCCCGCGACGACGTACAGCGACAGCGACAGCCCGCCCCAGACCGGGCCGAGGTAGAGACCTGCGAGGAACACGCCCAGGACCTGCAGCGTCACCGGTACCGGGGAGACCGGGTTCGGGAACGACACGTACGCGAGCGCTCCCGTGAGTGCCGCGAACACGGCGGCTCGCGCCACGTTCTCGACGGTCTCGTCGCCGACCAGTTCGACTGTGTCTGTCTCGGTACTCATTGTCTGTGCTGCCTCGTCAACCAAGTTCAACCCGGCGGTTTACGCCTTGCAGGTTCAGGCGTCAGACATTTGTCTGCGGGCGTACAGACGTTCGCACTACCCAATGGACGAGAAGACCGAGGAACTCCGTGACCTGTTCCAGAACGTCACCGACGAAGACACCGTCACGGAGTCACAGGCCGATACCCACGGCTCCCTCGCCTCCGAGACGGACGTCGAGAACCGCCTCCAGGACACCGTCTCCACCATGCGCGACCGCCTCGACTTCCAGACCAGCCTCGACACCGAGGCCTTCGCCACCGTCGTCCGGCGGTTCTACGCCGGCGACGACGACGCCGAGATCGGCGAGGAGGTCGGTGCAGACTCCGAGACGGTCCGCGACGCCCGCCACGACCTCCACCTCGTCCGCGACGACGACGCCCCCGTCGACCTCGACGCCCTCCGCGAGGCCGCCGACGACCCCAGCGACCCCGACCTCGCGACCGTCGTCGACGGCGTCGACGCCGACCCCGCCGACGTCGAACGCTCCCTCGACGTCCTCCACACAAGGGCCGAGATTCGGAGCGTCAACGACCGCTATCGTGCCGAGTTCGAGAACGCCCTCCGCGACCGCGAACTCTCCGAGCGCCTCACCGCCACCGTCCACGAGGACGGCCTCGACGACGCCACCGAGGGTCAGGAGACGGACGTCGACCTCTGATTCGCGCCTCGCGGACGTGCCTTCCTGTCGTCTCCGGTGCCAGCGGCTTTAAGTCCGCTTCGTGCTTCCAGTCCAACGAATGAGCGACGGGGACCGAACCGACAGCGAACGCACGGACGTCGAATCCGTCGAGGAGCTACTGAACGTCCGCACCGCCGAGGACGTCTTCGACCGGCTGTTCCGGGACAGCTTTACGAACGCCGTCATCGGGTGGCTGCTCGTGGCGGTGCTCGCCGGCGTCTTCGTGGACAGCGCGGTGGACGTCGACCAGCAGTGGATGCTGTTCGTCGCCGCCGTCGGCGCCATCGTCCTCGTGCCGCCCGCCGTGGCCCGGTCGTGGCGCGTCATGCTCCCCTGGGAACTGCTCGTGCTCGCGCTCCTCCCCATCCTCGTCCGCGGGCTGTTCGGCGGCACCGTCGGGACGTTCGCGGTCTACTTCTCGATGGCGTCCGTCGCGCTCGTCGTCGTCGTCGAACTCCACCTGTTCACGTCCATGGAGGTCACGCACTGGTTCGCTGTCGTGCTCGTCGTGATGACGACGCTCGCCTCCGGCGCGGCGTGGGCGGTCTTCCAGTGGAACTCCGACCAGTACTTCGGCACGGACTACCTCTCCACGAACGAGGCGCTGATGATGGAGTTCCTCTGGATGACGCTGGCCGGGTTCGCCGCGGGCGTCGTCTTCGACGCGTACTTCCGGCGCCGGGACCGCTGGCTTCGCCGCGCCTTCGACTGGGTGGTGCGCCGATGACGCTGCTCCCGCGGCCGTCGGTCGCGAACCAGCGCCACCTCACGCGCGCCATGCAGACCGTTCTCGTCGGTATGGTCGCCTACGGCTTCCTGCAGGGGAACTCGAAGGCGGTCGTCAACGGCTCCATCACCCTCCTCATCACGTTCATTCCGGCTATCCTCGAACGCAACTACGACCTCCCGATGGACCCCTGGCTCGTGCTCTGGATCTCGGCCGCCGCGTTCCTCCACTCGCTGGGGTCCTCGGGGCTGTACGCCCACATCCCGTGGTGGGACCACGTCACGCACTCGCTGTCGGCGTCGCTGATTGCGGGCGCCGGTTACACGGTGGCGCGCGCCATCGACATCCACCACGACGACATCACGCTCCCCAGCGAGGTGGCGTTCGTCTACATCTTCGTCGTCGTGCTATCCTTTGGCGTCGTCTGGGAGCTCTTCGAGTTCGGCCTCGACGTCCTTTCGGCTGCCACGGGCCTGACGATGCCGCTCGCCCAGCACGGCCTCGAGGACACCGTGAAGGACTTCATGTACAACTCGCTGGGCGCGCTCGTCGTCGCGGTGTTCGGGCAGGCCCACCTCGTCGGCGTCGCGGAGGGCGTCGAGGACTGGTGGCACGCCCGCACCGAGCAGTAGCGCGAACGTTCAAGTACGGGGACGGGACCACCCCTGGTCGTGTCCGACGACCGACCGACCACTCCCGCGCCTGCGCCGGACTCCGTCGCCTTCAGCGACCTCGCACTCGCGACCTACTGCCCGCGACAGCTCTACTACGCGCGCCGCGGCGACCGCGACCCGCCCGAGGTCCACGACGCGGCCCGCGAACTCGCGGCCGAGTACGACTCGCTGAGGGTCGCCTCCGAGGCCGCGCTCGCGACCTACGACCTCGCCGTCGAACCCCCCGAGTTCCGGTCGAACCTCGCCGCCAGCCTCGACCGTCACCCGGTCTCCGACCCCGCCGAAACCGCCGTCTACCTGCGTGGGAAGGACGCACACGGACGTGCGGCGAAAGTCCACCGCGACCCGCTCGCTCCCTCCCTGGTGACCCCCGGGAGCCCACCCGAAGCGGGGGTCTGGGAGCCCCAGGCAGTCCGGGCCGTCGCCGCCGCGAAAGCCCTCTCGTGGCGCGAGCAGACGCCCGTCGAGTGCGCGTTCGTGGAGTACGCCCGGCACGGCGTCGTCCGGCGCGTCGAACTCACGACGCAGAAGAAGGCCGCCTACCGGCGCGCGCTCCGGACCGCCCGCGCCATCGACGGTCCGCCGCCGCGCCTCCACGACGACGCGAAGTGCGGGGCGTGCGAGTACCGCGAGGAGTGCGGGACGAAGACGCGCACGCTCGGCTCGCTGCTGTCGTTCGGCGACGACTGAGCGCCGGCAGGGCTGCTATCGGTGCTCGGCGAGCCACTCCCGGACGGCGTCGGCGTTCGCGCCCTCGCGCAGAATCTCGCCGCTCGCCACGTCGACTACCGTGCTCCCCGTTCCGCCCGGGGTCTGGCCGGCGTCCAGCACGGCGTCGACCCGCGCCCGGAAGTCGGGGTCGAGGTCGGCGGGATGGGTGACACTCGGCTCGCCGGAGACGTTCGCGCTCGTCGCCGTCAGCGGCGCCACTCGCTCCAGCAGCGCGAGCGCCACCTCGTGGTCTGGCACCCGGACGCCGACGCGGTCCCGTCCCCCAGTCAGCACGTCCGGCACCTCGTCGGTCTTCTCGGCGACCACGGTGACGGGACCGGGCAGGAACTCCGCCATGAACGCCCGTTCTGTCTCGTTCACCTCCACGTACTCCAGGGCTGCCTCGTCGTCGGGGAACGCGAACGACAGCGGTTTCTCGCGGGGCCGGCGCTTCGCGTCGAAGGCGGCCGCGACCGCGTCGGGGTCGAGGGCGTCCGCGGCGAGTCCGTACACCGTCTCCGTCGGGAAGACGACCAGCCCGCCCCCGCGGAGCGCCGCCGCGGCCTCGTCGAGGGCCTCGTCCGTGACCATGTCCGGGTGGAGGCGCCAGGCGGGAAAAAGCGTTACAGGTCTTCGAGCGCGGCCTCGACCTCGTCGTAGTCCGGGAAGTCCGGCCACTCCTCGGCGGTCCAGGCGTACTCCACGGTGCCGTCCTCGGCGACGACGAACGTCGAGGGGCGGTGTTCGACGACGCCCGCCATGCCGTCGAGGTCGTTGACGACGCCGTAGGCCTCCGCGACGCCCGCCTGCGGGTCGCTGAAGATGCCCTCGAAGTGCTCGATGCCGCGCTCCTCGATGGTCGTCTTGTGCTCGTACGGCGACGAGACGGAGACACCGACGACCTGCGCGTGCTCGTCGACGCCGCGGTCCCGGAGTTCGTTGTAGACGTACGTCGCCGGGAACGCGCCGTCCATCGGCGTGAACACGAGGAGCACCGGGCCCTCGGTGAGGAGGTCCGACAGCGCGACGTCCTCCCAGTACTCGTCGTTCACGAGCGGGCGCGTGAAGTCCGGCGCCTGCTCGCCCTCGGCGACGTGGTCCGCCTCGGGGAGGTCGACGACGTCGAAGTTCAGGTCCATCACTCCCCACCCCCGTAGGTGGCGTCGAGGTAGTCGACGATGTTCGCGCTCTCAGCCATCGCCACGCCCGTCTCGTCGTCCACGATGGCGGGCACGGTGCGCGCGCCGACGATGCGCTTGACGGCGTTCCGCTCGGAGTGCATCGGCTCCACGAACCGCGACTGGTAGTCCAGCCCGAGCTCGTCGAGTCGGCGGACGACGCGCTCGCAGAACGGGCACGCCTGCAGCCGGTAGAGCGTGATGTGGGCGTCGCTGTGCGGCGGCCGCGGTGGCGTCTCTGCTGCGCTCATGAGGGGTCTTTCGCCGGAATCCGGGGTAAACGCTTCGCCACCGGCGGTCCCCGCGACTTCGGTGAGCAAAGCATTAAACGGCAGGGCGGCAAGACCAACTACTGGAATGGGCTTACTGATGTCCCCGCTCGCCGTGTCGGTGTTCGGCGTCGACCTCGGCCAGAACGTCATCGTCGGTGCAGGCGTGGCGACGCTCGCCGTGCTGATGGTGCTGTCGGCGTTCTTCTCCTCCTCGGAGATAGCGATGTTCTCGCTGGCGCGCCACCGCATCGACGCGCTCGTCGAGGACGACATGCCGGGCGCCGAGACGGTCGCCAGCCTCAAGGAGGACCCCCACCGACTGCTCGTGACGATTCTCGTCGGGAACAACCTCGTGAACATCGCGATGTCCTCCATCGCCACCGGCCTGCTCGGTTACTACCTCTCCCAGGGTCAGGCGGTCATCGCGGCGACGTTCGGCGTCACGGCGCTCGTCCTCCTGTTCGGGGAGAGCGCGCCGAAGTCCTACGCCGTCGAGAACACCGAGTCGTGGGCGCTCTCCATCGCCGGTCCACTGAAGTGGAGCGAGCGGTTCCTCTATCCGCTCGTCGTCACGTTCGACTACCTCACGCGGGTCGTCAATCAGGTCACGGGCGGCCGGGCGGCCATCGAGACGAGCTACGTCACGCGCTCCGAGATCCAGGACATGATCAAGACCGGGGAGCGCGAGGGCGTCATCGAGGAGGACGAACGGGAGATGTTCCAGCGCATCTTCCGGTTCAACAACACCATCGCGAAGGAGGTGATGACGCCCCGGCTGGACATGGTCGCCGTCTCGAAGGAGTCGACCATCGAGGAGGCCATCCAGACGTGCACGCAGGCCGGCCACGAGCGCGTGCCCGTCTACGACGGCGAACTCGACAACGTCATCGGCGTCGTCAGCCTCGAGGACCTCGTCCGCGAGTACCTCTACGGCGAGACCGAGGACGTCGAACTGGACGACCTCATCCAGCCGACGCTCCACGTCCCCGAGTCGAAGAACGTCGACGACCTCCTCCAGGAGATGCAGGACGAGCGCGTCCAGCTCGTCGTCGTCATCGACGAGTTCGGGACGACTGAGGGCCTGCTCACCACCGAGGACATCACGGAGGAAATCGTCGGCGAGATACTCGAGGGCGAGGAGGAACTCCCCATCGACTTCGTGGACGACGACACCGTCCGCGTGCGCGGCGAGGTGAACATCGAGGAGGTCAACGAGGCCCTCGAGATCGACCTGCCGGAGGGCGAGGAGTTCGAGACCATCGCGGGGTTCATCTTCAACCGCGCCGGCCGGCTGGTCGAGGAGGGCGAGATGTTCAAGTACGAGAACGTCGAGCTCACCGTCGAGCACGTCGAGAACACGCGCATCATGAAGGCCCGCGTGAAGCGGCTGCCGGCGGAGGACGCCGTCGACGCCGACGCCGAGGCGCTCACCGCGGACGGCGACGTCGAGGACGCGTAGGCGGCTCTTCTGCAGGCGGAGCAGGCCGAGTGTCTCGGGGCTTCACCGCGAGGCGGTTCACGCGCTGTATCGCGGCCAGCGACCGCGCCCCGGGGTTTAGGTGGCTGCTGCATGACACTCCGGCCGATGACGTTCCGCCCGCTCGACGTCCTCCGGTCCCCCATCTACCTCCTCGCATCGCTCCCGCTGGGAATCGCGTACTTCGCGTTCGTCGTCGGCGCCGCGTCGGCCGGCGTCTCCCTGCTCGTCTTCGCCGTCGGCGCGTTCGTCCTCGCCGGCGGCGTCGCCGTCGCGCGCCGGCTGGCGGTCACCGACGCAGCCCTCACCGCTAGGCTCTACGACACGCCGGTCCCCGAACTCGCGTCGCCGTCCGTCGACGGCGGCCTGCTCGCGACGGCTTCGGCCGAACTGCGCTGTCCGGACAGCTACCGGGCGACCGGCTACCTGCTGTCGCGGTTCGTCGTCGGCGTCGCCGGATTCACCGTCGTCGTCACCTGGCTGGCGACCGCGGCGGCGCTGCTGGCGACGCCGTTCGTCTACGACCACCCCGAGTTCTACGTCGGCGTCGCCGACGGCTGGACCGTCGACACCCTCCCGATGGCGCTCGGCGCGGCGTGTCTCGGCGTCGTCGTCGCCGTCGCGGGCGCGGTCGCCGTCGGGGCGGCCGGCCGGGCCGCGGCGGTAGCGAGCGTCCGCCTCCTCGCGCCGGCTAGATGACGGCGTCCGCGGCGACGAACACGCCGTAGCTCACGGCGAGCGCGAGCACCAGCGACGCCACCCACGCCAGCACGGTGAACAGCATCTTCCGGCCGCTGACGCCGCCACCGGCGCTGCTCGCGGCCGCGTAGCCGGAGCCGACGATGGCGGAGACGATGATCTCGTTGAAGGAGACGGGGATGCCGAAGAAGACGGCGGTCTGCGCGATGGCGAAACTCGGGATGAGCGCGGCGATCGAACGCCGCGGGCCGAGCGAGGAGTAGTCCTGGGAGAGTGCCTTGATCATCCGCGGGGCGCCCGTCCACGACCCGACGAGCAGGCCGATGCCGCCGCCGAGGAGCACGTACACCAGCGGTACGTCCGCTCCGACCAGCGGGATGAGCGGCCCGACCGCCAGCCCGACCTGGCTGCCGCCGGCGGAGAACGCGACGAGACCGCCGAGCGCCAGCAGGAAGTGCCGCTGGCCGCGTTCGGGGTCGCCGTCGACGTCCTTGTAGAGCACGGCCGCGACGAGCGCGGCGAACGCGAGTGTCGTGGCGCCCTGGAGGGCGATTGTCGGAGTGCCGACGGCTGCCGCCGCGCTCCGCGCGAACGACTGCCCTTCGCCGGCCGGGCCGAGGAACGCGAACCGGATGTTCGCGACGATGACGCCGACGACGCCCGCCAGCAGCGGGACGAGCACGCGGTCCCGGTCGAAGTCACGGAGGCCGCGGGCGGTCGCGTACGCCGCCCCGCCGCCGACGAACGGCACGAGCACCCACAGCGTCGCAATCTGCTGGTACTTCGGCCACGCCGCGCCGCCGCCCATCGCCAGCCCGGTGCCGACGACGGCGCCCGTGACGGTGAACGCGGTGGCGATGGGGTAGCCAGCGAACACGCCGATCGCCACGAGAACCGCGGCCGTCGACAGCGCCGTGGTCGCGGCCATCGGGGAGAGGGTGACGCCGACGACGAGTTCGCTGCCGACCGCCTCCGAGACGTTCGCGCCCTGGAGGACGGCGCCAGCGAGCCCGAGGATGCCGACGACGAACCCCGCCCGCATCACCGTGATTGCGTTCGCGCCGACCGCGGGGGCGAACGGCGTCGACCCCGACGAGCCGGCGCCGATAGCCCACGCCATGAACAGACTCGCCAGGGCGGCGACCACGAGCGTCGCCAGTCCAGCACCAACCATCGTGTGTTGTCAGTCGTTCCGTGGGGACGAGCAAAGAGCCTACCGACACACCGTCAGCCCGCCGATACCGTAGCCTCGCGGTCGCGGGGTTCGAAAGTGACAGGGTGAACGCCGGTCAGCGGAGCCGGGTGGCGGCGTGGTCGCCGGTCAGTTCGTCGTGGACTTCGCGTCCTCGCGCTGCTCCGGGGGTTCGACGCCCTCGGCGGCCTCGGCGGCCTCCGTCTCGCGCTCGGTGTCGACGTGCCAGCGGTCGATGTCCTCGAAGGACTCGAGGTACTCGCGGACGGCGTCCTTCAGTTCGTCGTCGTTGACGTTCGCCTCGAGGACGAACTCCTCCTGGCTGCGGATTCGCTGGACGTTCGCGGAGACGAGGTCGTTGTCGAAGTAGTACGGCGCGACCTGCGTCATCACGTTCCGATAGACGGCGTCCTCGACCTTGCGGAGGGCCTTCCGGCCGGCGGTATCGGCCGCGCGCTTCACGTGGTCGAGAGAGTCCTGCCACTTCTCGACGGCGTCCTCGCTCTCGCCTTCCTCCAGTTTCTCGTAGGACTCCGAGAGGTGTTCGCCCGCCGTCTGGAGGTCCTCGTCGGCCGTCTTCCCGGCCTTCTCGCTCTCGCCCTCGGCGACGCTCGCCTGGTCGGCGGTCTTCTCGTTGACCTCCTCCTCGATGCGCTCGTGGGACTTCGGCCGCCAGTCGTCCCACGCCTCGAAGGCGTCCGGATACGCCTCGTCGGCGCCCGCCTCCCGGAGTGCCGTGGTGATGCGTTCCCCGTGCTCGACCACGTCACCCCACGTGCCGCGGCGTTTGAACCCGGCGACGCTCTCCTCCATGATTGACCCGTCTAGGCCCGCGCTGCTTAAACCTCTTGCCGGCGGTGTGCTGGCGCCTAGCGCGGCTGCCGGGCGCGACCCCCGCGCTCGGTCGGCATAGCAGGTTTCAAGCCGCCCGCTCACGCGCTAGGCAACAATGACTATCGAGGACCGCGGCGACGCGAACGTCATCACGCACTCGCTGGCGAAAGACACGCTCTCGCGGCTGCGAGACGTCGAGACCGAACAGGTCGGCTTCCGGAAGGGGCTGGTGAAACTCGGCCGCATCTCGGGCTACGAGATCATCGACGGCGCGATGGAGACGGAGTTCACGGCCATCCAGACGCCGCTTACCGAGACCACCGGCGAGCGCGTGAAGGGCCTCGACGACGTCGTCATCATCAACGTCCTGCGGGCGGCGACGCCGTTCGTGGAGGGCCTGCTGAAGGCGTTCCCCCGCGCGAAGCAGGGCGTCATCAGCGCGGGCCGCGACGAGGAGGCCGGCATGAACGAGGACGGCGAGTTCCCCATCACCATCGACTACGTGAAACTCCCCGAAATTTCCGAGGACGACACCGTCATCGTCGCCGACCCGATGCTCGCGACGGGGTCGACGATGTGCACCGTCCTCGACCACGTCACCGCCGAGATGCCCGACGCGGGCGTCGAGGACCTGTTCGTGCTGTCGGCCGTGAGCGCGCCCGACGGTCTGCTCCGGGTCGGCGACCAGTTCCCGGAGGCGGACCTGCTGACGGTCGCCATCGACGACCACCTCAACGACGAGGGGTTCATCGTCCCCGGCCTCGGCGACGCCGGCGACCGCGCGTTCCGCACGACGTAGCGCTCGACCCCCACGTTCAAGACACTCGACCGCGAGTCGCCGGGTATGAGCGACGCCGCCGACGCCGAGCCGTGTGATTGGTGTGGGGAGCCGGTCGCCGACCCGCTCTCGCGGACCGTCCGCGTGACGGTCGACCGCTCCGAGATCGACAGCCAGCGGCTCTGCCCCGAGTGCTTCGCGGACTGGATCGACCGCTACGAGACCGAGATGCGGCCCGACGACGCCGACGAACCCGACCCGGGGCCGACGCCCATCGACGGCGACACGGACATCATCGTCGACTGAACCCCTCTCTTTCACCTCCACGTCGACCCGCAGTCGGGCGGTTCTCCCGGACCGGGAGGGGGTCCGAAACGGTCCCCCGGACGGCTACGGAGACCTCCCGAGACGCCGCCAGTTACTCGTTGTCGCCGTCGTCGTCCTCGCCGCCGGTGAGACCGTCGCCGCGCTCGCGGTCGAGCGCGCGGTCGGCGTCGTGGTGGTCGCTGTAGCCGTCGAACCAGCGCGCGATGCGCTCGATGCGGTCCACGACGTGGCCGGGTTCGCCCGAGCGCGAGAGCTCGTGGCCCTCACGCGGATAGCGCACCATCCGCGTGTCGACGTCCTGCTTCTTCAGCGAGAGGTAGAACAGCTCCGCGGTGTTGGCGGGCGTCCGGTAGTCGTTCTCGGAGTGAACGACGAGCGTCGGCGTGTCGACGTGCTCGACGTGGGCCGCCGGCGAGTGCTCCCAGAGGAACTCGGCGTCGTTCCAGGGGACGGCGTCGAAGTCGCCCTCGAGTAGCTGGTAGGCGTCCGTCGAACCGTAGAACCCCGTGAGGTCGTAGACGCCGCGCTGGGCGACGGCGGCGTCGAAGAAGTCGGTGTGGCCGACCGCCCACGCGGTCATGAACCCGCCGAAACTCCCTCCGGTGACGAAGGTGTCGTCCTCGTCCACGTAGTCGCGGTCGGCGACCTCGCGAGCGCCAGCGAGGACGTCTTCGAGCGTGACGTCACCCCAGTCGCGCTCGATGGCGCGCATCCACTCCTCGCCGTAGCCCGTCGACCCCCGGGGGTTGCACCAGAAGACGACGTAGCCGCGGGCCGCGAGCGTCTGGAACTCGTGCCACATCGACCCCGCGGTCGACCACATCCGGTGGGGGCCGCCGTGGATTTCGACGACCAGCGGGTGCTCGCCGTCGGGGTCGAAGTCCGGCGGCGTGAGCACCCAGCCCTGGACCTCGCCGCCGGGCGCGTCGAAGCGAATCTCCTCTGGCTGAGCGACCTGGCGGCCGTCGAGGAACTCGCGGTTGGCGCGCGTGAGGACGTGCTCCTCGGCACCGGCTGGGGTCGACGCCACGACCTCGCCGGGGTGGTCCCACTCGGACTGCACGACGCCGACGGCGTCCGCGCCGACAGAGAAGCCGTGGACGTGCCGGTCACCGCCAAGCACGACGTGGTCCTCGCCCGTCTCGGCGTCCAGTCGCCGGACGACGTAGCTGCCCTCGTCGGGCGTGCAGAGGTAGAGGTGCTCCCCGTCCGGCCCCCACTCGGGCGCGTGGCTGGCGTTCCACAGTTCGAGCGTCCGGTCGAGGCCGGCGGTGAGTCGCTCGACGTCGCCGGTCTCGCGGTCGAGCACGTCGACCTCGGTCTGGGAGAGCGTCGAGTCGTCTTCTGGCGTCGTCGTGAACGCCACCCGGGAGCCGTGGACGGCCAGCGACGGCCCCCAGCCCTCGACGGTCGCCACGACCTCGGTGTCCCCCGAGTCGGGGTCGTAGGCTTCGACCTCCCACTCCAGGCGGTCGTCACCGTCCAGGCCGCGCCGGACGGGGTAGTAGAGTTCGCCGTCGCCCCAGGCGGGACCCAGACACTCGGCGACGCCCTCGGTGACGCGCTCGACCTCACCCGATTCGACGTCGAGGACGTAGACGTGGCTGCGCGCGCCGTCGCGGTACTGCTCGTGGGCGCGGTAGACGTGGCGGTCGATGACGCGGGGGTCGGGGGCCTCGCGCTCGTACTCCTCGTCGCGTTCGAGGTCCATGTCCTCCTCGCGCTCCTCGGCGCGGACGGACTGCAGGAAGGCGATGCGGTCGCCGTCCGGCCCCCACGCAATCGAGGAGACGCCGCCGACCACGTCGGTGACCTGTTCGGCCTCGCCGCCGTCGGTCGGGAGCACCCACAACTGGGGGCGGTCGTCGTCCGCGCCCCGGGTGGAGACGAACGCCAGGCGGTCGCCCGAGGGGCTCCACGTCGGCTCCGAGTCGACGCCCTCGGCGACGGTGAACCGCCGGCTCCCCTCGCCGCCCACGCTCGCGACGTGGACGGTCGCCTCGTACTCCTCGTCCCCGTCGGGCGTCGTCCGGACGAACGCGACGCGGTCGCCGCCCGGCGCCACGGCCGGGTGGCCGAGCCGCGAGAACTCGTGGTAGTCGCTGGCCTCGACTGGCTGCATACCAGTGGGTCAGCCGGCGCGCGCAAAACGATTTGGTTCGGGGAACGCCCGTCGACTACGCCACGTCCGCCCGCCCGCTCGTCGCGTCCGCGATGCGCTCGCGCAGCGCGTCGCCGTCCGCGGCGGCGACGGTCACGTCGAAGCCCACGTCCTCGCCGTAGTCGGCGTCGAACTCGCAGTCCGCGCTCTCCAGGATGCCCCGCACCGTCCCCGAGTCGTCGTACTCCACGGTCACCGAGAAGCGCTCCTGGGGGCGCTGCTCGACCACGCCCGCGGCGTTCACGGCGTCCTTCACGGCCCGCGAGTACGCCCGCGCCAGCCCGCCGACGCCGAGGTTCGTCCCGCCGTAGTACCGCGTCACCACCACGACGGCGTTCTCCACGTCGCGCTGCTGGAGGACGTTCAGCGCGGGCTTCCCCGACGACCCGGTCGGCTCGCCGTCGTCGCTCTGGTACTCCCGCAGCATGTATCCCCCTCCCGGCCCCCCGGACTCGACTCTGACTCGATAGCAGGGGACGTTGTGGGTCGCGTCCGCGTGGCGCTCCCGCACCTCCTCGACGAACGCCTCCGCCTCGTCGACGGTCGCCGCGGGGCTCGCGTACCCGACGAACTCCGAGCCCTGCACCTCGAAGCTGGCGTCCCCGCGACCGGCGAGCGTGCGGTACGCATCTGTCACAGTCGCCCATGGGACGGCGAGGGAGTTCCCGCTTGCGGTTCGGCCCAAAAGATT
>Ga0208138_100116_pt1 | contig 52887 bp, 52 predicted proteins | sample AntRauMetaRauer3_FD_184786 | JGI IMG/M metagenome (GOLD analysis project Ga0208138, IMG submission 184786) | Saline lake microbial communities from Rauer Lake, Antarctica, in enrichment culture - Antartic Rauer Lake 3 Metagenome Rauer3 (SPAdes)... ... | reverse complement strand
GCGATGAGTGCGGTACAGTGGCGAACGCAGACGTGAACGGCGCTGAGAACATTCGGCAGAAAGTATCTCCGAGTTCACCGAATCTCTCGGTGAATAGGAGTAACGGCTGGTTGGCACAGCCATCGACGTTCTTGTTTAACAAGGAAACTGGTGCGTTTGCACCTCAAGAACAGGTCACGTCGTAAACCACAATATCCCAACCCAGCGGCACGGTGCCGTGGGAATCCTCGCGCTTCAGCGCGGGGAGGATGTCAATGAGATAGTCTGACACCTGCTTCATCGCAGGGGTGAATCGCGTCTCGCACTCCCACGGTCCTTCGCTGGCGAGTTCCTGCCCGGCTTGCGCGTGATACCATGATTTTCCCAAACTCGTGTTGACCGCCGTCGTCTACAGTCTCAGACGAGCGCTCAAACAGAGATCCCGGCACCATCATCGGATTCAAAAAAACAGAGTAGTCTGGTGGGCGTGCTGAAGGCAGTTATCGCCTGTGACTCAATAGGCGGTATCTCGACCACTGGAATCCGTTAAACCCTCAGTATCCGTTATGGCCCAGGCGTTGTCTGTGCTACGTCCACGGGAATTGTCTGTGCTACGTCCACGGGAAGGGCGTCTAATATTGTCTCAATCTGTTCGTCAGGCCGATACCGAACGACGTTATTCTCTCGATCGTACTCAATGATTTCATGTTCGTCTAACTTGGGCAGATGGGTGTGGATCAACTGGATCGAGAGTTGGTCTCGGTCTGGACACTCTGTGGTCAACGAGGCTGAATCGCCGTTGTACAGGTGATTGACAAGGTCCTCAACCGTCGTCTTTTCAGCGGTCTCTGTTCGCAATTGGTGAATGATTCTTCGCCGCTGTCTATCCGAGAGGAGTGTGAGATACGTATCGAACTGAGTGGCGGCCATGGTACCAGATAATACGGGCAGACCTCATCAAGTGGTGACATTCTCACATCTACCCGTGTTTTAATTAAACGAGTAACACAATCGGGATACGAGTGCCACGAGCCGCGATCGTACACACGCAGAACCCGGACACAGTGCTGGAACGGGGATCAGCGGATCCAGTCTGGAACGTCGCGAAGCCTCTATATGTCAGAAATCTCTACTAACCCTGACTGATGGCTTGGTTCATAGCTGTATGGAACCCGTCTGTTACTCTCATCTTCAGACGGATTGCAGCGTGAAAGAGTGTCAGGAGTCCAGATCCGCAGTGTTGAGCCGCCACATGAAAACCGCTTTCAAAACAGCGATCAGACTGTTGGTCTCTCCTTCGCCCCAGATAGCCGTCTCCGAGCGCGGGTCGGATAAACTCGCATCCACATCGTTCACAAGTGCGCTCACGAGCGTGCTCTGTCCGTCGATCATCATGAGCCGGCCAGCCGGGGTCTCCGACCAGACCCACAGCGACTCGAACATCATCGCACCGGGAATTTCGTCTTGAATACGCTCCTGTACGTCCGTCGAAATGCCGCCGAGTTTGACGGAGACGCCACGCGCTGCGGCGTCGCTCAACGCGTCGATCAGGTCGTCTGTGAGCAACTCTTCGACAGTCATGTAGACGATTTCCTCCGTTGCACTCTCGAAAAACTCTAAGATTCGGTGTGTGACCGCCGTCTGCCCGTCTACCGTCCAGACACCACGCTGTTCGTCCTGCCGCTCAACGGGTTCGAGTTCAGTCAGTGCGGTCCGTAGGGTGTCCGTGCGATGTCGGAGGTCGTGTTCAAAAGTTCGACTCGCCGTCTCAGCAGAGATTGCCCAAAATTTTTTGGGCGAAGATTGCTGGACATCGACAAGCCCCCAGTCGTGTAGTTCGTCGATGGCATCGTACACACGGGTTCGAGGAACCGACGACACTTGACTGACGTCTCTGGCTGTCGCGGTGCCGAGGCTGGCGAGTGCGACGAACGTCTGTGCAGCGTACGAACTCAATCCAAATTGCTCGAGTTGCTCGACGGCAGCGGACTCTGGGTCTTGGGTGGGGTCGGTGTTCATCAATGAGGTGGGGTCCCCTTCGAGCCCTGGCACGCGAGGTGGCCGGGGCAGTACGCAGCAGCGAGTGGTTGGGACACGTGTTGCACGACGTGCTGATTGTAGCGTACGGGTTCCTCCCAGATATAGGTGTTGTGATTAACTGGGTGAAATAGTGCGAGGCAATTGTTTTCCGGTCAATATTGGGCTCTTCTCTTGAGGTGTGATCGTCATTTTTCGAGTCACAACACGATATCTCATCTTGTCCGTAGGTGGCCAAAAGCCGCTTTTCGAAAGCTTCGAGAGTATACGTGACACCAGAATTATTATTTGAGTGACAACATCTATCCGTGTCCCGGGCTAACTATTATTCAAATTCCCCATTCAGACGGGATAGGTGGAACACGATGAATGCATCCGAAAACATTGAAGAGGCGATACAAGTACTCCAACAGCTCGGATTGAAAGAGTACGAGGCACGGTGTTTCGTTGGCTTGTTACGGGTAAAGACAGGAACAGCGAAAAAACTCAGCGAGTTGACAGAGGTTCCTCGGACACGGGTGTACGACGCAATCCGGGTACTGGAGGCGCAGGGCCTGGTCGAGATCCACCATTCGAGCCCACAGCGATTTCGCGCGGTTTCACTCGATGAGGCGACCGAAACGCTCCGCGACCAATACGACGCCCGCGTTGAGCGGCTCCACGACACTCTCGACACAGTAGAGATCGTCGAACAAGACGAAGAGGAGCCAATCCAGCAAGTGTGGTCGATGTCCGGAAACGACGGGATCGAAAATCGAGCGGAAGAACTCATCGAGACGGCAACCGACGAGATCGTCCTGGTCATCGGTGACGAGTCGCTTCTGACCGAAGACCTCGTCAGCACGCTCAACGAGGTCGCAAACAGCGTTGAGTTGCTCATCGGCGCGTTAACCAAACCGCTGCAAGAGCAGATTCAAAACACGATCCCTGACGCCACAACGTTCATTTCGGGCCTGGAGTGGTTACATGGCGCGGATGCAACCGAAGACGAGACCGCAATCGGCCGCCTGTTACTGATCGACCGCTCGACGATCCTCGTGAGCTCGATCATGCCGGAGACGAAAGCGGAACAGGCGATCTTCGGAGAGGGATTCGGCAATGGGCTCGTCGTGATCGCCCGACGACTCATGTCGCAGGGACTCCTCACTGCGCAGGATCCCGCCCCGTGAGTCCTCGACAAAAATAGTGTATCCACTTAGTGGGTGTCCGACCACGAGATGTCACTCAATTAATCAAATTAATGTATATTATGAAAACACAGCGTGTTTTAGTCGAGCGTCCCGAATAGCCACCTATGATGAGCGATCAAAAGGGGGCTCAGTTTAGGCGCGTTGCGAGCGCGCTTGATCAAGTACACAACGTTCGATGGGGCCAGTGACGTGTCGAGAAAATCTGGTTTGGAGGTCAGCGTGGACGTTGAGGTGGAGACCGACGACGTCGACGTCCGGGTCGACAAACCACGAAAACGTACCAACGCATACGGTCGCGTCCAATACTTATGAGGGCTTCACAGCCCGTCAATGATCTCGCCGCGACCCTGGACGACGGAGGTGTCGCGCTCGGCATACTCGACAATACGTATAGTCCGACACTCGTGGAGTTGTACGGTGAACTCGACGTGGACTTCATCTGGATCGATCTCGAACACGGCGGACCGGACCCATGGGATGCGAGTCAGGTGGAGGACCTGCTTCGCGCAGCTGAACGGACCGACGTAGAATTACTCGTCCGGCTTCCAGATACGGATCCAACGCTCGTCCGGAAAGCGCTGGATCTCGGTGTGAGAAACGTGTTCCTCCCTCGCGTGGAAACCGCCGAAGAAGTCCGAGACGCGGTTCGATCTGCTCGGTTCCGCTACGACGGTAGCCCTGGTGACCGGGGGCTGGCGGCACCACGCGCCCGCCGCTGGGGGCTTGCTGAGGATTACATCGCCACCGAAGACAAAGAGACCCTCGTGGGGGTAACCATCGAGACCGAAGCGTCCATCGAGAACCTGGAGGAAATCCTCACCATCCCGGAACTGGGATTTGTCTTCATCGGCCCGTTTGACCTGTCAGTGTCGCTTGGCCACCCGGGTGAACTCGACCATCCGGATGTACAGGATGCCGTCGAGACGATTCGGTCGACGGCCGCCGACGCGGGTGTCCCTATCGGAGGTCTCGGATTCGGGATGGACGATGTCAATGAAAAAGCGACGAACGGCTACCAGATGCTGAACCTCGGGAGTACGACCGCGGCGCTCGAACAGACCGTCACGAACTGGTTCGAGGCCTACGAACAGTGAAGCTCGAACTGGACTACTCCCCGTACTCGATCACGGGTTGCGCCGTTCGATCCTTGAGGGCGGGGCTTCGCGCCGCTGTTTAATTAAATAGGGGTTCCACCTTCGTGAGCGTCGCTCAAACGGGGATAAATACTTGTTTCACGGCAACATATGGTATGGCATGAATGGGTCAGAAGGAGACCCGGATCACCGAACTCGCACGGAAATGGGGGAGCTCACCCCGCGATTAGCGGAGGATCAATTCTATCGGGCGCTCGCCTCACCCCACCGTCGGCGGCTACTTTATTATCTGTCTGAAAATGGAGAAAGCACTGTAGAAGACCTCACATCCGTCCTCAGCGGCTGGGAGGCCACTACTACGGGGACGATGCACACGTCCTCGGACCGATCGGAGATTCTCTCTCAACTCCTCCACAACCACTTGCCGCGACTCGCCGATGCGAGACTGATAGACTACGACGCGCACGCCGGCACTGTGCAGCTCGAACCACTTCATCCACGAACCACAGAGGTCATCCGGCAGAGTGTACAGGCTGAGCAGCTCGTAGACTCGGAATGACGCTCACTTCACTGATTACCGAGCATCGAGCGCGGAACCAGCAGATAGTCGTCTACAGCAGTGGTGAGCGCCCCGAAATCGAAGCGTGGCTCGTCGATCACGGCGTTGCGGTCGAGTCTCGATCGCTTCCCGCGGGAGGCCCAGATCCGTTCATCGAACTCAAAACTGATGGTGAGGTTGTGGGTATTATCGGGGCTGAAGCAGTTGAGTCACTGCTTGAACCGCCGATTCGTCGCCCTGGCGATCGAAGCGATATCTCCGAGGGGTACCGAGTGCTTTTTGAAATATTTGAGAAGACGGTGTTTACCGGGATGAATCGTCGTGAACTTCTCGCAGTCAGTCGGGAAATCGAAGATCGCGCCTTCCGTGTCGGGGACGGTACCCTATGGGTTAGTTTTCAGACACTCTCAACATTCAGATCCCAGGCGGAGGTGTATCGAACCCTGGGTGCCGAAACGAACCTCGAAATCCATATTTATGGTGTCGAGGACTGGGCTCCGCCAGCGATCACCGGAATCACCTATCACGCCGAAGCGGCCACGCGATTCGAACCCTACTGGGTCCTCGCGTACGACGGCGGGATCGATGAGACACAGGCCTGCGCCTTAGTTGCTGAAGAGCATGCGGACGAATACACCGGTTTCTGGACAAACGATTCAGCGACTGTCGAGAACATCGCAACGGCATTCACTATCGCGTGAACTACCGTACCCTACTTGCTCACGGCCAGCGTCGGGTACCATCCGCTCCCGTTTGCGCCCGTCTCGAGGTGTGGTGGCTGCTCGATCGAAACGACGCCGAACAGCGAGACAAGCCGGCTCCGGCGTCTCGTTGATACTCGTGCTCCCGTCAGTTAATCGTGGAGTCCATCTTTCCACTACCCGGTGTCTCTTTATCGCTTGAAAGGAACCGGCGACTAATGAGTGATAGAAATTCGAGACGAATTATCGTTGACACCGACACGGCCGGCGACGACACCCAAGCACTCGTTCTGGCGGCGCTGTCAGACCGCGTCGAACTGGAGGGTGTGACGATCTGTGCGGGTAACGTCCCCTTCGACTATCAAGTCGAGAACGCGAAGTACACGCTCGACCTCGCCGATGCGGCTGACGAGGTCCCCGTCTACGAGGGGGTTCGCTCGCCGCTGCAGAAGGAGCACGACTTCGCCGAGTACGTCCACGGAGCGGGCGGCCTCGGCGGAGAGCTGTTCCCCGAGACGGGGATCCCCTCGGCGGACGACCACGCCGTGGACTTCATCGTTCGGAGTGCCCGAGAGAATCCCGGCGAGATCTCGCTCGTCTGTATCGCACCGCTGACCAACATCGCGGTCGCGCTCCAGCACGAACCCGATCTGCCGGAGCTGCTCGACGAGGTGTTGGTCATGGGCGGAGCGGTGAACACCCTCGGCAACATCACGCCCGCTGCAGAGTACAACTTCTGGGTCGATCCCGACGCCGCCGCCATCGTGATGGACGCCTTCGAGACCACGCTGGTCGACTGGGGTGTGACCGTTCGAGATTCGGCGTTCGACGCCGAGGTGTTGGCGGAGATCGAGTCCATCGACACGCCGTTAGCGGAGTTTTACACCACGGTCACCGCGGCCGTTCGCGAGTTCAACAGCCAGTCCGAACAGGACTCTCTGGGTGATGACGTCACCACTCAGCCCGATTCGATGACGGTTGCGACGATGATCGAGCCAGCTATCGTCGAGAAGGCGAGCACGTACCACGTTGCCGTCGACGACCGTGAGGGAATGACGCGCGGATACAGTCTGGTCGACGAGCTCGCAGTCACGGACGGTGAGGCGAAAACTACGGTGATCGAGTCGGTCGACGGCGACCGGTTCACCGAACTGCTTCTCAATGCGTTCCGGCACGGCGATCCGCACCACGAAAGTCCCGATCAGTGACCTAACGTTCCGAAATACCGCAGGCGGGCCGTCGAAAAGTCATCCATCACCGACGTGACCCGTTAATTGATAAATGTAAGTACCATGAGAAGGTCAATAGTACTACATTATTAATAGTGTTGAATTCGTACTGGCGCTCTGGGATGAGTACAGATGACCCCAGCCACGATACGGAACAGAGCGGTCACGAACACCACGAAGTCGAGGGGCCGGGGTATCCGACGCCGGCCGCGATGAGGACTGAGGGCGGCCGTGAAGAAACGGCGTACGTGATGGCACCGCGAGTGGGCATGGAGAACGACGGTCCGGACTTCGTCGGCATCGTCGATCTCGACCCCACGTCGGACACCTACAGCGAACTGATCGACGCGGTGGAGATGCCCAACAACGGGGACGAACTCCACCACTTCGGCTGGAACGCTTGCTCGTCGTCGTGTCACTCCGAGGGGCTTGCTCGACAGTATCTGGTCGTTCCGGGCCAACGGTCCTCACGCATCCACATCATCGACGCGGAGGATCCGCGCGAACCCGAGCTGGTGAAGGTCATCGAACCGGAGGAGGTGTTCGAACACGGCCTGTCCGCGCCGCACACGGTCCACTGCGTCCCCGGCGGGAAGATCGTCATCAGCATGCTCGGCGACGCGAACGGCGAGCTCCCCGGTGGGTTCCTCCAGTTGGATCAGGAGGACTTCAGTATCGACGGCCACTGGGAGGCCGACCGCGGCGACATGGAGATGAACTACGACTACTGGTACCAGCCCCGCCACGACGTCATGATCTCCAGCGAGTGGGCCGCGCCGAACACCTACTATCCGGGGTTCGACCTCGACGACGTCGAGGCGGGCAAGTACGGCGATAGCATCCACATCTGGTCGTGGGACGACCGCGAGCACATCCAGACGCTCGAATTCGGCGATCAGGGGCAGATTCCGCTGGAGGTTCGGATGAGCCACAACCCCGAGGAAACGCAGGGGTATATCGGCGCAGCGCTCTCCTCGAACATCATTCGCTTTTACGAGGAGAGCGACGGCACGTGGGACTGGGACGTCGTCATCGACGAGGACCCGCGCGAACACGAGGACTGGGACATGCCGGTGCCGCCGCTCATCACGGACATCCTGCTGTCGCTGGACGATCAGTACCTGTTCTTCTCGAACTGGCTCCACGGTGACGTTCGGATGTACGACGTGAGCGACGCGGGCAATCCGCGACTGGTCGATCGGGTGTGGGCCGGCGGCCTCTTCGGCGACCGGCAGACGGTGCAGGGCGAGGACATTCGCGGCTCGCCACAGATGCTCCAGCTCTCTCGGGACGGCAAACGACTCTACTGGACGACGTCGCTATTCTCGTCGTGGGACAACCAGTTCTTCCCGGACATCGCCACGGAAGGCTCACTGATGCTGAAAGCCGACGTCTATCCCGACGAGGGACGGATGGAACTGGACGAGGAGTTCCTCGTAGACTTCGGTGACGCCCCCGGCGGGCCTGCGCGTGCACACGAGATCCGCTGGCCGGGCGGCGACTGCACGAGCGACGTCTGGCAGTGATCGGTCGTGACGGACGCGACGACCCACGCCGTCGAACTCGTCGGCACGAACGGGCGGGCCAAGACGATCCGAGTCGAAGAAGGGGAGACGATCGTCGACGCGGCGAAACGAGCCGACGTGGCCGTTCCGTACGGCTGTCTGTACGGAGCGTGTGGCACCTGCACCGCAGAGCTGCTCGATGGAGAGGTGTGCCACCAGACGTCACCACGGGCGCTGAAACCGTCCTCTCTAGACGCCGGGTACGTTCTCCCCTGTATCGCCACGCCCGAATCCGACTGTCGACTACGCGTCGGCTACGGGATCCAGGCCGAGGTCGTCGGGACTCCGTGGAAGTGAGATCTCCCCGCCGTCAAACGTGTCACTCAGTACCGAAATGGAGGAATTTCGATGCGATCGGCGTGAGTGGACCAACGACGCGGACGACCGATGTTCAAGTGGTTGAATGCGATAGCACGGATGGCCTGTACGAGTCGATCGCTCCGTAGTGTGAGACCCGTTTCGACACGTGATGCGAGAAAGATCGGATACGGACAGCAATAGATGAGTTATATAGACATCCCCCTCCGCGCGAACGCGGAGGGGTCTTACACACTCGCCGACGAGCGTATTTCTTCGTTTTCGATAAAACGGAGCCAACGATTCTTAACGATTTCAACTGTGTAGCCCTGGTACTGGAAGGAAAGTTGATACGAGGTCGAAGACTCGCTCGCGTGAGCTACGAATGAGTCTAACGCTTCTGGATCCACGCTGTTCCATAACGGTTCGAGGCCGTCCGGGTCTTGGCCGGTCAAGTCAGCAATACTGCTGACCACGGTATAACTCATCGATTGGTCGCCGACCTCATCTAAATCAACTTTGTGCACAGGGTCTTTCTCATCCCCGTTTTTTTGGATACTCATGACAGTTAGGTGATAAGAGAGTATTACTCTTCCAACAGATTGAACTCAGTGTGAAGAAACAAGACTTTTCTACCGAATATATATGGTTGGTTATCAGACACTATCTATACGGGGGAGACAATCCCCTGTCTTGCTCGATCAAGCCGAGTTGAATCTGTGGGACAGCAGGGCCTGGAACCGAAACAGTGCGGTCGTTGCGGTACTCCCTTCTCGACTCAGATGCCATGAGGTCCACGATCAGACTGCCGACCGGATTGATAGTCGTCGGGGACAGTCCACCCGTAGGCTCTTATTCCACGCAGGATAGGTAGAACGGTATGGGGACGGACCACGAACAACCCGTTGACGGTTCGAACGAGTTGAGTTCGTCGTCTGAGAACCCGATCTGGAGATTGTATACCGAGTACGGTACCGGCCGCCGGTACGCCGTGCTCGGCGCCATCGCCACGATTCTCGGCCGCGGGTTCGGGCTGATCCCCGCGTTTGTCATCGGACTGGCCGTCGACGCCGTCTTTCTCGCCGAGCGGCCGTACGCGCTTCCACTGGTGCCGGAGAGCCTCATACCGGGTACCGACGTTGCACAACTGTACTTCTCGATCGCGATCCTTTTTGTGGCGACCGTCGCCGGCGCGGTCGCTTCGTGGATCGAGGATTGGGGATGGAGCGTCTTCGCCCAACGCGTCCAGCGCAACCTTCGAGTCGACGCCTACGAGCGCCTCCAAGAGCTCGAACTCGCCTATTTCACCAGCCGTCGCACGGGCGATTTGATGAGTATTCTCAACAACGACGTCAACGCCCTTGAGACGTTCCTTGAGGACGGACTGAGCGCAACGCTGTGGATCATCGCGACTGTCGTCGGCATCGGGCTGATCCTCGTCGGGCTGAACGTTCCGCTGACGGCGGTTACCCTGTTGCCGATCCCAGCGCTCGCAGCGTTCACCCTCCTGTTTACCCGGCTGATCGAGCCACGGTATCTCTCGATCCGCGAAGAGATCGGTGATCTGAACTCCCGGCTGGAGAACAACGTCAGCGGCATCGAGGTCATCAAAAGTGAGGGGGCCGAACAGTTCGAGAGCGAGCGCGTGGCCGAGGCCTCCGATCAGTACCTCTCCGCCAACCTCTCGGCGATCAAAATCCGGATCACGTACTTCCCGGGCCTGAACGTTATATCCGGAGTCGGCTTCGCTATCACCTTCCTCGTCGGCGGGTTGTGGGTTCTCGGTCGCCCGGTGTTCGGCCTAACGGGCGCGCTTACACCGGGCGCGTTCGTCACCTTCGTCATCTACGCTCAGCAGTTCCTCTGGCCAATCATCAGGCTGGGCGACGTCGTCGACGACTACGAGCGGGCAAAGGCTGCCGGCAGTCGGGTGCAAGGTGTGCTTTCTCGGGACCCCGCAGTTCGAGACCGTCCTGACGCCTCTCCGCTCGAGATCGATGGGGGCGCCGTGACCTACGACGATGTTCAGTTCGCCTACGCAGGAGAGACTGTGCTCAGCGACGTCGACTTCGCCGTTGAGGGCGGGAAAACTGTGGGGGTGGTCGGCCCGACCGGTGCTGGCAAGTCGACACTGTTGAAGTTGCTACCGCGCCTGTACGACGTTGACAACGGCGCCGTTCGGATCGACGGTCAGGACGTTCGCGACGTGACCCTCCGGAGTCTCCGACGGTCGATCGGCTACGTCAGCCAGGAACCGTTTCTCTTCTTCGGGACCGTTCGGGAGAACATCCGCTACGGTACATTCGACGCAACCGACGACGAGATCGAACGGGCCGCCCGGCGGGCCCAGGCTGACGAGTTCATCGAGAACCTGCCCAACGGGTACGAGACGCTGGTGGGCGAGCGGGGCGTCAAACTCTCGGGCGGCCAGCGCCAGCGGCTGGCGCTCGCACGGACGATGCTCAAAGACCCCGCGATCTTGGTGCTGGACGAGGCGACCTCGGCGGTGGATACAGAGACGGAGGCGCTCATCCAAGACCGGCTCGCCGAGTTTGCTGCAGACCGGACCACCTTCGTCATCGCGCACCGCCTGTCGACCGTCCGAACAGCCGACCGTATCCTCGTCCTCGACGACGGGCAGGTGGTAGAGGACGGCACGCACGAGGGGTTACTCGAGACCGACGGATTGTACGCGAACTTCTGGCGGGTACAGACGGGCGACCTCGCGTCGCTCCCCCGAGAGTTCCTCGAACGCGCGCTCCGGCGACAGGCGATTGTCGACCTCGACGACCGGGAGTCTGAAGAACGGTCTGAGTAAAGGACACATATCTGATAATTACTTCGGCTCGGTCGTCCGTACGGTGGACATACTCACCGACAGTCGTGGCGGGAACGGCCGCGACGCAGCCGCGGTGTGGCCGACGAGGTCGGGAAGATGAACGGTCGCGTGCTGCTGCCGGCGTCCCGAACGGTGACCCCACTGCAGGGGTCTCGGAACGGCCGGAATGAACGGGCGCGTACGTCGGTACTACTTCGCAGTTCCCGGGACCAACGATCGGGTAACGAAGTTGCTCGCGGCTGTGGGAAACGTATGCAGACAGACAATCGACGGTCGGCCGATGCCACCGAACGAGATCTCGGGAGACGTGGATTCCTTACGCTCTCCGCGCTCGTCGCCGGTGGGAGCACCCTCGGAGGCCTCGACAGCGTCGCCGGCGCTCCGGTAAACGACCGACTCTTCGAAACGCCGCGCTGGTCGGCGTTCCGGTCGATACTGCCGGCCCAAAGGGGATACCTCCTGACTGGAATCAGGACCAACAGCGCGAGCGAGCAGGTCGGCTGGGCGGTGCGGCTGGACGGCGACCTCGACGTGGTGTGGAACCGTGCCTACCTCTCGCCGCGGCACCTGCGACAGACCGACAGCGGTGAGAATCACGACGGTATCGAATTCGCCCTCCCCGACGGCAGCGGCGGGTTTCTGCTGGTCGGTTGGTGGCACACCCTCGGATCCGACAGCCGCGACGGCTGGATCATCCGGATCGGGGCGGACGGCATCCCGCGCTGGAGTCGGGTGTACAACCGCGACGGCGTCAACTCCTTCCGAGACGACTTCGCCGACGGCGTCGCCACTGACGACGGCTTCCTGCTGGTCGGACGGACCATCGCCGGCGAGTACCTCGACGAGCGCACCGGTGACGGCTGGGTCGTCGAAATCGAACGAGGGCGCCGTGGCCGCATCCGATGGCAGCGAGCCTACGATCCCAACGGGACGAGCGACGGCTGGGACGACGACGACCACCACTCGGAGTTCAACGCCGTCGCCTCGGTCGACGACGGCTATCTCCTCGTCGGCGAGACCTCCCCCGACGGCCCGACGGAATCCACGAACACGGCGGCGTGGGCGGTGCGCATCGGGGACGACGGCGATCCACGCTGGAGCCGGACCTATCGACTCAATCGGCGCCGGAACAACGAGTTCCGCGACGTGGCCGCCGTCGACGACGGCTTCTTCGTCGCCGGCGTCGCAGGCGCCGAAGAGAACGTTCGAGAGCTCCACGACTACGAAATGCGGGGTCAGTCATGGGCCGCGAAACTCGATCGACGGGGGCGCTTGGTCTGGGAGGACGCCTCCGGCGGGGACGGGTTCCACGCCGTCGAAGCGACCGAGAACGGCGCGGTCTTCGTCGGCCGGCGTGACGGCCGGGGGTGGATCGCAGCTTTCGACGATGACGGCACCCGGCTCGGCAGCGACCGCTCGTCGGTGCCGAACAGCGAGTACTTCGGACTCACCACCCGGAGTCGGGGCTCGCGACGCGAGTATCTCCCGGTCGGCTACGGTCGCGGGGACGACAGTACCAACGGCCTCCTCAGCCGGTTCGCGGCGAGCGACTTCGACAACGGCGGCGGGGACGACAACGGAGACGACGACGATAACGATGAACGGCTTTTCGAGATCATCGCCACCGAGCGAGGCGAGGTGCGCTACGAGCTCACCGTCGACGGCGAAATCGAGCCCGTTCGGCTGAACGACCGCGTCAAAGCCGAGGACGACGACCGTATTCAGGAGAACGACGACGGCACCGTCACCGTCAGAGGGTCGACCGGGAACGAAGGGTACGGCGACGCCTTCCGCTTTACCGGACCGGTCACCGACTTCCGCAGCCGCGGCGACGCGGACTTCTACATCCGACTCGACGGCGAGCGAGTGAGCGTCGACGAACTCCTCGGTGAAGACGACGATGACGATGATGGCGATGACGACGATGATGACGAAAACGAACGACTCTTCGAACTCATCGCGACCGAAACCGGGGAAGTGCGCTACGAACTCACCGTCGACGGCGACATCGAACCCGTCCGGTTGAACGACCGCGTTAAAGCCGAGGACGACGATCGCATCCGAGAGAACAACGACGGCACCGTCACCGTCACTGGATCGACCGGAAACGAAGGGTACGGCGACGCCTTCCGCATCACCGGACCGGTCACCGCGTTCCGGAGTCGCGGTGACGCCGACTTCTACATCCGACTCGACGGCGAGCGGGTGAGTGTCGACGAACTCCTCGGTGAGGACGACGATGACGACGATGACGACGATGACGACGATGATGACGGTGAACGGCTCTTCGAGATCATCGCAACCGAAACCGGCGAGGTGCGCTACGAACTCACCGTCGACGGCGACATCGAGCCCGTCCGAGTGAACGATCGCGTCAAGGCCGAGGACGACGATCGAATCCGGGAAAACAGCGACGGCACCATCACCGTCAGGGGGTCGACCGGGAACGAGGGATACGGTGACGCCTTCCGCATCACCGGACCGGTCACCGCGTTCCGGAGTCGTGGTGACGCCGACTTCTACATCCGACTCGACGGCGATCGGGTGAGCGTCGACGAGCTCCTCGACGACTGACTGTCGCGGACAGCGGGTCGAGGGGTCCAACAGAGACAGACCGATCTGGACTTCGGCGGCGCCGCGCGCCGGCTTGAACTCGGGTTCGAGGTCGAACTGGGTGTCGTCGGCGTTCCCCCACTAGCCCGCCATCGCGGGCAGAAGGTCGAAGTGCTCCTCGCGGACGTAGAGCCCGCCGATGGTGCCCGGGGCGGCGTTGGGGTACTCGTAACTGCACCCCACCGCGAAGTCGACGCCGACGCCAAGCGCGTCCGGACGCTCGGATAGCCGGTGCGGTTCGACGCATATTTCGCCGTCTGGCGTCGACTTCCTCGTGAATGAGTCGCTACCGGACAGCCGGCCGCTTCTTGCTGCTGTGCGCGGTCTGGGGGACGGCGTTCATGGCGACGGACGTCGGCCTCGCGGACCTCCCCGCGGTGCCGTTCGCGGCCGTGCGCTTCGACGTCGCCGCCGCGCTGCTGTTCGCCGCGGTTCTCGCCTCCGGCGCGGACTTCCGCCCGCGAACTCGGGACGACTATGTCTACGTGCTCGTCGGCGGCGCGCTCATCATCGGCGCCCACCACGCGTTCCTCTTCGCCGGCCAGCGGTACGTCACGGGCGGCGTCGCCGCCGTTCTGTTGGGTCTCATCCCCGTCGTGACGCCCGCGCTCACGCGTCTCGTCTCCACCGACGAGGAGTTCACCACCGCCACCGCACTCGGCGTCGCGCTCGGGTTCGTCGGCGTCGTCATCATCGCCGACCCCGACCCTGCGAACATCGCGGACAGCGTCCTCGGTGTGTCGCTTGTGCTCGCGTCCGCGCTCGCGTTCGCCGTCGCCGCGGTCGTCACCCACAGTCGATCGCCGTCGATGCCGTTTCTCGCCACGCAGGCGTGGATGATGGCCGTCGGCGCGATCTTTCTCCACGCCGCGGTGCTCGCGCTCCCCGGCCAGTCGTTCGCGGCGGCGACGTGGACGCCGTCCGCACTCGTCGCGCTCGCGTACCTCTCCGCGGTCGCCGGCGTCGGTGGCTTCCTGCTGTACTTCACCCTGCTTGACGATCTTGGCCCCATCGAGATGAGCTTCATCGAGTACGTAATTCCCGTATTCGCGGCGCTGGCAGGCTGGTTCGTGCTTGGGCAGGACGTGACGCCCGCAACCGTCGCCGGGTTTGCGTTCATTGTGGCAGGGTTCGTCGCCGCAAAGTGGCAGGCGCTGCGTCGGACGTAGTGGCGTGTCGGAGGCGACCGCTGGAGGAATTTCACTCGTACAGTTCGCAACGACGAATCATTGTACAGGTCATTTTGGAAGATCACAGCCAACGCTCACAATCCGCGTTCGTTCCCGCAGTTCACCCTTAACCGGCATGGAAGCCAACGACGTGCCTAGGGATCTCGTGTCGTCGGTGGTGGACCGGTAACGGCGTTCGACGCGATCGCGTCCGAGTAATGCGGTTCTCCACGAACGTCCGGGTCAACTACTCTGTCTGCCGATTCTAACCCTCAGGTGCGAGCTCGAACGCTTCGTCGCGGACGTGATTCTCGTCGAGGAGCAGGTAGGCGGCTTGGCTCCACTGGAGGTTCGAGTTCCACCTGACCCGTCCGCTCCCGTCGACGCGCTCGGGGAGGAGTCCGGCTGTCGTCGTCCACTCGTGGGCGTCCCCGAACACGTGGTCCCTGACCGCGTCCGGATCGCTCCCGCCGAGCCAGCGGGCGGCGTCGGCGTATGCCTCGCAGAGCGGTCAGCCACTACATCGCGACAGTCAGCTAATCTAGTTCGTAGGTAGTGACTTCACAGTATAGACGCGTCCGCACGCCGTTCGAGCAGCGTCCGTCGCGAATTTATCGAGATGTGCGCTCCCCTACTGAACTGGCGGTCCGATCGATGACTCCTACTGACGGTAAAGTTCTATCTACAGGCTCTAATTCGGGCGTTCTGGGGTTTTAGCAGCGTTTCATTGTCAATGACAACCACGAATAATCGGAAATAGCGGACTACGATTGCCGACCGCTCAGACACTGGGCGAATAACGATATGGAGGTCTGACGTTGGTGTATTCGCGTCTGGGACGGCCCGCGAAGGGTCTGAAGCGAATAGACGACGCAGAGTCCCGGACGAGACACCCATGAGTCAACAATCCCCACCAAGTGGAACCCAGCAGTATCAGGCGACCCAACAGCAGTACCAGCCCCCGTACCAGTCCAACCGTCAGTTCGGCAGCGGCCTCGGTCAGCGTCAGGAGATGCGAGAGCTCAGACAGGAAGAACGCCAGGAGATCCGGCAGGCTGTGATGACGCTCCAGCGCCTCGAAACGGTCCTCGAACTCGCGCAGATGCGCGCGATCGAGACCCAACACCCACGCGCCGCGCGTCTCTCCGGTGACTTGGTGACCCTCGTCGAGGCGGAGAAGAAGCTGATCGTCCGCCGGTCGCCGTTCGCGGAGCCGATTGGGCAGGCGGCCAAGCAGACCCTCCAGCAGGGCCTTCAGGAGCTTCGGCAGACACTCAACGTCCCCGAGGTTCAGGAAGCACTCTCCGAGGTCCAGCAGAGCACGAACGCTATCGACCGCGCGCACTCGATCATTCAGGCCTCTGAGGCAGCGAGCGCCGCGGGATTCGAGCCGATGTACGGCCCCGCCCATGAATTGGGTGGCGGCTTGGGTCAGTTCCAGCAGAACCGACAGTTCCGCCAGGACGTCCGACAGACCGCAATGACGCTCGGCCGCTTCGAGACGGCGCTCGAAGTCGCTCGCGTGCGGGCGCTCGAGAACGGCCGCATCCGCGTCGCGCGTCTCTGCGGCGACCTCGCGGTCGTCGCGGAACTCGAGAAGAAGCTCGTCGTCCGCCGGTCGCCGTTCGCGGAGCCGATCGGGCAGGCGGTCAAGCAGACCATCCAGCAGGGCGTCCAGGAACTCCGGCAGGCTGCCGACGACCCCGATGTCCAGGAAGCGCTCTCGGAGGCCCAGCCGGCCATCGAAGCGATCCAGAACGCCGTCTCCGAGCGCTACGAGCAGTCTCACCAGGGCCAGCCCCAGTTCGGTCAGAACCAGCCCCAGTCCGGACAGAATCAGCCCCAGTTCGGTCAGAACCAGCCCCAGTTCGGTCAGAATCAGCCCCAGTCCGGACAGAATCAGCCCCAGTCCGGTCAGAGCCAGTGGGCCCAGTACTGAGGAAAGACGCCTCATGACGACGAATCCACACGATCCGGCGATGGGACAGCCCTCGTCCGGCTCCGGCCGGGAGTCGGAATGGCAGTCCACGGGAGCCCAAAGTTACACAGGCTACCAGTCGGACTATCAGCCCGCAGGACCGGCGTCCGGCCCCGCTGTCGATATCGTCGACAACGAGAACGACCTCTGGGTGTTCATCGACCTCCCGGGGTTCACCGAGGAGGAAATCAGTGTCCGAGGTGACGAGAACACGCTGGTGTTGACAGCGGACCGTCCCGCCGACGTCGAAGAAGGGCGGCGCGTCCTGTGCAAGGAACGGTCGACGCACATTGAGCGGAACATCCCGCTCCCGTTCCCTGTCCGCCCGAGCGGCTCTCGGGCGGTCTACGAGGACGGCGTCTGTAAGGTAATCCTCCCGAAGGCCGCCACAGACCGCTACTCTGAAATCGAGTTCACGGACTGACCGCCGCACGACTCGGCCCTCGGAGTGGTCGGTCGAACCGACCACTCCGAACACCGCGGCCGAGCGTAACTACGCCGGTTCCCGCTGGAACGCTGTCCAACGACCACGCGCAGACGAACCCGAAGCCCCCTTCTTTTCACCGTCCATCGGGAGTCGACAACGCTCGCCACGCAGTGTCACGGAATACTCGGTGCGCCACACTCGCGTACCTCTCCGCGGTTGCCGGCGTCGGTGGCTTCCTGCTGTACTTCACGTTGCTGGACGACCTCGGGCCCATCGAGATGAGCTTCATCGAGTACGTAATTCCCGTATTCGCGGCGCTGGCGGGCTGGCTCGTGCTCGAACAGGACGTGACCCCCGCGACCGTCGCCGGGTTCGCGTTCATCCTCACGGGATTCGTCGCCGCGAAATGGCAGGCGCTGCGTCGGACGTAGTGGTTCGTGGTTACACAGTGGATCGTCGAGGATTTCGCAGATGTAGGTTAGAGGCTGAGCGGATCGGCGTCTTTGAGGCACTGTTCGTACTGTGCATTTGCCCACTCACGCAGCAACGTTGATTCGGAAGCAACGATCGCGCGGACAACGCCCGACTCATCCCGGAGTGTCAGATGGACGGCACCATCAACGGTCTCCAGTGAACAGGGGATTTCCCGTCATATACCGAAACATAAGCGGTGTCCGCTTCGAGAACCTCGACACGCCTGTGCTGCTCTCGGAGCGACCGTCGTCGCGGTCGCTGTGGGAGCGGCTGTTCGGCGGGCCTGACGCTAAGACACTTCCTCGTCTTTCGGCGCGTAGAGGAGGATTTCGACAATTGCGTATAAAGTGGTCTACTGTCTCTCGTCGTATCGGATTGGGAGCGACTCAACGCCGTAGATGAACGAACTTCGGGTTGGCTGGAGGGGCGCCTCCGTGAGTCGAACGTCTTCAACGCGATCGAGTAACTCTGACAACCCAACTTTGGCTTCGAGTCTGGCGAGCGGCGCGCCCAGACAGTAATGGGTGCCGTGACCGAATCCGAGATGCTGGTTGGGCGATCGGTTCGGTCGGAACGTGTCGGCCGCTTCGAACTGACGTTCGTCGCGGTTCGCAGAGCCGAGCCAGACGATGACCCGGTCACCTGTCTCGATGGTCTCACCGCGCATGGTCACGTCTTCGGTGGCGACCCGGCCCATGGCCTGCACCGGCGACCGATATCGAAGCACTTCCTCGACCGCGCTCGTGAGCGCGCGGTCGTCACCGCGTAACTCGTCGAACAGATCGGTGTCCGCCTCGGCGAAACATCGCACCGTGTTCGCGATGAGGTTCGTCGTCGTGATATTCCCCGCGACGAGCAACAGAATGCACATGCCGAGTGCCTCCTCGCGGGAGAGCCGTCCCCCCGCGTCGGACTCGGCAGTAACGATCACCGAGAGGAGGTCATCTCGAGGGGTCTCGCGGCGGTCTTCTATCATTTCCAAGAAGTACTGGGCAATCTCCATCTGGATCTGCTGCTGGCGTTCCGCGAACGCGTCTGCATTCTCCTCGTCGCTCGCGGCTTCCACGATGGTGTTCGACCAGGTCTTGAACCGGTCGCGGTCCGACGGCGGGATGCCGAGCAGTTCGGCGATAACCGTCACCGGGAACGGGTACGCGAGGTCCTCAACGACGTCCATCTGCCCGTGTGTACCGACAGCGTCGTCGAGTAACTCGCCAGCCAACTCCCGGAAATGGGGTTCGCGGTCGGCAAGCGTCCGGGGCTGGAACCACTCGTCTACGACGTCCCGGAGTTCTTCGTGGCGAGGCGGGTCCTCGAACAGCATCGTGTCGAGGATCAGCCCCTCTCCCGGGCCTTCGGGTTCGACAAAATCGTCGGCCTTCTGAGGATCCGCCGAGAATAGCTCGTCGTCGTCCAACACGCGTTTCACGTCCTCGTACCGGAAGACGTCCCACGTGCGGCGCTCCGGGTCGTATCGGACCGGCGCCTCTTCGCGCATCCGCTCGTACCAGTCGAATGGATCGAGCCATGACTCACGGTCTTGTAGTTCTCGGGGAACGGCTTGGAGCCCTTGGGGACCTGTCGAACTCATACCCCCACGTTTGGGGACGAACGGGCTAAAATCTCGGGGGCCCGATGCGGCGAACGGCTCGTCTAACTCCGTCGTCGGGCTTACAAACAGAAACCAGATATACTCACACTCCCAGTATCGCCGGACTTGCCTCGCGTGTGGTACGCGTATACCTCGTCTATATCGACGTCTGCACCTTCAATTTCGGCAGTTTCGACCGACTCAAGTCTGAGAATCGACGTGTACAACACCGGCGAGAAATCGACTGTTGGACTTATTCCAGCAATGCGTCCGAGTTGAAACGTTGCGTCCGAGATCGTCGAGGTGAGTTCGTCATCGATCTCGATTGGGGACGAGACGGGCAGCTTTTCTGGAATGTAGTAGGGGTGTGGATGCGACTGACGATAGTGTCCCGGCGCCTCCGAAGGCAGAAATCAAGTTCTTATTTTGAATTAGATTGTCTATGACGTATCTTAATCATATTGAATATAAAGGCTCTGTTGGAATCCTCTTCTTCAGATATATTCTCGCCCGAAACGACTGGTCGCTGAAGGGTGCGTACTGACTAGTATCCTTTATTAGATGGGAGTGACAGGCTCAGAATGATGGTCCTCGGGCTCATTCTCTCTAGCCTAATCGGATTCGTGTTCGTGATGATTGCGGCCTATGCTGGGGCACTCCGGGCGTTAGAAGTCTACTTCGACCCGAAACAAAACAGCGTATTCCTCTCAGACGATCACGATCCACCGAGTGAACAGTAAGTTCGTTGTACTGAGGGATTGGAGTGTGAAAATATCAATTTCTGAGGATTTCAACAGAGCCACTAATTTGAATAGTGGGATCAAATATTTGTTCTATGACACATTTGAAACGTGGGTTGGTGTCGTCCTCTTCGATCATCCCGAACTGAGACACCCCGTTATCGATGTGTTAATTCGGTTAAATCGAGCGTAATGAGCGCTGAAAATCTGTTTTAGATTATTAAATAGACACGGCAGTACGATTCTTTCACAGAAAAGGTCTGCTACTCATCCGAGTTGACCGGACCTTTGTACTGCGAGCGGATTTTTGTCGCCTTCTCGCCACTGCCAGTAGTAATGGCGGTTGTCGTTGATCTCCTTGGTCGTGATCGTGGCCCTCGACGGGACATCGTCCGGAAGCTCGTCTGGTCGCACCTCACTCTCGCCTTCGTTCGACCCTTCCTCAAGACGATCCTCACGCTCTTTGTGTTCGGCCAGTTCTCAGCGTAGCGCGCAATGTCCCGCAGGTGTTCCGGTGAGAAGTCGATGGTGTCGGGTTCTGTGTCGTCGCAGACGTCGTCGAGAGACGGCCCGGCTACATGGATCGCGACGACCACCGAGAGCGAGTCGTTCCTTCGGACTCTCGGGTCGTCGAAGTCTACCAGGACCCCGCTCTTCATCCCGGACAGGATATCGAGCCCGTGATCGTCGACGATGAGAAATCTGAGCCACGCTACGACTCGCTACGTCGGGGCGACGCGCCACGTAGTCGCACCGGTGTATGACCACTTCTCGATCTCAAGATCCTGCATCGAGTCTTGAAGCTGGACGATCAGCGCGCCGATCTCCTTCGGCGAGAGCCCGACGTCGTCGGCGATGAACTTCGCTTTGAAATACGTCTCGCCGTCGGCTGCTTCGGCTCGGAGGAACTCGGCGAGTCGGTCGGCCTTCGACGACGCAGATCGTGTGGCCGGCTGCGTGGCGGTGCTCGTCGTGCTCATGCGTGAATCGCGGAGCGGTTGTGGTTGTGACCGATGACGACACACGCGACGTGGAGGGCGATGAGCGCGAGAGGACTCCACTCCTGCTCGAAACCCATCGTCCCGTACGCGGCGGGCACGTACGCGAACGGCAACAGGATCGTCGCCCAGAAGGCGACCGCGCGAACGCCCGCAACCGCTCGGCTCCAACACGCGCTCGATAAGCTGGTGCCGATCTGTATCGGCGCCCGGATCGGTGCAGAGGACATTTTGCTTGACATGAGGTACACTCGGCTTACTCATCGCATGGATTGCCAATACCATATAAGCGCCAGAGCGTTGGCGCAAATTCAGCCGGATTAACGATTTCTCTGGTCATTTTGGGACCGTTCACCGTCTACGCGAAACCGTTCAAAACAGCGCTAGATCCATTTTAAACCTTTATAGAGTGTTTTAAGGCTTTTCTGGGACATCACGATGACCCCCCAATTCTGTCGTCGGTAGCGCCAGCCGAGGGTGTAATTACTCAGATTGGATCCACCCGAGCGTGTCGCCGATCTCGAATTCGTCGTCCTCACCCACGACGATTTCGTCAAGCGTCCCCGCGACAGGCGCTTGAATGTCGACGCTCACTTTTTCTACCTGTATTTCACAGATCGTGTCACCCTCTTTGACCGGCCGACCTTCACGGGCGAACCAGTCGACGAGAATGCCCTCGGTCTCGTCGACGTCAGCCTCCCAGTCGCCGGTTGCACGAACTGCAATCCGCATCCCAGCGCCACCGTCAGCGACGCACCGTCTATCCATCATTCTGGAGACACGACCGCTCGAACGCTCTCTTCGATATCGGCGGCGTCCGGAATGATTTCGTTCTCCATCGGGCGAGCGTACGGGATCGGAACGTCCGGGACGGCGACCCGCTTGAGCGGCACCGACCGCTGCCCCGAGATACGCGGTTTCGCTGATCGACGTCGGGACCCTTGCATACTACACGTACGAACCGAGATTTGTTCGCTAGTATTGAACCGATCGTAACAGAGCTCTATCAGCGGGTCGAGTGATCGATGTTCGCTCACTCTTCCACAGCCTCCTCGACGAGCACCCCATACGGCTAACTGACCGCCTTGCATTGTGGGAACTATGTCTCTCTACGCCGTCGAGAACGTCGAGGAAGCGTTCGGTGTCACTCGCGAGTTTCTGACGCCGATCGGCATCCGCCGCTGGCTGAAGCTCGCCTTCATCGTGTTCTTCGTCGGGAGCGGCGTGAGCTTCCCGACGGTACAGTTCAACACGTCGACGCCGACAGGAGACGTCTCAAACGGTGATATTCCGTTTAACGCCCCGGTCAATGTTCCGGTCGACATTGTGACGCTCATCGTCGCACTCGTCGTGGCCGGAGTCCTCCTCGGTGCGCTGTTCGCGCTGATCGGGGCGATCATGGAGTTCGTGTTGATCGAATCGCTCCGGACCGGTGAGGTGTCGATCCGGCGCTACTGGAGCCGGCGCTGGCGACAGGGTCTGCGTCTATTCGTGTTTCGAGTCGCGATCGGGCTTCCGATACTCGCGCTGGTCGCCGGGTGGCTCGCGCTGCTCGTCGCCCCGATCGTCACCGGGAGCGACCCAACGGTCCCCCTTACCGCGTTTTTCGTCGGGATCCCCGTGGTGTTTCTCATCAGCGTGCTGTACGCGCTGGTGTCAGGGTTAACGACCGTGTTCGTCGTACCGCTCATGGTCCAGACTGACGACGGCGTGCTCGCGGCGTGGGGGCGGCTCTGGGGCTCGATCAAAGCGGCGTGGAAACAGTACTTGGCGTACGTCGTGATCGCGTTCCTGTTGACGATCGCCGCCGGGATCATCGCGTCTATCGCCATCGGGCTCGTCGCGTTCGTGCTCTGGTGGGGCCGAAACGCGGTTCGCGGGGAGACGGAGACGCCGTCCCCGACGGTGATGTGGATCGCGATCGTCGCGAGCGCGGTGGCGTTCGGCGTCGGCCACCTGCCCGCGCTCGCATCGACGGTCGAACTCACGACCGCGCTGATCGTCCGAACCATTGTGTTGAACGCGATCGCAGGCGTGGGACTCGGCTGGTTGTTCTGGCGGCGTTCGTTGGAAACGGCGATGATCGCGCACGCGACCTTCCACGTCGTGCTCGTCGGGGTTTCTGTGGTCGCGATTCTGCTGTCGTAGTGCTCGAGTCACCGTTCACTGGAAGTCACACCTCGTGTGTTTACACCAATCTCCGAATATCTGCCATGTCAACTCCGACAGTAGTGTCAAATAAAAAAGTTATGAGAAGGAGGCGATGGAGCTCGCAGGGAACTCCCGGGACGAACCGACGAGACAGCGCCGGACGTGGAGTGACCCACCGGCCCGTACCGTCTCAGTTCGTTGCGGATTCGAGGACGAGCGTGTCGTCTTCGAGGAAGTGCTCGACGTGGTGGGCGTGAGCTTCGATGGTCTCAAGCTGTTCGCGGAGCATCTCCTCGGTCGCGTAGTCGCCAAGACTGGAGGTGAGTTCGATATGCTCGCGGTAGCTTTCGATCACGTCGCCCATCATCTCGAGGTCGTTAGCCAGCGAGGTCCGGATGTCGTAGACGTCCTCGTCCTCGGCTTCGACGGTCGCGTTCTCGACGAGCGTCGTCATACTCGCGTGCGGGACGCCACCGAGCGCCTGGAGTCGCTCGGCGAGTTCGTCTGCGGCGGCCTCGACGTCCTCGTAGACCTCTTGCAGGAACACGTGAACCTCGAGAAACTCCGCGCCCTCGACGTTCCAGTGGTGTTTGTGGAGCTGGTGGTAGAGGACGTACGCGTCCGCGAGGTCGGTGTTGAGTGCCGCGACGATCTGCTCGGCTTTCTCGGTGTCCAGTCGGAGTGCGTTCTCCTCGACGGTGCCCGCTTCCTGTTGTACGGTCTTTTGGGTGCTCATTACAGTCTTCGATTGGGACTGAACTCTCTTATAACTTTTCAAAAAAATAACAATTTTTATACGGCTTAAAACGTGTGTGTAGACACCCCATCTGAGAAGGGAGAGTGGTGCGTAACCATAATCAACTGCTGAACACAATCCGGACACCAAACACCAATTATATCAAAATTAGATCACAATATCAGAGAAGAGATTCTCAATGCCGCGCTACCGATTCGTTCCGTTCCCCGGAAGCCGGAGCCGAGCGGTCGGCGGCTGGATCAATTCGACCGGAGACTCAGCGACCGACGAGGGCCTCACCACCGACCGTTCCAACAGTGGTGTTCTCCGCGCCAGGAGCCGACTGGTTTGTCGGCGTTTGGATCTCGATGGACTCGTCGTCGTACACGTTCAGGGTCTCGATCACGGTCCCGTTTGCAGCGACTCGGCGGACGATAACGGTGGGCGTCTCCTCAACTGGCTCATCAGTCGCTTCGTCGGCGGGCGCCTCGGCGGGCGTCTCGCCCGCGAGGAATTGGGTGATCGCATCAGTTTCTTCGAACCCATCAACGTCGCCGGAGCGAGCGTCGACGAACGCAACGTACGCGATGCCGCTGTTGTCGTCGGGGACAACACGCACCTGCCAGTACTCTCGATTGTCGATAACCGTGAGAATCGGTTCGGCCGGGGAGAAGCGGTCCCAGTCCGTCTGCGGAGCCGATTGTCGCACGAGATCTGCCGCGCGCTGTGGGCCGAACAGCGAGTCTTCCGGAACGTATCGTTCGAAGGCGCCGGTTTGCCCGTCAATCGTCCATAGCTCTTGGAGCCCCTGTGCGTCGCCGTACGGCTCGACGGCGACGACGTACTGGGGACCGGATTCGGAGAGGATGAAGAACGGCTGGTCGTTCTCGTCTCCGGGAAGCGGTGCGACCTCGATCTCGTCTTCGTGGCTCGTGTACGTGTTGAGAATGCCGTTTCGGTACTGTGTCGCTGCGACCGACCGGAGCGCCAGATCCTCTGGGTACAACTGTTGATCGTCGAGGATCGGGCTGTCTGCGGCCTCCTCGGGCGAGAGCGTCTCGATCGCTCCGCTCGGATCGATGACGGCGACGCCGCCCCACTGCGGCGTCGAGTGCGGAATTGGTGTCAGGTGGAACGACGGCTCGGAGAAGGGAACGACGATGTACTGCGTGTTCTCGTGAATGACCATCTTGGGGTCGCCGTAGTCAACGAGGTACGCTTCAGATTTGAGGAGTTGCCATCGATAGTTGCGGTGGAAGATCGTCCCGACGCCGGTCTGTAGTTCGCCGTCGACAGATCGGACGTTCGCTTGTTGTGTCGTCATGTCGACGAGCACGGTTCCGGCCTGGCGCTCGGTGAGGACGTTGAACAAGCCGTCCGGAGCCAGCGGGGCCGCCCAGTATGGTGTGCCGTTCACCACGCTAATGTCGGTTTCGCCGGCTCGGTACTGCGGTCTGTTGAGCGTGTTCGATGCGTATCGATCTGCAACAGCCCGGGTGACGATCCGCGGGTTGTCTGCGTCGGCGTCGTCGAGGCGCTCGACCGTCGCCGTACTGCCCATCGTCTGATCGCTCAGCGTCACGCCGGCGACGGCGTTGGCGACGGGTAACAGCGCAAATGCGGCGATCACGAGCGCGACCGCACCAACGCGGAGCGGCGTGATCGTGTGATCGTCGCTGGTGAGCGCGTTGATCGCCGCCGCGGCGCGGTCGCCCGATCGCGAAACGAACCACGCGGTGACACCACCAACAACGATAGCGAGCAGCAACAGCGGCGTCGTGTACACCGTATAGACGATGCCGTGAAGCCACGGGCGGAAGAACCACCCGACGGCAACGGCAAGGAGACCGACAACGCCAAGGGGAATCCACGCGGGGGACGAATCCTGCGGCCCCGAGTCGGTCGGGGGCCAGTCGGTGAGATCGTCATCGGGCGACGGTTCGTCTGAATCATCGGAGGGAGGACGTGTTGACATTGATTCTGAATGGTGGACCGATGGTCACGAAAGGTCGCTCCTCAGAGACGCTGGTCGGCGAGGGCATCGACGCGCGGCCGCGACTATCCGCCAACGTGGAGCGGCGACCTGGAGGACCACGAAACGAACTGTCACCTGCCAGTATAAAATTGTGTGTGTTCGTATTCGGGTGTCAGCCATTGATTGAATATTGAGGGACAGATATAATCGTAGTACACTGTAATTATATTTGATATGAATTAATTTAGTTCACGGTCTCGTCGTTAGGTGTTCAACAGCCAACGGTTGGTCGCAATCCGAATCGGACTCATAGATGCCACAGAGACTAATATGACCAATCGCGGGCAGCGATTACGGGCACCGACTCGATCTTGAGACGAACGACAGAGAATCTGGAACAGTAGTAAGTATAATATATCATATAAATATGTAGAAGTGTCGAGGTTTATAGTATAATCGTCGCGCCCGTCGACGACCCGTCAGCGTTAGGTCGCTGTCCGCGAGACGATCACGCATGGTTTCAGAAGGCGATCGCGCACCCGATTTCACCGTCCCGCTGGCTGGCGGAGACGGCTACGACGACGTCTCCGAGTTCACGCTGTCGGAGGCGATAGGCGACGGTCCGATCGTGCTCGCGTTCGTTCCGGGTGCGTTCACCGGCGGCTGCACCAAGGAGATGTGCACATTCGGGAGCGAACTGGGTTCCTTCGAGGCCCTCGACGCGTCGGTGTACGGCGTCAGCGTCGATCTCCCGTTCGCACAGAACGTCTGGATAGAACAAGAGGGGTTCGACGTGCCGATGCTCTCGGACTGGAGTCACGAGGTCACCCGCACGTACGACGTCGTCTATCCGGATATGTACGGTTCGATCGAATCCGCCCAGCGAAGCGTCTTCGTGATCGACGCTGACGGAGTCGTCACGTACCGGTGGGTCCGCGAGGGCGAGAATCCCGAGTTCGAGCCGTTCGTCGACGACATCCGAAAAGAAGTGAAAGCGGCGCGCCGATAGCGTCCCGACCGGTGTATTCATCCACAGTACTCCGGGGGCGCACGCCACGAGTCCGGCCGTGAACGGAAACGTTACCTCCCCCCAATGAGACACCAACGCATGGAGTTAGAACTCAGCGGAGCGTCTGTGTTCGTCGCGGCGGCAAGCAAAGGGCTCGGACTCGGCGCAGCGACTCAGTTCGCCGCGGAGGGGGCAAACGTCGCGATCGCTTCCCGGAGTGCAGACAATCTTGCAGAGGCCCGCGGGACGATACTCGAAGAGACCGGCTGTGACGAGGACGCGATCTTCACCGTCGAGATGGATCTCTCCGACGCCGACGCGATCGAGTCGGGTATCACGGCGGCCATCGAGGAGTTCGGTGGCCTGGACGTGCTCGTGACCAACCACGGCGGTCCGAACAACGCCTCCTTCGAGGACACGTCTCTAGACGCGTTCGACGGGGGGTACAACGACGTGCTCCGGAGCACGGTGGTGCAGTGTAAGGCCGCCCTGCCCGCGCTCCGCGACGGCGGCGGCGCGATCACACACCTCGTCGCCGCCTCCGCGGCGGAGCCGACCGCACACGGAACTCTCGGAAACGTGTTTCGACCGGGCATCTACGGGCTCTCGAAAACGCTCGCCAACGAGGAGGGGAAAGCCGGGGTTCGATCGAACTGTGTCGCCCCCCGGGGGGTGCTCTCCGACCGGATCGAGTCGAAGATCGCTGCACGCGCCGAACGCGAGGGACTGACGGAGGCGGAAGTGCGCGAACTCCGCGTCGCGGAACTCCCGCTGCCGGAGATGGGAACGACCGAGGAGTTCGGAAAGGCGGTCGCGTTCGTCTCCTCACCGGCTGCCTCGTACGTCACCGGGTCGGTGTTGCCCGTCGACGGCGGGTGGAGCTCACGCCTCCTGTGAGACCAGAGTAGCGTTTTCGGAGGCTACGAATCTACGATTCCGGGACCAGTGTCGGCGTCGGGTAGGTCCCGCCGTTGACGTGTAGCACCTGTCCGGTCACGAACGACGCGGAATCCGATGCGAGGAAACAGCACGCGTCGGCCACTTCCTCGACGTCCCCGAGCCGCCCGAGCGGGGTCGATCGAATCACTTCTCGCTCGATCCGGTCCCACTCTTCGGTTCGCGTTCGATCGACGTCGATGAGCCCAGGCGAGACGCCGTTGATACGGATCCCGTCGTCGCCGAGTTCTGTCGCCAACTGTCGTATCTGTCCTTCAAGCCCGAGCTTCGAACCGTACGAGTGGGCGTGGCCGTGCTTGCCGAGATACACCATCGCGCCGATCAGGTTCACGATCGAGCCGCCGCCGCGATCGATCATGTCCGGGACGACCGCCTGCGTCGTCTGGAACACGCCCCTGAAGTTGACGGCGAGCACGCGATCGAGGTCCTGCGTCTCCACGTCGAGAAACGGCTTCGACGGGCGGTAGGTCGCGTTGTTCACGAGCACGTCGATCGGGCCGAGCCGATCGCGGATCTCGTCGACCATCGACCGGATGGCGTCCGGGTCGCCGATGTCGGCGAGCGCGACCGCGGCCTCGCTGCCGCTTTCCCGAACGAGACGCGCGGTCTCCGCACAGCCCTCCTCGTCAGTACGGGCCGTGATTCCCACGTCCGCCCCGGCCTCCGCGAGCCGAATCGCCGTCGATCGACCGATATTCCGACTCGATCCGGTGACAAGGGCGGTTTTTCCGGTTAGGTCCATGCGTGTCTCACCTCGATCCTCGCTCGACCCGTCGCGGTGCAGTTAGACATTGAACTCCTCCTGGTAGTCGGTCGCGTCGAGTCGGTCCTCCCGGAGGGGCCAGAACGCGAGCAAGCGCGCCGGATCCGAAGAGACGGCGCGGGACGTGTGCGGGACATCGGGTGGGATCTCCACTGCGTCGTGGGTGCCGAGCGAGACGCGCTCACCGTCGACGAGGAAGTCGACCTCGCCCTCGATGACGATCGTCGTCTGCTCCCACGGATGGCTGTGTTGCGGCTTGTCCTCTCTGTCCGGCCCGATCGTCGTCATGCCGACCATCTGGTCGACACCTCGGAAGACGACCTGTTCGAATCCGGGACCCTCTTTGGCGATGGGGGCGTCAGAGAGGTTATACACCGACGGAATTTTCTCCGGGTCGTATTTGCGTACCATACCCTACTGAACGACGAGATGGACTTAAAGTCGTAGGGTGAAACTGCTCCGAGACCTCGTCATGGGCACCGGCCACCAGCGCAGTTCCAATTAAAAAGACCACACGGCACAGTACCCGTCAGTTCTCGGACGGCGGGACCGCGACGAACCGCTCCGGCGGCGTGCCGCCGTCCATGATCTCGAAGGTGCACTCAACGAGCGTTTCGAGTATCGCCGAGCGCGCTCGGACCGATGACGCCGCGATGTGCGGTGTCACGACCACGTTGTCGAACTCGTGAAGCGGCGAGTCCGCCGGCAGCGGTTCCGTCTCGAAGACGTCGAGTCCGGCGCCGGCGATCGTGCCGTCACGCAGCGCGGCGATCAGTGCCTCGGTGTCGACGATCGGCCCGCGCGCGGTGTTGACGAGGACCGCGTCGTCGGCCATCGTCGCGAGCGCGTCCGCGTCGATCATCCCGCGCGTCTCCGCGGTATGCTCCGCGGTGACGACGACGGCTTCGGGCTCCGAAAGGACCGTGTCGAGGTCCGTGAGCGTCGCACCCGTGATCTGGGCGTCGATCTCGTGGACGTACGGGTCGTGCGCGTACACGTCGACGTTGAATCCGTCGAGCAGCCCCGCCAGCCGCGATCCGACGTTCCCGAAGCCGATGATACCGACGGACGTGCCCGCAACCGGGCGCGCGTTCGGCACCTCGTCGCGCCACTTGCCCGCCTCCAGTGCGCGCTGGCCCATCAGGACGTTCCGCTTGACGGCCAACAGCAGCGTCAGCGCGTGTTCAGCGACCGAGAGCGCGTTCATTCCCGGAGTGTACACGACGGCGACGCCGTGTTCGGCGGCGGCATCGAGGTCGATGGTGTCGATCCCCGTCCCGATTTTTGCCACGAGCCGCAGCGAGTCCGCGTTCGCAAGCACCCGTCGAGTGACCGGAAGTCGAGACGTGGTAAAGAGGACCTCGACGCCGTCGAGCGCGTCGATCAGCGCCTCCTCCGTCGGGTCGACGCCGACTTCGAGTGCGAGGGCATCGCCGACCGAACGTTCGAGCACGTCACGCGGCTTCACGTCCTGGTCGACGAGCGCGCGCGGCGCGCCGTTCGTCATTCCTTCTTCTCCGGTCGAACGTGCGTGACGACCGGACAGTCCGCGTTCATCAAGACGTCTTGGGTGACGCTGCCGAACAGCGCCTTGCCGACCGCAGACCGGCGGCGACCGCCGACGCAGATGTAGCTCGCGTCCTGCTCTTCCGCGTACCGAACGAGTTCGTCGCTCGCGTCGCCGACGAGACCGACGGCTTCGTAATCGTCGGTCGTCCGGCTCGCGACGCCGTCAGCTATCTCTTTGGCGTACGCCCGAATCTCGTCGACGGGGACGGTTTTGCCCGTGTCGCTGAGACTGTCCTGTTCGAGGTCCCGAAACGCAGACTGGCTCAACACGTGGACGACGTGGAGATCCTCTCCGAACGCTTCGGCGTGCTTTTGCCCCTCGATCACGGCGGTGCTCTCTCGATCGATCCGCTCGACTCCGGCGACAATTGTCATGGTTGCCAACGTCTCTGTGACGAGCACCCTTATAGCTTTCAGTGGGTCGCCGAGAGTGACATCCTCCCCATGTGTGGTTGGTTTGCTTGGTTTGCTTGCTCCGTGGTGTTTTTGAGGCGCACCTGCGTTGGTAAGAGAATATGCCTGCCTCTCAGGGCGGATTGCGTGCTGCCATCGGCAATTTACCCCTCCCGAGCTTCGGCGTTGCGGGGATCTGGATCTCGATCGCCGTCCTCGTGGGGGGCACCCTCGCGCCGCCGCTCGGAGGCCTCGAACGCGAGATGCAACTCGTGCTCGCCGTCTTTCTCTTCGCACTCGTGTTGTGGCTGACGGAGGCCGTCCCGTACGTCGTTTCGAGTACCCTGGCACCAATTTTGTTGTTCGCCCTCGGGCTCGTTCCGGCGTTTGAGGACGCAGTCAGCGGATTCGCGTCGACGCTCGTGTTCTTCCTGCTGCTGCTGTTACTTCTCGGTGGAGCGATCTCTAAGGTCGGTCTCGGAAAGATCGTCGCGAGCCGGATGCTCTCGACGCAGAGTACGCCGCGGACGACCGTGCGCTCGCTGTCGACGCACATGGTCGGGCTGTCGCTTTTAATGCCGTCGGCGGTCGCTCGGGCGGTGACGTTCATCCCTGTCGTCAATCAGATGACGGACGCGTACGGACTCGCGGACGACGGCGCGTTTCGCAAGGCATCCTTCATCGTACTCGGTCACATCAACCCGATCGGGTCGATGATGCTGATGACCGGCGGCGGCATGGCGATCATCACCTCACAGCTGATCAACGAGTCCATCCGCACGATCACGTGGGTCCAGTGGGCCGTGTACATGATCCCCCCGATGGCCCTGCTGTTCTGGCTGTCGACGGTCAGCGCCCTCATCGTGTACGGCGTCGACGACGACCTGACGCTCACGTCGGCCGACGGCGACGGAGAGGCCCGGGCGGACGGCGATAACACGGAGCCCGAGGCGGACGGCGGTAACACCGAGGCCGAGGTCGACGACGTGTTCGGGGTGAACGGAGACGACGACCCAACCGACGGCGATATCACGCTGACGCGGGATCAACGGATCGTCACCGTCGTCATGCTGGGTGCGGTCGTGGCGTGGATCGCCGGTTCCTTCACCGGGGTCCCGACTATCGTCCCCGCGGCCGCGGCCGTCGCGGTGCTCTCGGTCCCCGGCGTGGGTATCGTCGACCGCGATCTGATCGCCGACGTCAGCTGGGGGATCCTCTTTCTCATCGGCGCGATGTTCTCCATCCTCGATGCGATGGAGGCGACGGGGACCCTCGATTACGTCGTCGAGACGCTCATCGCGATCGTCCCGTTCGGCACGATGGCGCCGTGGCTGGTGATCGGGACCCTCCTCGCGCTCGCCGTCTTCATCCGCTTGTGGTTCTCGACCGCGTCGGCCGCGATCGTGGTCACCCTGCCGATCATCATGGAGTTCGCCAGCGTCCTCGGTCTCAACGAGCTGTACCTCGCGCTATCGGTGCTCATCGTCGTCGGCTCGACGACGTTCTTCCCGTTCAACACCACATCGGTGCTGCTTTCGTACGACAAGGGGCCGCTCGGGCTCGGTGACGTGTTCGCCTTCGGGCTCGTGACCATGGTCCACGGGGCCGTCGTGATCGTGTTGTCGTGGCTGTTTTACTGGCCGCTCGTCGTGTGAGAACGCCGATTCGGTAGAACGGTGACCCCTCAGAACCGATCGCTTCCGTTTCCGCGTAGATACGGTTATTCCCTGGCGCGTCAACTGCTCGGACATGAACGACGGACGAGTCCCCGAACTCATCCCGGCGGTGACGTGGCTGGCGGAGACGAACGTACGCGCCGATGACCGGGTGGCGCTGCTGGCATCGACTTCGACTGAGAAGGCGGTGGTGACGGCGCTGTGGTCCGCGTTGACTGCCGTCGGAGCCGACGTGACGGCACTCACGATGGTCCCGAACGACGTTCGAAACCGCCCGCTTCGGCCGGTCGTCGCGGGGGCAATCGAGCGGGCTGACGTCATCGTCAACTGTGGGGTATCCGCCGGATTTCCACCGGAAATACTCGAATTCATTCGGAACAGCGGCCGACATCTGAAAGTCTACGCGACGATCGACGCGCTCACCGGCGGGACGGCGGCGGCGCATCTCGACGCTCAAACGGCCCGGCAGATGCGCCGAGACGTCGAGTGGTGCGCCGATCGATTGACTGCGGCCGACGAACTCCGTCTCACCACGCCAAACGGGACGGACGTGAGAGCCTCGGTGACTGGGATCACGGCCCGCAAGAGCCACGGAGACGCGGCCGCCCAACACGGCCACACCGCCTTCCCGACCGGCGAGACGGACCTCACCCCGGTGCCGGGTTCCGCGGCGGGAACGATCGTCGTCGATACGTCGATGAGCCGCATCGGTCGCGTCGACACGCCGATCGAACTGACCGTCACGGACGGACGGGTGGCCGGGATCGACGGCGGGAGCGAGGCCGATCGGCTCGCGAGGACGTTGGACGAACACGCGGATGGGTGTCGGTCGGTCGGCGAGTTCGGTTTCGGAATGAACCCCCGGACGCGACCGACCGGCGTCGCGATCAACGACAAGAAGCTCCGCGGCACGGCTCACGTCGGCCTCGGCGACGTCACCGCCTGGCCGACCCTGACCGGCACTTCGGCGGTCGACGTAGGGGACCCGGCATCCCTACACCTCGACGGGATCTGTCGGTCAGCAACCGTCCGACTCGACGGAGAAGTCGTGATCGACGACGGATCGATCGTCTCTGACAGCCGATAAGAGCGTCCTCGGCGTTTCGTGTGGGGATTTCGTGTAGAGATTTCGTGTAGGGACTGTAAAAAATAGTGCTCGGACGAATCGACGGACCGCGCTCGAAGCGAGGCTACGCGAGCCGTTTTTCGAGCGCGGGCTTAACGTACGGTCCGACGAGGATCAGGACGATCGCCGCCGTGATGAGCAGCGACAGCGGCTCGGTCACGAAGATGTCGTAGGAGCCCCCGGAGATCTGAAGCGATCGCATGAGGTTCTCCTCGGCGATCGGTCCCAAAACGACCCCGAGCACGAACGCGATGATCGAATAGTCCTTCCGGACCATGATGTACCCGAAGAACCCGAGCAGGAGGACGGTGATCACGTCGACCCAGTTGGATCGAAGCGTGTAGCCACCGACCATCGACAGCACGAGGATCATCGGGATGATGATGTGGGTGTCGATCAGGGTGAGCTTGGCCAGGCGAGTCACGACGAGCACGCCGATCAGGATGATGAAGATGTTCCCGATCAGGAGCGCGATCAGAAACGCGTAGGTGATGTGCAGGTCGGTCTCGAACAGCTGCGGGCCGGGGCGCAGTCCGTGCATCAACAGGCCACCGAGCAGCACGGCGGTCGAACCGCTGCCGGGGATCCCGAACGAGATGGTCGGGATCAGCGACCCGCCGATGGTACCGTTGTTCGACGCCTCACTGGAGATGACACCGAGGGGGTTGCCGTTACCGAACGAGCCGGGGTCGTCGGAGCTCCGCATCGACTCGCCGTACGCGAGGAAGTTCGAGACGGTCGCGCCGGCGCCCGGAATCGCACCGATGAACATGCCGATGTAGCCGGATTTGATGATCGTCCCGGGGTGCGAAAGCGTCTCCTTGACGCCGGAGAGCGTGCTTCCGGTCAGATCGATATCGCCGTCCGCGATCCCGCCCTCTTGGCCGGCGAGCTTCAGCATCTCGGCGATCGCGAACATCCCGATGAGCGCCGCGATGAAGTCGATGCCGTCGTAGAGCCCGAGGCTCCCGTAGGTGTACCGGAGTTCCGGGGAGTTCGGGGCGATACCGATCGTCGTGATCAGCAGCCCGGCCGCGCCGGCGACGAGCCCCTTGACCATGGAGCCGTCGGCGACGATGGTGATCATCGAGAGCCCGAGGATCGCCATCAGGAAGTACTCGGGCGAGCCGAACAGCAACACGGCCTCGATCAGGATCGGCGAGATGAGCAGCAGCGTGATCACGGAGAGGAACCCGCCGACCGCGGACGCGGTCGCGGACATCGAGAGCGCGTCGATGGCACGTCCCTGCTTCGCCATTGGATAGCCGTCGAACGTCGTCGCAGCGGCCCCACCGGTCCCCGGAACGTTCACGAGGATGGCGGAGATGCTGCCGCCGTACATCGCGCCGCTGTACATGCTGACGAGCAGGATGATCGCGTTGATCGGACCCAGTGGAAGCGTCAGGGGCAAGACGATCGCCATCCCGAGCGAGGAGCCGATCCCGGGGAGGGCGCCGGCGATCATGCCGAGCGTCAGCCCAATGACTACCCAGAGCGGCGTCGGCCAGGTGAACACGATCGAAAGCGCCTCCGAGAAGGCGGCGAAAGCCATCTAGAACACCCCACTGGTGAGGAAGAGTTCACCGCGGTCGAGCGGGACGCCGAGCACCGACATGAAGCCGAACGCGATCGCGAAGCCGATGACGGCGAGCACGCCGGTGAGGTACCACGGCTGTTTGAACCAGTACCCGTACGCGGCGACGAACAGCGGCGTCGCCCAGAGGATACCGACCGCGAAGCCGACCGCGGCGTATCCGGTGATAACGAGGGCCGTAAACACCGAATCGTGAATCGGACGCCCAACAGTGGAGAACTCGTTCCGGTCGGACTCGACCTGGTCGGCCTCCGATTGTTGCTGTTCTTCGACCCCCTGCTGGCGCTTCTCGAACTCCTCGTCGGCCTCGAAGACGCCTGCCGACTCCTCCACGACTGCTCGAAGCGACTCCGGGAGGTACTTCGAGAAGAACAACAGGAGCGCACCGACGAACACGACCGATCCCGTCAGTCGCGGGAAACGCGCAGCCGCACTGATATCGAAGCGAAACGTCTCAGCGAGGGCGAAGCCTGATCCGAGGATGAGCACGATCAGGAGGAAGCGTTCCTGATCGAACTGTTCGGACAGCCGTCGATACAGCGATTTACGTGACATGCTTGCGTGGTACTGGAGTTTGGATGGTATTAATACACATGGTCTCGGCTGATGGTGCGGCGGATAACAAACCCGTGGTGGGAAAGCGGTGCTCTACTCGTCCGCGGCTTCTTGGACCGCTTCGAGGTCGACCTGTTCGGGGATCTGTTCGAACGCGTCGGCGACGGCGTTGGAGGCGCTCTCGGGACCGCCGTACTCGACGACGTTACCGGTCTCGTCGGACCAGCTCTGGACCTCGTCGGTCTGGAGGGCCGCTTCGAGGGCTCCAGTCAGCACCTCGATCTGGTCTTCGGAGGTCCCTGCCGGAGCGAAGACGCCGCGGACGAGTTGTCCGAGGAAGTCGATGTTGTCGTAGCCGAGGTCGGTGGTACTCGGAACGTCCGGGAACACTGCGGATCCCTGGCTCGACAGGCACGCAAGGACGTCGATACGGCCGTCTTCGGCCGCGCCAGCGGCGCCAGTGTCGGTGGCGATCGAGACAGGCACTTCGTCGGAGATCGTCGCCTGAACGGCCGGGCCGGTCCCGTCGTAGCCGACGTATCGGTCCCACTGGAGGTCGTAGCTATCGTTCCCCTTCATCAGGAGCGCCAGCACGTGGTCGACGCCGCCGCGTTCCTTGCCCGAGAAGATTTCGAGCTCGCCGCTGGCGTAGCGGCTGATCATATCTTCGAAGCCCTCAATCTCGTAGCTGGGGTTCGCGACGACGACGAACGGCGTCCGCGCGTACGTCCCGATTCCCTCGAGTTCGGTCATGTCGAACTCCGGCGGGTTGACCATGGCCGAGACCGGCGTGGACGGCGGGTTGAACCCACCGATCGTGTAGCCGTCGGGATCGGCGTTGTACAGCTGGCCGGTACCGCGAAGCGACGCCGCACCGGGGACGTTCTCGATCGCGATGTTCGTACCGAGTTCGTCCGCCATGTGGCTGATGAACTGGCGGGCGTACGTGTCGGTTCCGCCACCCTCCGAGAAGGGGATGATGTACGTGATGTCCTCGTTGGGGTACTCGCCATCGCCCCCGCCCGAACAGCCGGCGAGGCCGGTCATCGCCGCTGCCGATGCGGCACCGGTGTACTTGATGTAGTCACGACGGGTAGCAGACGATCGATCGTTATTGTCTCCCATACAAACGTAAGGAAAGTCAGAACCCTATTTGAATCTTTTGGTATGCGACTCTATTGAGAAATCAAGTATGTTTATATACACACACTGATTCGCCGGGAATAATCGATATTTCAATTATAAACGGTATAAAAAGACACAAAAGATATTGTGAAGCGGTGCCGAGCGGATCAGAAGAAAGTGAACTCCCCGTCCTTGACGACGACTTCACCGTCGAGTTCGAGCGTCGGCTCGGCCATCATCGCGTCGAAGTGAACGGGCGCACGGGTGGTGCCGCCGAGGTTGCTGCTGGTACCGATCCCGAAGTGGACGTTACCGTAGCGGCCGTGGTCGTTCGAGAACCAACCGTTGAAATCGGGGCACTCAGGATTCATGCCAACCGCGAGTTGGGCGATGTTGTAGACGGCCGGGTCGTCGTGTTCGGCCCAGACGCGTGCGATCTTCTTCGCTTCCTTACCGCCCTCGACCGACGTGACCGCACCGTCTTCGATTTCCATCCGAACCGGCTCCTCAAGAACGCCGATGTCGAGGTTCGGGATCGCACCGTCGAAGACGACGGTCCCGTTGGTGCCGCCCTCGACCGGAGAGATGTTCGCCTCGATGTGCACCAGCGCGGTGAACTCGCCCGCTTCGTCCGCGATCCCGGGGTGTGAGTTGCCGTCTCGGCCCTCAAGATCGACGGTGACGTCCGTCCCCTGCGGGGACGTGACGCGCGCCTCGCTCGCTTCAGAGAACTTCCGTGCCATCTCCTCGCAGTGCGGACGCATCCCTTCGTAGTCGGCGTACAGTCCGCCGCGAATGAGCTGTTCGTCGGTGAATTTCACCATGCTGATGACGCGCGCGCCGTTTTCCTTCGCCTCGGCGGTCGCGCTCGAGTGGGTGATCGATCGGTGGACCGGCGTGATGATCACGTCGGCTTCCATCATCGCGGCCGCGACCGTGTCCTCGGGCTCGTTACCGTCGTACTCGCGAGGGTCCATCATCGTCATCGTCACGTTGGCGTCCCGCTCGTTGGCCGCCGCGGCGACGCGCTCGGCGACATCAGCAACCTGCCAGTCGGTTACGACCAGCACGTCCTCGCCGGCTTCGATCGCGGCGCAGGTGTCGACGACGATACTCGCTCCTTTCATCTCTTGGATGGAATCCATGTTCCGATAACACACAGCGGGCTACTAATACGTTCCTGAACCAGCCAGTCGGGCTTCCTGCCGCACTCGGGTACCCGATACGTCGAATATCGGGAGCCGACAGCAAATGTCGGCACGATGGAGACATGTGATCGGATCGCACCGATGTGTTTATGTATTCCCCAATGATCGATCGATCTGATCAGAATGTTAGACGTTGAAATGGCGGCGGCAGCACGGGGTATCGTCGAGGATTGTCTCGATGTCCAGCCCGGCGAGGAGGTCCTCGTTATCGCAGACGCGAGAAAAGAGCGAGTCGCACGAAGCATCGCCCGAGCCGCGGCGGGAGCAGGTGGCGAGGCGATCACGATGACGATGCCGCTTCTCGACAGTCACGGCAACGAGCCCCCGACAACGGTTGCAGAGGCCATGGCCGCCGCAGACGTCGCGTTCACCTGCACGAGCCACGCGATCACGCATACGCGATCGCGACTGGCGGCCGCGGAGGCCGGCACTCGGTGCGGAATTCTTCGGAGCGTCACTGAGGACATGATGGTCGAGGGCGCGATGAGCGTCGACTTCGAAGAGCTTCGTCGCCGGACCGAGGCGGTCCGCGACGTGCTCGACGCGGCCACCGAGGCCCACGTCACGAGCGACAAGGGCACGGACATCACCTTCAGCCTGGAGGGCTGCTCGGCGTTTTCGCTGGACGGCTACTACCACGAGAACTACGGCTTCGCGACGCTCCCGCCGGGAGAGTCACCCACCCATCCGGCCGAGGGAACCGCGAACGGCGAAATCGTCATCGACGTCTCGATGGACAACCTGGGACAGGTCGACGAGCCGATCACCCTCGAAGTCGAAGACGGCTTCGTCACCGACGTCACCGGCGGCGACGACGCCGACCAACTCCGACGTATCATCGACACGAACGGCGAGAATGCCGGTAACATCGCGGAGTTCGCAATCGGAACCAACCCCGAAGCGAAGCTCATCGGCAACCTCGCTGAGGACAAAAAGAAGGCGGGGACGGTCCACTTCGCGGTCGGCGACAACGAGTCGCTCGGGGGCACGCTTAAAAGCGACATCCACCTCGACGGCGTCGTCCGGACACCGACCGTCCGACTCGACGGCGAGGTCGTCGTCGACGACGGCGCACTCGTCGAGTCGCTCTTCGACTGAACGAACCGGGGCGATCAGATCAGAGGCCGCGACGGCCGATATTTTTGCGACGACGGACCGGGCTAGACCCGGTTACACCCGATCGAGATCCCGAGCGAACGCCGTCCCGCTCATCAGGAGCCGCGCGGTTCGGTCGATAGAGACGGCGTCGATCGGCCGCGCTCCGTCGCCGGCGGCGGCCCCGGTTTCGACACCGATGCGGATCGTCCCCTTCGGATGGCCGATCCGCACCGCCTCGCCCGACCCACGAGCGACCGCCTCGGTGACCGTTCCGGGCACCCGCGTCGCGGCGGCGAGACACATGGCTCCGGTGGTCGCGTAGGCGTGGTGCGGGTGGCCGGTCGAGACCATTCGCGCGACGACGTCGACGTCGTCCGCCTCGACCGTCGATCCGACAGTCGTCGCATACCCCGTCGGCGGGGCGACGACAGCGATAAACGGCATGGTCGGTCGCTCGTCGACCGCGTCCGCTGGGTCATCGACCAGTCCGAGTTTCACGCACGCCGCGCCGCGGATCCGTTCGAGCCGGTCGAGGAGGCCGTCCCGCTCTGCGAGGGTAGTGGGCGATTCAGTCCCGGCGAGTCCGAGATCCGCGGCCCGAAGGAACACCGTCACGTTGGTCGCGTCGACGATCGAGACCGTGTACGTCTCCCCGCTGACAGCGAGTTCGTCGGTCGGGTTCCCGGTCGGAAGCGTGGCGCCGAGCATCCCGCCACCGGGGTCGAGGTACCGCGTGGGGATCCGCGCGCCGGATCCGGGGACGCCGTCGATCCGACAGGAACCGTACGGCGTCGGCTCCCCGTCGACGACGGGTACGTCCTGTTCGAGTAGCGAGTCGGTGTTCTCGCTGTAGATCCGGACGGTCGTGGTCGGCTCGGTCGCGTCGACGAGCCCCTCGAGGATCCCGTAGACGCCGACGGCGCTCGCGAGGTTCCCGCAGTTGCCGTCCCAGTCGACCGTCGCGTTCTCGATGCCGACCTGCGCGTACCGATATCGCAGATCCGCGTCGTCGCGGTCGGCCGCATCGACGAGCATGAGCTTGCTCGTGTGCGTGTGTGACCCACCCAACCCGTCGACCTGAAGCGGGTCCGGTGATCCGAACAGTTCGAGGACGAACTCGTCGCGCGCCGTCGGGTCCTCGGGGAAGGTCGCACTCGACGCGAAGAAGCCCTTGCTCGTGCCGCCGCGAATGAGGTGACCGTCGACTCCGCGCTGGTGTCGTGAGTCGTGATGAACCATGCACACCGGTGACGCCCGCGGGAGATAAGCCTACGCGATCGGGCCCCGCGAGTGTCGGGTCCTGCGCGATCGGGCGCGAAAACGTCTTGGTGGGCGGCGTCGAGCGGGCGGTATGAGCGAACCAGGCAGTACGAGCGAACCCGGGTCACCATGCACGATCGCGGCCGCCGGCGACGCGATCGTCACGCGACGACTCACCCCCTCCGCGGAATCGGACCAGCGGATCGGCGACCTCCGCAGCGTCATCGACGACGCCGACGCCGCGGTGGCGAATCTCGAAGTCGTTCTGCCCGAGCGGGACGCCGCCGCCACGCCGCTGCCGCCCGTTCCGTCGCAGTACCAGTACCTCAGTCCGCTGGCCGGCATCCTGATGCGGGCCGAGCCGTTCGTGCTCGACGAGCTCGACGCCTTCGGGTTCGACCTGTTCGCGACCGCGTCGAACCACTCCTTCGACTACGGCCGGCACGGAATGCGATCGACGATGGACGCCCTCCGGGAGCGCGAACTGCCGTTCGCCGGGATGGGGGAGTCGCTCGCAGACGCCCGCCGACCCGCGTACGTCGACACCCCCGGCGGCCGAGTCGGGTTGGTGGCCGCGAACGCCAGTATCGCACCGGGGAGCGAGGCCGGCCCCGCCTCGGCAGACCACCCAGGGCGAACGGGGATCAACCCCCTCCACCTCCGCTGGATACACGGGGCGTCCGCCGACGGGCTCGCCCGTCTCCGAGAGTTGCGGACGGAACTCGGCCTCGACGACCTCCACGAGACGTGGCTGGTTCGCGAGGACCCAGACTGGAAGGAGCGTCCCTACGAGCGGTTCCTCCATGCGTTCTTCGAGGAGGTCGACGACGAAGCGCTGCCGAGTGTCCGGTTCGAGCCCCTCGCGGACGAGCGACAGGCGTACCTCGATTCGGTCGCGGTCGCGGCGGAGCGAGCGGACTACGCGATCGCGAGCCTGCACGGGCATCAGGCGCCCGGCGGCGTGCGGAACACCGATGAGACTCCCGAATACGTCCGGTCGTTCGCGCGCGACTGCATCGACGCCGGAGCGGATCTCTTCGTCGGAACCGGCCCGCACGTCCTGCGTGGGATGGAGCTGTACCGCGGGCGACCAATGTTCTACTCGCTCGGCAACTTCGCGTACCAGACCGAGACCATCGAGCGGTTACCCCCGGAGAGCTACGACTACTACGGTGTCGACGACGCGGCCGACCCAGCGGCGCTGTTCCGCTCGCGCTATCGCGACGCGAACGGGGACCCGAAAGGGAGTCTCGCCCGAGACGGGTACTGGGAGACGATCGTCCCGATCTGTGACTTCGAGGACGGTGAGTTGGTATCGCTACGACTGTACCCGTGTTCGCTCGGTCAAGATCGAGCGCTTCCGCGGCGTGGAACGCCGGCGCTCGCGACCGGCGACCATGCCGGAGAGATACTCGCTCGGTTCGCCGCCCTCTCGGACCCGTTCGGAACGGAGCTATCGGTCGAAGACGGAGTCGGAATCGTCGACCGCTGAGGCCGTCGGCGTCAGCATCGGTTTCGGAAGGTGGCTCCCGTCAGTCAGGCAAGGAAGTCAGTCGAGGACGATCTGCGCCGGGCCGAGTGCATCGTGTGCCCCTTTCTCGAGCGTGACATCCACGACGGTGCCGAACGAGTCGAGACCTGCGAACTCGTGGGTGACGTACTCACCGATCGGAACCGCACCGCTCGCGACGAGTTCGCCGGCGAGCGTCCCCGTGTCGACCCCCGGTCCGAGGTCGGCGACGCCCTTCCTCGGGTTCTCGAAGCGGACGGCCTTCGACCTGGCCGCGCGGGGCGTCGTCTCGACCTCGCCCGAGATGTGGCCGACCTGCAGAACCGTCCCGCCGCGACGGGCGGCACGGAACGCCTGTGCGAGCGGATCGTCGCCGGCGGTCGCGTGCGACTGGGTGCCGCCGACCGCTTCGATCGCCACGTCTGCCCCGAGTCCCCCGGTCGCCTCCCGAACCGTCTCGACGGGGTCGGTCTCGGTCGCGTCGATCGGGATCGCTCCGTTGGCCGCGACGAGTTCTAGCGGCCGGTCCCGAACGTCCGCGGCGTACACCGTTCTCGCGCCGAACCGCTTCGCGAGCAGGGCGCACTGGAATCCCATGACGCCGGCGCCGATGACGAGCACGTCGTCGCCGGGGTCGATCTCGGCGTCGGCCACGCACAGCACGGAGCTCGCGAGCGGCTGGAGCGCGGCGCCCTCGGCGTCGGAGACGCCCTCCGGGATCTTCTGGATCGGCTCGACTGGGAGCCGGACGTACTCCGCGAGCGCTCCCGGGCGATCGTAGCCGATCGCCTCGGTGTCCGGGCAGTAATTCTCGTAGCCGGACCGGCAGTACGGGCACTCTCCGCAGTGGATCTTGCCGGGCGCGTACACGCGGTCACCGACCTGATAGTCGTCGACGCCCGGCCCGCACTCGGCGACGACCCCACAGAACTCGTGGCCGAACAGTTGCGCGCCGGGATTCCCGTCCCGAATCTGGCGTTTCACCGCGTCGTAGTGCGCGACCGACTCACCGCGGTAGAGCAGGCACTCGGTCACGCTCAGTTGCACTCGCGAAACGTCTATGAGGACTTCTCCGGTACTCGGCTCCGGTCGGGGAATATCGATGACGTCGAACGACTCGAACTCGTCTATCACGACTGCGTCCATACCGTTTCCCTCAGCGGCCGAGTCAATATATCCTCGGGCGGTGACAACGGGTGGTGACAACGGGTGGTGACAACGGGTGGTGACAACGGGTGGTGACAACGGGTGGTGACAACGGGCGGTGACAACGGAGGGCGAGAACAGGCGATAACGGCGGGAGGACGAAACGTCTATGTCCGTTCATCATAGACAATCACGAGAGATGCAAATCGTTACCGACCAGGATGTCGTCGTGGTGGGCTGTGGGATCGCCGGGTTAAGCGCAGCCAACCGCGCGGTCGAGCAGGGACTCGACGTCACTGTCATCGAGAAGTCGCCGAAAGCGAAGCGGGGCGGGCACACGCGGCACAGCGAGTCGTTCCGAGTCGCGTCATCGGATTCGAACCTCGAGGAGTACGGGTACGAGTACAACATTGACGACTACACGCCCGACGACTTCTACGCGGATATCATGAAACAGACGAACGGGCGGGCCGACGAGGACCTGGCCCGAACCATCGTCGACAACATCGGCCCCACGATCGACTGGCTCACCGAGCGCGGCGTGAGCTGGGACATGGAGCCGCTCAACGTCGGATACACGGTCGCCCGGACGTTCTTCGACGGCGAGGAACTCGTCGCAGACCTCGTGGAAGCCGCCGAGGAAGAAGGCGCGACGTTCGAGTACCGCACCGAGGCCCGCGAGATTCTGTTCGACGACGGTGCAGTGTCGGGGATCCGCGCGCGCAACGACGACGGCGACGTGGAGTACCACGCCGACGCGGTGATCGTCGCCGCCGGCGGCTACGAGTCGAGCGAGGAGAAGCGGACCCGATACTACGGCTCCGACTACGACGCGATGAAGGTCCGCGGCAGCCGGTACAACACCGGCGAGGGGATCGAGATGGTCCTCGACGCGGGAGCCCGCGCGGACGGCCAGTGGGGCGGCGCCCACATGGCGCTCATCGACAGCGAAGCGCCCGACTACGAGGGCGGAGCGAACCGCGTCGACGGCTATCAGTACGGCGTGCTGCTGAACCACGAAGGCGAGCGCTTCTTCGACGAGGGCGAAGACGCCCGGGCGCACACGTACGCCAAACTCGGCCGGATCATCTTCGAGGAGCCCGGCCACGAGGCGTTCATCATCATTGACGACCCGCTGAAAGAGCATATGCGCGCGACCGGTCCGGGCGATTGGGTGACCGGCGACACCGTCGAGGAAGTGCTCACCGAACTCGGCTGCGACGAGCCCGAAGAGGGTGCCGCGACGGTCGACGCGTTCAACGCGGCGACGGACCCCGGAGAGTTCGATCCCGATGTGCTCGACGGGAACCACACCGACGGGCTGGATCTCGAGAAATCCAACTGGGCGCTCCCGATCGACGACGGACCGTACCACGGGTACCGAGTCACCGGTGGGATCACGTTCGGCTTCGGCGGTGCGGCGACCGACGATCGCGCCCGCGCGCTCGATACCATCGGCCGCCCGATCACGGGGCTGTACGTCGCGGGCAACACCACCGGGGGACTGTTCTTCGACAACTACCCGGGAGGAACCGGACTCGGGAACGGAGCCGTGTTCGGGAAGATCGCCGCCGAGGAGACCGCGGAGTACGTCGGGGTGGCAGAATGAGCGACGGAATGGTCGGCGACCAGCGCGCGATCGGGTGTTCCATCGTTCGCGGCGGCACGAGCAAGGGCGTGTTCATTCCCCGGGCGAATCTGCCGGCGGAGAACCAGGACGAGGCGATCCTCTCGCTGTTCGGCAGTCCCGACGACAGACAGATCGACGGGCTCGGCGGTGCGACGTCGACGACCTCGAAGCTGATGATCATCTCCCCGAGCGATCGCGAAGGGATCGACATCGACTACACGTTCGGACAGGTGGCCGTCGAGGACGCGGTCGTCGACTACGGCGGAAACTGCGGCAACCTCACCTGTGCGATCGGCTCCTTCGCCGTCGACGAGGGGATGGTGTCCGTCGATGACGACGACGACGCGGTAACGATAGCGCTGTACAACACGAATACCGACTCGGAGATCACCCAGACGGTGCCGCTGTGTGACGGCCGCGCGGCGAGCGTCGGCGACTTCAAGATCCACGGCGTGCCGGGGACCGGCGCGCAGATCGACACGACGTTCCACGATCCGGCCGGCGCGATGACGGACGGGTTGTTCCCGCTGGGCGGCCCGACGATCGAAATCGACGTCGACGGGGAGACGATCGAGACGACCGTGCTCGACGTCACGACCCCGATCGCGTTCGTCCGCGCGGCGGACATCGGACTCACCGCCACCGAGGGTCGCGCGGAGATCGACGGCGACGCGGATCTGCTCGAGCGACTCGAACGAATTCGGGGGACGGTCGCGGTCGAACTCGGCTTCGTCGACGCCCCCGAGGACGCCTCGATCGAGACGCCGGGCTACCCGAAACTCGTCTTCGTGGCCCCGCCGACGGACTACACGACGCCGGAGGGAGGCGACGTCGCGGCCGAGGATATTGACCTGACGGCGAGATATATGAGCATGGGGAAGCTCCACCCGGTGTACGCCGTCACCGGTGTCTCCTGTACCGCCGCGGCGGCACAGCTTCCGGGAACGATCCCTAACGAGGTCGCCGACGACCCCGGTGCGACGGTCACGCTCGGACACCCGAAGGGGACGATGGCGGCGACCGCCGAGGTCGACCCGTCGATCCCCGCGGTCGAGTCGGTGACCGTCTACCGGACGCAGCGTCGCCTAATGGACGGGACGGGATACTACCGCTCGGAGTGAAGGAGTGAACGATCCCGCTCCACCGCTCGCCTGACGGCGTGCGCTCGGGGGCGAGAACCGACCGACGGGAGCTTCCAAGCGAATCGATCGTGAGGAATTGACCGCCATCTTATCCCGCAATGCGGGACAATTATTACCCTTGGTCCTGTTCGTGGAGCTATGGAAAACACGTCGGACCGGTCGCGGGTCAAAGCGGTCGACACGACACTCGACATTATTGAGTCCCTCCATCAGGCTGGATCGGCGAGCATCGACGAGGTCGCCGACGAGGTCGGGATCGGAACGAGCACGGCACACCGTCACCTCACCACGTTACACGAGCGCGGGTACATCGTTCGCGAGGGGAACGAGTACGAATTGAGCCTCCGCTTCCTGACGCACGGCGGACGGCGACGGGAGACGCTGCCCGCGAACGAGCTGATACACCGGAAAGTCAGACAGCTGAGCGAGGAGACATCGGAGCGCGTCCAGTTCATCACCGAGGAGCACGGCGAGCGAGTGTACATGTACACCCACGCGGGCCCCGACGCCGTCAAGACGGACGCGACAATCGGCAAGCGCGGCCCGCTTCACGTGAGCGCGGCTGGAAAGGCGATCCTGGCAAATCTGCCGGCCAGCCGTCGGGATCAGATCCTCAACGACGTCGTCGCCCCCGAAACGCCCGAGAGAGAAGCGCTCGACGCGGAGCTCGAAACCGTCAGAGATCGGGGGTACGCGTTCAACGACGAGGAATCGACCTCCGGGCTTCGGGCGGTCGGCGTGCCGATCCGACACGGGAGCGACACGGTGCTCGGGGCGATCAGCGTGTCGGGGCCGGCCAACCGCCTCACGGGCGACTACTTCCGGGAGGAACTGCCGAATCTCCTGCTGGGCACCGTTAACGAGATCGAGTTGAACATCGAATACTTGTAGATCGTCTTATACCCGGATGAGAGGTATTTGGCTCAGTAATCTGTGAGATCTCTTAATTTACGATAGCTTATCACCCTGAATCGATCATCCGTATGGCACCGATCGGAGAATATCCCGCAATGCGGGACAGTGAAACGAGGAATAACTTCACGGACAGACCGACCGTTCGAGCGATTTTCGAGGAGCACCCGCTATTCGGCAGAAGGTCGAAGAAAAATAATACAGACGAGACAGTTACCCCCGACAGTACGTCCCGTAATGCGGGATGAGACATATATGATCGATAGTGATCATGTGAGGCAAACACGCAGAAGAGAGGGAGGTATCGGTGTGAGGCGTTCGACGATCCGGACAGCCCCTAGGCGCGCCCCACTCAGTGCTGTGGCCTCGGAAAAATCGATCGCCCCGTCGACACCAGCGAAGGCGATTCCGGTGGCGATCGCGGCAGCATTCCAGGAGCACGGGAGATTACAATCATAGATTTGTAATGGGCATAGTAGCTATCCGAGCCCGTCGGATCCACCGTGAGCCGAAGAACCGAACGACGCATCGAGTTGCACCCACCGAACGGTCGGCGAGAGAAAGAGTATAAAAATGAAGGGTTTTGTAATCATGTATTGTGAAGTAGATATCTGTCTCCGCCACGCTCACGGCTGGCATCAGCGCGGTGGTCAAGGATCCGCGACGGCACACCCGGTTGCGGTCGTCCACATCAGCAGTGGGAGTTGGAGGAACAGCTGGGGACGCCGCAGGTATACGGTACTCATCAAAAACGATCGCTCTAATGATGTGTTTACGGCGGAAAAAGTCATATATGACCCGATTTGTCAACTATTCATCTCGTGTGGCATGCGCGTGTGGTGCGGTGTGGGGCGTACATCACCTGTTCGTCGATAACTCGGACCGTGCGTCGATCGGTAACAACGCACTCCCGAAACAGGTCGCTCGACGACCGTACAGCTACGTCTCGTAGCCGTTTTTGGATCGACGTTCGGGTTCGGGTAGTACGAATAATACCAGAAGGAGTTAATATATAAAAAATTGATAATTAGAGTTGCATCGGCGCACACATACTGTAGTAGTATCGTACGATAGCTGTGATCGCTTTCGGAACTCGAAGCAGTTCTCTCCCGAAATTGCGCTGAATCGGTCGCTAGTATACTCATAGATGCGTAACTGAAGTAGTCGATATATATTTAAATAGGCGGCAGCAGCCAACAGTGCAGATCACGACGGATCCGACCCGGAATCGGTCGAGAGATACGCCTCGGCTTGCTCGTCCGACACTTGCTCGAAGGATTCGTAGAACTGGCCGACCGCGCTGAAGTGTGGCGGCGTTTCGACGCAGATCACTGCATCCGCTTCTGCGAGGAGCCGTTCGGCCGTGTCAGGGGGTGCGACCGGAACGGCCAAGATGACGTAGTCGGCGCCCGCGGCTCTGATCTGCCGGAGACACGCAATCGTGGTCGCGCCGGTCGCAACGCCGTCGTCGACGATCACCACCCGCTTGCCGTCGACGTCGAGTGAGGGTCGATCGCCGCGATAGCGCTCGACGGTCGCCTGTGCGGTTTGGCGCTCGCGTTCGATCTGCGCTTCGAGAGACGCGTCGTCGACACCAAACTGGGCGATCAGCGAGTCGTTCAGCCAGATCGTCCCGTCACTGGCGACGGACCCGATAGCGAGCTCCGAGTTCTGTGGGGCCCCGAGCTTCCGGGCGACGACGATGTCGAGCGGGACGCGAAGGCGATCCGCGACGATCCGTCCGACCGGGAGCCCCCCGCGTGGAACCGCGAGAACAATATCTGCATCAAGATCGTGATCGGCGAGGACGTCCGCGAGCTGTCGGCCGGCGTCGGTTCTGTCTGTGAACATGTGGGGTCACCTTAACCGGTGTCTGATCGCCGCTTCGCCGGGCGGCCAGTCGAGCCGGTCGACGAGTGGTGGCCGACGGTCGAGTATCGGTCTACGACGATCTTCGTCACGAATATTTATGAAGGTTGTGTGTGATGTACGAGTATGCCTCACGTATTCAAATCGCCAGCGTCGTACGTCCAAGGCCGCGGAGTCGTCGACGCGATCGGCACTCACGTCGACTCGCTCGGAAGCGAGTGTGTTCTGTTGGCCGACGAGATCGTCCGCGATCTGGTCGAAGATCGGGTCCTCGACAGTCTCGAAGCGGAGGGGTTAGGCGCACAGTCGATCGAGTTCAACGGCGAGGCGTCGGAATCGGAGATCGATCGCATCGCGGGCGCCGTCGACGAGCACGGTGCAGACGTCGTCATCGGCGCCGGCGGGGGAAAGGCGCTCGACACGGCGAAAGCCGTCCGCGAAGAGACGGGCGGAGCGATGGTGTCGATGCCGACCGTCGCCTCGACCGACGCGCCGACGAGCGCCCTCTCGGTCATATACACCGAAGCTGGGGAGTTCCAATCGTACTGGTTCTACGAGCAACACCCCGACCTCGTGCTGGTGGATACGGCGATCATCGCAGGCGCGCCGGCCCGTTTCTTCCGATCCGGGATCGCCGACGGGCTCGCGACATGGTTCGAGGCCGACGCGACGTACCGGTCGGCCGGGGAGAACGTCGTCGGCGGGACTCCAACGCGGGCGGGTCACCGGCTGGCGAAGCTCTGCTACGAAACGCTCCGTGAACACGCGATCACCGCCGTTGACGGCGTCGAACAGGGTGCGGTCACGGAGAGCGTTTCGGCCGTAACGGAGGCGAATACGCTGCTCAGCGGGCTCGGCTTCGAGAGCGGGGGACTGGCCGCCGCGCACTCAATACATAATGGGCTGACACAGTTGGATGCGACACACCACGCGACGCACGGGGAGAAGGTGAACGTCGGAACGCTGACGCAGTTGGTCCTCGAGGGGCGCGACGACGCGTTTATCGAGGACTACGCGGAGTTCTCACTGGCGCTTTCGCTTCCGGTGACACTCTCTGACATCGGGCTCGATGATCCGACAACGGCACAGATCGAAACGGTCGCTGACGCCGCGTGCGACCCCGAGGAAACGATCCACAACGAGCCATTCGAAGTCACGTCGCCGATGGTTCGAGACGCCCTCAAAACGGCCGATCGACTCGGCGAACGGGTGCGTGCGCGCCACACGTGAGGAAAGTCACGCCGACACAGACTCGTCGATCACAGTCCGAAATTCGAACCGTGCACCGCCGTCTGTACCATCTGTGAGTGTGACATCCCAGTTGTGAGCCTGGGCGATGCGGGAGACGATCGTGAGCCCGATGCCGCTGCCGCCGTACCCCGTCGTGTACCCGTGATCGAACACGGCGTCGCGCTCGTCTTCGGGGATGCCGTCGCCGGAATCCTCGACGTAGAAGCCGGATTCGGCGTCGAGCGGGCCGACGCGAACGGTCACGTCCGCACCGCCGTGGCCGACCGCGTTCCGGAACAGATTCTCGAAGAGCGCCGTGAGTTGGCTTTTGTCACCGGTCACCGTACACGCGTCCGCCGAGAGCGTCGCCGAGCGCGTGTCGATCAGCTCCCAGGCGTCGCGGGCGACGTCGGGGATCGACACCGGTTGATGGTCCGTGTCAGGCACGCCGTAGCGTGCGAGCGCGGTGAGGTCGGTGACGAGGTCCTGCATCCGAGTGAGGGACCGGTCTACCGGGTCGAGGTGCGACTCGTCACCCGCCTCCCGGTATAAATCGAGATGGCCGCGCGCGATGGCGATCGGGTTGCGCAGGTCGTGTGAGACCATGCTGGCGAACTGTTCGAGCCGCTCGTTTTGCGCTTCCAACTCGGCTTCCCGGTCACGTAGCTCCTGTTTGGTGTTGACCTGAGTGAGCGCGGTGACGAGGTGCGCGGCGAGCAGCTCACCGATCGTCACGTCCTGTGCGTCGAACGCGGCGGGAGTGGGTGAGCCGGCGATCAGGATGCCGTGCTCGCCGAGCGGGAGGTGTAGCTCGCTTCGGATCGGCGTCTCAGGGTTGTAGATGTCGGGGTCGGATCGAACGTCGTCAATGGCCGTTGCGGTCCCGTCTTCGAAGGCCCGCCAGGCGATGCTCTCGCCGGCGCGGAAGGACGGAGGATCACCGATGAGTTCCGTCACCGCATCCGTGTATGCGGCCGGAACGAGCGCCGCACGCTCCGTGTCGTACAGGTGGATCGCGTTCGCCTGGAGGTCCAAGATCTCACGGGCGGCGGTGACCCCGCGTTCGGCGACCTCCTCGGCCGTCTCGGCGGACAGCAATCGCGGGATCGTGCGGTTGAGCGCTTCGAGTTGCCGTTCCCGTTTTTTCTGTTCGGTTATCTCGGTCGAGACGCCGAACACACCCTCCACGTCGCCGGCGTCGTTCAGCGCCGGGACTTTCAACGAGAGATAGGTTCGGTCCTCGCCCTGCACCGTGATCCGCTCTTCGACTTCGATCGGCTCGCCCGTCTCGACGACGCGCCGGTCGTTCGATTCGACGGCCCCGACAACGTCCGCGGGGTAGAGGTCGGCGTCGCGGCGGCCGACGAGGTCCTCGGCTTCCAGTTCGAACAAGCGCTCGTACTCCGCGTTCACGAACACGTACCGGCCGTCGGTGTCTTTGAGGTACATCACCGCGGTCGCGTGTTCGAGGATGAGCGTGAGCCGCCGGTCGGCCACTCGCAGGTCCGACAGGACGTGTCGCCGGTCGAGGTACGCCGTGACGAGCTGTAAAATCGTGGTGAGGAGCGCCCGTTCTTCGGGAAGGAAGACGTCGCCGTCCGTCCCGGGAGCGGGATCAGTCGTGTAGCCGACCGTGAGCACGAGCTCGTTGCCCGCGGTGGTGACGTCGTGTGCGGAGATCTGCCGGGCGGGCGGTTCGTACCCCGGTGAGGTGAACTCGTCGTCGTCGACGGCGAGCGACGCGACCGCGGTCTCGGGGAACTGGAGCGACTGCGGGAGGGACGCGACGACCTGTTCGAGCTGCGCGAGGGACTGGCCGTCGCCGTCGGTGAGCAGGTCGCTGACCGCCTGAATCGCGGTGAGCTCTTTGACCCGTTCCCGCAGTTCGTGCTCCGTTTGGTACTCGGCGATGGCGTGACGGACGCGCGTGGCGAGCCGGTCGTACTGCTCCGGACCGCCCTTCTGGAGGTAATCGGTGACGCCGGCGGAGATCGCGTCGCTGGCGATCGATTCCGATCCCTGACCGGTGAAAAGGATGAACGGCAGCGACGGGTGGTTGGCACGAACCGCGCGCAAGAACGCGAGTCCGTCCTGGTCCGGCATCTCGTAATCGCTCACAACGCACGTGATGGGTTCCGTCTCGATGAGCGTCCGAGCGTCGTCGACGCGCGTCGCGGTGTGTATCGTGGCCGCCGGGAGTTTGCGTTCCAGAAACGTGACCGTGAGATCCAAGAAATCTGCGTCATCATCAACGCAGAGGAGGTGCATACCGTCAATATATGAACCGCCGTTAAGATACTTTCTCAAAGCGGATCGGAAAGCCGAATTCGGCGTACGGCCGACCGGGATCTTCGCTTGACCGACGCACAAGGAGTGGCGGTCTCGCCTTACTCACGCTTTCGACGCTCGACGCAGAGTAAGATGGACTACCCGACCGGTGAGAAAATAGTTTATGAAAATATAGTTAAAGATACTCACCAAAATTCTTGAATATAGATCGCCTAGAGGCAGATAGCCAATAAAAAATACACATGTTATTTACTAGAATATAGAGATAGAAAACAATATAATAGGCCCCTATATAATAAAATCGCAAATACTAAGGCGAATATAATAGAAGAACTCAGTAGCAGCGATGTTTATAACAGAATTATATAATAACAAGTTAGATTATCTTTTCGGCCGTAGGCTACTGCGAAAGGATATCTGCAACGGGTACTTCGACGTCAAAACCGACGGCTTCGGCGGTTCGCGTCGGCACGTCTCCCCGGGT
>Ga0208138_100115_pt1 | contig 53031 bp, 41 predicted proteins | sample AntRauMetaRauer3_FD_184786 | JGI IMG/M metagenome (GOLD analysis project Ga0208138, IMG submission 184786) | Saline lake microbial communities from Rauer Lake, Antarctica, in enrichment culture - Antartic Rauer Lake 3 Metagenome Rauer3 (SPAdes)... ... | reverse complement strand
CCGTTATCCCTATCATCGCCAGCCGTGGCGAGACTCGGGAGTACCTTTTGCCGGATATTCTCTGCACCATTCACGTCCGCGTTCGCAACCGTGTCGCACTTCTCGCACACGTACAGTCCGCGTTCAACGCGCTGATTGTCGTCCGTGTGACCGCACGCCGAACACGACTTCGACGTATCTCGTTCCGAAACCAACTCCACGTCGATACCCTCGGCTTCCGCCTTGTAGTCAAGTAGCGTCGTGAAGCGGTCGAACGCCCATCCGTGCAGATCGAGATTGCCGTGGTCGCCCCAGTTCCGAGGTTCGCTGCTCTCGTCGTCCTCTCGAATGCCACCGAGGTCGCCAACGACAAGCGTACCAACACCTCGTTCGACGCACTCCTCCACGATTGCTTTCGAGAGTGCGTGCAAGAAGTGCGTCCGACGACCCGTTCGCTTGCGGTCGAGACGAGTGGCCTCACGGGACGAAGAATCGTTGCATGCGGCTTTCTTTTTCGTGAAGTAGTATTCGTCTTCTTTGAGTGCGCCACCGGGATACAACACCGATTCACCGCCGAACGAGACGGCGGCGAAGTTGCAAATCCCGAGATCAACACCGGCCACCTCATCGCCTGGTGGTTCCGGGTCGATAGTGGTGCGACAGACGAACTGAAGCCGCCACTCGTCTCGCTTGTAGACGGCACGAACTTGTTGTATGTCCCACTCGGTCAGGTCAACATCCGGGCGAGTTTGGTACTCGCACAGGATGAAGTCTGACCGGTGTTCTTTGAGGTTGCGGCCTTTCGAGAGACGAACGCGATTGAACTGTGCGTCGTGCTTGAAGCCAGCCGCTTTGAACGACACGGTTGAACGCGGGTGGGAATCTCCGTTCTTGCGGTATCCGGGCGGTCGGGCACGGTTGTCGCCGTTCCGACGCTTGCCGAACCAGCCGTTGAACGCTTCAGCGAGTTCTTCGAGAACGCGCTGACTGGATTGAGAATGTAAGTCCGTATAGCGTTCGTGGCCTTTGATTTCGGCTTTGAGTTCCCCGTCATCGGGGATTTCATCTGTTTCATCCCACTGTTCGTGTGCGTAGTAGCGACCGACATTCCAGAGTTTTGAGGCGGCCCATCCGAGTTGGTCGAGGTCGTCACGAACCTGTTGCTGGTTCGTGATTGTGGCCTCGAAGGTTCGAATGGTACGACTCATTTTCTGGCTTCATAACTGGTTATGAACAGTGAATCATTAATAGTGTCGGTTGGCGTGGAATATCCGTCCTTGCCATCAAACGTTGTCAGCGTCAGAACTGTCGGATTCATCCTGACCCTGAAGGGTCAGGTATTCTCCTTGGTTTTTTATAAATAGAACGGGGCGATGACGCGGAACGACGCTGCTACTGCGTCGCGTCCGCTTCGAGCGACCGCGCGTTCTCCTCGATCGGCTCGCTGTCCCAGTACGCGTGGTCCGCGTCGTTCCGGAAGCACTTCGCCCGACGCCGGTCGTTGACGGCATAATCGGGCGGTGCCGACTCCCGGCAGGCCGCGCGGGCCTGCGGACAGCGCGTGTGGAACCGACAGCCGGTCGGCGGGTCTCGCGGCGACGGCACGTCGCCGTGAAGCGTCGCGAAGTCCCCCTCGCGTGCCTCCGTGCTCACCCGGGGGACGCTCGCCAGCAGCGCCTTCGTGTAGGGGTGCGCCGGGTCCGCGAAAATCTCGTCGACCGGCCCCGTCTCGACGATCTCACCGAGATACATCACGGCGACGCGGTCGCAAATGTGCCGGACGACGCTGAGGTTGTGCGCGATGAAGAGGTACGTGAGGCCGAACTCGTCTTGCAGATCGTCGAGCAGATTGAGAATCTGCGCCTGCACGCTCACGTCGAGCGCCGAGACCGGCTCGTCGAGCACGACGAACTCGGGGTCGAGCGCGAGCGCGCGAGCGATCCCGATCCGCTGGCGCTGCCCGCCCGAGAACTCGTGCGGGTACCGGTCGATCTGATCGGCCGAGAGCCCCACGCGATCGAGCAGGTCTCGGGCGGTTTCGCGGCGCTCGGCCTGGTCGGCGATGCCGTGGATCCGAAGCCCCTCCGTGATGATGTCTCCGGCAGTCATCCGCGGGTCGAGACTGGAGAACGGGTCCTGAAAGACGATCTGCGCGCGCTTCCGGAACGCCGTCAGCTCGTCGTCCGACATCGTGAGGATGTCCTCGCCGTCGAAAGTGATCTGCCCTTCGGTGGCCTCGCGCAGCCGGAGGACCGTCTCGCCGGTGGTCGACTTGCCGCAGCCGGACTCGCCGACGATTCCGAGCGTCTCACCCTCGGCGACCTCGAAGGAAACGCCGTCGACGGCCTTCACGCTCTCCGGATCGTTGCCGAGCACCCGATCGATGATCGACTGCTCGTTGACGTAGTACTTTTTGAGCCCCTCGATGGAGACGAGCGCATCGCCACCGAGAGTCGTCTCGGTACCGGTGCCGACGTTCGTCTGCGAGTCGACGGTAGCGTCTGTGTGTGTATCGATGTCGGTCATTCGGAATCACCGCCGAAGTAGTCGGCAGGAAGTGCCTCGTCCGGGTCGTACGAGCGCTCCGCGAGGACGCACTTCGCTCCGTGTTCGGCCTCGGCGTCCACGACGATCTCGTCGGGTTTCTCCAGGCACGATTGCATCGCTTTGGGGCACCGGTCCGCGAAGTAGCACCGGTCGTCCATCTCTGAATCGAGCAGTCCCGGAACGTTACCGTCAATCGGCTGGAGGCGCGACCGCGGGTCCTCCAGGTCGGGGATCGATCCCAACAGTCCCTGGGTGTACGGGTGGACCGGGTCGTCGAACACCGCGCTGAGCGTTCCGCGCTCGACGATCTCACCGGCGTACATCACGCACACCCGGTCGCACATCTCCGCGATGACGCCGAGGTCGTGCGTGATGAGGATGATGCTCATCCCGCGCTCCTCTTGGACCTCCCGCAGGAGGTTGAGGATCTGCGCCTGGATGGTGACGTCGAGCGCGGTCGTCGGTTCGTCGGCGATCAGCACGTCCGGCTCGCCGGCCAGCGCCTGCGCGATCATCGCGCGCTGGAGCATGCCGCCGGAGAACTGTCCGGGGTATTCGTCGACGCGGTCGGCCGGATCGGGGATGCCGACCTGTTCGAGCAGCTCGATCGCCCGATCCATGCTCTCCTCGCTGGTGTACCCGCGGCCGGGGACGATCCCGTCGAGGAGGTACTGGCCGAGCCCGTACCCCTGCGTCCGCGAGCGCGTCGACCGCGGGTTCGCGGTCGCGCGCCGCTGGACCTCGACCGCCTCGGCGATCTGCTCGCCGACCGTGATCGAGGGGTTGAAGCTGCTCATCGGGTCCTGGAAGATGGTGCTGAACGACGGTCCCCGAAGCGACCGCCGGACCCGTGGCGGAACCGTTCGGAGGTCGATGTGATCGCCGTCGACGCTCACCGCGTCGTTCGACCGGAACTCGTCGGCGAGCTCCGGGTTCCGGTACCACACTTCGCCTTCGGTGATCCGTCCGGGCGACTCCACGAGGTCGATCAGCGACAGCGAGGTCACCGACTTGCCGGATCCGGACTCGCCGACGATGCCGAGAATCTCGTTGTCTCGGATGTCGAAGGAGACGGACTCGACGGCGTTTATCTGCCCCTCCTCGGTGAAGAACCGAGTCGAGAGGTTCGAAACGGAGAGCACGTCATCGGCGTCTGGGCCGCGGCCGGCGCCGGACGCCGCCTGAAGACGCTCGCTCATGCCGCACCCCCTTCACCCTCGATACCCGGATCGAGGGCGTCACGGAGCCAGTCTCCGAGGAGGTTGATCCCGATCACCGACAGCATGATCGCGAAGCCGGGGATCGACGAGATCCACCACTGCCCCGAGGAGACGTAGTCGCGCCCTTGCGCGATATCGAAGCCCCACGAGAGCGTCGTGCCGGAGAATCCGAGGAACGACAGCGAACTCTCCAAGAGGATGATCGCCGCCACCTGCACCGTCCCGAGGACGATGATGGGGGTGATCGCGTTCGGCAGGACGTGCCGGAGGATGATCGTGTTGTCGCTGGCGCCGAGCGCGCGCGAGGCTTTCACGTACTCCTGCCCGCGCAAGGAGAGCGCCTCCCCGCGGGCGACGCGGGCGAACCACACCCAGTTGACGAGCCCGACGACGATCACCACGGTTATCGGTAACACGAAGCTCTCTGGCATCTCCGGGGCCAGTCCGGCGACGACGAAGGGGTCCGGAACGTCCATCGCCGCGCGTCCCCAGAGCCCGATGAGCGCGACCGCCAACACGAGCGAGGGGAACGCGAGGCTGACGTCGGCGACGCGCATCAGCGCGTCGTCGACGGTTCCTCGGTGGTATCCGGCCAACAGACCGACCGGGACCCCGACGGCGGCCGCCAGCAGCGTGCCGAGCACGCCGACGGCGAGCGACGTGCGCGCGCCGTACACGATCCGCGAAAACATGTCTCTCCCGAGGCTGTCGGTACCGAACACGTGGTCCGGATCCGGTGTGATCTCGACGGTCTCAGTCACCGTCTGAATCTCTCCGTCGACCATCTGGGAGGAGGTTCGCTCCGCCGTCTCGGAGAAACCGATCGGCGGTAGCTGACTCTGATCGAGCTGCTGGGCGGTCGGGTCGTGCGTGGCGACGAACGGCGCGAACGTGGCGATCAGTATGATGCTGATCACCAAGACCAGGCCGATCTTCGCGAGCGCGCTGTTTCTGAACTCCTTTTTGAGATTGCGAATGACACGTGCGGAAACCATTAGTCGTTCACCACTTGTGGGTCGAGATATGCGTAGACGGTGTCCACGAGGACGTTCACGAGCACGAAGCTCGTGCCGATGACGATGAGACTACCCTGTAACACCGGCCAGTCGCGCCGGTTGATGCTCTCGATGACGAGCGTGCCGAGCCCCGGCCACGAGAAGACGGCCTCGGTGATCACCGCGCCGCCGATCAGCGTGCCGAGTTGCAGGCCGAGAACGGTGATCACGGGAATGAGCGTGTTCCGGAGCGCGTGTTTGTACCGGATCAGCGTCTGCGGGAGCCCCTTCGCTCGGGCGGCCTGCACGTACCCCTTGCTGAGTTCGTCAAGCATCCCCGAGCGGGTCAACCGCGTGATAAGCGCCATGAAGTACGTCCCCAATGCGATCGCGGGGAGCGTGATGTACGCGAGCCACGCGAGCAGCGTGCCGATAAACGGCTCCGAGCCGACGAGCGAGAGCGCCACGTCGCCGACGTCGACGCCGCGTCCGCTCGTGTTGAACACGTTGAACTCCACCGCGAAGACCAAGATGAGCATGATGCCGAGCCAGAAGTTCGGCGTGCTGATCCCGCCGAGCGAGAGCAGCGTCGCGCCGTAGTCGATGGGCTCGTTCCGCCGCGTCGCGCTGAGCACGCCGAGCGGGATCGAGAGGGCGATGGCGACGATGCTGGCGGCGAGCGCCAGCTCCACCGTCGCCGGGAGCCGACCAAACACGAGCCCGACGACTTCCTGCCCGCGGATGTACGAGAATCCCATGTCGCCTTGCAGCAGGTTGAACAGGTACTGTCCGTACTGGATGTACAGCGGTTGATCTAAGCCGAGCTCTGCGGCGATCGCCTGTCGCGTCTCCGGAGTCGCGTCGAGGGGGGCGACCGCGTTGATCGGGCTCCCCGGTGTGACGAAGCGGAGTGCGAACACGACGGTGACGACCCCCCAAACGACGCCGAGTCCTTGGAGGCTTCTTTTGAGTACGAATCTGCCGAATGACATTAATAACTGGTGTGAGACGGTCGTCTGGCGTTACTGTCTCGTGGCCGTGTCGGGGTCGATGAACTCGTCGCTCCGCGGCTCCCACGAGATGTCGCTCGAGACGCCGTAGACGCTGAACTGCTGGTGGAGGAACACCCACGGCGCGAGGTCGTGAGCGAGCTGGTTCGCTTCCTGAAGGATCTCGACCCGTTCGTCGGCGTCCTGGGTGTTCTCCGCGTCGGCGAGCAGCCCGTCGAGTTCTTCATTTTCGAGGACCGTGAGCGCACCGCCAGAGGTCATGAGCGGCGTTATGGTCTGGCTACCGTCGAACTCGGCGTTCCCCCAGCCGAGGAGGTTGAAGTGCGGCTTGTCCTCGATGTTCCCCGTCGTGATGTCCTGCACGAGCGATGAGAACTCACGCTGCTCGAGCTCACAGGAGACGTTCGGCAGCGAGTCGATCTGGCTCGCCGCCGCCTGCGCGATTTCCACGTCGCCGAGGTAGCGGCCGATCGGCGTCTGCAGCGTGATCTCCGCGCCGGCGAAGCCGGACTCTTCGACCAGCCGCTCGGCCTCGTCGGGGTCGTACGGGTAGGGTTCGATGTCCGGGTTGTACCCGACGTGTTCTTCCAGGGTCGGCTGGCCGGTGATCGACCCGAAGCCGTTGAGGACGTTCTCGACGATGCCCTCGACGTCGACGGCATGGTTCATCGCCTGGCGGAACTGCTGGCTGGAGAACGGCTCGACGTCGTAGCGCATCTGCAGGAAGATGATCCGCGCGCTCGGCACGGAGCTGATCCCGGCGACGTCCGACTCCTCAACACGGGAGACCTCCTGTGGCGGCACGTTCGTCACGATGTCCGTCTCCTCCGCGAGCAGCCGGTTCACTCGCGTACTCGACTCGCTGGAGGCGCCCATCGTGAGTTCGTCGACGGGAACGTCGCCGCCCCAGTAGTCGTCGTTCGGCTCGTAGACGACCTGATTGCCGGAGTCGTATTCGGTGACGACGAACGGACCGGTGCCGTTGGTGTTCTGATTGATGTAGTTCCCGTCGTTCTCTTCGACCCACGACTGCTGCATGATCTCGCCGTTCGTCGCGAACAGCTGGAACGCGATCGGGTTGAAGCCCTCGAAGTCGACAGTCACCTCGCCGTCGCCCGGGATGACCTCGTTGATGGCCCCGAGGTCGGTCGACTGCGGGCTGACGATGCCGACCTCGTCGTCGACGATCCGGCGGATGCTGTACGCTACATCCTCGGCGGTCAGTGCGTCGCCGTTGTGGAACGAAACGTCGTCGCGGAGCGTGAACATGACGTTGCCGTCTTCGGTGCGTTCCCAGTCCGTGGCGAGGCTCTCGACGATGCCCCCCACCTTGTCGCGGTCCATCAGGCCTTCGTACACCTGCCCGATAATGATCTCGGTGTTCGTCTCAGCGTGGTCCTGCGGGTCGAGCCCGGAGTCCATCTGACCCATCGTGACGCCGATCTCGAAGCGGTCGTCCTCACCGTTACTGCTTCCGTCGTCGTCGCCGCTGCTTCCGTCGTCACCGCTGCTTCCGTCGTCACCGCTGCTCCCGTCGTCGCCGCCGTTTCCGGAACAGCCGGCGAGGCCGACTGCGGCAGCGGTTCCAGCGTAGGTGAGCATCGTCCGCCTGTTGACACGATTGCCGTTATCAGGACTCATAACATACCTCATACGAGGGAGTGTTATGAACCTAACGACGTAGACATCCGCTATGGCGGTCACATCTGCCTATCTATTGTCACAACGACTGGACAAGTATTTAGGAGACGGGCGAATTTCTACGTGTATGCGACGAATCGATCCGGGCGAGCGCTGGGGCGACGTGGTGGCCGACAGCGACGCGACGGCCGACGCGTTCCGCGAGCGGGACTGGACCGCGCTCGCCGTCCACCCCGGCGACGTGAATCCGGTCGCCGACGCGACGCGACTCGACGTGCTGCTGCCCGGATCGGAGTTCGATGCGGCGAACGAGACGGTCGGCGACGCCGCGATCGACACGGTTCGCGTGTACGCCGCGTCCACGGAAGGCGTCGAGTATCGGCTCGTCGTTGCCGAGGACGCAGACGCGGCGGTCGCCGTCTGCGTTCCGACCTACCTCGGCGCCGCCGAGTTCGACGCGCTCCGCGCAGCGGTCGACGCTGACGACACGCTCACGGTTCGGCTTCGCCCGCTCGACGACCGCGACGTGGTCGAGATTGAGGTGACCGACCCCGACATCTTCTTCGAGTCCGCCACGGACGCCTGAGACGGGTAACGCTCCCCGATTCAGACGCCTGAGGCGGTTCAATCGACCACGCGTAACGCACGCGCATGTGTATCGGCGCCGAGCGAACACTTCGACGTATTCATAATTGTGCGATCACGATCATCTGTATGAATCGAGCAGAGAAGGCGGCCCTCCAGCTGCAGGCGGTCGCCGTGTTACGGATGCTGAAGGAGACGCGGACCTACGAGGAACTGTCGACGGTGACGGGGCTACCAGCCGGCGACCTCAATCGATACGTGAACGGCCACGTGCTCCCCGGCACCGACCGCGCGAGCGAGGTCGTCGAGGCGGTCGGCCGCGACGCACTCGCCGACGAACTGCTCGCTCGCGTCGAGTTCGACGACGAGGGATACGTCGACAACTCCGGAGTCGTTTTCGATCAGTCGTTCCTCGACCTGGTTGCGCCCGTTGCGGCAGAGACGTTCGGCTTCGAGTCGCCGGACGTCGTGCTCACCGCCGCCACCGACGGAATCACCCTCGGCGCGGCGATGGCCTCGTTCTTCGACGCGCGGCTCGCGTACGCCAAGAAGTCGAAAGAAACCGCCGTCGAGGAATTCATCGAGTCGCGCCAGCGGCTCGCGTCCGGGATCGAACTCACCTACTACCTCCCCGCGAGTGCCATCGACGCCGGCGACACCGTCCTCGTCGTCGACGACCTGATCCGGTCGGGCGAGACCCAAGAGCTCCTCTTGGACATCGCCCTGCAGGCGGACGCCGACGTTACCGGCGTTTTCACCCTCATCGCGGTCGGCGACGAGGGGATGGAGCGCGCGCGAGCGATCACCGACGCGCCGGTCGGCGCGCTGACCACTTTCGAGTAGCCCGCGATACCCACGTTCGCGCATTTTCCTTAGCGGATTGACGGCTCATGTCGCACATCGATCCACAATCGTGTGGATTCTCCGAAGTCTTTCAGCAAGGCTTATCACCCGATCCGGAGGTATCCTCATCTGTTCAATGGGGCTTACAGACACGCTGGCGGCGCGGTTCGACGTGGAGGCGCACGACTCCGACGTTCGTACGGAACTCGTCGCGGGGCTCACCACCTTCCTCGCGATGTCGTACATCATCGTCGTGAACCCGTTCATTCTCGCGGAGGCCATCCAGATCCCCGGCTACGAGTTCTTCGAGGTCGTCCAGATGATCGCGATCGCGACGATCGTCGCCTCGGCGATCGCGACGCTGGTGATGGCGCTGTACGCCAACCGACCGTTCGGGCTCGCGCCCGGGATGGGGCTCAACGCGTTCTTCGCGTTTACCGTCGTGATCGGCTTAGGCATCTCCTGGCAGACGGCGCTCGCCGCCGTCTTCGTCGAAGGGGTGCTGTTCATGGCGCTGACCGCCGTCGGCGCGCGGAAGTACATCATTCAGCTGTTCCCGGAGCCGGTCAAGCGCGCGGTCGGCGCCGGTATCGGGCTGTTCCTGCTGTTCATCGGTCTTCAAGAGCTCCAACTCGTCGTTCCCGACGACGCGACGCTGGTCACGCTCGGCGGCGTCTTCGGAAATCCGTGGGCCATTCTCGGTATTCTCGGGCTGGCGCTGACGTTCGCGCTGTGGGCTCGCGGCGTCACGGGCGCCATCATCATCGGCATCCTGACGACCGCGGCGGCCGGCTGGGCGCTCACCTTCGCGGGCGTGTTCGAGCGCGGCGTTGTCACGCCCGAGACGCTGCCCGCCGCCCAGTACGACATCACCCCGCTCGCGGGCGCGTTCGTCGACGGGCTCGCGGACATCGAGCCGCTCACCTTTGCGCTCGTCGTGTTCACGTTCTTTTTCGTCGACTTTTTCGACACCGCCGGGACCCTGATCGGCGTCTCACAGTTCGGTGATTTCCTCGACGAGGACGGCGACCTCCCCGAGATGGAGAAGCCGCTGATGGCCGACGCGGTCGGCACTACCGTCGGCGCGATGGTCGGCACCTCCACGGTGACGACGTACATCGAGTCGTCGGCCGGTATCGAGGAGGGCGGTCGCACCGGTCTCACCGCGCTCGTCGTCGCGTTCGGCTTCATCGCGTCGCTGGCGCTGATCCCGTTGGTCGCCGCGATCCCCGAGTACGCCTCGTTCATCGCGCTGATCGTCGTCGGTGTGATGATGCTCCAGGGGCTCGTCGAGGTCGACTGGTCGAACCCGGCGTGGGCGGTCTCCGCGGGGCTCACCGTCACCGTGATGCCGTTCGCCTACTCGATCGCTGACGGGCTTGCAGCCGGGATCATCGCCTACCCGTTGATCAAAGTCGCTATCGGCGAATACGACGACGTCAAGCTCGGACAGTACGTCATCGCGGCGCTGCTCGTCGTCTACTACGTGCTGCAGACGCGCGGCATCATCCTGTAGCGAGACCGATCATAGCGAATCGTCCGTAGTGAGATCGGTCGGCCGCCGTCGTTTTCACGCCGTTTTTACTCTATTTTCACCCTGTTTTCACTCGATTCCGATTCAGTGAAAAAACCCCCGCGTGAGGTAGTTTTATTTTCATGGAAAAGTGTGATAGATCCGCCATATATGACGGACGTTACCCTTCGTCGAACCCAGTTGGCGACGCCGGCGAGCGACGAGAAAATGATGCACTCGGCGGCCGACAGCGACGCCGACGAGGTGTTCCTCGATCTGGAGGACTCGGTCGCACCGAACGCGAAGCCGGCGGCCCGCGAGCCGCTGATCAAGGCGGCCCGCGAGGAGGACTGGAGCGATAAGGTCCTCAGCTTCCGGATGAACGGTATCGACACGAAGTGGTGGTACGACGATCTGCTCACGGTCGTCGGCGAGGCCGGCGAGCACATCGACGACATCATCATTCCGAAGGTCAAGTCGGCGAGCGACATCCATACCGTCGAGAATCTGCTCGAACAGATCGAAGTGAACAACGACCTGGAGGTCGCCGGTATCGGACTCGAACCGCAGATCGAAGACGGCGAGGGGATCCACAACGTCCACGACATCGCCCACGCCTCCGACCGGCTCTCGTCGATCATCTTCGGACCGGGCGACTACTCCGCGGCGATGGGGACGCCCGGGCTCGACATCGGTCAGTTCCCGGAGTACCCCGGCCACTACTGGCACCACGCGCTCTCGGAGTGTAACTCCGCGGCGAAGTCCGCCGATCTGCCGTGTCTCGACGGTCCGTACGCGGACATTGAGGACGCCGACGGCTTCCGCCAGTCCGCCGAGAACGCCAACATGATCGGCTGTGACGGCAAGTGGGCGATCCACCCGTCACAGATCGAAATCGGCAACGAAGTGTTCGCGCCGGACCCGGAGGTCGCCGAGCGCGCCAAGCGCATCGTCGACGCCTACGCCGAGGCGATGGAGGAGGGCAAAGGCGCCGTGAGCGTCGACGGCCAGATGGTCGACGAGGCGACCAACAAGATGGCCCAAGACATCGTCGAGACGGCCGAGGCGGCCGGCATTCTGTAGTCGGTCACCGGGCGCTCGACTGACACACCGACTTTTTTGCGTCGCTCGCGTTCCGGAGCGGCGGTGCGCGCGACGGCAGGCGTTCCGCCGTTTTAAACCGGTATCCAATTAGCTGAGCGCGCTTCTTGATCGATATCGGGAATGGGTGTTGCACGCGAGTGGAGAGATTGTTTATAAGTGAGCGGTGGTGTTGCTGTCGGCTGTTTATCAGTCGTTGAGCGTGGCCTCACTGTGCCAACGCTCTCACCGCACTGCGCAGCACCGCAACCTCACGCCTCCCCAGCCTCGCGGCTCCCTTCGGTCGCCGCGTCCCTCGCGCTCGGATTCGCGCCGCGTTGCGGCGCTCACCGGAGCGCGCCGACCGCACCGCCTCGTTTATTTATAAGTGATTGTCGCTGTCGCTCTCGGTTAGTTATATACCACGCCGTCGTCGACGATCTGCAACACCCACTCCCGCTATCGATCGCCGCTGTGTCTGCACTGGCTGGTGGATACCGCTCACCGGTGTGTGAACCGTTCTGCGATATCGCGTCGGTAGAAACCCGCTCGCTGATCGCCGGCTCCGTTTATAACGGTTCGATCAGTTCGACGATGTGTCCGTCGGGGTCCTTGATGAACGCGGTCCGCGCGCCGGCCGCCGGTTGGTCGCCGGGCTTCGTCACGACGCCGTGGTGGTCGATTCGGTCGAACGCCGCGTCGACGTCGTCAACGCCGACGGCGACGTGGTCGTAGCGATCGCCGTCATCGCTCGGTTCCTCGCCGTCGGTGTCGGAGAGCTGGAACTCGACGCCGGCGTCGTCGGCGACGTACACGTTCCGCGTGGTGCCGTCCTCAGTGGTGAACTCCCAGGAGCGCTCGAACCCGAGCTGCTCGACGTACCAGTCGGCGGTGCGGTCGGCGTCGGCCACGTTGAGACACGTGTGGAGTATCTCCATGGGTCGGCGTGTCGCGGCGGCGGTATAAATCCCGGCGACCGCCCGCGTCGTCGGCGCCGACACGCTCGCCGAGCCGTCGGCGGCGCTATCGACGTCCCCGACCGGGATCGGATCAGGCACGTATTTATCATTAACAAAGGTTTTATTCGGCTTTCGCTCCCGAAGTATACCATGGCAACTGAGCCCACGTGGGGAGATGACACGCCCGATCTCGACACGTCGGCGGCGTCGCTCGGCCACGACCGACCGGACGTTCCGGCCTATCGGGCGCTCGCGTCGGATCTTCGCGAGCGCGTCGCCGGCGAGGTCCAGTTCGACGAGTACGCACAGGTGCTGTACGCGACCGACGGCAGCATCTATCAGGCCCGGCCCGCGGGCGTCGTGACCCCGCGCTCGGTCGACGACGTGCAGGCGACGGTGCGAGTCGCCGCCGACCACGAGGTACCCGTCATTCCGCGCGGCGCGGGATCGTCGCTCGGCGGTCAGACTGTCGGTCCGGGCTGTGTCGTGCTCGACTTCTCGACGCACATGGACGAGATCGTCGAGGTCCGGCCGGACGACCGCCGCGCGGTGGTCCAGCCCGGCGTCGTCCAAGATCGCCTCGACGACCGGCTGGCCGAAGACGGGCTGAAGTTCGCGCCCGACCCGGCCTCCTCCGCGCGGGCGACGGTCGTGGGCGGTATCGGCAACAACTCCACGGGCGCGCACTCGGTGCGCTACGGGATCACCGACGCGTACACGGAGGAGCTGACGGTCGTGCTCGCTGACGGCTCGCTGCTCCGCACCCGCGAGATCGTCCTCGACTCGCCCGAGTACGATGAGATCATCTCGAAGGACGATCGGGAGGCCGCGCTGTACGAGACCGTCCGGCGGCTCGTCGAGGAGAACGAGGCCGAGATCGCCGAGAAGTACCCGGCCCTCAAGCGCTCCGTCTCCGGGTACAACCTCCACAAGGTGATCTACGAGAACGACGACGGCGAGGACGTGATCAACCTCTCGAAGCTGTTCGTCGGCGCCGAGGGGACGCTCGGCACGGTCGTCGAGGCCGAGGTGTCGCTCGTCACCCGTCCCGAGGAGACGGCGCTGGCGCTGTACACGTTCGACTCGCTGGTCGACGCGATGAAGGCGGTCCCCGAGGCGCTGGAGTTCCCGGTGAGCGCGGTCGAGTTAATGGACGACGAGGTGTTCTCGCTCGCCGCCGGGTCACAGGAGTTCGCCCAGTACGCCGAGCCGATCCCCGATCGCGCCGCCGCGGCGCTCATGCTGGAGTGGGACTCGGAGTTGGTCGACGACTTCGGGGGCGCGATCGCCGACACGAACGCGCACTTCGTCGACGAGGGCGACGCCTTCGACGTGCTGGAGGCGTACACCGCCGACGACCAGGCCGACCTCTGGAAGCTCCGAAAAGCGGCCATTCCCCTGTTAATGAGCATGCAGGGCGACCCGAAGCCGTACCCGTTCATCGAGGACGCGACGGTGCCGCCAGAAGAGCTCGCGGAGTACGTCGGACAGTTCGAGGCGGTGCTGGAGAATCACGACACCTCGGCCGCCTACTTCGCGCACGCCGGGTCCGGCACGCTCCACATCCGCCCGATCCTCTCGCTGAAAGAGGCGGAAGGCGTCGAGAAGATGCACTCCATCTCCGAGGACGTCACCGACCTCGTGTTGGAACACCACGGCGCCTTCTCGGGCGAGCACGGCGACGGCCTCGCGCGCACCGAGTTCAACCCGAAGATGTACGGCGAGCAGCTCTGGGGGGCGTTCCAAGAGCTCAAATCGACGTTCGACCCCGAGTGGCGGATGAACCCCGGGAAAGTGGTCTACGTCGACGGCGACACCGCCGCCGAGCGCGGCTACCCCGACACCGCCGCCGATACCGACATGCGCGAGAACCTCCGGTACGGCCCCGCCTATCAGTCGATCGAACCGCAGACGACCCTCGACTTCTCCGACGAGGGTGGGTTCTCGCACCTCGTCGAACTCTGTAACGGTTGTGGCACCTGTCGGGAGACCGACTCCGGCGTGATGTGTCCGACCTACCGCGCCTCCGAGGAGGAGATCCAGGCGACCCGCGGCCGGGCGAACATGCTCCGGGCCGCCATCAGCGGGGAGCTCGACGAGGACGAGATCCACTCTGACCGGTTTCAAGAGGAGGTACTCGGGCTCTGTGTCGGCTGTAAGGGCTGTAAGAGCGACTGTCCGACCGGCGTCGACCTCGCGAAGCTCAAAGCCGAGGTGAAACACGAGCACCACGAGAAGGAAGGGTCCGGCTTCCGCGAGCGGATCTTCCGAGACATCGACCGCTTCTCGGCGCTCGGGAGCGCACTCGCGCCGATATCGAACGCGGCGACGAAGATCCCCGGCTCCCGCGCTGTGCTGGACGCGGTCGCGGGGATCGCACCGGACCGCGAACTGCCGACGTTCCGCTCCGAGAGCTTCGAAGAGTGGTTCGCGTCGCGTGGCGGATCGACGGTCGACCCCGCCGAAGCGGTCGAGACGATCGCGCTGTTCCCCGACACCTACACCAACTACAGCTACCCGGCGGCGGGCAAGGCGGCCGTCGAGGTGCTGGAGGCGGCCGGTGTCCGCGTCGAAGTACCCGACGACCTCGCGCCCTCCGGTCGGGCGGCGTTCTCGACCGGGTTCCTCGACGCGGCCCGCGAGCGCGCCGAGACCAACGTCGCGGCGCTCGCGCCCCGCGTCCGCGACGGACAGTCCGTCCTCTTCGTCGAGCCCTCGGACGCGGTGATGTTCCAGGACGAGTACCGTGACCTCCTTGACGGCGAGGACGCCGAGGCGGTGTCGGCGGCCGCCTTCGGCGTGTTGGAGTACCTCGACGCCCGCCGCGTTGACGAGCGGTTGGCGTTCGACGCGCCCGCGGAGTCGCTTACCTACCACGGCCACTGCAACCAGAAGGCGACGAACAAGGACCACCACGCGGTCGGCGTGCTCCGTCGGACCGGCTACGAGGTCGACCCGCTCGACTCCTCCTGTTGCGGGATGGCGGGCTCGTTCGGCTACGAGTCGGAGCACTACGACCTCTCGAAGGCGATCGGTCGGATCCTCTTCGACCAGGTCGACGAGAGCGACGGCGAGACGGTGACCGCACCGGGCGCCTCCTGCCGGTCACAACTGGGTGACCGCGACGCCGACGCCGAGAACCCCCCGCACCCGATCGAGAAGGTGGCCGAGGCGGTGACGGGGCCCGCGCCCGACGCCACCGCCATCGCGAGCGCCGCCGACGCCGCGGACCTGTCGCCAGCTGACGACTGAGACAGAGTTGCGGCGCCCGCGTCAGCGATAAAAAAAAAGACCGCACCGCGTACCGCTCCCCGCGTTTAGAACACGGCGGGGAACAGCACGTAGCTGAACAGCAGACACAGCAGCCCGACGCCCGTTGCGTAGTACAGAAGCGGGATCATGTTCAGCCGCATCACGCGGCCCTCCTGTCCGAGGAGGCCGACCGTCGCCAGCGCGGCGACGAGGTTGTGGATCGCGACCAGGTTCCCGATGGCGCCGCCGACGGCCTGCGCGCCGACGATGATCGTCCGCGGGAGCCCGAGTTGCGTCGCGGCCTCGAACTGGAACGCGCCGAACGTGATGTTCGAGACGGTGTTCGATCCGGCCATCGCGGCGCCGAGCGCGCCGATCAGCGCGGCGACGGCCGGATAGGCGACGCCGAGGAGGTTGGCGGTCGTCTGCGCGAGCAACACGATCATGCTACCGACCTCGGGCGCGCCGGGGTGCGCGCCGGACTGGAGCATCACCTGCACCATCGCGATGACGAAGACGAGCGCGATGAACGGCGAGACGATCTTCCGGGCGGCCTCCTTCCACGCGTCACCGACTTCCTGGCCCGACATACCGAAGATCGGGATCGCGAGCACGGCGCTCACGAGCAGCCAGAACCCCGGGACGTTCATCCACGCGACGCTCCCGCTGAGCGTGGTGCCGAGGATGTCGGTCCAGTTGACGATGAAGATGTCGCGGTTGATGAAGTTCGAAATCGGGCCGACGGCGCGGGTCACGACCAGCAGGACCACGAGCAACACGTACGGCGACCACGCTTTCAAAAGCGACATGTCCTCGCCGCCGCTGAGGCCGGCGGTCTCGGCCTCAGGCGAGACGTCGCCTCGGCTGTCGGCCGTGCCGCCGTTCGATCCGTTCGACTGGCCGGGCTCGATCGAACCGACCCAGTGGTCGGCCCACTTGTCGCGCTCGGGGAAGTCCCACTCGTCGTCCGGGAGGAAGTACCCGGCGCGCAATACGCCCAAGACGATAGCACCGCCGACCATCGATCCGATGAGCGACGGGAATTCGGCGGTGAGGAACCACGCCGAGAGCCAATACGGGACCGCGAAGGCGATCCCGGAGAACAGACACAACGGCACGACTTCCCAGGCCGGCGCCAGCGACCGATCATCCGGATCGCCGAAGAAGTAGACGACCATCCCGACCGCGAATAGCGGCATCACGAAGCCGATCAGGGCGTGGTACGTCGCCGCCCACGCCGCCACCTCGACAGAGAACTCCTGGACGGTCATCCCCGCCCCCCCCGATCGCTTCGCGGGTGAATGCGACGTCCTCTAACGGGCTCTGGATGCCGACCACGATCGGCGTCCCCACCGCGCCGTACGTGACGGCGATGATGTGGCCGATGATCCCGGCCACGACCGCCGCGAGGGCGGGGAAGCCCAGGCCCAACAAGAGCGGTGCGACGACGGCGGCCGGCGTCCCGAAGCCGGCGGCGCCCTCGATGAACGTCGCCATGAAAAAGGCGATCAACACGATCTGGACGCGGCGATCGTCGCTGACCGTCGCGAACCCGCGATTGATTCGATCGAATGCCCCCGCCTCCATCAAGGTGTACAACAGGACGAGCGCGCCGAAGACGATCCAGAGGATCTCGATCGCGGTCATTACCCCGACGCCTGACGCCGCAAGCAGCCAGTTTATCGGCATGTTCCACGCGGCGTATCCGACCCCAATGGCCGTGATCCACGCCAGCGGCATCGCGCGGGTCGCCGGCCAGAGTAACCCGACGAGAAGGGCCCCCGCAAGAAGTAGCGGCAGCGCGGCGATCGCGACGTTGACCCCGGTCGTCATGGGTCCTTCCCCCGTTCGTTCTCTCCCATCCAGTACCGCCGACGACTCATGTGACAAGTTGTCATCCTCATGCAACGCGAATTACATCACGTTCATTAATTATAAAAGGTCAAGTTTCCGGTGTATTTCACGATCGCAGTCGATACACCGCGTGTCGCGGTCGCCCTACCGCGATCTGGGCGACGGTGCGGTCGCTCGTTCGGTTTGTCGTCGATGTGCGATGGCGCAACGGCACGACGGCGCGACGCGCGACCTGTCAGCGGTCCTCGTCCGGTTCGGCCGCGAGCGCTGCGTCGCGAAGCTCTCGGCAGCGGTCGCCGCCGATTCCGAGTTCCGGGACCGGGGTCGGGGTCCCGTCTGCGTCGACGGCGACGAACACGAAGTACGACTCCGTCGTCAATTCGCGCTCGCCCGTCCGCGGCGACTCGCGGTACGCGCGGATCCGAGTGCGGAGACTCGTTCGTCCCACCGCGTACACGTACGACTCGACGATGCAGGTGTCGCCCTGCGGCACCGGCCGCTTGAATTCGAGCCCGTTGATCTTGGCCGTGACGCACGTCTCGCCGGCGGCGCGCATCGCCGACATCGCGCCGATCTCGTCCATCCACTTGACGACGTTCCCCCCGTGAGCGGACTCGTAGTTGTTGGTGTGGGTAGGCTGGACGCGCTGGCGATTCTCGATGTACGTGTCGCTGACGGTGGGCATGCCCAGACCCACACGCCCCCTGGTCAAAGCGGCGTCGGCGTCGGCGACGGGCCAGTGCCGCCAGAGAGCCGTCGTTCAGTGCCGCCGCGGATCGTCGCTTACTCCCCAGAACACCCGATACGCGAGGTAGCCGAGGAGCAGCGCGAACGCGAGCGTCGCGGCGGTCTCGGCGAACCAGACGGCCGCCCAGAAAAAGCGAGTCACTACACGGATCGCGATCAGCCCGCCGAACACCGCGGTGACGACGGCGAGCCCCGCGACGGCAGCGCGAAGGCGTTCCATGGTGGTTAGTTCGGCTGACGAACGCAAAAACGTGCGTTTCGTCCCGATGGCCTCCAGTCGATTGTCCCGCGTTCACGCGTCGCATCCGGTTACTGTGGCTTTTTGCGGCGACGGCGATAACACCGGAGACGATGACTCCCGCACTCGACGAGATCGACCTCGGGACGGTCCCGCTCGGCCGGAGCGGACTCCGAACGAGCGAGCTTCAGTTCGGCACGTGGCGCTTCGGTCGCGTGACCGAAGAGGGGAACGTGGAGATCGACGAGGCCCGCGCCCACGAACTGCTCGACGCCTACGAGGCCGCCGGCGGCCGTTACATCGACACCGCCGACGTGTACGGCGGCGGCGACTGCGAGCGCTGGATCGGCGACTGGCTCGCCGAGCGCGACCGCGAGCGCTACACGGTCGCCTCGAAGGTGTACTGGCAGATCCGCGACGGCGACCCGAACAGCCGCGGGACGAACCGGAAGAACATTCGCCACCGCGTCGACGCACTCTTAGACCGGCTCGACACGGACTACATCGACGTGCTCTACATCCACCGCTGGGACGACGAGACACCGGCCCGTGAGCTGATGAAGACCCTGAACGGGCTCGTCGAGTCCGGGAAGGTCCACTACCTCGGTGCCTCGACGCTCCGCCCCAACGCCTGGAAGGTCGCCCGCGCCAACGAAATCGCCCGTAACGAGGGCTGGGAGCCGTTCACCGTCCTCCAGCCGCGCTACAACCTCGTCGACCGCGAAATCGAGGGCGACTACCTCGAGTTCGCCCGCCGACAGCACCTCGCCGTCTCTCCGTGGAGCCCGCTCGGGCAGGGCTTCCTGACCGGGAAGTACGACCGCGACGAGGACCTCCCCGAGGAGTCGAAGGCCGCCGAGTCGACCCGCTTCCAGGAGGCGTACCTCACCGAGGCGAACTTCGACGTCCACGACGAACTCGACGCGGTCGCCGACGAGGTCGACGCCTCGCCCGCCCAGACCGCTCTCGCGTGGCTCATGCACCGTGACGGCGTCACCGCGCCCATCGTCGGCGCCCGGACCGTCGGCCAGCTCGAAGAGAACCTCGCGGCCGCGTCGATCGACCTGTCGACCGAGCAGGTCGACCGGCTCACCGCGGCGAAGCCCGGCCCGTACGACGGACTCTGAGGCGCGGCGCTCGGTTCGGTTTGCACTCTACGGCCCCTTTTAACCCGATTCTACAGATGGACTCTCGTTCGAAACGGCTGTTTGCTGACGGCTGCTTTTTGATGGAGTGCGGGAGTGGGTGTTGCAGACAGCCGGTAGCGACGTGGTTTATAAATAACCAAAAGCGGCTGCGACGGATGTTTATAAACGAACGTGGCGGTGGCGCGCTCCGGTGAGCACCGCGAAGCGGTGCGAACCCGAGCGCGAGGGAGTCGGTCGCCCGGAGCGAAGCGGAGGGCGGCCGACGAGGCTGGGGAGGCGTGAGGTGCGGTGCGGTGAGAGCGTTGGCACAGTTAGGCCGCGCTCAACGACTGAGAAACAGCCGACAGCAACACCACCGCTCACTTATAAACGACCACACCACCGGATCGGTTCACTCACCCCCGTAATCGGCCATCGCCGTCCATGTACTGACGACAACGGGCCAAATACGTCGCCAGCGACGGGCCTCAACACCGCCAACTCGTCGCCGTTCACTCGCCTCACGCGTCGTCGCTGACTTTTCCGTCCGCCAGATCCGTCGCCGTCGCCGCCGGGTCGCGCACCTCGGGGTCGCCGTACCCGCCGCCGCCGGGCGTTCGGATCGTCACCGTCGTCCCCGCCTCCACGTCGACGGTCGCCTTCGCGGGGACGGGCTCGCCGTCGATCAGGTTCTCGCCGAGTGCGCCAGGCCCACCGCCCTCGATGCCGGCGGGAGCGCGACGCCGCCGTTCGGTCAGCAGCGAGACGGTCGCGGCGGTGTCGATCCGGACCGCCCGCTCCAGTCCGAGCCCGCCGCGGTGACGCCCCGCGCCGCCGCTGTCCGGGCGGAACGCGTAGCGCTCGACCGTCAGCGGATACGCCGCTTCCAGTGCCTCCACCGGCGTGTTGAGGGTGTTCGTCATGCCGACCTGCACGCCGTCCATCCCGTCGGCAGCCGGGCGGGCGCCGAACCCGCCGCCGATCGTCTCGTAGTAGGTGAACGACTCCGCGGAGCCGCCACCGCGGCTCCCGATAGTGACGTTGTTCATGGTGCCCTGGCTCCCGGCGGTCACCCGGTCGGGAGCGGCCTCGCCGAGTGCCGCGAGCACCACGTCAGTGACGCGCTGGCTCGTTTCGACGTTCCCGCCGACGACCGCCGCCGGCGGGTCGGGGTTCAGAACCGAGCCGTCGGGAACCGATATCGACACCGGCTCGTAACAGCCGTGGTTCGGCGGAATCTCCGGGTCCGTCACGCAGCGAACGACGAAGTACACCGCGCTCTTCGCCACCGCCAGCGGCGCGTTGAGGTTCCCGGCGACCTGGTCGGCCGTGCCCGCGAAGTCGACCGCGAGCGACCCGCCCTCGACCGTGACCGCGGCGCAGATCGGGATGTCGTCGTCGGTGACGCCGTCGCCTTCGAGCGCGTCGGCGGCCTCGTAGGTGCCGTCGGGCAGCCCCTCGATCGAGGCGGTCATCCGATCGCGGGAGTAGCCGATGACGGCGTCGAAGGCGGCTTCGAGCCGGCCGCGGCCGTGCTCGTCGGCCAAGTCGCGGAGCCGGTCGCCGGCCCGCTCGTTGGCCGCGAGCTGCGCCTCGAAGTCGGCGCGGCGTTCGGTCGGATTCCGGACGTTCGCGAACAGCAGATCGAAGATGTCCGCGTTGCGCTCACCGCCGTCGACGAGCCGGAGCGGCGGGATTCGGAGCCCTTCCTGGTATATCTCGCGGGCGCCGGCGGGCATGCTCCCCGGGGCCATCCCGCCGACATCGGCGTGGTGTGCCCGGGAGACGGCGAAGCCGACCACGTCGCCGTCGAGCGCGAGCGACGAGACGAGCGTCACGTCCGGGAGGTGGGTGCCGCCCGCGAACGGGTCGTTGAGGACGAAGACGTCGCCGGGTTCGGGGGCCCGATCCCGCACCGCCGCGACCGCTTCCGGCATCGCGCCGAGGTGGACGGGGATATGCTCCGCCTGCGCGACCATCCGCCCGTCGGCGTCGAAGAGCGCGGTCGAGCAGTCTCGCCGCTCCGTGATGTTCGGCGAGTACGCCCCGCGGATCAGGACCGTCCCCATCTCCTCGGCGACGCCCTCCAACTGGTTGCGGAGCACCTCCAACGTCACCGGGTCGATCGCGGTGTCCCCGGTAGTGGCCGTGGAGTCGCCGTCCGCGGTCATTCGCGTTCACCTCCGGCGACGCGCTCCAACACGACCGTTCCGTCCCGCCGCACGCGACCCTGCCAGTCGGGTGGGACAACGGTTGTACTCTCGGTCCCCGCCAGCACCGCGGGACCGTCGGGGGTCGCCCCGGGACCGAGCGCGTCCCGGTCGTACACGGTTGCGTCGACCGCGCCGATCTCGGGGAAGACGACCTCGCGAGTGCCCCGTGTCGCGTCGGCCCCGCCCGACCGCGAGACGCTCGGCGCCTCGACGTCGACGGTGGCCGTGACGCGGAGCGTGACGGCTTCCACCGCGGCGTCGAGCCGGTAGCCGTAGGCGCGCTCGTGGGCCGCGGCGAACCGCTCGGCGAGGACTGCGGGATCGGCCGAGCCGCTCTCGGCGCCCTCGGCGTCGACGGTCAACTCGAAGCTCTGTCCCGCGTACCGGCAGTCGGCCGCGCGCTCGACGCTCGCTGCGTCCGGGTCGGAGACGTCGCCGAGGACCCGCTCCGTCAACTCATCGAACGCGCTCGCGAGGTCCCCGGCGGACGCGTCGGCGAGCGACAGCCGGACCGTTCGCGCCGCGTCGTGGGTCTCGTCGGCCGCGAGCAGGCCGTACGCCGAGAGCACGCCGGCCGGGCCCGGGACGAGCACGCGGTCCATCCCGAGGCGGTCGGCGAGCGCCGCGGCGTGCATCGGGCCTGCGCCGCCGAACGCGACGAGGTCGAACGTGCGTGGATCGCGGCCGCGCTCGACGGTGACCGAGCGGATCGCTCGCGCCATCGTCGCGTTGGCGACGCGGAACACGCCCTGGGCGGCCGCGGTCGCGGCGTCGAGGTCGGCGCCGCTCGAACCGTCCGCGTCGGCCGTGCCGATGTCGCCGGCCGCGTCGCCGAGATTGGCCGCGTCGGCGAGGCGGTCGAGCGCGTCGCGCGCGGCGTCCACGTCGAGCGAGAGGTCTCCACCGAGCGCCGCGTCGGCGCCGATGTACCCCAACAGGACGTCCGCGTCGGTGACCGTCGCCTCGGTGCCGCCCTTGCCGTAACAGGCCGGTCCGGGGTTGGCGCCGGCGGATTCCGGGCCGACGCGGAGCGCGCCGCCGGCGTCGGTCCACGCGATCGACCCGCCGCCCGCGCCGACCGTCTCCACGTCGACGGTCGGGGTGCGGAGCGGCACGTCGGCGATCGTCGTCTCCGCGGTCCGCTCGACGCGCCCGCCGCGGACGAGGCTCACGTCGCTCGACGTGCCGCCCATGTCGAAGGTGACGGCGTCGCTCGCGACGGCGGCCGCGCCGACGACCCCCGCGGCCGGCCCGGAGAGCACCGTCGTCACCGCGCTCTGCCTGACGGTTTCCGCGCCGGCGACGCCCCCGTTCGAGCGCATCACGCGCGGCTCCGGGAGCCCGAGGCGCCGGGCACCAGCTATCACTCGTCCAAGGTACGCGTCGAGTTCGGGCGTCAGGTACGCGTCGGCCACGGTCGTCGCCGTGCGCTCGAACTCGCGGAACTCCGCGAGCACGTCGTGGGAGGCGGAGACCGGCACGTCGAGCTCCTCGCGGAGGACGCCGGCGACTCGTGCCTCGTTTTCGGGGTGCGCGTACGCGTGCAGCAGCGAGACGGCGACGCTCTCGGCGTCCGTCTCGGCGACGTCCGCCGCGATCTCGCGGACCGCCTCGGGGTCGACCGCGCGTTCGATCCCGTCGGTCGTCGCGCGCTCGTCGACTTCGAAGCGCCGCCGCCGGGGCACGAGCGGATCGGCCTTCTTGGCGCCGAGGTCGTAGAGTGACGGCCGCGTCTGACGGCCGATCTCCAAGACGTCGCGGAAGCCGGCGGTGGTCACCAACGCGGTGCGCGCGCCGTCGCGCTCCAAGAGGGCGTTCACCGAGGCGGTGGTCGCGTGCGCGAAGGCGTCGACGGCCGTCGGATCGATCCCGGCCGCGTCGCAGGCCTCGCGGATCCCGTCGAGGACGCCGTCGTGTTGCGGGGTCGTCGTCGGCACCTTCGCCGTGGTGAGGTCGTCGCCGACGACGAGCGCCACGTCGGTGAACGTCCCGCCCACGTCGACGCCGAGTCGGACGGGGGCCGTTTCGGGGTCCACCCTATCGGTCGGCACAGTACTCCACGAAGTTCCGGAGGATGCGGAGGCCCGTCTCCCCGCTCTTCTCGGGGTGGAACTGGGTGCCGAACACGTTGCCCGCGTCGTTGGCGACGACCGCCGGGAAGTCGACGCCGTAGTCCGCGGTGGCGACGACCGCGTCCGGGTCGTCGGGCTCGGCGTAGTAGGAGTGGACGAAGTAGGCGTACTCCCCGTTGACGCCCTCGACGAGCGGGTGGTCGCGCTCGACCTCCAGCTCGTTCCATCCCATGTGCGGGACCTTCCGGTCCACGTCGAACCGGACGTTGGTGCCGGGGATGAGATCGAGACCGGTGACGTCGCCTTGGCCCGCGTGGTCGGCCTCCTCGCTCGCGGTCAACAGCATCTGCATCCCGAGACAGATCCCGAAGAGCGGACGGCCGGCGTCGGCGTGGTCGGTCAACGCCTCGCGCAGCGGTCCGGCGTTCTCCATCCCCTCGCGGAACGCGCCCACGCCCGGGAGGACGACGCCGTCGGCGGCCGCGAACGCCTCGGGGTCATCGGTGATCTCGACCGACGCGCCGGCCCGTTCGAGCCCGCGGGTCGCCGACCGGAGGTTCCCGAGGCCGTAATCGACGAGAACGACGTCCGCCAGCGTCTCCGCGGGCGGTTCGAAAGTGCTCATACCGCCACTGGGAGGGGGACGGAAAAATCGGTTTCCCTTGTGGCAGCCGGTCGATCGTCCTCGCCGCCTCGCCGCGACGGTCGTGTCCGGCCCGACGACCGTCCGGGTTCAGAACTCGCCGAGACGTGACTGCCCGGACCCGCCGTCGCTCCGATTGCGAACGCCCGCCAGCTCGCTCGCCCGAGCGATCGTCTCGAAGAAGCCGTCGCGCTGGCTCCGGTCGTACAGCGTCGCCGCGGGGTGAACGGACAACAGCACGCGCCGGGACGCGTCAGCGATTCGGGCGTCGACGACGGTACCCGACTCCGAGGTGATCGCGACCGACCGGTCGAGCAGGTGCTCGCTCGAGACCTTCCCGAGCGTCACGATCAGCTCCGGGTCGAGCCGGTCGATCTCGGCGTCGAGATAGCCGCGGCAGTTCGACAGCTCTTCCGCGGTCGGGTCCCGGTTGTCCGGGGGCCGACAGCGCACGCAGTTCGTGATCCGAACGTCTGCCCGGGCGAGCCCGGCGTCGCGCAGCGCGTCGTCGAGTACGTCGCCCGATCGCCCGACGAACGGCTCGCCCTGCTCGTCCTCGTTCGCGCCCGGCCCCTCGCCGACGAACAGCAGGTCGGCGTCCGTCGGACCGACGCCGTCGACGATCTGGCTTCGAGACGCCACCAGCGCCGGACAGCGCTCGCACGACGGCACCCGGAGGTCGGCGTCGAGCCCGTCTCCGTTCTCGGTCATACTCCGTGTTGCGGGCGGGGCCGGTATAAGCCCGTCTGCGTCGGCACGGTGAACCGGATGCGCGGTCGTGGTGAGGTGCGAGCGTCGATGTCGGCGTCGCGTGAACGGCGACCTCGCTACTCGTCCGGGTACTTCGGCTCGCGGCGCTCGGCGCGCTCGGTGGCGCGTTCGAGGACCTCGCGGACCGTGTCGGGCCCGTCACCGGCGCGGTACACGTCGCCGTGACCGGGGTACATCGCCTCGACGGTGTCGGGGAGTCGGTCGAGGAGGGTGTGGAGGCTCTCGATCAGGGTCTCTCGCGACTGGCCCGGCATGTCGGTGCGACCGAACGAGCCGTCGTCGAACGCGCCGTCGTTGTAGACGACGACATCGCCGGAGTAGAGGCGCTCAGGTCCGAGCAGCGAGACGTGATCGTCGGCGTGTCCGGGGGTGTAGACGACCTCGCAGGGCTCGTCGCCGATCAGTATCTCGTCGCCGTCGACGAGCGCCACGTCCCGTCGCGGGTGGGCGCTGTGGGCGTACAGCGTCGCGTCGAACCGATCGAGCACCGCGTCGAGCTCCCCGACGTGGTCGTGGTGCTGGTGCGTCAACACGACTCGATCGAGTTCCTCGACCCCCGCATCGGCGAGGGCCTCGGCGATGACGTCGTCGACACCGGGCATCGTTCCGGCGTCGACGAGCGTCGGCGCGTCGCCCGGCACGAGGTAGGCGTTACACGTGAACTCCTCCGCGTCGGCGGTGACGGTGATCGGCTCCATACCGCCACCGAGGGGGCCCGGTGAGTAAAAACGTGCAGTCCGCGACCGACGACGTGCCGCGGGCGGCGTCGGTATATCTCGGCAGGGGATTTATCCGACGCGCAGTGTTAGATACACGTACAATGGGCTTCGGAAGCTACGACGAATCCGAACAGGAGAACCAGGACCTGGACGCGGATTTCGACGACGACGACGGAGTCCGAGCGGCAGAAGAGGTACACGATGGGTCCGTCGACTACGAACCCGGCGCGTCGAACGACGAGCTACTCGACCGCCTCCAAGACATCAAGGCCGAGGAGCGCTGATCCGGGTATTCGGGGTCCCGAGCGACCTCACCTCCACCCCTGCCCCGCGCGCTCCCATTCTTCCCCTGCGCGGCCCCGCCGATGACCGCGCCGAGTCGGACGCTCGGCGTCGCCTTCTCTGACGGCGACCGGACCAGCCGCCTCGCCGGCGCCGTCGTTACCGCCGACGGGGTCCTCGACGGACTCGGGTTCGAGCGCTGTACCGTCGGCGGCACCGACGCGACCGAGGCCGTGATCGACCTCGCCGACGCGCTCGGCCGCGAAGACGTCCGCCACGTGGCCTGCGCCGGAATCGCCCCCGCGTGGTTCAACCTCCTTGACCTCCACCGGATCCACGAGGCCCTCGATCGACCCGTGTACGCGGTGAGCTACGAGGCGAGCCCCGGGCTCGAACCGGCGCTTCGAGAGGCGTTCGACGGCGACGCGCTCGCCCGTCGACTAGGTGCGTACCGATCGCTACCGCCCCGGACCCGCGTCGACGACCCGGCCGAGAGCGACGCTCCGGCTGACGGCGGGTCGCCGGCCGACGGTCCCCTATTCGTCCGCGCGGTCGGCCTCGATTCCGATCACGCGGCCGCGGCGGTCCGCGCGCTCACCCGCGAGGGGTTCCGCCGGCCGGAACCGCTCCGAATCGCCGCCATCGCGGCGAGCGCCCACCGCGAAGCGATCCGGCGCGAACGGTCCGGGACGGAGTAGCCGGACTCTGCCGTCCGGCTTCGCCGCCCGCGCCGGATATATACCGTCACGCCGTGACCGCCCCGACATGACCGACGACGCCGCAGCCAGCGTCACGTTCCGCGATCGCGAGCGACTCGCTTCGACCGCCGCGCGCGCCGTCGCGCTCGACTGCCTCGCCGCCGGGATCGAGGCGTCGCTTCCTGAACGACTGATACCGAGCGCCGTCACAGTTCGAGCCGACACCGACACCCTCCGCGTCGAGGGCGTCGACGGCGCGGTCGGCGAGTACGACCTCGCGGCGTACGACCGAGTGTTTCTCCTCGGGGCGGGGAAGGCGGCGGCGGGTGCCGCGGCCGCGCTCGTCGACGTCCTCGACGGGCACGCCGCGATCGACGCGGGCGCCGTCGTCACCGACGACCCGGGGGCGAAACCGTCTCCGGCCGGGATCGAGGTCCTCGCCGGCGACCACCCGCTCCCGAGCGATCGGGGCGTCGAGAGCGCGCGGCGCGTGCTCGATCTGGCCGCCCGCGCCGGCTCCGACGACCTCGTGTTCACCGTCATCACCGGCGGCGGCAGCGCGCTGCTCGCGGCGCCCGCCGACCCCCTCTCGATCGATGACCTCCGCGCGCTCACCGACGCGCTGCTCGCCTGCGGCGCGTCGATAGACGAGATCAACGCGGTCCGCAAGCACTGCTCGGCGGTCAAGGGCGGCCGACTCGCCCGCGTCGCGGCCCCCGCGACCGTCGTCACGCTCGCGATCAGCGACGTGATCGGCGACCCGCTTGACGTGATCGCCAGCGGCCCGACGGTGCCCGATTCCTCGACGTACGCGGACGCGCTGAACGTGCTCGACCGGTACGACCTCGACGTGCCCGCGGCGGTGCGCGAGCACCTCCGTTCCGGCGCCGATCGGGCCGAGCAGACCGAGCAGGCCGAGCAGACCGAGCAGGCCGAGCAGGCCGAACAGGCCGAGCAGACCGATTCGGGCGCGATCGACGGTCCCGTCGAGACGCCCACCGCGACCGATCCCGTGTTCGATCGCGCCCGGGCGTTCGTCGTCGGCAACGGCCGAACCGCGCTCGACGCCGCCGCGGGCGCCGCCACGGACCGGGGCTACGAGCCGCTCGTGCTCGCCGCCGGCGTGCGGGGCGAAGCCCGGGAAGCGGCCCTGACGCACGCCGCGATCGCCGAGGAGTGCGTGGCCCGTGGGTCTCCGGTGTCGCCGCCCGCCGTGCTGCTCTCGGGCGGCGAGGCGACCGTGACGGTCGACGGCGCGGCCGGGCGCGACGGTCCGGACGCAGACGGGTCCGGGTCCGCCGGTCCCGGCTCGGGCGGTCCGAACGCGGAGTTCGCGACGAGCGCCGGGCTCGGGCTCGCGACGGGCGAACTCGGCGACGGGGCGAGCGACCCGGACCGCGTCGTCGTCGCGAGCGCCGACACGGACGGGATCGACGGCCCGACGGACGCCGCGGGCGCCATCGTGGACGCGACGACCCTCGCCCCCCGAACTGCCCGCGACGCCCTCGATCGCCACGACGTGTATCCGCCCCTCGACGGCGCGGACGCCCTGCTCCGAACTGGTGCAACCGGGACGAACGTCAACGACCTCCGGGTCATTGTCGTCGAGGAGGACGCAGACGGGTAGACAGGATACAGACGGATAGACCGCACGCGGCGGTCGCTCTGCCGAGACGGGTCGCTCACAGCGTGAATGATGTCGAAGAAGATCTGACCGGCCGATTACGTCGCGCGGCGTTCCTTCGCCTTCGGGCGGAGGTTCTTGTAGCCGCACTTGCGGCAGCGCTTCGCATCGGGGGCGTTGCGAGCGTTACAGCGCATACAGATCTGTCGATCGAGGTTGCGGCGTTCCGCGGCGTCGAAACTGGCCATACGCCTACTGCACGGGCGACGCTGTAAAAGGTTGCGAGACGCGCCGGGGGGCTCCGGCGGCCACAGGAGGGGCGATCGGCGTCGTTCGCTGCGTTACGCGCCGGCTTCCGAGAGCGCGGCCTCGATGTCCTCGCGCTGGGTGACGCCGACGAACCGGTCCACGACGCCGTCGTCGTTCTCGATGATGAGCGTCGGCAGCGAGCGGACCTGATACTGGTTGGCGACGTCCTGCTCCTCGTCGACGTTCACCTTCTGCAGCTCGAAGGCGTCGCCGAGGTCCTCCTGGATCTCCTCCAGGATCGGGTCCTGCGTCTTACACGGGCCGCACCAGTCAGCGTGAAAATCCAGCAGTCGAACAGTCATTATCCGGCGTAATCTACCGCCGGCCGGCGCATAAGAGTTTCCCACTCGTGCGTCCGAGACTCGCCCTCGATCGCGAGCGAAACGTTTAGAACGCCGCGCGGCGCACCCACAGGTATGAGCAGTGGATCCAACTCCGGCGGGCTGATGTCCAGTGCGGGACTCGTCCGCTACTTCGACAACCAGGGCCGGGACGCGATCAGGATCGACCCGAAAACCGTCCTCGCGTTCTGCGTCCTCTTCGGCGTCTTCGTCCAGGTCCTTTCGTTGACCGTCGCGTGAGGCGCTCGCCAGTCTCGTTTCGTCTCCACTCCCCCGAGCCGTAGCGCGCCCTTTTTGCCCGTCCCCGACGGACCGACAGCCATGCAAGCAGGCGTCATCGCCGTGCAGGGCGACGTGGCCGAGCACGCCGCGGCCGTCCGGAACGCCGCGGCCGCCCACGACGAGTCCGCGACGGTCGTCGAGGTCCGCGACTCAGGCATCGTGCCCGACTGCGACGTCCTCCTCATGCCGGGCGGGGAGTCGACGACCATCTCGCGGCTGATCCACCAAGAAGGGATCGCCCCGGAGATCCGCGAGCACGTCGCGAGCGGGAAGCCCGTGCTCGCGACGTGCGCCGGGCTCATCGTCTGCTCGCGCGACGCGAAAGACGATCGCGTCGACGCGCTCGGGCTCGTCGACGTCTCCGTCGACCGCAACGCCTTCGGCCGCCAGAAGGACTCCTTCGAGGCGAAGATCCCGGTGACCGGGCTCGAAGATACCTTCCACGCCGTCTTCATCCGCGCCCCGCTCATCGACGACGTCGGCGACGGCGTCGAGACGCTCGCGTCGGTCGACGGCCGGCCAGTTGCAGTGCGGGACGGCCCCGTCGTCGCCACCGCGTTCCACCCGGAGCTCACCGACGATCCGCGGATCCACGACCTTGCGTTCTTCCCCGAGAACGAGGTGGCTGCGTGAGCGACCCGGGCTCCGACCGCGACGAGGTCCCCCCGGAAGCCGTCCTCGACGAGCTGTTCGCGACTATCGAATCTCGCAAGGAGGAACTCCCCGAAGACTCCTACACCGCGTCGCTGTTCACCCACGAAAAAGGCGAAAACGCCGTCTTAGAGAAGATCGGCGAGGAGTCGACGGAGACGATCCTCGCGGCGAAAGACGACGACCTCGACGAACTCACCTACGAGAGCGCCGACCTCGTCTATCACCTGTTGGTGTTGCTCGCGATGAAGGACCTCGACCTCGACGACCTGCGCGAAGAACTGCGGCACCGTTTTTAAGTGACTACCGTTCCCGTTCGAGCTCCCGGTCGATGTCGTCGAGTTCTTCGGTCTCCAACTCGCTCGCGATCCGGCGCTCGAACTCTTCTTCGGTGATCTGCCCTTCGACGTACTGCCGGCGGAGGCGGTCCTGCCGACTCTCCGACCCGCCGCTTCCGGACGACGCCGACGAGGACCGCCGCGAGCCCCCGATCGAATTGGTCGTCGTGTCGTCGTCGCCGCTGAGGAGCCACGAGCCGGCCTTATAAGCGACGTAGACGATCCCGGCGAGGATCGCGAGCGAGACGATACCGGAGACGATCGCCCACGCGAGACTCAGGATCGCCGAGACCACCGAGACGACGATACTGACCCCGATCAAAATCGCGAGCGCGACTGCGGCGTAGTAGATCGCCTTCTTCCCGTCCATGCTCGCTCGTCGCGCTCGCCGACCCTAATACCTTCTCCCGGCGTCGTCGGTCACCGCCCTCGTGGATCGAGAGGGAAGTGGGATGGCGGAACGGTCGCCGACCTCCCGTCAGAAGACTTATTCGGCCCTGTGGTCGTAACCGAACGAAATGAGTCCTGAGCCGCCGTCACGGCCGAGCCGCACCCGCACAGCACTCGGATCCGAGGCGCGCCAGTGACCGACCTCGACGACTCCGGGGTCGACCGTCGAACCGTCCTGAGCGCGCTCGCCGGCGCCGGCAGCGCCGCGGTCGCCGGCTGTTCCGGGTCGTCGGCGCCCGACGACGCGGAGACCCTCTCGATGGACGCGGAGACGCTCGACGACCTCGCGGCCCGGTTCGCCCCGACGCTGTACTTCGACGCCGCCGAGCCGTGGTTCCCGACCGATCCCCGTCCGTACACCGTTGAAGAGGACGGCGAGACGGTCGTCGACGGCTTCGCCGCGTTCGACGGCTACCACGAGCGGTACGAGGCGGCGGGAGGGCCCCCGAACCCGACCGTGTTCTACAACGGTGTCCGGTACGCCGACTCGCCGCTCGCGGTTGTCCAGTTCTGGTTCTACTCGGCGTTCGACCAGTTCACGGCCAATTTCCACTGGCACGACTGGGAGGTGTTACACGTCTTCGTCGACCTCGACACCGGTGACCCCCAACTGTACGTCGCCAGTTCGCACTCCCGGAGCGTCCCGAACAACGAGTTTCTCGACCCCGACCCCGAGGTCGTCCCCCGCATCCTCCCGGAACTCGGCTCGCACTCCAGCACGCTGTCGGTCAACGAGGTCGTCGACGGATTCCAGCGCGTCGGCGCCGACGACCTGCTGGCAGACATCACGAACACGACGATCGACACGGTGGAGGACCTGCTCGGGATCCCCCTCGCGTACGGGCTCCCCCGCGACGAGGGGATGCGGCTCCCCTTCGTCGTTCCCGAGTACGAGGGCGCGCCGATCTACGAGCACCCCGACCTCCCGTCGGTCACCGTCGAGTCGCTCGTCGACGGGGCGCTCACCATCCGCTCGCTCGACGCGCTACAGTCGCCGCCCACGGACCTGCCGCTGCGGGAGACGGGGATCGCGTTCCGGCACCGCGAGCGGGAGGACCCGCTCGCCGATGAGATCGCCGAGGAGGTCGTCGCGTACGACCTCGTCGAGAGCGCCGAGTTGGAGGATATCACGGCGTTCACCGGGCCGCAACTGAGCTTCGAGTTCGCGGTTCCGGGGTTCGTCGAGGACGCGGTCGCCGGCCACCTCACGACAACCGGCGTGCCGTGGGAACAGCCCCGTTACGCGAACCCCGCGGCCGACATCACCGCCGGGAACCACCGCGCGGAGCTCGCCGCGCGCTACGACGCCATCACCGAGGAGGCGGGGCTCGAGGGCGACGCGATCGGCGCGTTCGACGGCGTCGTCGCGCGCGTCACGCAGGCGGTCGAGAGCGACGAGGCCCCCGCCGGAGAGGGCCTGACGACGACGGACGCGAGCGTCGAGTCGTTCGTCCTGATCGAAAGCGACCCCGAGGCGATCCCGACGTTCGCCGGCGGCGTCGCGGTCGCGGAGGGGGTTCCCGAGGGCGACCACCGGCTCACGGTCAACGGCGCCGGGCAGGCGCCCCACAGCGAGGGACTGACCGTCTCCGCGGACGAGCCCGTGACGACCGCCGGCGTCGACGGCGAGATCCCGCTCGTCGCCCGCGAGCACGCGACCAAACTCGAACTCTCGGACGCGGAGAGCGACATCGACGTGACCCGAACTGCGATCGAGGACGATTTCGCCGGCCGGATCTACGACTCGGCCGTCGAGGGGAGCGACGCCGTCTACGTCCACGCCGGCGGCGCCTACACGACCGAAGTGCGGGATGCCGACGATCAGGTGGGCGCGTACCGGGTCAACCCGGACCCAGGGGCCGCGGGCAGAGAAGAGTCGGTCCGGATCGAGCGCCCGGAGACGGGGGCGGCCTCGCTCGCCGGATTCGTCGCCGACGTGGCTGAGGAGACCCGCGCCGAGGTCGCGGCCGCGGCGGCGGATGGGGGTGACAGTGACGACGGCGACGACGATGACGGGGGACGCGACGACACCGATGACGGCGACGACGAGGGAAGCGACGACTCCGGCTCCTCCGGCGGCCCGTCGAACGCGGTACACGGACTCGAACGCGCCCTCGCAGCCGCGGTGGACGCCGCGGAACGGGCAGAGGAGCGCGCCCGAGAGGGCGACCGCGAGGGAACGAACCGCCAGTTGGCGAACGTGCTCGACCGGATCGCTCGGATCGAAGAGCGGATCGTGGCGGCCCGCGATGGTCTCCCACCGGGGCTCGCGACCGCGACCGGGAAGCGGATCGAGCAGGCGACGCGTCGCGTCGAGCAGGCGCGCGAGTCGGAGAAGCTGTAGCAGGACCTTATCGATCTTCTATCTCCAGAGACCGCGCGATCCCCCGCAGCACGGCGCACCACTGGATGGAAAGCTATACGACGCCGACCCCACCACCAGTATATAAGCAGATGTCTCAGGAGGGCTACGACCACACGACGGTCGAAAATCGGTGGCAGGAGGCGTGGGACGACGCCTCCGTGTATCACACGCCGGACGAGGCCGACGACCCCACCTACGTGCTGGGGATGTACCCCTACCCGTCCGGAAAGCTCCACATGGGCCACGTCCGTAACTACACGATCACGGACGCGTACGCCCGGTACCGCCGTATGCGCGGCGACGACGTGCTCCACCCGATGGGGTGGGACGCGTTCGGTCTCCCGGCGGAAAACGCCGCCAAGGAGCGCGACACGAACCCCCGCGACTGGACGTTCGACTGCATCGACACGATGCGCGGGCAGATGCGGTCGATGGGATTCGGCTACGACTGGGATCGTGAGATCACCACCTGTACCCCCGAGTACTACAAGTGGAACCAGTGGCTGTTCACCCGCTTCCACGATGCGGGACTCGTCGAGCGCCGCGACGCCGAGGTGAACTGGTGTCCGTCCTGTGAGACCGTCCTCGCGGACGAGCAGGTCGAGGGGGACGACGAGCTGTGTTGGCGGTGTGACACGCCCGTCGAGGCCCGCGAGCTGGACCAGTGGTTCCTGCAGATCACGGAGTACGCCGACGAGCTGCTGGAGGCCATCGACGACCTGGAGGGATGGCCCAACTCGGTGCGCCAGATGCAGCGCAACTGGATCGGCCGGCAGTACGGGACGACGCTGGACTTCCAGATCGACGGGCACGGCCCCGTCGAGGCGTTCACCACCCGCGTCGACACCGTCCACGGCGCGACGTTCTTCGCGCTCGCGCCGGACCATCCGATAAGCGAGGCGCTGGCCGCCGAGGACGACGCGGTCCACGAGTTCGTTCATCACGAGGCGGACCCCGAGGGCGACGAGCCGAACGGCGTCGAGACCGGCCTGACCGCCACGAACCCCGTCACCGGCGAGGAGATCCCCGTCTTCGTCGCCGACTTCGTGCTCTCGGACGTGGGAACGGGCGCGCTGATGGCCGTTCCCGGCCACGACGAGCGCGACCACGCCTTCGCCGAGAAGATGGGCGTCGAGATCAAACCGGTCGTCGCGCCGGAGCCCGACGACTGGGACGGCGAGACGATCCCCGACGCGCCCGACGTGAGCGAGGACGCGTTCACCGACGACGGCGTCGTGATCAACTCCGGCGAGTACAGCGGACTCGACAGCGCGACGGCCCGCGAGCGCCTGACGGCAGACATCGAGGGCGCCGAGGAGAGCACCCAGTACCAACTGCGCGACTGGGGCATCTCCCGGCAGCGCTACTGGGGCACCCCGATCCCGGTCGTCCACTGCGACGACTGCGGCTCGGTGATGGTCCCCGAAGACGACCTCCCCGTCGAACTCCCCGAGTTCATCAACACGACCGGCAATCCGCTGGACGCCGCCGAGGAGTGGAAACGGACGACCTGTCCCGAGTGCGGCGAGCCCGCAACCCGCGAGACGGACACGATGGACACGTTCGTCGACTCCTCGTGGTACTTCCTGCGGTACGTCTCGCCGGACCTGGACGACGCCCCCTTCGACCTGGACCGCGCGAACGACTGGATGCCGGTCGACCAGTACGTCGGCGGTATCGAACACGCCGTGATGCACCTGCTGTACTCGCGGTTCTTCACCAAGGTGCTGGCCGACGAGGAGGGGCTTGACCACCGCGAGCCGTTCACGAACCTGCTGGCGCAGGGGATGGTCCAGCTGGACGGTGAGAAGATGTCGAAGTCGGTCGGCAACACGGTCTCCCCGCAGCGCATCGTCGAGGAGTACGGCGCCGACACGGCCCGCCTGTTCATGATGCAGGCGGCCCAACCCGAGCGCGACTTCGACTGGTCCGAGGAGGGCGTCAAGTCGACGCACCGGTTCTTGACCCGCCTGAGCGACCTCGTCGAGGGGTACGCCGCGGACGACGTGGGAACCGCGGAATCGGCGGCCGACCGCGACACGGTCGACGAGTATGTCGCGAACGAGGTCGACGCCGCCGTCGCCATCGCGGGCGCGGAGTACGACGACCTGACGTTCAACGTCGCGCTCCGCGAGGCGCAGGACCTGGTCGGGACGCTCCGGAGCTACCGCGAGTACGCCGACCCGCACCCGGAGACCTACGAGCGCGGGCTGGACGTGGCCGTCCGCCTGCTGGCGCCGGTCGTCCCGCACCTCGCCGAGGAGCTGTGGGAGACGCTGGACGGCGACGGGTTCGTCGTCGAGGCCGACTGGCCGACCGCGACCGTCGACCGCGAGACTGTCGAGCGCCGCCGCCGGCTGGTCGAAAACACCCGCGAGGACGTGCGCGACATCGTCGCGGTCGCCGGCATCGAGGACCCCGAGCGGATCGACGTCGTCGTCGCGCCCGACTGGAAGTACGACGCCCTCTCGATCGCGATCGACAGCGACGCCGACAACCTCATCTCCGAGTTGATGCAGGAGTCGCACATCCGCGAGCGGGGCGACGACGCTGCCTCGTACGGACAGGACCTGCAGGCGAACCGCGAGGCGCTCCAGGAGACGCTCTCCGGCGACGACGAGTACGATGCGCTCCGCGCCGCCGCGTGGCTGATCGAGCGCGAGTTCGACGCCCCGGTTCGCGTCGAGCGCGCCGCGGACGCCGACGACTCGGTGGTCCGCAAGGCGGAGCCGGGTCGGCCGGCGATCGACATCGTCGAGTAGCGGTTCGGCCTTTTTAAGCAACCGACCGCCCCGGAAGCGCTTAGTCGGCGGCGGCACCCGATCGCGTATGGACGACTCCGACGGGACGAACGACCCCTATACTCCCGCACGCGACGCCCTCGCAGGCGACGACCTCGGCGGCGGCGCAGCCGACGCGGACCCCGCCGTCCTCGCCGCCCGACTCGACGACGCCGACCCGCTCTCCGCGTTCGCCGACCGGTACCGCGTCCCCAGAGACGTGCTTTATATGGACGGGAACTCGCTCGGCCCCGCGAGCGACGCCGCCCTCGCGAGTCTCGACCGCGTCGTCGACGAGTGGCGAGAGCTACTGATCGCCGGGTGGACCGGCGCCGACCCGCCGTGGTTCAGTGTCGGCGAGCGGCTCGGCGACGCGCTCGCACCACTCGTCGGTGCGGCGCCCGCGGAGGTCGTCGTCGGAAACTCGATCACGGTAAACCTCCACACGCTGATCGGCACCTTCCTCGACGAGCTGCTGTGGGGGAACGGACCGGAACGCACCGGATCCGAGCAGGCCGACGGGGAGTGGAACCCGAGCGTCGAGCCCGCCGTCCTCGTCAACGACCTCGACTTCCCCTCCGACCACTACGCGATCCGCGCCCAGCTTCGACAGCGCGGGATCGACCCCGACGAGAAGCTCCGGATCGTCGAGAGCCGCGACAGCCGGACGATCGATCCCCGAGATATCGAGGCCGCGCTCGCCGCGCACGACGACGTCGGGATCGTCTTCATGCCGACCGCGCTCTACCGCTCGGGCCAACTGTTCGATATCGACCGGATCACGCGGGCCGCCCACGAGGCGGGCGCGTACGCCGGGTTCGACGCGGCGCATTCGGCCGGCGCGGTCCCGCACGAGTTCCGAGAGGCCGGCGTCGACTTCGCGGTCTGGTGCACGTATAAATACCTCAACGCCGGCCCCGGCTCGGTCGGAGCGCTGTTCGTCGCCGAGCGCCATCACGGGCTCACACCCGCCTTGGCGGGCTGGTGGGGCCACGAGAAGGCGACGCAGTTCGAGATGAACCTGACCCACACTCCCGCCGACTCGGCGGGCGCGTGGCAGATCGGCACCCCGCCGCTGCTCGCCGCCGCGCCCTTGGAGGGGTCCGTCGAACTCCTGCGGGAGGCCGGGATCGACCGGCTCCGAGAGAAGTCGCTCGCGCTCACCGACTTCCTGATCGCCCTCGTCGACGATCGGCTCCCGGAGATCGATATCGGAACGCCCCGCGAGCACGCGGCCCGCGGCGGCCACATCGCCTTAGAGTACCCAGATGCGGAGCGGCTGAGCATGGCCTTAAAAGCGCGCGACGTGGTCGTCGACTTCCGGCCGCCGAACGTGGTCCGCGTCTGCCCGGCCGCGCCGTACACCTCGTTCGCCGACGTGCTCGAAGTCGTCGACGAGATCGAGGCGATCCTCGACAGCGGCGCGTACGAGGACTACGCGACCGGCGAGGGCGGCGTGACATAGGCGGCGCCGTAACGGGGGATTTCAGAACCGGCATCGCTTAAATACCACCTGTTCTACCGATGAGTATGAGAGAGCGGCGGGAACCGACCTCGGAGTCCGGTTCCGATTCCGTGACCGATGACACGGACGGGGGTATCTACGAGACGATCTTCTGTGAAATGGAAGACGCGGTGTTCTTAATCGACGTCGAGGAGGCGGAGGAAGGCTACACTTTTCGCTTCCGACGGAACAACCCCTCGCACCAACGACTCACCGGTATCTCGCTCGAGGAGATCCGCGACAAAACGCCGCGGGAGCTGCTGGGTGACGAACAGGGGACCTCGGTCGCAGAGCACTACCGTCGCTGCGTCGAGGGTCGCGAGACGATCGAATACGAGGAGTCGATCGCGCTGCCCGAGGGGCAGAAACGGTGGCAGACGAGACTGAGCCCGGTCGTCGAGGATGGGTCGGTGACGCTGATCGTCGGCGCCGCTCGAGACATCACCGAGCAGGAAGAGCGGAAACAAGCGCTTCAGCAGCTCAAAGACCGTCTCGAACTCGCGGTCGAAGCCGCTCAACTCGGCGTCTGGGACTGGGACATGACCACCGACGAAGTCGAGTTCAACGATCGGTGGGCTCGGATGATCGGGCACTCGCTCGACGACATCGAGCCACACCTCGACGCGTGGGAGCGGCGCGTCCACCCCGATGACCTCGAGGCGGTCGAGGACGCTCTGTCCGCCCACATAGCCGGCGAAACCTCGTACTACGACGCGGAGCACCGGATGCGTACCGCGACCGGCGAGTGGAAGTGGATCCGCGACGTGGGAAAGATCGTCGAGCGCGACGGGGGCGGGGAGCCGGTCCGGGCGGTCGGCATCCACCTCGACATCGACGATCGGAAGCGACGCGAGCGGGAGTTGGAACGGACTCGGGCGCTCATCGAGCGAACTCAAGAGAGCGCGTCGATCGGCTGGTGGGAGGTCGATCTAGTCGACGAGTCGCTCACGTGGAGCGACGAGGTGTATCGCATCCACGGGGTGTCGGTGGACGAGCCGATCGGGCTGGAGGACGCCATCGAGTTCTACCACCCGGACGACCGCGAAACCATCGAGACTGCGTTCGACCGGCTGACCGAGGGGGGAGAGTCGTTCGACCTCGAACTGCGGATCGGTACGGCGTCCGGGCAGACCCGGTGGGTCAGGGCGATCGGCGATCCGCGGTTCGACGACGCGGGGGACGTCGTCGGTGCGTTAGGGCTGTTCCAAGACATCACGGAGCGGCAGGAGTACGAAATCGCCCTCGAGGCGACCCGCGAGGAGCTTCGGAAGATCATCGACCTCGTGCCGGACCTGGTGTTCGTGAAGAACCGCGACGGAGAGTACCTCCTAGCCAACGAGGCGACCGCGAAGGCGTACGGGAAGACGCCTGCGGAGGTTGAGGGACGCTCCGAGGCCGAGATCATCCCCGACGTCGAGGATTCGGCCGAGTTCCGACAGGACGACTTGGAGGTGATCGAGTCGGGCGAGCCGAAGACGATCGGCGAGGAGCTGCTGACGACGGCGGACGGTGAAACATGCATCCTCCAGACGACGAAGATCCCCTACAAAGTGCCGGATACCGGGGAAGACGCCGTCTTGGGGTACGCTCGCGACGTGACCGAACTCAAGGAGTACGAGCGGACGCTCGAAGAGCAGCGGGACAGCCTCAAGCTCCTGAACCAGGTCGTCCGACACGATATCCGGAACCAGCTGATGGTCGTCGAGTCGTACACCGACCTGCTCGAAGACTCGCTCCCGGACGACCAGAGCCGAACGTACGCGCGGACGGTCATCGAAGCGGCGAAACAGGCCGCGGAGATCACGGAGACGGCAAAAGACGTGACCGACGTGCTGCTACAGGTCAGCGCCGACCGGACCCCGATGAGCCTTCGCGACGAACTCTCCGAGCAGATCGAGCGGATCCGCTCGGAACGGGACCGGGCGACGCTCTCCGTCGACGGGTCGATCCCCGACGTGACGGTGTTGGCAGACGACCTGTTGGAGGCGGTGTTCCGGAACCTGCTGACGAACGCGGTCGTCCACAACGACAAGGACGCGGCCGAAATAGCGGTTTCGACCCGAGTTCTGGACGACGCTGTGCAAGTATCGATCGCCGACAACGGCCCCGGTATCGCGGATAAACATAAAGAACAGATCTTCCAGGAAGGCGAGAAGGGCCTCGAGAGCGGCGGGACGGGGGTCGGGCTGTACCTCGTCGAGACGCTCGTCGACAAGTACGGCGGCGACGTCTGGGTCGAGGACAACGAGCCGACGGGCAGCGTGTTCGCCGTCGAACTGCCGCTCTTCGACTGACTGCCCGCGAGCCTTCGCGGAGGCGGCCACAGCGCGCTCCGCCACACTGGCGCCGCGTTTCACCGTTCGGGTCTCGCACAGCGACGACCTTAATCGCCCGAGCCTCCAACCTCCGACGATCAGATAATGCCGGAACCGTCGGGCATGGACGCGTTCGCACACCTCGGGAGCGAACTCCGCGAGGCGCTCTCCGAGCAGGGGTTCTCCACGCCCACCGAGCCCCAGCGCGAGGCGATTCCGCCGCTGGCGGCCGGCAAGAACGCCCTCGTGCTCGCACCGACGGGAACCGGAAAGACGGAGACCGCGATGCTCCCCGTCTTCGACGCCATCGTCGCGGCGCGCGACGCGCCCGGCGACCAGCCCCGCGAGGGCATTTCTGCCCTCTACATCACCCCGCTCCGCGCACTCAACCGCGACATGATGGACCGACTGGAGTGGTGGGGCGACCGGCTGGATGTCGAGGTCGCGGTCCGCCACGGCGACACGACCCAGTACGAGCGGAGCAAGCAGGCCGACGACCCGCCCGACGTGCTGATCACCACGCCCGAGAGCCTCCAGGCGATCCTGACCGGCTCGAAGATGCGAGTCGCGCTCGAAGACGTGGCGCACGTCGTGATCGACGAGGTCCACGAGTTGGCCTCCGCGAAGCGTGGCGCCCAGCTCACGATCGGGCTCGAACGCCTCCGTCGGGTGGCGGGGCCGTTCCAGCGGATCGGACTCTCCGCCACGGTCGGCACCCCGGAGGAAGTCGGACGGTTCCTCGTCGGGAGCGGGAAACGCGATCCCGACCGCCCCGGCGACCGCGAGTTCGATATCGTCGAGGTCGCGGCCGGAAGCCGGACCGACGTGCGGGTGCTCGACCCGCCGATCACCGACCGTGACACGACCCTCGCCGGGGAACTAGCCGTCGACGAGACGACCGCGAGCCACGTCCGGACGATCCGCGAGATCGTCGCCGACCACGAGTCGACATTGGTCTTCGTCAACACCCGTCAGACCGCGGAGGCGCTCGGCTCGCGGTTCAAGGCGCTCGCCGAGCGAGAGAGAAGTGAGGGCACCAGTGCCACCGGCGCCGCCGATACCACCGAGATCGAAGTCCACCACGGCTCGCTCTCGAAAGAGGTGCGGATCGACGTCGAGGACCGGTTCAAGAACGGCGACCTCGACGGGCTCGTCTGCACCTCCTCGATGGAGCTGGGGATCGATGTGGGTCGCGTCGACCACGTGGTCCAGTACGGGAGCCCCCGCGAGGTCGCTCGGCTGCTTCAGCGCGTCGGGCGAGCGGGCCATCGTCGCGATCTGGTCTCCGAGGGGACCGTCGTAACGCAGGGCGGCGATGACACCCTCGAAGCGCTGGCGATCGCCCGACGCGCCGACGCCGAACTGGTCGAGCCGGCCGCGATCCATCACGGGAGCTTAGACACGGTCGCCAATCAGATCGTCGGGGTCGTGATGGACGAGGGCGACGTACACGCCCGCGAGGCGTACGAAACGGTCACGAGCGCGTACCCGTTCCGGGATCTCTCCGAGCCGACCTTCCAAGAAATCGTCCGCGAACTGGACGGGAACCGCCTGCTGTGGCTCGACGAGGCGTCGGACACCCTTGAGAAGTCGGGCGGCACGTGGCAGTACTTCTACGCGAACCTCTCGATGATCCCCGACGAGTCGACCTACGGGGTGTACGACATGTCCTCGCGGCGCCAGATCGGCACCCTCGACGAGCGGTTCGTCGTCAACTTCGCCGGGCCGGGCGAGACGTTCGTCCAGCGCGGCGAGCTGTGGCGGATCACGGAAGTCGACGAGGAAGAGGAGCGCGTGAACGTCACCCCGATACCGGACCCGACGGGAGAAGTGCCCTCCTGGGTCGGCCGAGAGATCCCCGTCCCGAAGCCCGTCGCCGAGGAGGTCGGACGAATTCGGGGCGAGGCTGCCGCGGCGCTCGACACGGGCTCGACGCCCGAGGCGATCGCGGGCGATCTTGCCGAGCGGTATCCGACCGACTCGGACACGGTCGCGGCCGCCCTCCAGTCCGTCGCCGACCACGTCGAGGTGGGCCACCCGGTCCCCACGGACCGCCGGGTCGTGATCGAGGGGAGCGCCCGAACCGTCGCGGTCAACGCCGCGTTCGGACACGAGGTGAACGAGACGCTCGCGCGCCTGCTTGCGGCGCTCGTGGGTCAGCGCACGGGGTCGTCGGTCGGGATGGACGTCGACCCGTATCGGATCGAGTTCGAGGTGCCCCACGGCGTCGGCCCCGGCACCTTCCGCGAGGTGTTGGAGACGACCGATCCCGACCGACTGGAGGCGTACCTCGAACTCGCCCTGAAAAACTCCGACGCGCTCAAGTTCACGCTCGCGCAGGTCGCGGCGAAATTCGGGGCGGTGAAACGCTACCGGGAGGGGCGCGGGCGGTTCGGCGGCGACCGCCTGCTCGCCGCCTTGGAGGACACCCCCGTCTACGACGAGGCGCTCCGAGAGGTGTTCCACGCGGACCTCGCGGTCGCGGCGACCGCCGACGTGCTCGCGGGGCTCCAGTCGGGGGTGATCGAGTGCGAAATCGCCCGCGAGCGCACCCCGCTCGGCACGGCCGGGCGCTCCGCGGGGACCGAGTTCCTCGTCCCCGAGAACGCCGACGCCGACGTGATCGAGACGATCCGCGAGCGCATCCGGAACGACCGGGTGATCCTCTTCTGTCTCCACTGTGCCGACTGGCGGCACACGACGAAGGTCCGCCGGGTTCGCGACCAGCCGGAGTGCCCCGAGTGCGGATCGACGCGAGTCGCCGCGTTGAATCCGTGGGACGACGAGACGGTCACGGCGGTCCGCGCGCCCGACAAGGACGACGAGCAGGAGCGGCGCACGAAGCGCGCGCACCGCGCAGCGAGCCTCGTGCAGACGCACGGGAAGCAGGCGGTGATCGCGCTGGCGGCCCGCGGGGTCGGCCCGCACAACGCCGCGCGGATCATCAACAAACTGCGGGAGGACGAAACGGAGTTCTACCGCGACGTGATGCGACAGGAGCGCGAGTACGCCCGAACGCAGTCGTTCTGGGACTAGCTGGGACTGCATCGGGAGATCGGCGCGGGCGTGTCGTCGGGGGCGAATGCCGTCGGGACGACCGGAACGAATCGGGACGAACGAGATCGTGACGCACTCGGGCATTTATAAGTGGGCGGGCGGACGGTTCCCTGCGCTCATGGTGGTTACCTGTTTGTCTCATCCTACCCCACCCGCACCGCACAGCACAGCACGTCAGCCTCATGCCTCCCCAGCCTCGCCGCGACGGCCTTTATAAAGGCCGTCGCGGCTCCCTCGCGCTCGGCTCGCGCCTGTATCAGGCGCTCACCGGAGCGCGCCACCGTCACAGGTCGCACCCTCGTGTCCCGATTTCCGATTCGGTGCGCCTCTTCCTACCCGACGACCGTCAGCGCCAGCAGCATCCCGGCCGCCGCGGCCGGCGGGATGGTGAGATTGTCGTCGACGGCGACGCCGCGAATGACCGGCGGGAGACCGTCGGCGACCGCCGCGAGCGCGCCCCCGGTGACGGCGGCCGCAACGCCGACGAGGGTGCCGTACGCCGGCACCGTGAAGGGAACCGCGATCGCGGTACACACGAGGAACATCGCGATCCAGACCGTCGGCCGTTTCGGCTCGGTCGCGTCGTTGTCCCCGAGCGCGCCGCTCACGGGGTCACCGAGCGAAAGCATCCACATCGCCGGGATCGCGAGGGTCGGTTCGAGGACGAGGACGACGGCCGTCATGCTGATCTGATACAGCGCGTACCCCGCGACGCCGTCGGCCTCGTACTCGCGGACCAACGCGTCGTACAGCGGGGCGAGCGGGCCGGCCGACCCGGACAGCCGAAGCGCCTCCAGAACAGCGACGACGACGAGCGCCGCGGCGAGCAGGTATCCGGTCTGCCCCCACGAGAGCCAGCCCAGCAGGTACGGGACCGGATACAGCGTCCCGCCGGCGTGGACCAGCCGGCGCTCGAACTCCACGCGCTCGCGCCACGCTGCCCCGGGCAGCGACACGTTCAGTTCGTCTCCACGTCGGTCTCGACGCGCTCGTAGCCGTCGAACACCGCCTCGAACTCGTCGCCCGCCCGGAGCGCGGCCAGCTTCCCGGCCAACTCGTCGGCGGGCACCCGGACCTGCGCCGCGGAGTCGCGCTCGCGGACCGTGACGGTGTCGGGCCCGTCGCCCTCGATCCCGTCGCGGTCGACGGTGACGCAGAACGGAGTGCCGACCTCGTCTTGCCGCCGGTAGCGTCGTCCGATCGAGCCGGAGTCGTCGTACGTGACCGCGAGCCCGGCCGCGCGGAGGTCCGCGGCGACCGCGTCAGCGACGTCGACGAGCCGCTCGTCGTTCGTCACCAGCGGGAAGACGGCGGCGTCCTGCGGGGCGACCTCCGGCTCCAACGCGAGGTACGTCCGCTCTTCGCCGTCGACCTCGTCTTCGGTGTAGGCGTGTGCGAGGAGGGTCTGCACCGCCCGTCCGACGCCGAAGGACGGTTCGACGACGTGCGGGATGATGTGCTCGCCGTTCTCGGTCACCGTCTCGACGGAGAAGTTCGCCACGTCGGCGTCGACCTCGACCTCGCGGGCGGTATCCCCGTCGCCGTCGCCGATCTCGACGGTGACGGACTCGCCCGCGAAGGCGTCCGGATCGCGTTCGGCGAGCGTTTCGAGGGCGTCGGCGACCGCGGCGGCGTCGCCGCCGAACTCGGGGCCGAGCGTGGCCATGTCCGGATCGACCGTCGCGCGCTCGACCGTCTTCGGCTCGTCGTACCGCTTGAAGATCGTGAAGGCGTCGTCGCCGTACTCGTCGTGTTTCGAGAGGTCGTAGTCGCCGCGGTACGCGAAGCCGGCGATCTCGATCCAGTCGCCGTCGACCTCGCTTTCGGCGTCCCAGCAATCGGCCGCGTAGTGGGCGCGCTCGCCGCTGAGGTGCTGGCGGAACCGGAACCGGTCCATGTCGACGCCGACGCGCTCGTACCACTCCTGTGCGACGCCGAGGTAGTAGCCGACCCACGGGGAGCCGATGACGCCCTCGTCGACCGCCTTGCCGACCGTGGTGTCGAGGTAGTCGCCGTCCTCGGCCTCCTGTTCCGTCGCCGGGTACAGCCGGACCGAAACGTCGCGTACGCGGTCAAGCGGCGGCTCGTCCTCTTCGGGGTCGATGAACTGCTCCAACTCCGCCTGCGTGAACTCGCGCAGTCGGAGGAGGCCGCCGCGCGGCGATATCTCGTTGCGGTAGGCCGGGCCGATCTGGGTGATCCCGAACGGGAGGGTGCCCCGTGCGTACTCTTTCAGGCGCGGGAACTCGACGAAGATGCCCTGCGCTGTCTCCGGACGGAGGTAGCCGGGCTGGCCGTCGCCGGGGCCGATGTCGGTCGCGAACATGAGGTTGAACGCCTCGACGGGCTCGCCGGCGAGCGCGGTGCCACAGGCGGGACAGACGATTCCGTGGTCGGCGATGAGCGCTTCGACCTCCTCGCCCGGGAGCGCCTCGGCGTCCTCCACGTCAGTGGCGTCCTCGACGAGGTGGTCGGCCCGGTGAGACTCGCCGCACTCGGGACACTCGACGAGCATGTCGTCGAATCCCTCCAGGTGGCCGGACGCCTCGAAGACCGCTTCGGGCATGATCGTCGGCGCCTCGATCTCGCGGTTCCCCTCGCGGATGGTGAACCGGTCGCGCCAGGCGTCCTCGACGTTCTTCTTGAGCGCCGCTCCCTGTGGACCGAAGGTGTAGAAGCCCGCGGTGCCGCCGTACGCGCCGTTCGAGCCGAAGAAGAACCCGCGCCGCTTCGCCAGCTCGACGAGGTCGCCTGCGGCCATCTAGAGGCCCTCCAGCAGGTCGACGTCGCGCACGATCCCGTCGAGGTCGGTGCCGTTGACGAGCGGCACCTGCTCGATGTCGTTGCTGATGAGTTCCTGTGCGACCTCCTTGGCGGTCCGCGTGGCGCTGACTGTCACCAGGTCCTCGGTCATGAAGTGGCGCGTCGCCTCCGCGGGCAGCTCCACGTTCCGGGTGGGGAGGTAGCGCGCGCCGGTTGCCTTGATCCCCTCCCAGGACCACTCGGAGTCCTGTTCGGCGATCGAGTCGCCGGTGCTGGCCTCGCCCTCGACGACGCGGGCGACCGCGAGCACGTCGACTTCGGTGAGGATGCCGGCTATGGCGGCGTCGTCGTCCAACACGACCGCGTACGGGACGTTCGCGAGACCGATCTCGCGCTCGGCGACCGGTAGCGGCGTCTCGATGTGGGTCGCGTTGACCTCGGGGGTCGCGAGTCCGCCGACTGCGGTGTCGCCGTCGATCTCGCCGCGGGCGATGGCTCGCACCACGTCGGTAACGGTGAGAATCCCGACGAGCGCGTCGCCGTCGACGACCGGGAGTCGCCGAGATTCTTCGGAGATCATCCGGTCGGCCGCGTCGACGATATCGTCGGCGGCGTCGACGGTCGGGGCCTCGCGCATCAAGAGCGCGAGCTGGTCCTCGTCCGGCTGATCGATGAGGTCGTCACGCGAGACGAGCCCGCGGTACACCTCCTCGCCGTCGACGTCCTTCACGACCGGCACCGAGGAGAAGCCGTACTCCTGGATGTACTCCAACACGTCGTTCCGGCTCCCGGGAATCTCGACGACGACGAGATCCGCTCGCGGGGTCATGGCGTCTGATACGTTCATGCACCGTCATTCTCCGTGGCACCTCTTGTATACTGCGAAGGTGGTCGGTGACGCGCCGCCGCGCGTTCGCCGCCGCGCTGCCCTCGCTTTTCACTCGTCCGTCCGCTCCCCGCAGGGGCAACCAGACAGCACGGCAACTGGTTCGTCGGATCGTCGCTCTCCGGCCCAGATAGCCGTCCGATCGATGCCACTCTCCGGTCGTTCTCGTGGATCTATCCGCGGATCCATCGATCCGCCGACAGCGGTCGTCTCTCGTTCGGAATACTTATACGTACTGTGAACAATTCACAATCATGTCACGGAGTTCCACTCCTTGGGACGAACCGGACCCCGATCACCGCCCCACGGCGTTGCCGGCGGATCCGACGCTTGGTGCCGACGATTCGCCGGACATCATGGCGTCGATCGACTCCTCGGCGTCGCGATCGGCGCTCGTGATCGCTGACGTGTCCCGGGAGAACGCGTGGGTCTCGGTCGACGAGACCGACGCTACCGTCCTCGAGGAGTGGTGTTGACCGCGCGGCCGTTGCCCACGCACTCGCAGTCGATCGCCCATCCGCAGTCGTTTGCGCTCATCGGGCGATAGTTCACCCTCGCGACAACCCGATTCCTCGTTCCCATTTCTCAGTCCGACCCGCGAAGCCCGCGATCGGCTTCCCACGCCCGGATCAGCGACGTGATCGTTCGACAGGTCGGGACGGCCACGCCGACCCGATCGGCGCGGTCGATCGCGGCCCCGTAGATGGCCTCGACCTCGGTTCGTCGACCGGCCGCCACGTCTTCACACATCGACGAGCGGTTCACGGCGGTATCGGTGGCGACCCGTTCGAGGGCGTCGACCGCGGCGTCATCGCCGATGTCGACGCCCTCCGCCCGCGCGACGCTCGCGACCTCTCGGGCCGCTTCGCGTGCGACCGTACCGGCCGGCCCGGCGACTGTCGCTCCGTTCGACACCCTCGCCAGCGCCGAGGGGCCGTTGATCCCGGCGTTGACCGCGAGCTTCTCGTACCGGCGCCGCGGCATGTCTTCGGCGACGGTCGTCTCGATCCCCGCCGCGTCGAACGCGGCGCCGACCCGCCCGGCGAGCGGGTCCGGACCGCCGGCGAGCGCCCCGACGACGACCTCGCCGACCCCGGTGCAGGTCACCCGACCGGGCTCGGCGAACCGGGCGCCGTAGCTCGCGGTGCCGGCGAGCACCACCGGATCGAGCGCCGCGACGAGTCGCTCCTCGGTGAGCCCGTTCTGCAGCGAGCAGACGGCCTCGTACTCGCCGGTCGCGAGGGCGGCCGCCGCCGCGTCGGTATCGTACGCCTTCGTCGTCACCAGCGCGAGGTCCGCCGAGCGGTGGGCGCCGTCGGTGAGCGCTCGCGGGCGGACGTGGGCGTCGACCTCGCCGTCGATCCGGAGGCCGTCCTCCCGGATCGCTCGCATGTGCGGATCGCGTCCGACGAGGGTGACGTCGTGCGCCCGCGCCAGCAACCCGCCCACGAGGCTACCGAGCGCGCCCGCGCCGTAGACGAGTATCTCCATGAGCGGTCACACGGGTCCGGTCCGAAAAGAGATGACGGTGGAATCGGGTGACGGTGAGACGGAGATGACGGTGGAATCGGGTGACGGTGAGACGGAGATAACGGTGGAATCGGGTGACGGTGAGACGGAGATAACGGTGGAATCGGGTGACGGTGAGACGGAGATAACGGTGAGACCGGGGCCGTCGAGCATCCCGATCACTCTTTCAGTCCGCTCCCGGTCAGCGGAACGACCACGTCGTCGTCGGGTGCGAGCGTCCCCCGATCGCGGAGTTCGCGAAGCGCGGCCGGTGCGACCGCGCAGGTCGGCTCGGTATAAAAGCCCGCCCGGTGCAGGCGGTCGAGTTCGCGGTCGACCGCCGACTCCGTGACGGCGAGCGCGTCGCCGTCGGTGGCCGCGATCGCCTCGCGTATCTCCGTCTCGCGGACCGGCTCGGCGATCTGAATCCCGTCGGCCGCCGCGTTGACGCGCCCCTCGGGGTCGGCGGCGGCGGGGCCGTGCAGTGCGCGGACGATCGGCGCCACGCCCGCGGCCTGCGCGCCGAACAGCCGGGGAATCGCGTCGATCCAACCGGCGCGTTCGAGCCGGCGGAATCCCCAGTACGCCCCGAGGAACAGCGTCCCGTGGCCGAGCGGCAGCACGACCGCGTCGGGGGCCGTCCAGCCGCGTTGGAAGGCGATCTCGTAGGCGACCGTCGCGGTCCCTTCGAAGAAGGCCGGGTTCCACGCGTGGCTGGCGTACCAAGCGGCTCCGGTATTGCTTCGCTCTCCGGCCGCGCCCCGCTCTCCGGCCGCGCCCCGCTCTCCGGCCGCGTCCCACTCTCCGGCCCCGCCCTCCTCTCCGTGTCCGAGCGCGGCGATGCACGCCGCGGTCACGTCCGCACGGCTCCCCTCGACCCGGATCGGCTCCGCGCCGGCCCGTCGAATGGCTCGCAGCTTGGATTCTTTGGCGTCGGCGGGGACGTACACCGCGGCGTCGATCCCAGCCCGGGCCGCGTACGTGGCGATCGCCGCCCCGGCGTTGCCCGAGGAGTCCTCCACGACGCGCTCGACGCCCAACTCGCGGGCGCGGGTGAGCGTCGTCGTCGCGCCACGGTCCTTGAACGAGCCGGTCGGGAAGACGTACTCCAGTTTGAACGCGGCGTTCCAGTCGGGGGCGTCGACGAGCGGGGTCATCCCCTCGCCGAGTGTCACCCGCTCGGCGGGATCGTCGCCGACCGGGAGGAAGTCCGCGAACGCCCAGAGCCCGGCGCCGGCGGCTTCACCCGAAAGCGCGTCGATCGGCTCGCTCGTCGGCACCGGCGGATCGGCGAAGCGAAGCGGGGCACCGCAGGTGCAGCGCCACCGGTCCGCGAACACCGCTCCGCAGTCCGGACAGCCGAGCGATCGAGGTGTCGTTCCGGTCGTGCCCGCGGCGTCGTCGCGATCGTCGCCCATCAGAATCGGTCGACGTTGGTGCCGACCGAGCAGACGTACTCGCCTGCCGCGACCTGTGGGAGCCGTCGCGTCCGCCAGAACACGCCGTCGGTGTCGGCAGTCACCCGCCCTTTCAGCTCGCCGAAGACGTCGGTGACCTCGAAGAGGGCGTCCCCCGCGGAGACGCGCTCACCGAGTTCGCGCTCGAACCGGACGAGTCCGCCCGCGGGGGAGCCGTACTGGTCGAAGCCGCGTGCTCGGATCTGCTGGTCGGTCGCGACCTCCCCGTCGAGGAACCCGTAGTACCGGAGCACGTTGAACACGCCCTCGACGCCGTACCGGATCGACTCCTCGTCCCAGCCGACGCACCCGCCGAGTTCCGGGTCGATGGTCGGGATTCCGTGGTCCGGACCGACTCGGGCGAGTTGGCCGTCCGGCCCCTTGATGTCGAGGACGTGTCCGCACCCGAAGACTTTCGCGAGCTCGAGGCAGTCGCCGTGGAGGCGGTGGCGGACCCCGCAGCGGACCCGCGTCTCGTTTATCATCCGACTGGTCGATCCCTGGTGGAGGTCCAAGATGAGGTCGGCGCGCTTCGCCACCTGGAACGTCGCGTGGGCGATCCGCTCGCTGGTGGTGCCGCTCTCGTCGCCGGGGTAGCCGCGGTTCATCTTCCGGTCGTCGATCGGGTTCCGGTGTTCGGCCACCTGGAACCCGAAGTAGTTGACGACGCCGACGACGAGGACGGTACCGGACAGCTCTGTCGGGTCGATCCGAGGGACGAATCGGTTGACGACGCCCAACCCGTTCAGCTCGTCGCCGTCACTGACCGCCTGCACGTACAGCGTCCGCCCGTCCGACGCGCCGTTGATGACGGCGACCGGCAGTCGCACGGGGCTCCCGTCCCGCGTTTCGCCCACTTCGAGACGGCCCGTGTCCGTCTCGCCCGGCGGAGCGCTGGCCGTTCCAAGCGTGATCATTACGCGAACGTGGTCGGGCGGCCCCTTTATCCGTTCGGTCCGTGCCTTGTCGACCGGTTCGTACCGGCCGTTGCACCGACCCGTTTGGCCCGCCTCGCCGTATCGACACAAGGTTTATCGCCGTCTCGGTCGACGAACCGGTATCGAAGACCGCGTGCCGGCACTCCGTGTGGCGAGGTCAGATGCCGACGCACGCACATCCTGCCCATGAGCATCGACATCGACCCCCTTTCGACGGCGGCCGGCCTCACCGTCACCGACCACATCGAGAACACGCAGTTCGAGGTGTACACCGACCGGTCGGTCGACCCCCGCTTGCGCCCCGATTCCGCCCACTACTTCCCGGTCGACGCGAGCGTCGCCGTCGAGACCGCCGCGATCGAGATCCCGCGGGTCGCGGTCGTCGAGACCCGATCGGGCGACGGATCGCTGCTCACCCGCGGCGACGCCTACTCGATGCCGCCCGCGACGTACCACGTCGGGATCGACCCTGCGCCGACGAAGCTGTACCTCACCTTCGAGTCGGGTTTTTCCGTCTCGACGACGGAACGGACGACTCGGATCGACCTCGACGCGGCCGCCGAGGTCACGCTCGGGTTCCGCTCGCTCCACCAAGTGCCGGCGGGAACGATCACGACGCCGACCGATCCCGAGTCCCTGATGCGGGCGGTGTCGCTGCTCGGCTCCGCGCTCCAGACGACGAGCCCCGAGCGGTCCTTCCCCACCCTCCGCGGCCACCCGCCGCTGATCGAGCCCGGCGACGAGTTCCGTGTCCCCGAGCGGGTCGAGCCGCTTCACTCCGGAGTCCGGATCGTCGTCCCGCCGACGTACGACCACCTCTACCCGGTCGTCTCGCTCGCGTACTACTTCGCGGCCGAGGTCGTCCCCGGCGACGCGCCGCGGATCGAGGGCGACGGGTGGACGTACCCGCTTGAACCCGACTTCGAGCGCCGGACCGCCGAGGTGCTCCGGCAGTCGTTTCACTTCGACTGTCTCGCCCGCACGGAGGGGTTCTACCCGGTCGATCTCCACGAGCGCGAGACGACCGCCCTCGACCTCGACTGGGGTCGACTGTACGACCTCCCGCTCGCCGAACGGCTCGGCGAGTACCTCGACGTCCCGTTCGAGCGCGTCGAGCCGGAACTCCCCCAGTGGACGCTCACGACTGACGTGCGGCCCGACCCCGAGAACGTCGAGATGCTCCCGTTCGTCGCCGGTGAGCTGTCGATCGTCAGGTCGCCGGAAACGGTGACGCCCGCCGCCGCGAGCGAGGACGGCGGCATGGGGTTCTTCCGAGGTCCCAATGCGAGCGCGCCCACCGCCGGTGTGGACGCCCTCGGGCCGGGCGAGTTCGTTCGCGGCGCCACGGGGGCGAGTTCGGAGACCGACCCGGGAGCCGTCCGTGGCGCGGGCGTCACCGGCGACCGCGGCGCGGCCCAAACCGACACCGACTTCGTGCGACCCGAGCCGGTCGACACGGTCGAGCACGCGTGGGTCGGCGACGGCGTCCCGCTCGACGCGAACAAGGCGACCCTCGACGCCTACCACCGGCGGCTGGAGGCCGGCGCCGTCGAGCAGTCGCGCATCTCGGTGCTCGTCGTCTGCAACGACGAGCAGATGCGCGAGGAGGGAGCGGTCGCGGACCTGTACGGGCTCCGCGACATGGTGCAGTTCGACATCGAGGTGCGCCACGACCTCACTCGCGACGAGATGCGCGAGGTCCTGCGGTCCGACGTCGACTTCCTCCACTACGTCGGCCACGTCGACGACCGCGGGATGCAGTGCGCCGACGACTACCTCGATCTCACCGACGACGACCTCGACGTCGGCGTCAGCGCCTTCCTGCTCAACGCCTGCCAGTCCTACCGGCAGGGCGAGGCGCTCGTCCACCGCGGCTCCCGCGGCGGTATCGTTACCCTCACGGATGTCGCCAACTCCCCGGCGACCCAACTCGGCCGGATCATCGCCCGACTGATGAACAGCGGCTTCAACCTCCGCACCGCGCTCCACGTCGCGAAACGCGAACTGATCACCGGCCACCAGTACATCGTCGTGGGCGACGGTGGGACGACGATCTGTCAGAGCCGGAGCGGCTCTGCAGTAGTAATAAATCTGAATAAAAGTGAATCCACCACCTGGAATTTCTCTGCAAACATATACCCAAATGGCCCATACGGTGCCGGAACACTTGCCACTCCTAATTTGGCGTCCGCACGCACAAATTATTATACCCCGACAGATATTGAGGCTGATAACGTTCCAGTTGAAGAGCTAACTGAATTTTTCAGTCTCGAAGTACTTCCGATATTCGTTAATGGCGAACTAGACTGGAGCGACAGTATATCTCTTGATTAAGGGCCAGGGTTGGACACAACAGCGTTCGCCGCCGCCGGCGCCGCCTGCGTCAACAGGAGGAGCGCGGTGAACAGGACGCCGGCCATCTTCGGGTGCTCTGCCACGTAGTCTGCAACACTTTCGTGCATATTACACAAGAA